>OLSL01002284.1_pt1 | contig 15803 bp, 10 predicted proteins | sample 1672511 | NCBI WGS metagenome assembly OLSL01 (sample SAMEA3136694, study PRJEB25190) | human gut metagenome | biome: human gut; feature: human-associated habitat; material: faeces | place: Austria | collected 2013
TCACAAGCTCTACAACTCAATGTGTCCCGCGAGTCAGCTTTGATATAATATCATCCCGGCACACATATGTCAACGGATTTACTGCAATTAATTAAAGTAGTAAAACTATCTTAAAAAGCACAAATTTTCTAAATTGTCTGTTTATTATATGCAATTCTCACAATTACTATCTGACAGCCTCTATTGCTTCCTTGATATTTGCCACACCGACAATCTCAATTCCACTAATATGCGACACTCCTGCAAGACACACTTTGGGAACAATACACTTTTTAAAGCCAAGCTTCTTTGCCTCAGCAACACGCTGCTCGGACATGGTAACTCCGCGTACCTCTCCGCTTAAGCCCACCTCTCCAAAGCATATGGTATCCTCACGCACTATAATATCCTTTTTGCTTGATGCGATTGCAAGCACTATCCCAAGGTCTATCGCCGGTTCGTTCATCCTTATACCGCCTGCTATATTCACATAAGCGTCACAGTCTGACAGTGACAGGTTGGCTCTTTTTTCAAGGACCGCCATGAGTAGATTTACTTTATTATAATCTGTACCATTTGCTGTACGCCTTGGATTATTAAAAAAGCTGTGACATACAAGAGCCTGTATCTCGAGAAGTATCGGACGGCTTCCCTCTATGGAACATGTGACAATTGATCCTGATGCTCCCTCGGGCTTACCGCTAAGCATATACTCCGACGGATTTTCCACCTCAACAAGTCCCTCCGCCTTCATTTCAAATACGCCTATCTCATTGGTCGAACCAAATCTGTTCTTAACACCTCTAAGTATCCTGTACGACTCATACCTGTCACCCTCAAAATAAAGCACAGTATCAACCATATGCTCTAACGTCCTCGGCCCCGCAACCGCACCATCCTTTGTCACATGTCCTACTATAAAAACAGAAATACCCAGAGTCTTTGCAAGCTGCATAAGCACTCCGGTTGTCTCCCTGACCTGTGAGACACTGCCCGGTGCCGACGCTATCTCCTCATTGTACATAGTCTGGATGGAATCTATTACAACAACCTCCGGTTTTTTTCGTTGAATCACGTCCTTTGCTATATCAAGACTTGTCTCACATAAAAGCTCCAGTGAATCGGTAAAATCACCAAGTCTGTCGGCACGCATCTTTATCTGATGCAGGGATTCCTCACCTGACACATAAAGTAATGGCACCTTTTTTTGTGAAAGTTCCCTGCATACCTGAAGTAGAAGCGTGGATTTTCCTATACCCGGATCCCCTCCCACAAGCACAAGTGACCCCCTCACAATTCCTCCACCAAGTACTCTGTCAAACTCGGCTATACCTGTCACTATACGCTCCTCTTTCTCGCTTTTTACTGCCGAAAGAGGCAGAACCTGTGCCGCCTTTGATTCTTTTTTTACTTTTCCCGACGAGCTTATCGACTTTTTATCTACGGTTTCCTCTACAAATGTATTCCATTCCTTACAGGCCGGGCACTGTCCCATCCATTTTGCCGATTCATAACCACATTCCTGGCAGAAAAATACAGAGGTCTTTCCTTTTGCCATATTGTTCTCCTTTATAAAATACAAAAAGCCCGGCTTTCACCGGGCTAAAAATATGCTCTATTTTCTTGATACTTTGATATCGACTGAATCAACACCCTCAAGCTCTACGCTTAAGCTGAGCTTGCCGCCGAGATTTGTCTTCATAGTACCTGCAACAGCTCCAGCTATATCAATTTCGTACTCTGTCTCCTCTTCAAGGCCAAGAGTAATCTGAGCATCCTCAGGTCCCTCCACAGTAAATGTCACTGTATCAGCAGTCTCCTCGAAATCCATAACCGCTGTTCCCGGAACAGACTCGTATACAAAGAGTCCGTTTCTTTCGAGCTTTGTAATCTCCTTAAATGTCTTTACCTTGTAGATATCTCCATCCTTCTCAAAATTGTCAAGCTTTGCCTTTGCAGCCAATGTATAATCTCCGAAGCTGAGCTTTCCGTTTTCCTCAGTACGGATTAATTCACTTATTACAGCCATTTTTATCCTCCCGTAGCTATATTGATATATTAATTATAAATCCAATTCTACTCAACAGTCAATGAAATTTGTTTGTTTTTCGTAGAAATTATTACCTTATTGCCGCGCTTAATTTTGCCGGTAATAATATCCTCTGACATACGGTCTTCAATCTCCTCCTGAAGTTTTCGTTTAAGAGGTCTTGCGCCATATTTTCTGTCATAGGCTTTGTCCACGATAAAGGATTTTGCACTGTCACGCACTGTGAGCTCTATATCAAGCTGTTCTTTACAGCGTTTCTTAAGCTCCTTTACAAGAAGTGTCACTATATGCTTCATGTCATCCTTGTTGAGAGCTCTAAATACAATAGTCTCGTCGATTCGGTTCAAAAACTCAGGTTTAAATATACGGCGGACCTCCTCCATGACACTGTTCTTCATACGCTCGTGATCCTGCTTTTCATCCTCACCAGCGCCAAAGCCAAGGCGCTTTGGTTCTATAATAGAAGAAGCTCCTGCATTTGATGTCATGATGATTATTGTATTCTTGAAATCAACCGTGCGCCCCTGTGAATCAGTGATTCTACCATCATCAAGCACCTGTAAAAGTATATTGAACACATCAGGATGTGCTTTTTCTATCTCATCAAACAGTATAACAGAAAAAGGATTGCGTCTGACCTTCTCTGAGAGCTGTCCGCCCTCCTCATGGCCCACATATCCCGGTGGTGAACCAATCATCTTTGAAACACTATGCTTTTCCATGTACTCTGACATGTCAACACGTATCATGGCATCTTCTTTACCAAAGACAGCCTCAGCAAGCGCCTTTGACACCTCCGTCTTACCTACTCCTGTCGGTCCCAAAAACAGGAATGAGCCAATCGGCTTCTTAGGATCCTTTAAACCAACACGGCCTCGTCTGACTGCCTTTGCGACAGCAGAAACAGCCTCCTCCTGTCCTATTACACGCTTGTGAAGTATCTGTTCAAGCTTTGCAAGTCGTCCTGCCTCTGACTCTGTAAGCTTATTTACAGGTATTTTGGTCCATCCCGATACTACATCCGCTATCTCATTTTCGCCGACTACAGGCTGGTTTTTGGCTCCTGTGCGACGATTCTTTCTGATAAGCTTCTGCTGTTTATTTTCAAGTACTTCCTTTTCTGACATAAGCGCGCCGGCAGCTGCGAGATCTCCATTCGATAAAGCATTTTCCACCTGGTTCTGCTTATCTGTTATCTCTTTTTTCAGAGCAAGCAACTCGTCAGATGATGTCAGATTCTTAAGCCTTATCCTGGCTGCCGCTTCATCCATCAGGTCTATCGCCTTATCAGGTAAAAATCTGTCATTTATATATCGTGCAGAAAGGTTTACTGCTGCTTTCACACCCTCATCTGTTATGATGACACCATGATGCTTTTCATAGATTCCCTTTAATCCTGTGAGTATCTCTATTGTCTCATCCACACCAGGCTCTTCAACCATCACCGGCTGGAAACGGCGCTCAAGCGCAGCATCCTTTTCCACGTATTTGCGGTACTCTTCTATGGTAGTGGCGCCGATTACCTGTACCTCGCCTCTGGCAAGTGCCGGCTTTAATATGTTAGATGCATCTAACGAGCCTTCTGCTCCTCCTGCACCTATTATAGTGTGAAGCTCATCAATGAAAAGCAGTACATTTTTGGCATTTGAAACCTCGCTTATCACCTTCTTGATACGCTCCTCAAACTCACCACGATACTTTGATTTGGCTACAAGCCCGGACATATCAAGGGAAACCAGTCTCTTTCCCAAAAGAATATCCGGAACATTGCCACTGACTATATCCTGTGCAAGTCCTTCTACTATAGCGGTCTTGCCCACTCCCGGCTCTCCAATCAGACATGGATTGTTTTTGCCACGGCGGCAAAGTATCTGGATAACGCGCTCCATCTCCTTTTTTCTGCCTATAACAGGGTCAAGAAGCCCTGCCTCTGCCATATCTGTCAAATCTCTGGAATACTGATCTAATACAGGAGTCGCAGAATTGTATGATGTACTGTAGCTTTTCATCAGATCCCTGTATGCAGACGGATCCTCACCCATCGCACCAAGAATATCTATAAACATCTTCTGACTGTTAACACCCATGGTGTTTAAAAGTCTTGCAGCTGCACAGTCTCCCTGCAGTACTATAGCCATCAGCAAGTGTTCTGTACCTATCTCATTGCACTCAAATCTATCGGCTTCCTCCGATGCACGCTCCAATACTCTCTGTGTCCTTGGTGAATAGCCATCCCTGTCCATCACTTCGATGTTATCCCCCGGTGAAATCAGGTCTTCAATCATCGAAATAAGCTTATCATATTCCACATTGCAGGCTGTTAGAACCTCAGCTGCCACACCGGTGCCCTCTTTTATAAGGCCAGCCAGTATGTGCTCTGTTCCAACATAGCTGTAATTCATTTTCTTTGATATACGTGCAGCCAAATCTATTGCTTTTTTAGCCTTACTTGTATATGGTTTCAAGTCATATCCTCCAGTCATATTCACTAATTTAAGTCGATGAACTGCAAATCATCATCCTCGCTGTCATCTTCATTGTCATCCTTTGCACTGCTGTCTATAGTCTCAGACGGCTTATTTCCCTCATTGACAAAGCCATCAAGTGCCATTTGAAGCTGATTCTTTAAAGCATCCTCATCAGCATCGTTTTCTGTGTCAGAAACGTTTTCCTGCCTTGAATCGTCTTTTAAATCAAACTCAGAGTTTTCATTCTCAACAGCTTTCTTAGAATCAGGTGTAATTTCTACGGTTCTTCCGACATAGGATGCATCGGATGCTTCTGTACTTTCCGTATTTTCGTCTGATTCTAAAATCTCAGCTATCTGTGACTCTTCGCCAGATTTCTCAGCCGGTTCCCGGATTTCATCTACCTGTGATTCTTCAGCCGGTTCCTGAATCTCATCTATCTGCGATTCTTCAGCCGATTCCTGTGCATCATCATCATCATCATCATTAGCTTCTATATCATTTTCCTCTATATCGAACTCTTTTGTATCGTCTTCTTCATCATTTTCTTCATTAGCTGTGCGCTTCTTATTTTTCACAATAACCACCAGAAGAAGTAATGCCAGAATAATGATAATAAGAACCAGTATTGCAGCTAAAACAAGATATTTATTGGCAATTCCCGGAACAAGCTCACTCTTTGTTGTATCGTTTTCCTCCTGTGCCACTGTAGGTGTACTGAGCTTGGTTCTCATATATGTGCCATCTACGCTATCATATGTGTACCAGCCACTCTCACCATTGTCATTCATAGCGTATACGAGGTAAAAATCCTTTGTCTGATCATCGGTTTTTTCGACTTTGGTCTGGTAGGCTGTTGCCACACCCTTGCCCTCTATGGAGAGCGATATCTCATTATATCCCTCAGGCACATCATCCACCTTAGGCAGTAAAACCACTATAAAATGTGACTCTGAATTGATACGGACAAACTCATATGCTGCATTCTGTGCTGCATCATATACAAAAAGCCCATTGCCGCTTTCCGACTGTAAATACACAAGCGTGATATCACCAAAGGTGCCATGAAGGGTATTGTATTCAAGTCCGTCAATCACTGTCTTTGAGTGCTCAAAGCCTTCAGGAACAACATCCTCCGGAATGTCATTTACCATAGTCCACTCTGTGCCATTTATATCGAACTTCTTCCAGTTATCCTGCTTATCTGCATTCTCCGGATCATCCTCGGCTCTTCTGGTAACAACTATATTGTATGTGCTTGTGCTGCCGTCCTCTGCTGTCACAACAACGCTGACCGTATTCTCTCCAACCTCAAGTGAATCATTGCCTGTGACGGATGTCACACTCGCCTTGGAATCAGCCGGATTTGCTGTAACCGCAAGGCTTGAACAGCTGTAATCTACTGTAGCTGTGTAATCCTTTGTCGCAGCAGAAAACTCAGGGGAAAGCGTACCTGCTGAGATAACAAGCGAACCAAGAGATGCGTTTGAGGATTTCTTTTCCTCTTTGTTTTCATTATCTTTATTCGCATTGTTGTCATTGCCGGTATTGCTGCCGGAATTGTCCTTGTTATCCTTGTTGCTGTTTGAATCATTGTTTGATGAAGCACTTGTTACCGTCACCTTCGTGCTGGCACCGGTAATTGTACCTCCGGCATCGTTGCCCTCTGCATCTCCTACAACTGTACAATATGCCTTTATAGTGCAGCTTCCTGCAGCCTTCGCCGTAAATGAAAATGACTGCGATGTTGGATATCCTGCGGCGTCACCAATATTGGCCACACCATCTCCTCCGTTACTCAGTACTCCCTCGTCAGAGCTTGAGATAACTACAGTACCAAAATATCCAGACGGCATGGAAACAGTCACCTTAACTGTTTTTCCAACAGCTATAGAGCTTGAGCTGACACTGAGACCAAGTCCCTGCGCATATACATGCTCGGCAGGTGTGAAAACAAGCATCACCGCCACAACAAGTGATAATATACATCCAAATAATTTCTTCATATCTTTCCTCACATTTCTAATTCTGCGATATCTTTGATTTGCCCAGTATGTGTCTGTTCATGATTATCATATCAAGGGCATTTCCACCATCACCCTTTCTGTTAGCATCAGCTGCCTCCAGATAAGCACCTGTGAGTGTTCCCTTTCCTAAGATATGTCTGTTGAGCTTAATCATATCAAGAGCATTTACAGCACCATCACCATTGATATCTCCATATATAACAATATCGTATGTCTTTTTCAGATTACCTGAAGCATCATAAACAGCCACTTTATTGCCTGTTGCAATCTTTCCGCTGTTTTCTGAGCCTGAGCTTGTCAAAAGCTTTACAGTACCTGATGCTGATACTGCTATATTCTTCACAAAATCAGCTGCACCGGTTCCAGGCTCAATGCCTGTAATATAAGTACCTATACTGTATTTACCTGATGTTATGTTTACATCTGTATTATTTTGGTTATTATTGTTCTGATTATTATTGCCACCTGCATTATTTACAGATGCCGCCTGCCTGTTTATATTGATAGTGTATGTTCTTGTATCACCGCTTTGCGACTTGCATTTTACCTTAATTGTATTATTTCCGACAGCAAGCGAATAGCTTCCTGTGCCTGAAACACCACTGTTTCCTGAAACTGCATCTGCCGAAACAGTCACTGAGCTTATAGCATTTGAAACAACTGCTGAATAGCTTGTTGTCGCTCCATTGAAGGCCGGTGTGAGTGTTACACCACTTATCGCAAGCGACTGCAGATAGTTATTGGTATCGCCAGCTTTATCGAAGCCCACTGCTGACGATGGCATATTGTTGTATACAGGTATTTTAAATACAAAAGCCTGATTCTTGTCTGAATATCCTTTAGCCAGACTCTGTCCCTCAGTAAGAGCCGCTGTGGCATTGCCCATGTACTGATGGAAATACAGCGAGCTTGTATTTACTACATTAAACTTCTCAAAATACAGTGTATTTTGACCCTTATTTATATAATTGCTGCCCACCTTTACAGCTCCGCCGCTTATGGACTTTACTCTTGTATTCCAGCCCTGCTTCTTGGCAAAAGACAGACCATTTTTATAAATCTTATCCTTCGTGTTTCCGGTTGCACTAAAATTAAAATAATTATAATATCCTTCGTATCCGGAATATGTACCCGAAATAAGAGGGCTCGTTCCCTTTTGTCCCTGCTCCTGCTTTATACGCGATGCTATATGGTATGCACTTACTCCACTGCTCTTTGCCACATCCATGAATGTGCTTGCATAATTGATTTTCTCACCATTGTTGGAATATGTCTTTGTTCCCTCCATAAATGTGCCTTTTACTATGGACTTGACACCTTCAAGTGCCTCATTCGGACTATATGCCAGACTCTGAAACTGAAAAATATTGGTCTCATCAAGAAAATTCCTTGGATCCATGAGATAAGCAATATAAGCACTGCTTGCTGACACCCAGCCCGGTTCGTACTCAACCCACGTATTTGTTGACCAGTTATATGCTCCGGCAGCTGTGGATTTCTTGGCATTGTCTGCTGATTTGGATACCAGATTAAGTCCGTTTACACTTTCATTTTCAATCACCGTATCCCAATTCAAACCTGTATTTACAGCCTCAAATGTCCAGCTTGAATACTTATTGTGAAGAGCTGTAAGGTTTGGAATATAGCTGTCAGGAAAGCCTGCATTCTTCATAGCCGTGACAAAATCAGTATTGTCTCCGCTATTATTGTATGTCACCTTTATGTATGTACTGATAGTCCAGCCCGTAAATGCCTTGCCGTTTAAAGTACCCTTGACATTATACCAGACCACACCGTTTACCCTGGTCTCTCCAATTATGTCAACCTGATGGTTCCAGTTGAGTGAGACAACCTTGGTAGTTCCGGATGTGCCTGCTGCATTGCGGACATACACATTGCCACCTGTAATCGTACCTGTAGCATATGCTCCCGATGCGGTTGCAAGGGCAAGCTGTTCCTCATTATTCTGCTGTATGGCATCCGCATTGCCGGTGTCTGCTGAAGCATCCCCTGTCTGCGCATTGTCTGATGCAGCTGTGCCGGTACCTGCTGATACAAAATCAGACCTGATATAGCTTACACACTCCTCGTTATTTGCTGCCAGATTGTACTTTGCCTTGTACCACACCTTGCCGTCTGCACCTGTGGTCTGCTCAAGAATAGTAATATCCTTGCCGTTTGAAAGCTTGTGCTCCAGCTCATACTCTGTTCCCGGTCCGCTTCTCGCCGCTACCCAATATCTCTCATCACACACAACCTTAGCCGCCTGATCCGCATAGACTGCTATGCTGCTGTATGGTGCCAGGTCACATGCGGCTAATGACAATGTAACGACAGAGGCTGCCAGAAATTTATTTATCTTTATCATCAAATCCCATCTTTCTTATGTGCATTGTTTACATTAATCCATTATCCATTTAATTATAATAGAATATGACCTTTGTATCAATGTATTCGGCAGAAATTTATTATTTTTTTATTAATTAAAAAAACTCCCTTCAACGTGCAGCTCATGCTTACGTTTCAGGGAGTTGCCTGATTCATATTCTGCTTATTCTTACTGTCTCCTGTAGCTTTTTCTAGCTGAACAGGGATTTTATCTTATCCCATAAATCCATGAAAAAGTTACCAATCTTTTCCCAGAAGCCCGGGTCATTTATCTTATCGCCAAGCTTTGATGCCCAGTCCTGTGCCTGGTTGATGACTGAATCCCAGTCGATATTGGCATCCTTAAGCTTCATAAGAAGCGATGTCAGCTTTGCAATATCATCATCAGAAAGCTTCAGGTCGTAATCCTTTGCAGCCTCCTTTATCGCATCCTTTATCTGGCTCTCATCCTTGAGCCTTCCATCGGCAAGCTGCTTCTTTAGGTCAGCAATCATTGCCTCGATATCCTGCGAATCGCCGTCAATGCTCTTGTTGAGCTCTCCTGTTGTGACAAGCTCATCCATCGCTGCGTCTGTCACCTTGTCGTCAAGCTTCTTGCCTGTCATCTCCTCGTATGCCTTTAGTGTGCCTACAAGTGCTGCCGTTCCGGAAATAGGGAAAGGGCCTGCGACTATGATTTTAGCATCAGCTATGCCTGCTGTGGCAAGCGCATTCTTGTACATTCCTACCGTACAGTAATTGATATTGTGCGTGGAAACACTAAGACCCGCACCCTTTTTATCCTCTGTAATGAGTACTGATGAAAGTGACCTTGTGCCAATCTCGCTCTTGCTGATGTATGAATCGAGGTACTTGTGCTCCTCATCATTATTTACATAGACCACATCGTATTTGTCCAGATCGGTGAGCTCGATTCCCATAAATCCAAGCACTGTCGCTCTCTGATCCGGTGTGAGGTCTGCTCCAAGACTTAAGTATGGCTTATCATTATTGCTGATGGTCACCTTGTCGTTTGCCTCACTGCCGGCTGTCGTTGTGCTGTCTGCAGTACTGTCTGTGTTACTCTTATCAGCTGCGTCACTGCTGTCACTGCCTGATACATCAACGCTTGAAACTGTATCAGTCTGCGTAGCTGTCTCTGTTGCAAATACAGCCGGATTCATCGTAAACAGTGTAACCGCAGCAAGCACGCTACATACAATACTCTTTGCTTTTTTCTTTATTAATCTAATCATTTTTCCTCCAATCTACTGCTCTATATCATACGAAATTGTAAAGTTGCTTCCGTCGAAGCTGACATCTGCCATGCTTCCGCATACCACAGGCATCATTGGTGACATATGACCTATATCCAGATCCATGATGATTGGCACATTAAACTCTCTAAGCAGTGATGAAAGCGCCTGTCTGTGGTCTATGCCAAACATTTCCTCTCCGAAGTGCGCCGGGCGTCCGATAAGAAAGCCCTTTACATTTGAAAACCATCCTGCATTTTTCATCTGCCACATAGCCCTTCTCATGCCCATCACATTAAGGTCACAAGCCTCAAGGAACCATATGATACCATCATCACTGTAGCGCTCATTAAATTCCCTTACATGGTCAAACGATGTACCAAGCAGATTGATAAGACAATCCATGCAGCCACCAAGCAGCCTGCCTCTCATGGTAAGCCTGCTTTCCTTTGCCACCGTGGGAATAGAGCTGATGCACGACTTTTCAGTCAGGTTGTAGCCCACAAACGGAGCATTCTCATCCTTTATCGATTCCTTCTCCCACATAGGGTAATTGGTAAATGAAAGCTTCCTGCCACAAAGCAGATTAAATGCATCGGTAAGTGACTCATGCCACACCTCCATGCCAAAGCTGCCCGCACACGGCCCGTAAATACCTGCTGTATCTGCAATAGTAGCCTCCAAAAATGTGAAATTCGTGTTGTCGGAATAGCCCATGTACCATTTAGGCTTTGACTGCTTCACGCGCTCAAAATCAATATAAGGCACTACCTCGCACATCAGCTCGCCACCACCACAGGATATAAGCACATCACTGTCAGCAGAAACATAGCTCTCGTTCAGCTCTTCTGCGCACTTCTTAGGTGTATTGCTGATACCTATGCCACTGTCGCACCTGCAGTTAGGTCCCTCTATCGTCTTATAACCCATGCTGTGAAACCTTTTAATGGCATTGTCAAAGGCACTCCTGTACGGCTCTGTTGTACAGCCCATCGAAGGCGCCACAAAGCCTATTGTTCCTCTATCCTTTAGAAATTCAGGGTATCTCATGTTTCTATCATCCTATCACTATTATTTACATATCTAAGCTTCTGTCTGAAGTAAAATATGTAGGATTTTATCATTTCTGTCAAGGTCATTTTACTGTCATAATTAAATGTCGTCGTGTACTGCACATGCTGTCTGTTGCACCAGTTGTATATATCATGCAGACTTATCGAATCAACATTCTTCATATTGTTCATAAACACCTTAACCTTTGAAAGCTCATCCTCACTGTCAATGTATAGATGAAAGATAGTATTCGGACATTCAATTATTATCTGCTGTTCTTCTATATTTTTCATCACTGTATCCTCTATTGAATGATGTATCCTGTGTGATTAAAAACATTATCGTCTGTCACACCGGGATGTGAGTAATAACAAAATATCGTAACTGTTCAGTACCTTCACAGCTAAAAAATATCACATAACCATAGTACTACACCGGCGTCACAAAATCCAGTCATTTTTGCCTGCCAATTCTTACTATTTTATTAAGAAAAACGGTAAATATTATACTCCCTCACAGTCAAATGCCGGAATGAAGCTGTCCTTTGCCACGTCACCCTCCTGTATAAATGCATTCGTGATTCCTATTTCGAGGGCATAGTCAACAAGCCTTTCATACTCTCTCCTTGTCACTGTGCGGTTTATCTCAGGATAATCCTTTAGTGCAATCGGCGTAAACTGGCTCATCATGCTTATATATACGTGATCATGATATGTATCATACAGGTACTTAAGTACAGCCTTTGCATCATTCACATGTCCCGGCAGTAGAAGCTGTCGCACAATAACTCCCTTTTGTATGAGTCCTGTCGCATCGTCAATCACGACATCCGGCTGCTGCCTGACCATCTCTGAAAGCGCCTGCTTTGCGACAGACGGATAATCTTTTGCCCTTGAATACCTTGCCGAAAGCGTACTGTCCATATATTTAAAATCCGGAAGATACACATCCACTATACCCTCAAGCAGCTTTAGCTCTGTCACATTTTCATATCCGCTCGTATTGTATATAATAGGAAGCTTCATGCCGCGGCTTTTTGCATCGTTTACCGCCCACACTATATCAGGGATATACTGCCCCGGTGTGACCAGATTGATATTATTTGCGCCTTTGTCAGCAAGTTCCATAAAGATATCACTCAGCCTCTCTTTACTGATTACCTTTCCCTCTTTTCCGTCAGAAATCTCCCTGTTCTGGCAGAACACGCAGTGCAGGCTGCAGCCTGAGAAAAAAACTGCCCCGCTTCCTCTTTTTCCTGATATGCATGGTTCCTCCCAATAATGAAGTGCTGCTCGCGCCACCTTTATTTCAGATGAAACGCCACATACGCCTGTTTGTCCGGTGCTTCTGTTTATGCCACATTTTCTGGGACACAGTAAGCAATTTTTGTATTTATTCATATTTTTCATTTTAACCCTTGCTAAAAATAATGTTTGATACTACAATCTATATGATTATGCGGTGCATATGCCATGCGCCTTCAGTAGTCATTTTCAAATTATATCATAACTATTCTTACAGAAGAGAATAGTTAAAATACACAATAAGGAGATTACAATGAATCAGTCAAACTGTATCGTCGCCCAGTCAGGCGGCCCAACTGTTGCAATCAACGCAAGCCTTGCAGGAGTCATCGCAGGAGTAAAAAGCTCTGAGAAATACGATATCTGCTATGGCGCCGTAAACGGAATACTCGGCATATTAAATGAGAATTATCTCAATCTGTCAGATATTTTTGCAGATGATGCTAATCTTGAAAAGCTTAAGACCACACCTGCCATGTATCTTGGCTCATGCCGCCACAAGCTCCCTGATTACAAGGATGATGATTCACCATATGTATACATCTTCCACCAGTTCGATAAGCTTTCTATAAAAGCTTTCTTTTACATCGGTGGAAATGATTCGATGGATACCGTATTAAAGTTATCCGATTATGCAAAAAAAATCAACAGTGATGTGAAAATTATAGGGATTCCAAAGACCATCGACAATGACCTGTGCATGACAGACCACACTCCGGGCTTTGGCTCTGCCGCCAAATATATCGCATCAAGCATGCTTGAGATAGCCCATGATACCTTTATCTATGCTGTTAAGAGTGTTACAATCGTTGAAATCATGGGACGTGACGCAGGATGGCTCACTGCCGCTTCCGCTCTCGCACGTAATGAGTACAATACAGCGCCTCAGTTCATATATCTGCCTGAGGTGGATTTTGACAAGGACAAATTTGTTGCCGATATAAAAGAAGCCCTTACGCACACTAACAATGTAATAGTTGCCGTATCCGAAGGAATACATGACGCAGACGGCTCATACATTACATCATCAAAGGCCGCATGTGACCAGTTCGGACACCAGCAGCTAAGCGGTGCCGGAAAGGCTCTTGAGTTCATCGTAAAGGAAAACATCGGTGTCAAGGTGCGCTCTGTAGAGGTAAATGTGCTCCAGCGCTGTGCCTCACATCTTGCATCATTAACCGATATCGAGGAATCTTTTGCTCAGGGTAAAAAGGGTGTCACTATTGCAGCAGAGGGTGTGACCGCATCAATGGTATGCTTAAAGCGCATCTCAAATAATCCTTATCAGGTGGAATACACATATTCTGCTATCAAGGATATCGCAAACGAGGCCAAGTCTGTGCCAAGAGAGTGGATCAATGATGCGGGCAATGATGTGAAGCCTGAGCTTATCGAATACTTAAAACCACTTATTCAGGGAGAAACCGCTGTAGCCTACAAGAATGGTCTGCCTGACTATATGGATGTGTCACATCTTCACAAATGTAACTGATTTTAGCTGCCGCCTACACCCCGGTGTGGGCAGCAACAGCATATCTCCAAGGAGGTCGATTTACATGAAGAAAAAAGTGCTTATAACCTGCGCCGTTGTGCTTGGTGTGCTTTTGGCTGTTTATCTTGGCTTTGCCTTTTATTTTAGCAGCCACTATCTGTTCAACACAAAGATTAACTCTGTAAAGTACGCAGGGAAAACTGCAAAAGAGGCATTAGAAAAAAATACAGCTCTAAGCCGCGACTATCTGCTCACAATCACTGATAGAAAAGGCAACAGCTTTTCACTTAAGGGACCTGATTTTTCCTATGAATATGTCTCAAACGGTGACGAGGAACAAATCTTAAAAAGTCAGAATGCTTTTACATGGCCTGTCAGTCTCTTCAAAGCTCAAAACTATACTCTAAAGGGTTCGTCCAAATATAACGATGCCGCTTTGGCGGAAAAGCTCAATGCTCTTGATATTTTCAGTGATGACTACATTGAAAATCCGGAGGATGCCCATATCGAGATAAAAGACGGCGAATACGATGTGATTGAAGAGAAAAAAGGCTGCAAGCCGATATATGACAGCATCCTTGCCGAGGTAAAGGACGCCCTGGACAACGAGCTCCCAAAGCTTACCTTAAGTGATGACTGTTATGAAGCTCCAAAAATCACAAAGGAAAGCGATACAATCAAAAATGAAAAAGAAGCCCTCGACAAATACACTGCTTCAACCGTCACATACAAAATTGAAGGTGCCGATGAGAAACTTGACTCAGCCAAAATCCTTGATATGCTAAGCATCTCAGATGACGGCAACGTGAACATAGATGATGCCAAGGTCACTAAATATGTCCAGCAGCTTGCTTCCAAATACAATACCTTCGGCCGCAAACGCTCATTCAAAACATCCTCAGGTGACACTATTGAAATAGGTGGTGGAGACTACGGATGGGTAGTCAGCAAGAAAAAAGAGAAAGCCCAGCTCCTTTCAGATTTAGAGGGAGGCAAGCCAGTGGAAAGAGAACCTGTTTACGAGCAGACTGCTCTCTACCGAGGCGCTGACGACATAGGTAATACATACATAGAGATTGACTACACAAAGCAGCACATGTGGTATTACAAGGATGGTGCTCTCCAGATGGAGTCTGATTTCGTATCAGGTAATCTCGCCCGTCAGAATGGTTCCGTAGATGGTGTATACAAGATTGTTTACAAGCAGAGAAATGCTACTCTTGTGGGTGAGGGTTACTCTTCTCCTGTCAGCTATTTCATGCCGTTTGCCTACAATATAGGTATCCATGATGCCAGCTGGCGTGATACCTTCGGAGGAACAATTTACAAAACCTCAGGCTCACACGGATGTATCAATGTGCCGCCTGCTTTTGCAGAGCAGCTGTTCAACGCTGTGGATAAGGGCACTCCTGTTGTTGCCTACTACAGAGAGGCTGTCACTCTGACAAACAATGCTGCAAAGATGTCCAATGCATACTCGTATGTGGCTCCTGATGCTGCACAATAATTAATAATATTGGCCCGCCCGGCAGAGGTGCTCCCGACGAGCTAACGCTACGCAGCTAAGGTACTGCGCTAGTCGCTCTTTCGGGAGCACCTCTGCCGGGCGGGCCAATCCCCATGTGCCGGTCGCTTTTTCTTACTCTTTCGCTATATTCATGCGATTCTTCCATCTGAAAGTGTGTTAAAATCTGCTTACATTGAAGTATTTTCCACTACTCCAGTAACAAAATGTCAATAGTTGTTTAATCATTGCCTGCCACTTTATCAAGAAGTCTTGCGGAAGTCCGCTTTGCTTCCCTTGTAG
>OLSL01002300.1_pt1 | contig 15688 bp, 14 predicted proteins | sample 1672511 | NCBI WGS metagenome assembly OLSL01 (sample SAMEA3136694, study PRJEB25190) | human gut metagenome | biome: human gut; feature: human-associated habitat; material: faeces | place: Austria | collected 2013
GGATGCTTCGCGTAAGGTTTCCGTTCTGTCTGCACGTCCACACCGTGAATTCGTCCACCAAATCGTCGACCGTTTCGAGAGAATCGGGGCAGAGGATGGTTTTTGGAGGACGGGGCGTGTGCATGAACGCATCCGGTCGGATCGCAACGGTACCGTCCGGGATGGAGACGGTGTCGGAAAAGGGATAGCTCTGCGCCACAAGGGTTCTGCCGTCGGCGCTGAGCAGCGAGCCGTCTTTTGCCGAGAACGACGTGTTTTCTTCCGAAATCGAATAGCGCACGCGGCGTGGGTAGCAGGTGAGCTTGTTCCAGCGGACGTTTCGCGCGCCGAAGCGCTCGAGCGTAGAGGGCAGGTGGCAATGTTCGAAGCACAGTGGCAAAAGCGCCTCGTCGGAGATTTCCTCCATGCCTTCGGGGAGGATGAGAATCCTGATTGATATGCCGTAGGAAAGCCAGGAGCGAAATGCCTCGGACGATATGCGCGTCAAAGGAACCCCGTCGATGCTGCTCGGCAGGCGCAGCACAAGGCCCGACCGTGGCAGGCCTGCGTCGCGCGCGAACGAATGGAGGTCGGCCGCAAGAAGGGAGTACGATTGCGCTTGGTGCCATAGGGAAAAGATTGAGCCTGGTCCGGCGAGCAGCGTGCTGGCTTCTCCGAGAAGATGAAGCGGCTCGTTCGTGCAGCGGCCTATGAGTTCTTTCACGGGCGTCGTCTCGTCAAAGAACAGCACGGATTCAAGCGCCTTTTTCATGCGGGCTTCCATTGATCCTCCGTTTCGCGCTTTTGCTTCTCCTGGACTCGTTGCCCTCCGCCGCGATTCGCAACGGAGCGTGCATCGGGGCCTATGGTATCGCAAGGAAGGGGCAATGGCGCGTGATGCTTCAGGCATCGCTGGATCTTGCGTATCGCGAGCCGAGCATGCGAGGATGTTTCGAAGTGCCCATTACGCGCGACAGCGAGTATGATGGACGGACGACGCGGCAAGCTGAGGGGAGGCTGTTCGCATGGGTATGCAGATCGGATACGGGGGAGATGCTCGCAATCGTGCGGCGGGAGGAAACGAAGACGGCGTGAGCGCGTTGGCATATGGGATTCTCGAGCATGCGAGAGAATCGATGCTAGTGGATCTTCGCTTTTTAGAGCCTGCGTTTTCCCAGATAGAGGCACAGGAGCACCCTGGAAGCCTGTTCGCCGTAGATGGGGCTACGCTGTTTTTCGATGCAGGCAGCGTTGTCCGATCCTTCGCCGAAGAGCCGCAGCGTATCCTGCGCGACTACATGCACATGGTGCTTCACTGCCTTTTTCGCCATCCGTTTTCGAGTCCGTCGTTTTCGGCCGTTCATTGGGATTTGGCATGCGACATGGCGGTCGAAGGATGCCTGAGCAATCTTGGGCTGAGTTCTCTGTCCTGCCGCCGTGAGTCGTTGCAGAGGGCGTCATACGCGCGGCTGTCGGAGGGGTTGCCGTACGTTACTGCGGAAATGCTGTATTACCGTTTCTTGGACGCAGGCATGACGGAACAGGAGGCCATCGACGCCCGGCGTGTCTTCTTTGTTGACGACCATGCCTTCTGGGTTCGTGGTCGCGGATTCGAAGGGTCGCTCGGCGGTTCGGGGGATACGGGCGATGCCTCCCCAACGAACGAGCGAACAGGCGGCCAAGATGCGCAAGGGGGTAACTTTCGCAGTCTCGACGACGCCGCGACCGAGGATTCGCCGTCAGATGACGGTCTGATCCCCCCTGTTGAAAGCGACGATGCGCTCGCTTCGCTGCTGATGTCGTTTTCTTCGGGCGGCCGGCCCGAGGATTCAGACGATGCACACGATGGATGCGGAGACGGGGGCGTTCCTTCGCCCGACCTGGTGGCGTCGGGAAGGCCTGAGCCTCAGCAGCGCAAACGCCCGGTGTCTTACGATTTCCTCGATGAAACGATGCGCGAGAAATGGCGTGAGATTTCTTTGCGCGCAGACGTGTCGCTCGATGATTTCTCGCAGCTGTGGGGCTCGCACGGCGGCGAGTTTTCCTTGGCGCTCAAGCGTTCGAACGTCGAGCGTGTGGACTACGGGGAGTTTCTTCGTCGGTTCGTCTCCAGAGACGAGCAGCTTTCCATAAACGACGAAGAATTCGACTACGTGTATTACTGCTACGGGCTGGACGTGTTCGGGAACATGCCGCTTATAGAGCCGCTGGAATATACCGACGACGGCTGCATACGAGATTTCGCGATTGCTATCGACACCTCGGCGTCCACGAAGGGCGAGACGGTGTTCTCGTTCGTGGAGCGCACGTACGATATCTTGCAGGAATCGGGTCTTTTTGCCGATGAGCTCAATATCTATCTGATCCAATGCGACGCGCAGATCCAAGATGTGGTTCGCATTCGAAATAGGGCTGACATCGATGCGTATCTGGAAAACCTGGAGCTTAAAGGGCTCGGCGGCACCGATTTCCGCCCCGTGTTTTCCTACGTGGATGAGCTGGTGGAATCGGGCGAGCTCGCCCATTTGAAGGGGCTTCTGTATTTCACCGACGGTCAAGGGGCTTATCCGCGCATCAAGCCGAAATACGACGTCGCCTTCGTGCTAACGGACGAGGCGTATGTCGAAGAGCCCAACGTGCCGCCGTGGGCGATGCGCGTCAAGCTTGATTCGGGGGAGTTTCGCAAGGCATCGAAAGGGGATAAGAGATGAACATTCGTCAGGCGAAAGAGGAAGTGGCCCATGCGGTCGAGGTGTATTTGGCAAAAGACGACAACGGATTGTATCTCATTCCCGTAGAGCGTCAACGGCCGCTGTTTCTTCTGGGCGCGCCGGGGTTGGGGAAGACGGCCATCATGGAGCAGGTTGCCCAGGAGATGGGGGTGGGCCTGGTGAGCTATTCGATGACGCATCATACGCGCCAAAGCGCTCTGGGTCTTCCGTATATCGCCGAGCGCACGTTAGGCGATCGCACATTCAGCGTTTCCGAATACACCATGAGCGAAATCATCGCCTCGATATACGAAAGCATGGAGCGTACGGGGCGAAAAGAGGGGATTTTATTTCTGGACGAAATTAACTGCGTCTCCGAAACACTTACGCCCGCGATTTTGCAATTCCTTCAGTACAAGGTATTCGGTCGTCATGCGGTTCCCGAAGGCTGGGTGGTTGTCACTGCCGGCAATCCGTCTGAATTCAATCGCAGCACGCATGATTTTGACGTTGCGACGTGGGATCGCTTGAAGCGGATAGACGTCGACCCAGATTACAGCGCATGGAAGGCATATGCCCTGGCTACGCGCGTGCATCCTGCCATCACGTCGTATCTTGACGTTGAAAAGGACGATTTCTACCACATTGAGACGACGCTTGATGGCAAGCAGTTCGTCACGGCCCGTGGATGGGACGACCTTTCCCGCGTCATGCGGGCGTACGAGAGCCGCGGCATTCCCGTTACGGAGCGGCTGATCGCCCAGTACGTGCAAGACCAAGGACCTCCAAACGCTTCGCGATGTATTACGACCTGTTCAAGAAGTACCGAGCGGACTATCACGTGGACGCCATCCTTGCGGGCGAAGCTCCCGGCGCCGTGTTCGACAGGGCAAAGGCCGCCGCTTTTGACGAGCGTCTTGCGTTGGTGGGGTTGCTGGTGAGCGCGATTTCTGTGCAGTTGCATCAGGTTATGCTGCTGGATTCGTCAGTCGCTGCCGCATACGAAGAGCTGCGAGATATATTCCGATGCTGCGATGCGGGAGAGCGGGACGAATCGGACGTTCGCGCGGCCTGCGGCGCAGCCGCCTTGCGTTTGGACGAACGGGCGCGCGAGGGGAGGGAAAGCCGCCTTGCGTCCGCCGACGAATGCGCAGCGCTTGCGAGCGCCGCGCATTTCCTGCGAGATGCGGCCGATGAGCCGGCTGCCCTCTCGCTTCCTGAAGAGCAGGCCCGCTTCGCCGACTTCGCCTCCCAACTTGACAATTCGGTAGAGTCTTGCGCATCCATGGTCGATTTCGCCTATGCTTTTCTCGACGAGGCATTCGGGGCAGGTAAGGAGACTCTGCTCTTCACCACCGACATCTCGGCCGACCCGGCCGCGGTTTCGTTTATCAACCGCTACGGATGCCAGAGCTACTTCGAACATAGCGAAGACCTCATGCTCGAAGAACGCGGGGCGGCTTTGCGCGAACGCGCTTGCGATATGGCTAAGCAATAGCGCTACGAAGCGTCTAGGTTTCCGAGAAAGGTGTTATATCCATGGCGAATAACGTGATCAAATTTCCAGGAGCGGGCGGCGGTTCGGGCCGCGTTCGCTCCTGCGTGTCGGGCGCTGGCGTTCGTCCTTTCGTGCCAGGGGCCGGCGCGTCGGATGGCGCGAGATCTATCGTGTCAAAGGGGGAGGCGCCGGCTGCCGGGCGTTTTTCCACGCCCGGTGTGTATCAGGTGAAGGCGACGCTTTGCTACTGCGAGCCTGCGATTTGGCGTCGTTTTCTTATTCCCGCAGACGATTCGTGCGCTCAGCTTGCCGATGCGCTTCTAGTGGCCTTTGATTGGAGCGGAGAGCTGGTCTTTTATTTCCGCAAGGACGCTTTGTTCCTTGACGATCCCGACCTTGAGCGAAAGCATGCGCACATCCCGCGCTTGAAGGGGGAACGCCACGTCGGCGCGTGCGAGAAGCACATCGACGAGGTTCTTAAGCCAGGTGAGAGCATGTCGTTTTTCTACGACATGGAAGACTACTGGGAAATTAAGGTAGAGGTGGAGCGTCATATTCCTGACGAGGAGGCTCCGTATCCGTTCATGCCCGTGGCGCTTGGCGGCGCGCGGTTTTCTCCGCCTGAAGGAGTGGGAGGTGCGATTGGCTATACGGATTTCTGCTACGCGATGGCGCATCCCGATGACCCTCTGCACGCTGAGGCTCAGGATTGGTACGACCTTTTGCCGGAGGGTCGTTTCGATCCCGAGCATTTCGACATCTTCGAGATGAACGGCTTGTTCGCTCTCGAGCTGATCGACTCGCACGAGGCGGAGCTTCTACCTGAAGACGAGGCCGACGTTCGCGAGATGTGCAAGCTGCTTCTGGCGGAGAAGCTTTCGTCGGCCGCATGCATGACAACCGATCTTATGGCGGGCGTTTACGGTGTTTCGCCGAGCTCTTCGGAAAAATGATGCCGAGGTGGTAACAAAAGCGCTACCATGGAGAGGCATCATCCAATGAGGAAGAAAGCTGGTGGAGAGATGAAACTTGCAATTCCTTCTATGGGCGAAGGTGGGCTCGAAGCGGTGCGCTCGGCGCATTTCGGCCATAGCGACTGCTTTACCATGGTGGATATCGAGGATGGCGAAATTAAGGACGTCTCCGTTATCGACAATCCCCCTCATGAAAGCGGCGGCTGTCTGCGTCCGGTGGGCATTCTCTCCGATGCCGGCGCTGACGCCATCGTTGCAGGCGGCATGGGCATGCGTCCGATGCAGGGCTTTGCGAAGCGGGCATTACGGTTCTTTTCGACGCCGAGACCCCGAGCGTGAAAGATGTGGCGCTCAAGGCCGCAGCGGGGGAGCTTCCCGTCATGGGCGCAGAGCACGCGTGCCGTCATTAGGGATTAAGGCATCTTCGCGTAAGTGAAGACCCTCACCATTGAGTCGGACTTCGAATGCTGGGCCCGGAATGAATTTTCATTCCGGGCCTTTTTTGCGTGCTTGATATTGTATGAGCGCATGCGGCCGCATAGCCGAACGCATGCAGCCGTGAACCTGGGTATTCTGCATCCCAAGCGGCAAAATGCACGAAAACGTGGCTGACAACTCAAGTTTTGTACGATATGTATCAAAGCGCCGCGCATCGAGGCTCTGCACAGGTTCGAAACCCCCGACTTAATCAACGGAGCAGGCATTTATGCAGATTATCTTTGCCTCATTTGGTTCGTGAAGCCTCGTCGATGGTACGTTTCGTACAAAATTCGAGTCCGCGGGGGTGAAGCCGTGCATTATGGGCGTGTGCACCATCAACATGCCAGGCGCCTCCGCAGCTCGTCGGGCACGATGCGCGGCATGCCGCATTATAGGCCCGCGCACCACGGACGCGCATACCGTTAACACGCCCAAGTCGCAGGGTCTCGTTGCTTTTCGACATGCCACGATGTAGCACCAACGATTGACGCGCTGCCGAATCGGGATGCGTTGCGACTCGAGGGTCTTCAGCCTCGCTTCGAGCCCTGTCTGCGTATGCCGCCTTTGTGGCCGCATGCTTTGTTGGGACCGATTCCTTTTGCGGAGCTTGGGTTCGCGAAGAACTGCCTTCCCGGAAGGGCATTTTTTCGCAGCGAGCGCTCGTTCGCGCGGCGAGGGTGCGCTCATCTAGGCCTCAATCCAATCGAGCAACTCCTGCACATTGCCGAAGAGGCCGCAGTGTGCGCGCCAGTCGGTGGAGTTCAGACCGCGTGCCGTGGCATCATCGAGCAGCTCTGCGAGCGGCGCAAAGAAGTCGTCCACGTCAAACAACGCGCTCTTCGCCTCGATTTCGCCGGCTTTCGCACGAGAGATGACACTGAAGAACTCGTCGAAGGTACCAAGACCACCAGGCAAAGAGACGAAGGCATCGGACAGTTCCACCATGCGTTCTTTGCGAGCAGAGAGGTCGGCCGTGCATTCTTCCGCGATTCCTTCCACCGCGGCGCGGCCCTTAGCGCTAAGCCCTTCGGTGGTAACGCCCAAAACCCGGCCGCCTTCCTCGACCGCCGCACGAGCAACGGCGCCCATGAGGCCCATGTCGTATCCACCGAATACGAGCGTATGGCCGCGACGTGCGATTTCGCGACCGAGCGCGTCGGCGGCTTCGGTGTACATGGGGTCGAGATTGCTTGAAGAAGAACAAAACACGCAGATGTTCATGGGGTTCCTTTCGTTATTGGCGCAAAGGCCGGTTCTGGTAGAGGCCGGCATCGTTGAAGCCGAGGTTGCGGTAGTATTCGCGCGTGCCAATGGCACTGATGACGTTTACGGATGCATAGCCCGCCTCTTCGGCCATGGCGCACGCCGTTTCCACCAGCTTACGGCCTAGGCCGATGTGCTGGGCACCCTTGCTTGTGGCGTGCAGTTTTGCGGCAGCCCCGTATACGTGCACTTCGCGAATCATGGCCTGGTCCGCTGTGATAGGCAGGTTCTTACGTGCGGCTAGGGCGTCAGGGTGGGGCAGCGATAGGCGCAAAAACCCTGCAATGCGGTCGTCTTCGGTGGTCCATTGCAGGAAGTGCTCCGTGCTTATCGCCGTTTCGTATTCAACATCGTGCAGTGTCAGGTCGCTCATCTCCGCCGTTCGGTTGTTTATCTCGCGGTAGCGAATATCACGCACGTCCTCAGCGCGCCCTGTCTTTTCGATATGCCCTTCCACCATCTGGCGCAGGTTGGTTTTCTTGTTGCCCACCAGAATGTCGCACGCGGAAATGTCGCGGATCATGCGCGAGATGCGCATATAGGGCGGTGTGACCAGCGTGTCGTGGGAAAGAACGTCCATGAGCTCTTCCTCGGTATAGGGCCGCCAACTGCCGTCTTCGTAGTGAGGAACAAGCCCCGTTCCCTCAACGAGGGCGCATGGGTAAAGCTTCACCTCGTCAGGGAGATAATGCGGGTCGGTGACGAACTTTTCGTAGTCGAGCTTGTCGCCCGCCGGCGTTGCGCCGTAGAGGTTCACCATGAAGTGCGCGTGGATCTTGAAGCCGAACAGGCGCAACAGGGCGAATGCTTCCTGAATGGCATGCGGGTCAGTATGGCGGTTGTTCAGGTCGAGGATGTTCTGGTCAAGGCTCTGGATGCCGATCTGCACCTTCGTGCAGCCGAGGCGACGAAGCAAGGCAAGCTTGGGCGCCGTGATGGTTTCGGGGCGCGTTTCCACCACCAGACCAACGCAGCGGTGCCGGGCGCGTTCGTTTTCCTCCTGAAGGCGGTCTACTTCTTCCAGGGTGGCGTGCTGCATCGCGGAAGCTTTCGCCCAGGCTGTGTTGTTTCCGTAGAGGGCCCGCAGCGCATCGGCGAAGGAGGACTTTCCGTCGTTGACTGCTTCCTGCAGGTCTTTCGCGGCCGACGCGAGTCCTTGTTCGTCGTTCAAGATACCGGCTTCGCGATAGAACGCGCGGCGCTGCGCGGCGTGTTCTTCCATGGCGTCGCCGTCGTTAAGGGCGCGGAAAAGCTCCGCCATGAACCACGTGCGGTATTCGGAGGGGTAATCGTCCCATGTGCCGCCGAGCACGATGAGCTCAATCTTGTCCGTAGGGTGCCCCATCTGCGAAAGCGCGCGCAGGCGCGATGCGACCTGCAGATACGGGTCGAACCAGTTGCGTTCGGCGCGTTGGCACGCAGGTTCGTTGTGCAGGTAGCTTTTGGGCATGCGCACGTCGTTGGGGCAGTAGAGGCAGTCGTTTCCGCAGAACCAGGGCTTGGTGATGACGGTGATGGTTGCCACGCCCGATGCCGTGCGACGCGGCTTCATCTGCAGCGCGGCGATCAGTGCGCGCTCGGTCTGTTCGTCCACATTCCACGAACGCCAGAGCTCCTCCTTGGTGTTCTTCGCGTTGAAGTAGTAGGGCAGCAGGTGCTTTTTGGCGAAGTGGTCGCGGTTGTCCTTGAGGTCTTTGTTATGTTCGTGCAGGATGCGCGCGAGCACCTTGTGTTCCATGACGGTGCCGCGGCGTATCTCTTCGATGATTTCAAGCAAAATAGTATCCATAGCGGTTCAGTCTATCGTATAGAATCGGCTGGATGACTATGGATATGAAGACCGCTGAAATACTCTGCAAGACAACTGCCGATTTCTACCGCGCGCAGGCCGCGTCGTTTTCGGCCACGCGTACGGCGCCATGGCACGGCTGGGTGCGCTGCGTGGACTCCATGACGAAGGCGCTCGGCGTGATGGGGCGTGGTGTGCTTTCCAGTGCCCATGCGCAATTTTCGGAAGACGAAGATGCCAGCCACGAAAGCTCTGGCTTTCTTAAGGGCACCATTGATTACTTGGCGGACGAAGGTGTCTCTTCGGCGAATTCTCTTGTGCTTTCTGTCTTCGATCTTGCATGTGGCAATTTGCGTTTTGAGCGGTATCTGGAGGAAGCTCTGCCCGATGCCAGCTTGCATATTTATGCAGTGGACAGCTGCGACGAATTGGTCGCGTCCGCCGACGGTCTGAGTGCACCTGTGACATACGAATCTTCGGACATCGTGGGCGGCTTAATCGAGGGCTTGCCGCTTTCCCGTTTGCACCATGCGCCGCAAAGTGACATGGCCGTATCCTTCGGGTTTTTGCACCATGTGCCGGGCAAAGAGTTACGCGTGCGCGTGCTGGAAGGGCTGGTCGATGCTGTGCGCCCGGGAGGCTGCGTAGCGGTGTCTTTGTGGCAGTTCATGAACAACCCTGCGCTTGCAGCGAAAGCCGAGGTAACGCATGCGCAAGCGACCAAGGCCCTTGGACTTGCGCCGGACAAACTCGACGAAGGCGACTATCTTCTGGGCTGGAAAAACGTAGAGGGTGCTTGGCGGTATTGTCATCACTTTTCTGACGAAGAAGTTGGCCGATTGGTCGCTGCAGTTTCAAACCGTGCCCATGTTATTGACTCCTTCGAAGCCGACGGCCGTACGGGCGCGATGAACAGGTATGTGGTGTTGCAGAAGGACGTTTGCGCTTGATGGCCTAATGCGTTGTCGAGCCGTTTGGCAGTGCGGACCGCAATCTGTACTATTTCGTTCGTTCGTGCAAGAAAAATGCACGAAATGCCTTTTTAGTATGGCTGCTCGACGGCTTCTGCCGGCAAGGAAAAAGAGACGCCGTCCTGACCAGGTGTTTTTGTTGCCCTGCAAATTCGAGCCCGCTCCATCAAGGCCGCAACCCATGCTATTTCGTCAAAGCGTGTAATTGCCGCGGCAATAACATCCGAAATAGTATGGATGCGCGCTTCGCGATAGCGCTCCGCACCGAGCGCTATCGCCACCCATAAAGAAATGATCCAATGCTGACCTTCAAACCTCGCCTGGTAGCGACATCCTCCTTGCAGCAAACAAGGCTGCAAAACAGCACCCATAACACACAACCCACCAACAACTCCACCCACCTTCATCTCGAATCCTTGCCTCGTTTTAACCCGCGCTTTACTGCGATTTCGCCTCGCACGCCTAGAATGGAGCAAGCCTTACCATCGAGAAAGGACCAAGCCATGGGGCAACCAATTAACCTGTCGAACCGGATAGGGTTCATCTTCGACTGCGACGGAACCCTGTTTGACACGATGGACGCCTGGCTCTGCATGGAAGACGTCTTCGCGGCCCGCGTCGGAGCGCACATCACGCCCGACCAGAGAAAAGGCCTCTGCACCATGACCATGCCCGAAGAAGCAATGTGGCTGCACACCATGCTCGGCGTAGGGAGCTCCGTCAAGGAGCTCGAGCAGGAGATCGACGACTACTTCATGGACTACTATTCGAACCAGGCAAGCCTCAAGCCGGGCGCGATGGAAATTGTCGAATCGCTCGCCTGCAGAGGAATCCCCTGCTCCATCGCATCATCAAGCCCGCACGCCTACCTCGAGGCGGGCTTGAAGCGCACAGGGCTGCTCGAGTACTTCACAACGGTTCTCTCCACCGACGACGTGCGCGCATCTAAACGCGAGCGCCGCATATTCGACACGGCCGCAGCCGCCATGAAAACGAAGCCGCACAGCACCTGGTGCGTGGATGACGCCATCTACGCGGTGCGAACCATGAAGAACGCGGGCTTCAACGTCATTGGCATCCACGACAAAGAAAGCTCGGGCACCATGCAGCAGCTCAAATGCGAAGCGGACATGGCCGCGGAAAGTCTCTTCGACATAGACATCGACTTCATCCTGAACAATCGAAACGTCGCTTAGCAACCTGGCTTAACCCAACAAGGCAAAACGAGGCAGAACGAAAAAACGCCCGCTCGGTTTGAACTGCATCCCAGTTCTTGGACGGGCTAATAAGGATTAAGCCGCAAGGGACTGATTCCGGAACTCCTCCGGGGTCAGTCCCTTCAGTTTAACTTGCCTTCTCCTCGTGTTCCAATGGATGACGTAAGCGTCCAGATCGCGTTTGAACTCCTCGAAGCTCGTCCATGACTGACCTTTGAAGAACTCGTCTTTCATGTGGCCGAACACCTGCTCGGTCGCTCCGTTGTCGATGCAGTTGCCCTTGCGCGACATGCTCTGCACCACTCCGGCCTTCTCTAGACGACCGCACCATCCAGGCTGCTGGTACTGCCATCCCATGTCGGAGTGCAGGATGGGGGTCGATCCTTCGGGCATCTTCGCAAGGAGCCGGTCGATCAGCTCCCACTGCCGGGCCATGTTCGGATGCAAGGACGTGGACCAGGCGACGATCTCCTTGCTCGCGAAGTCGTAGACAGGAGCGAAGTAGGCTTTGCCCCACGTCCGCTTGAACTCGGTAACGTCAGCGCCCATCTTCTCCCAAGGGCCATCGGCTCCGAAGTCACGACCGATGACGTTCTCGAAGGTCTCCCCGACCCTTCCTTTGTAGGAGTTGTACTTATGGTAGTCGGTCTCGCGGCGGATCCCGCAGCTTACGCCCATCTCATGCATGATCTTCAGCACCGTCTTGTCGGCGATGGCGACTCCTTGCTCTGCGCGCAGGCACATGGCTATCTGGCGATGGCCGCATCCGTTGGGGATTCGCGAGAAGATCTCGCCCACGGCATCCCAGAGCTCGGGGCGGGTCGGAGCCTTGGGATGGGACAGCGCGTAGTAGTAGCTTGATCTGGGAAGCCGGGCGGCTTCCCAGCAAGTCAAGAAGAGGGTAAAGCCCTGAAAGCTCGTTCGCGACCGCCGCTTTCTCGCGGTTCGAGAGTGCTTCTCCGCCTTCAGGACCATCGATTTTTTTAAGTAGGCGTTCTCGGCCTCGAGCTTCTGGATCCTCCGCTCGAGCTCCTGCTCGCGCGTCGTCTCTTTGGACGCGGCCTTCGCGCCCTTCGGCCTGCCTTTGGGCTCGGGCCTGAGCGCTTCCGGGCCTCCCTCCCGATAGGCTTTCAGCCATTTTCCCAGAGGACTGGCCGAGGCGATCCCGAACTCGGCCATGGCCTCGGGCACGGTCATGCCCTCGTCTGCGACCGCCCTGGCGGCGGCCACCTTGACCTCGAACGAGTACGCCGTTTTCTTTGTTCCCATGGCGGTCAGAGCTCCCATGCCGACGGATCTGTAGGTATCCGGCCATTGTCTCACGGTTCCCTCGGGGACGTTGAGCAGATAAGAGATCACGTCGCGGCCGTGCCCTTCTTCGTAAAGCTCGACGGCACGCCGTCTCAGTTCGATGCCGTATAGCGTTCTCCCTGACATAAAGAAGCCTCCCATTTCTCTTGTCCAAGAAATGGGAGGCAGTTCAAGACCAAGCGATGCTTTAATTTCAGAGAGAATAATCGCGAACAGCTTGCACTATGCTAGCGGAATTCCACCCGACTATTACGCTAGCATTCTCGGAAACTTTCGCAGGGATTCTCTCTTGGCCCCAAGGCTTCACTCCAATGATAGGCTTACCCATTTCAATGGCGGTATCGATTTCGTAATTGATCCATCTGCTATAGCTGACGTACATCCCCGAGAGAATCACGACGCAGCTGCATGACGCAATCTGCTGTCTGATTTCTGTTTTAAGCTTCCTATCCGTATTGGCGTCAAGCGGATCGTAAAAAGGGACCGAATAATCGCTCCAGATAAAATAGTTCGCTTCGTCTAGCCAACGCTTTACGGTTTCATAAGGGTTCGGGTATTTCCATGAGTGGCTAATAAAAACGTGGTAATTCTTCAGGTTCATTATTGCTAATCCCCTTCCTAGATTTTGTTTTCCTTGACAAGCCGCCAATATTGCTTACCCATGGGGGTCAAGCGACAGCCTTTCGATCGCATGGCGGCATAGTACATGTGCTCCTCATCCGCCGGGACAACCAAACCGATACCCTCGAGCTTCTGAAGGTCAGCGAATATTTCCGTATTGGCAGGAACCGCATATGGCTCAATCACCTCATGCTTGTCATCGGGGCTATTGGTCGGTTCAAACGACGGATCGAGTTCCATCCGGGCGTCCTGGCTCGGAAAGTACTTGCACAGTTTCCGAATCGTCCCGATACCAACCTGAGGATCGACATCGCGGATAGATGTGAACCTTGAGACATTGGTCTTGAAAATAGGGCGCTGGTCCCAAGGGCCGAGGGCTTTGTCGACATATGAATAAATGCCGCCGGCAGTGATTCTGCCAGTGATGTCGGCAGCGCCCCCCTTCAACGCTTCTATAAGCAAGGACGTGAAAACTCCGTGTCCGTCTATCTCCATAGAGGATTCCGTGCTGCGACTGGCGGTGAGTATCGTCACGCCTTGGCGTATCGTCGCCGTATCCTGCCCTGCAGTGTTGACGCTGCCCATGAAACCCGAATAGCAGCTGTCGAGTATGATTATCCTCTCACCGCATTTCGAGTTGTTCGCGATGGTTAAGACGTCCGCAAGAGAGACGCCGGGGTCGCCCGGCGAGTAATCCGGCGTAACGAGGTAGCCGCCGATCGCGTCGATATGGCCATGGCCTGAATAGTAGAAAAGAACAACATCCGCATTCCCACTAAAGCATCTCTCGATACAGGTCCTGAGCTCGGCCTTGCTCTTAACGTTGTTGACCTGCCGAACATCAAAATTCGGATTCCCGTTGCCGTTTCTCTCCAGCAAGCTTTTCAAGGCGGCCGAATCGTTGCAGCATCCGTTGAGCGGATTGTTTGGATAGTCATCTATTCCGACAACAAGCGCCTTGCGTACTGCCATCTTCATCTCCTCTCTAGTTTCGCAGTTTACTTAATAGTAACTTTTTTATACACTGTGAAATGTACTCCTTAGAAAATATTGCTGTCAAGACGATTTTATGTAATAATTTCTTACATCTGAAAGGAGCATAACTATGAAATTGCTGAGCGTAGCGGTATCGGGCTTCCGCAACGTCGCGCAGACAACCATCGAGCTCGGCGGGATAAGCGCCATCGTCTCTCCGAACAACTACGGCAAGTCAAACCTGCTGCAGGCCATCAACTACGGCTTCGAGTTCATGAAGTCGAGCAGCCGCCAGCGCGAGTCGATGATGCGCTCGTTGAATTGCATGCCGCTGAACCCCAAGCTCGCCAACGACGACTTCCGCTTCTCCATCACGCTCGACGACCCGGCCCTCGGGGAATACCGTTTCGTGCGCTACGGCTTCTCATTCGCCTGGCTGCGCGACGACGGCGAGGGCTGCAAGATAACCGACGAGACCATAGAGATCAGCTCGAGGGAGCGCGGCCCCTGGACCAACTACCTCAAGCGCAACGAGGGGAAGTACAAGAAGAGCCACGACACGAGGTCGTTCCGCTCGATAAGCCTCGACGGCACGAAACTCGCCATCGACGTGCTCACCGCGATCGAGGACATCGACATCAACGGGGCCATCAAGTCCGTCCTGTCGGCGTCGTTCGACATATGCGACTCGCTGGACACCGACAACCGCTTCCGCTCGACGCCCCTGGAGCTCAAGGTGCAGCACCCTGACGACTCCTTCGTCATGTTCGACGACGAGGACCTGTCCCGCTCACTATTCCACCTGAGCAAGGCCAGCCCAGAAAGGTACGAGGATTTCCAGGCAGCCGTGTACACGCTGTTCCCCGAGTTCGAGGAAATCTCTGCCGTCTCCTACGCCATCAACCCCGAGGAGCACAGCAGGCTCGTCGAGATGCTCGGCGCGGCCGACGCCGACACGGACATCCCCTTCAGGATCAAGGACGAGCTCTACCGCCTGATGATAAAGAGCTCGCACGTCAACCAGCCAGTCGACGTCTCCTATATGTCCACCGGCACGAAACGCATCATCTGGCTCATCGCCAACGTGATGATCGCCGGGGCCAAGGGCGCGGGCGGCATCGGCATCGAGGAAGTCGAGACGAGCATCCATCCACGCATGACGCAGGAGCTCCTCGAGATTCTCAACGAGAGCGTTGCGGACACCTCGCTGCTGCTCACGAGCCACTCGCCCTACCTCATCCAGTACCTAAAGCCCGAAAAGGTCTACGTCGGAGTGCCGAACGAGGACGGTGTTGCTTACTTCAGGAAGATGCGCCCGTCAAAGGTGAAGGAGGCTGTCGCCGCAGCGTACAACCACGGGTTCGGCCTCGGGGAATACCTCTTCTCCCTGATGTCGGACGACGGGGACGGCGCCCGGGTGCTCCGCGACCTCCTGGAGGACTGACATGGGCGAAAGCGAAGCATGCCGCGGCCTGGCGTTCATCGTCGAGGGCGCGACGGAGAAGGTCTTCTACCTCGAGTACCTCTCGCAGCTATGCGCGGCCAAGGGCCTCGCCCTCAGGAAGGACCTCGACACGCAAGAGGACCGCTACGCCATAACGTCGGCAAACGACGAGAAGGTCGTCATGATAGCCAGCGTGAACTCCGTCTCCCAGATGACCAACTCGGCCACATGGTTCGACAGGGCTTGCGTAGGCGAAAACCCGGAAATCGCTTGGACGGTCTTCCTCTGCTACGACACAGACGAGTACAACAGCGACATCACGAAGTTCCACGAGGGCGACTGGGCTATGCTGCGCGAGAGCATCTCGCCGACAGCGCAGAAGGTCGTCGACCTGGCTGCCGAGGCCGACATCGAGGACGTGATGCTGCGCGACCTGCCCGGCGGCCTGTCCTTCC
>OLSL01002305.1_pt1 | contig 15658 bp, 18 predicted proteins | sample 1672511 | NCBI WGS metagenome assembly OLSL01 (sample SAMEA3136694, study PRJEB25190) | human gut metagenome | biome: human gut; feature: human-associated habitat; material: faeces | place: Austria | collected 2013
CGTTCTAAAAGCGCTGCCGCCGCATACAGTAGGAGCAAGAAGCCAAAGCGACGAGACGGAAGGAGAAACGAGATGGACGAGTATTACCGGGCCGTTCAGACCCTGCCTGCATGGCTGGCGCGGCCTCTGAGCGCCCTGCCGCCGGACATTGCAGAACAGGTACATGAGATACGCCTTCGGGTAGGCTGCGGGGTGCAGCTGACCATCGGGGGCAGGCCCTGCTGCCCGGCGGGACTGCCCGCTCTGCAAACGCTCCGGCTGACGCCGTTGCAGATGGAGGAGATCTTCCTCACCCTTTGCAGTGGGTCGGTGCACAGCCACGAGACAGAGATCGCGGCAGGCTATGTCACCCTCGGGTGCGGATGCCGCGCCGGGCTGGCCGGGCGGTTCTACTGCCCGCCGGGGCAGAGCGCCGTTTTGCAGGAGCTGCGCTCGGTCAACATCCGTGTGGCCCGCAGCCGGGAGTTCCCTCTGCCGCAGAAGCTCCGGGATATTTTGCAGCAGCGCTTTGTGGGGATGCTCCTGATGGGGGAGCCGGACAGCGGCAAGACGACCCTCCTGCGGGGCATCGCGCGGGAATTGGCAAGCCGGGAAAGAGCAGTGGCCCTCATCGACGAGCGGCGGGAGATATTCCCCTCGGAGGAAACAGCGGCCCTGCCTCTCGATATCCTCAGCGGCGTGCCGAAGGGGCAGGCAGTGCAGATGGCTCTGCGCACTCTCTCGCCGCAGGTGATATTACTGGACGAGCTGGGCGGGATGGACGAGCTTTATGCCCTCGAACAGGGGCTGTTCAGCGGGGTGGAGTTCATCGCCACCCTCCATGCCGCCAGCTGGGAGGAAGCCGCCCGCCGCCCGCAGGTGCAGTATCTCCAAAAATGCGGTGCGCTCCATGCAGCGGTACTGCTGAAGGGCCGCACCGCGCCGGGCCAGCTGAAAGAGGTGCGGTTCTCATGAAGACGCTGCGGATCGTCGGGGCACTGTTCTGGCTGGGCTGCGGCTGGTGCGCGGGCGATGCAGCCTGCCGGAACGCCCGGCGGCATCTGGAGGCGCTGGAAGAGACGCTTCTGCTCTTGCAGCGGGTCCGGCAGGAGATCGATTACCGCCGCACCGACCTCACCCTGCTGTTCCGCAGGCTGGAACGGGAGGGGGCTGTCCGGGGCGAGAGCTTTCAGGCTCTTTGCCCGCCGCCCGGGCTGACCCGCCCGGAGCGGGACTGCTATATCGAGTGCTTTTCGGGCATTGGACGGGCGGAGGCCGGGCAGGAATGCCAGCGGCTGACGTTTTATCAGGAGCGGTTCAGGGTATTTTTGCGTCAGGCAGAGGAACGCACCCGCCCTCAGCTGGAGCTTTGCCATAAGCTGGGCGTTGCCGCCGGGCTGGCAGCGGCCATCCTCTGCCTCTGAAAGGGGAATGTGTATGGAGATCGACCTGATCTTTAAGATCGCGGCCATCGGCATCATCGTCGCGGTGCTCAACCAGCTTCTTATCCGCTCGGGCCGAGAGGATCAGGCGATGATGACCACACTGGCAGGGCTTGTGGTGGTACTGTCCATTTTGGTCAAGCAGATCAGTGTGCTCTTCGTCACCATCAAGTCCCTCTTTGCGCTATGAGCGCCCTCACGATGCTGGGGCTTGCGGTGGTGGGAGCCGTCCTGTACACCCTGTTCCAGAAGAGCGCCCCGGCCTTCGGGCTGTTCGTCTCGATGGGGGCGGCAGTCCTCGTGCTGTGGAAGATCAGCACAGCGGCCGAGATCGTGCTTGCCGGCCTTGAGAGACTGGAACAGCGGGCAGGCGGCGACGCCTTTTCCTGCCTGCTGCGGTGTACAGGCGTTATCCTGCTGGCCGACTACGCCCGCGCACTCTGCGAGGAAGCCGGGGCCGAATCGCTGGCGTGGTGCACGGCACTGGCAGGCCGGGTGCTGGTGCTGGCGGCGGCGTGGCCCCTGCTGGAAGAGATCGGCCAGAAGATCGGGAGCATTGCGGGATGAAATGGGACAAGTTTTTTCGCTTCGGGCTGGCCATACTGTTTTTGTGGACGAGCCTTGCGCTCACGGCCCCGGCGGCGCGGGCTGCTTCCGATCTCGCTTCGGACACAACGCTGCCCGGGAGCGCCCTCTGGGAGCCGTATTTACAGCAGAGCCGCATTGATCTGGAGGACGCCGCATCCTCGCCGTGGGAGACACTGAAAAGCTTTCTGCCCCAGTCCTTGGGGGCAATGGTGCAGCAGATGGCCCGGGACTATACCTCGGTCCTCCTGTTCCTGACACTGACCGCGGTGCTGGGGCTTCTGGCGGGAGAGTGCGCCGACAGCGATCTGCTGGATCTGGCTGCGGCGGGCGGCTGTGGTGTCCTGCTCTGGGGGAATCTGGTGGAAGAGGCACAGACGCTCTGCGCGCAGATGGAGAGCTGGCGCAGCTTTTTGCTGGGCTTTCTGCCCGTCTATGCAGGCGTCCTCACGCTGGGCGGCGAAGCGGCGGCAGGCAGCGCAGCCAGCGGAACGCTGCTGACGGCGCTCTGTTTTCTGGCACAGCTGGCCGCAGCCTTCGTGCAGCCTCTGCTCCACTGTTATCTGATGCTCAGCATGGCCTGCTGCATCAGCGCAGAACCGGCGCTGGGCGTCTTCTGCAAGGGTGTCGGCAGTGCCCTCCGCCAAGCGCTGGGCTGGGCCGGGAAACTGCTGGTCGCTCTGCTGGGCTTGCAGCGGGCTGCGGCGTTCCAGCTGGACCGCTTTTCGCTCCGCACCGGCCAGCTTCTGGCCGGGAGCGTGCCCATCATCGGGCAGACCCTCAGCAGTGCGTCGGAGTCCATCCTTGCAGGGGTGCAGATGCTCAAGAGCGGGCTGGGGCTGGCAGCGCTGTCGGTGCTGGGGGCAGAATTCGTGCCGCTCTATCTGGGGCTGATGATCCAGCTGGCCCTGCTTATGGGGTGCAGTCTGCTTTGCAGCCTGACGGGCATCTCGCGCTGCCGCGCCCTGTTCGACTGCTTCGCCGAGGCGGTGCGCTGTATGGCAGCAGCTGTGGCCCTCTTCTTCGGGCTGGCAGCGGCAGGGGTGGCTCTGCTTTTTATGGTAGGAGGTGGTTCGTGATGCAGGCGCTGGAGCGTGCGGCGGCGGTCTTCTGTACAGCCTGTATCTGTGCCGAGCTGGCGGCCCGCTTTGTGGGGCCGGGCTGGGGGCAGAAGTGCATAAAAGCGGTGGCGGGGCTATATATTCTAGTAGCCTTTGCAGATGCCCTGCCCGGCGCAAAAGCCCAGCTCACCGCGCCGAAGCTGCCGCAGGCGGAGACTGCTTCGGTGGGCAGTCTGGAGGATGCCATCCTTGCGCAGACGGAAGAAGAGCTTTCCCGACGATTGGAGGATGCCTGTCTCCGCGAGGCAGGCATCCGGGTGAAACTGCGCATCACCCTATGCCGGACCGCGGAGGGCGTGACGGCATCCGCCGTGCAGGTCGTCCCGCAGGGCGCCCTCACCGATGCCCGGAAGCAGGCGGTGGAGAAACTGCTGACAGCACAGCTTCAGCTTGAACCGGAAAGCATATGCTGGGGGGAGGCTGTGCCATGAAAAACAAGCTCTTTTTGCGGCTGAAGGACCTTGTGCAGAAGGAGAACCGCGCCCGGCTGGCGGTCCTGCTGGGGGCTGCGGCGATGCTGCTCCTCCTGCTGTCGGAGCTGTTCACCCCTTCGGAGAAGCCTGCAGCGGCCAGCGCTGCCCCGGCGGATGAGAGCGCCTACCGTCAGCAGCTCGAGCAACAGCTTTCCGACCTCATCATGCAGGTGGAAGGCGCAGGGAGGACCACCGTGATGATCACGCTGGAAAGCGGGGAGGAGACCATCTATGCTCTGGACACGCTCTCGGGACAGACCCAGCAACAGCAGACCCATGTGCTGCTGGACGATGGGACGGCGCTGGCGCAGACGGTCTGCACGCCCAGAGTGTGCGGAGTGGCTGTGGTATGCGAGGGCGGGGGAGATGTCCGGGTCGCCGTCCGCATCACCGAGCTGGTGGGGGCGCTGCTGGATGTTCCGTCCAACCGCATCTGCGTAGAGCAGCGCCGGGAATGATTTTTTGCAGCTATGAGAACCATGAAATATGCAAGGAGGAGACACGGATGAGAGCTATCACCAAAAATACACGCAGGGTCACTGCGCTGACCCTTGCGGCGGCGCTGGTCGTGGCAGTATACCTCAACTGGCAGTACGCCCGCACCGGCATCGGGGTGGATGAGGAGGCCGTCAACGTCTCGGCGGTGGCCGTGGAGGGAGAGCCGGTGGCTTCGCCTGTCACCGACGGGCTGATGACGGAGGCCGAGGCCGTATCCAGCGCCAACAAGAATTACGGCGAGGCCCAGCTTGTCAGCGTAGCCAACGACGCAGGGGCAAAATTCTTCGAAGAAGCCCGTCTCAAGCGCCAGAAAGCCCACGATGAAGCGATGGACACCATCCAGAAGACGCTCAAGACCTCGGGCCTCTCCGCCGAGGAGAAAAAGGACTGCACCCGGCAGATGACCGCAAACCTCGAGGACCTCAACGCCGAGAACGAGATCGAAACGCTGGTCAAGGCGAAGGGCTTTGCCGACTGCCTCTGCTTTTTGCAGTCCGGCCGGGCAGACCTGACCGTCATGACCTCCGGCGACGCCCTGACCGCGGCACAGGTGGCTCAGATAAGGGACATCGTCCTCAGCAAGAGCGAGGTGACTGCGCAGAATATTACTGTGGTGGAAGTGAAGTAAGGTGTTGTATAAAACCGGAGAAAATGGTATAATGACATCAAAGGTTTTGCAAAGGGCTTTGCCTTTTGCATGGATCGCACAAAATAAAATGGGCGTTCGCTCATTTTGGATGGAGGGCCATAGAATGGATTTACAGAATATGGATCTGAAGGGCGGCAGTCTGCAGATCTCCACGGAGGTCATCGGCAAGATCGCTCGTTGTGCAGCGCTGGAGATCGAGGGCGTGGCAGAAGTGTCCTGCGGCAAGCAGAACCGGAAGGTGAAAGACCTTCTGGAGCGTGCCAACGTCCAGTCGCCCGTCACCGTAGAGATGCGGGATGGCACGGCAGAGATCACTCTGGAAATTGTGGCGGCCTTTGGCGCACGCATCCCGGCTGTGGCCGAGAAGGTGCAGGAGAACGTCAAGTCTGCCGTCCAGAACATGACCAATGTTACGGTCAGCCGTGTTGACCTTGTCATTGCCGGTCTGGCCCCGGCGGCTGAGCCGCAGGCCTGAGCCGAGAACGAAAACGAAAACAAAGATGCGGTCAGCCTTCCCGCAAAAGGGAAGGCTTTGCCGCTGTGAGAGGAACATTATGGAAAATATTCTGCCCCGCCGTGAAGCACGCGAAAATGCATTTCTGCTGGCATTTTCTCAGACCTTTGGTGACATCCCCCTGCAGGAGGCGCTGGACAACCACCACGAGTGCGACGAAGAGCACCCCGTGGATGTGTTCGGACAGCGTCTGCTGCGGGCCTACTATGAGCACTCCGCCGAGGTGGACGACCTCATCAGCGCCCATCTGCGCAACTGGACGATGGAGCGTCTGCCCCGCGTGAGCCTGACTGTGCTTCGTCTGGGTCTGGCCGAGATGCTGTACGGCGATGAGAAGAAGCCCGGCGTCGTCATCAACGAGGCCGTCGAGCTGACCAAAAAGTATGGCGCAGACGAGGATTATCAGTTCGTCAACGGTCTGCTGGGCACTGTGGCACGGGAACAGGGTCTGGACGCAGAGTCCGAGCAGCTGTGAGCAGTTATACGCTGGGCATCGATACCAGCAACTATGCAACCTCTCTGGCCGTCTTTGATACAGCCGGAGAGGTTGTTTGCGCAAAAAAGCGGTTTCTTCCGGTCAAGGAGGGCCAGCTTGGCCTGCGCCAGAGCGATGCGCTGTTTCATCACACAGCGGCTCTGCCTGCGATGATGGCAGAGCTGGGCGGCGAATTCGATTTGACGAAGATCAGCGCCGTGGGCGTGTCGGAAAAGCCCCGTCCGGTGGAGGGCAGCTATATGCCCTGCTTTCTGGCAGGCGTCAGCGCCGCTGAGGCATTCGCTTTGGCCCGGGGGATCCCTCTTGTCCGCACGACCCATCAGCAGGGCCACGCAGCGGCGGCACTGTTTGCCGCCAAAGGGAAAACACTTTTCCGCGAAAAAACGCTGCTCTTCCACATCTCCGGCGGCACCACCGACCTTCTCCTCTGCGATGAGGTGAAGCATATCGAGACGCTGGGCACAAGCTCCGACCTCTACGCCGGACAGGCAGTGGACCGTGTGGGCGTCAAGCTGGGCTTTGGGTTCCCGGCTGGCGCGGAGGTCTCCCGTCTGGCCGCAGAATGTGAGGAGACCATCAAGCCGAAATCCAGCGTCCGAGGGATGGAATGCAGCCTTTCCGGGCTGGAGAACCAGTGCAACGCCCTGCTGGCGGCGGGCAAAAGCCCCGCCTATGTCTGCAAATACTGTCTGCTCTGCGTGGCGGATACGGTGGTCAGGATGACCAAAGCTGCCCAGAAGGAATATCCCGGGCTGGCGGTGGTCTGCGCAGGCGGCGTCATGAGCAGCGACATCATCCGTAGCTGGGTGCAGCAGCGCCTTCCGCAGGTGTATTTTGTTCCCGGACAGTATTCCAGCGACAACGCCATCGGCGTGTCCATTCTTGCGGCACGGGAGGCCGGTCTATGGCTGAAGTGATCTCTGTCTCTGCCCTGAACCAGTACGTCAAGACCCTGCTGGATGCAAACGACATCCTGTTCGATCTGGCGCTGCGGGGCGAGATCGCAAACTTTGTACAGAATGCCCGCAGCGGCCACTGCTATTTTTCCCTTCGGGACGCAGCTGCCAGCGTCAAGGCGGTGATGTTCCGCTCGGATGCAAGACGGCTCGGCTTCCGACCTGAGGAAGGCATGAAGGTGGTCGTACGCTGCCGTGCTACTCTTTACGAGCGGGACGGCGCGTTTCAGGTCTACGTCAACGAGATGTTCCCGGACGGCATCGGCGCGGCGCAGCTGGCCTTTGAGCAGCTGAAAGCCAAGCTCGAGCAGGAGGGACTTTTCGCGGCAGAGCATAAAAAGTCTCTGCCCGCTTACCCCAAATGCATCGGCATCGTCACCAGCAAGACCGGTGCGGCACTGCAGGACATCCGCAATGTCATCAGCCGACGCTGGCCGGCAGCAAAGCTATTGCTCTGCCCGGTCAGCGTGCAGGGCTTTGAGGCCGCGCAGCAGGTCGCCGACGCCATCGGACGGCTGGACCGGAGCGGGAAAGTGGACGAGATCATTGTGGCCCGGGGCGGCGGCAGCCGGGAAGACCTCTGGGTCTTCAATGCCGAGGTCATCGCCCGGGCGGCGTACCGCTGCAAAGTGCCGCTCATCAGCGCCATCGGACACGAGATCGACTTTACCATTCTGGATTTCGTGGCGGACCGCCGTGCACCGACTCCGTCGGCAGCGGCAGAGCTGGCGGTGCCCGACCGCGCAGAGCTTCTGCGGGTACTGCTTCAGCTGGAACAGCGCTGTCAGAGCACCTTGCAGAGCCGTTTTGCTGCGGCATCGGGGCGTCTGGAAAGGGCCGGGCAGCAGCTTTCCCGCGACATGACCCGCCGGACACTCACAGCCGGGCAGACAAAGCTTGAGTCATACCAAAAAGAGCTTGAGGATGCAGCCCGGAGCGGCATCCAGAAGCGAACAAATCAGCTTCGTCATGCTGCCGCGCTGGCCGACTCCCTCAGCCCCTACCGGGTGCTGGGGCGCGGCTACGCGATGGTATACGACAGCAAAAACAGGCTGTGCAGCGCGGACGCCCTTTCTACGGGCGACCGAATCACCCTGCGCGGCGCAGCGCATACGGCAGAATGTACGGTCTTGTCCGTGGAGGAACTGAATGAGAGCACCCAAAAGCTTTGAGGACGGCATGGCCCGTCTGGAAACCATCCTGAGCCAGATGCAGAGCGAGGAGACGACCCTTACGGAGTCGGTCAAGCTTTATGCAGAAGCGGCTTCGCTGATGGAATACTGCCATGCTGCGCTGGAAAAAGCGTCGCTCCAGATGGAGGAGATCGACGCTGCCCGCAGCGAAAAGGCAGAGGCAGAACCCAAAGAACCATAACAGCCCGCAGGGAGGAATCATAATGGAGAGCACCGAGTATAAAAAGCAGTACGGCGAATATCTGGCCCGTGCAGAAGAAGCACTGAACCGGGCGTGCGAGCGCTATCTGCCCGAGGAGTCTGAGGTCTGCCGTGCGGCACGCTACAGCCTGATGGGCGGCGGCAAACGCATCCGGGCCGTGCTGGTGCTGGCCGTGTGCGATATGCTCCACGGCAGCGCCGAGGCGGCGGAACAGTTTGCAGCGGCCGTTGAAATGCTGCACTGTTATTCGCTCATCCACGACGACCTGCCCTGCATGGACAATGACGATATGCGCCGGGGCAAGCCCTCCTGCCACAAGGCATTCGGAGAGTCTACTGCCATGCTGGCGGGCGATGTGCTGCTGACGGAAGCTTTCGAGGCTGTGGCCGGTGCGCCCGCTCCGGCATCGGTCTGCGTCTGCGCAGCACAGGCGCTCGGCGCAGGAGCCGGGAGCCGGGGCATGGTGTACGGGCAGGAGCTTGACCTGAAATACGAGGCTCTCGCCGCTACGGAAGAACAGCTCCGCCTCATCCACCGCCACAAGACGGGGGCGCTCATCAATGCGGCCATCCAGATGGGCGGCGCGGCGGCACAGGCCGACGAGGCCCAGCGCAAAGCACTGGAAGCCTACGCCTACGGCATCGGCCTAGTGTTCCAGATCGTGGACGATGTGCTGGATGTGACCAGCACCGCCGAGCAGCTGGGCAAGCCCATCGGCAGCGACAGCGAGAACGGCAAGACGACTTTCGTCACCCTGTTCGGCGCGGACGGAGCGATGCAGCTGGCGGAGAAACTGAACGATGAGACCTGTGCGGCGCTGCACGACGCATTCGGCGAAAAGAGCGCTTTTCTGGAGCAGCTGGCCCGCACGCTGCTGGCCCGCCGCAGCTGAGCATCGTGTCTGGGACGATAGGGCAGATGCGGCGCTTATGACGTCGGCTGCGGGAATGCGATAAAATTCAAGAAGGAGAACAAACAATGCAACTGATCAAGGAATTGTTCTCGGTCAACGAGATACTGACGGTCTCCATCGTAAGCTGGTTCGTCGCACAGGTGCTGAAGACGATCATCAACTTCATCCTGCTGGGCAAATTCCAGCTCGAACGGATGTGGGGCGATGGTGGTATGCCCAGCGCCCACAGCGCCACGGTCTGTGCGATGGTCATTGCCGCCGCCCGCAGCGAGGGCATCAGCTCGGCTATCTTTGCAGTGGCCAGCGTAGTCGCCATCATCACCATGCACGATGCAATGGGTGTGCGCCACGAGACCGGCGAACAGGCAAAGGTGCTCAACCAGATGATCGAGGAGTGGATCGACATCAGCGAAAAAAACGCTCCCTTTCTGCAGAATATGCATCTGAAGGAGATGGTCGGACACACGCCGTTGCAGGTCATGGCAGGCATGGTCGTCGGCGTCGTTGTCGGCTTTTTGTATCCGATGCACCTCTCATAAGAAGTTGTTTTCATAAGCAGTGCCCCATCCGGGCGGTTTTTCAGAAGACCGCCCTGCCTGCAAAAATGACTTCTGTGTTGAAATCATCCGGAATTTGAAATGTGAGGAGGACGGTCACTTTATGCATCCTTCACTGCTTCAGAATATTTCACAGCCAAGTGACCTGAAGCGCTTGAACAGTGCGCAGATCCAGCAGCTCTGCGGGGAAATTCGTCAATTTCTGCTGGACAGCGTATCCAAAACGGGCGGACATCTTGCTTCCAACCTCGGCGCAGTCGAGCTGACGGTCGCGCTCCATCGCATCTTTGAGACCCCCCGGGATGCGTTCGTTTTCGATGTGGGCCATCAGTGCTACACCCACAAACTGCTGACCGGACGGTACAAGCGCTTCGGCACCCTGCGGCAGCTGGACGGCCTTTCGGGTTTCCCAAACCCGAATGAGAGCGTTCACGATGCTTTTATCGCCGGGCACGGCAACACCGCCCTCTCGGTCGCCATCGGCATCGCATGGGCCAAAAAGCTCAAGGGCGAGCCGGGCCATGTGGTGGCCATCATCGGCGATGGTGCCTTTACCGGCGGCATGGTCTACGAGGGAATGAACAACATCGGCAAGCTGGACAATCTGATGGTCATTTTGAACGACAACAAGATGTCCATCTCCCACAATGTCGGCGCACTGGCAGGGTATCTGGGCCATCTGCGCACCACGACCCGTTATTTCACGGCAAAGGAGAATGTCAACAGCTTTCTGAGCGGGGTGCCGCTTGTCGGCACCCCCATCAAAACTGCCCTACAAAACAGCAAAAAAGTGGTGCGTCGGGCCATGTATCACTCCACGATCTTCGAGGATATGGGGTTCCATTATTTCGGCCTCATCGACGGCCACAACGAGCCGGAGCTGGAGCGCATCCTGCAGACGGTCTGTGCCCAGCCCGGGCCGACGCTGCTCCATGTTGTGACAAAGAAGGGCAAGGGCTATGCCCCGGCGGAGTCGAATCCCGGCAACTATCATGGCGTCTCGAAGTTCGATCTGGCAGGCATCCCTGACCCGGAGATCGCCCCGGCGGAGTCGTTCTCGAATGCCTTTGGCCGTGCGCTCAGTGAGGCCGGAGATGCGGACGATACCCTCTGTGCCATCACGGCGGCGATGAAATATGGCACTGGTCTGCAATTTTTCAGCCACGCCCACCCGGAGCGCTTCTTTGACGTCGGGATGGCTGAGCAGCACGCCGTGACCTTCGCTGCCGGCCTTGCCAGCAAGGGGATGCTGCCGGTGGTCTGCATCTATTCGACCTTCCTGCAGCGCAGCTATGACCAGATCATCCACGATGTCAGCCTGCTGCGGGAGAATGTTGTCTTTGCCGTTGACCGCGCAGGTTTTGTGCCCGGCGATGGGGAGACCCATCAGGGCATCTACGACCCGGCCTTCCTCAGTCAGGTCGGAATGCCCATCTACTCGCCCTCGAACTATGAGGAGCTGCGGTACTGGCTGGCCATCCTGCTGCGGCATGAGATGCAGGGGCCTCGGGCCATCCGCTACCCCCGCGGCGGCGAGAGCAAGGTCTTGGCCGGATACGGCTGCACAGGCAGGGAGTACGACAAGCTCATCTCTCTGCCGGGTGCAAAGACTGCTCTGGTGAGCTATGCGGATGAGGTGGAGGATGCCCTTGCCGCCGCAGAGCTGCTGGCAAAAGAGGGTGTCCCCTGCGATGTGTATAAGCTGGTCCGCATCTTTCCGTTCGGGGAAGAGCTGGTGCAGGAGCTTTCGGCCTACTCCATCGTCCTGATGGCAGAAGAGTGCGCAGCCTGCGGTGGCATCGGCGAGCATCTGGCCCGCGCTCTGCAGGATGCAGGCTGGTGCGGCCGGTACATCCACCGCGCGGTGAGGGAGCTGAGCCTGCCCCACGCGACGGTGCCCCAGATCAAGCAGGCAACCGGGCTGGATGCAGTGCATCTGGCCGAGGCCGTGCAGGCGGCAGACCCGAAAGGAGAGAAAACACTTTGAAAATTCGTTTGGACCAATATCTGGTGCAGCACGGTATGATCCAGAGCCGTGAGCGCGCCAAGGCTCTCATCATGGCCGGTGTCGTCTTTGTCAACGAGCAGAAGGTGGACAAGGCTGGTGAGATGATAAAGGAAGATGCCAAGGTCGAGGTGCGCGGTCACGACATCGGATACGTCAGCCGGGGCGGACTCAAGCTGGAAAAGGCGATGCAGTGCTTCCCGCTGACCCCCCGCGGCAAGGTCTGTATGGACATTGGTGCGTCCACGGGCGGCTTTACCGACTGTATGCTGCAGAACGGTGCCGTCAAGGTCTATGCTGTGGATGTGGGATACGGCCAGCTGGCATGGAGCCTGCGCACCGACGAGCGTGTCGTGAATATGGAGCGGACCAACATCCGCAATGTCACGCCGGATATGCTGGCCGAGCCGGTGGAGTTTTTCAGCGTGGACGTGTCTTTTATCTCGCTGCATCACATCTTTCCGGTGGCGCAGGCCATCACGACGCCGGACGCGATGGGTGTCTGTCTGGTCAAGCCCCAGTTCGAGGCAGGCCGTGAGAAGGTGGGCAAAAACGGTGTCGTCCGTGACCCCGCCACCCACTGCGAGGTGTTGCACAACGCCATGGGCTATGCCGCCGCAAACGGCTTCGTTGTGCGGGGGTTGGATTTCAGCCCAGTCAAAGGCCCGGAGGGGAACATCGAGTATCTGATGTTCGTCCAGAAGAGCGAGCAGCCCGGCGTGCTGGATGATTCCGTCGCCGAGCAGGTCGTGGCCGCAAGCCATAGCTCGCTGGACAAATAAATCGGCTGGGAGACGTCATATGACCGTTTACATTTCGCCAAACCCCGGCAAAGAGCAGGCGGTGGCCACCGCCCAGCAGGCAGCGCAGCTCCTGCTGATGCAAGGGGCCACCGTCCTGATGCGGGATGACCTGAACGAAACCTGCTGCGCCGATGGGGTGCAGTATCTTCCGCTGGAAGAGTGTCTCCTGCGTACCGATGTTATCCTGACCATCGGCGGCGACGGCACCATCCTGCATGAGGCGAACCTTACGCTTCAATACCAGAAGCCCATCCTCGGCATCAACATCGGCCGCTGCGGCTTCCTCGCCACCTGCGAGGTGGATGAAATGGAGGAAAAGCTTGCGGCGCTGGTGCGGGGCGAATATCTGCTGGACAGCCGGATGCTGCTCTATGTGCGGGTGCTGGGCGAAGAGAACTGGGAGGGCCATGCCCTCAACGACGTGGTCGTGACCAAAGGCCGCCTGCAGCAGGCCATCGATTTCAGCATCTACTGCGATGACATCCTTGTAGAGCATTATCGCGGAGACGGCGTCATCGTAGCGACGCCCACCGGCTCTACGGCCTATTCACTGGCGGCAGGCGGGCCGATCCTTGACTCGCAGACCAAGGGCATTGTCGTCACGCCCATCTGCCCCCACAGCCTGACCAGCCCGGCAATGGTCTTTGCACAGGAGCGGAAGATCAACATCTGTGTCGGGCAGGTGGTGGACAACGAAGTGTTCCTGAGCTGCGATGGTGCGGCGGAATATCCGCTCAGCGCCGGTTCGACGGCAGAGATCCGCCTTTCGGACCAGATCGTGCAGCTCGTCACCTTCAGCAGGGCAGACCAGTTTCAGGCCATCGACCAGAAACTGCGCAGCCGGAGATAACAACAAGAGGAGGCAAGGAATATGGGCCGAAACAATCCAGCTGAGTCAAAAGGCAAGGCGGAACGTCAGCAGACGATCCTCCGACTGATCCAGGAGAACCCCATCAGCCGTCAGGAGGTGCTGCTCGAGCACCTGCGTCAGGAGGGCTTCGAGGTGACGCAGGCGACTATTTCCCGGGACATCCGGGAAATGTGTCTCGTCAAAGCCGCCACCACAGACGGCTACCGCTATGTTTCCAGCCACAACGAAAGCCTCAACCCCAAGATGCAGGGCCGGTTCGAGACGATCTTCCGCGAGTCGGTGCTGGGTGTGGATTTTGCCGGGCATGTCGTGCTGGTGAAATGCTATTCCGGCATGGCGAACGCCGCCTGTGAAGTGTTCGACGCCCTGAAGTGGAAAAATGTCGTCGGCACCCTTTCTGGCGATGATACGTTCCTGATCGTGGCCCGTTCGGAGCGGGACGCCAAGACCATCTGTTCGGAACTGACCCGTCACATCGGGCAGAAATAAACGCGGGAGTGAAACTATGCTGAGCAGCCTGCAAATCGAAAATGTTGCAGTTATCCAGAAAGCCAATGTCCATTTTGAAAAGGGCCTCAACGTCCTGACCGGTGAGACGGGCGCAGGCAAATCCATCCTCATCGACTCCATCAACGCTATTCTGGGCAACCGCGCCTCCAAGGATCTCGTGCGCACCGGTGCGGCCAAGGCTGTCATCCGGGCTGCATTTGAGGATGTGCCGCCTGCCGTCCTTGACAGTCTGGAAAAGGCAGGCTACGAGCGCTCTGAAGCGCTGCTGCTCAGCCGCGAGATCACCGCCGAGGGCAAGAGCACCTGCCGCATCAACGGGATGCCTGCCACCGCCGCTGTCCTGCGGGAGCTTTGCGGCGGACTTATCAACATCAATGGCCAGCACGACTCGGTGGGTCTGCTGAATCCAGCCCGGCATGAGGGCATTCTGGACGCTTACGCCCAGAACGGCGCGGAATATCAGGCATACTATGCCATCTATCGAGAGCTGGTGGGGGTCAAGAAAACGCTGGACGCCATGATCACCGACGAGGGCGAAAAGCAGCGCCGCATCGACCTGCTGAGCTATCAGGTGCAGGAGATCGACGATGCGGCGTTGACGGCAGGGGAGGAGCAGACGCTGGAAAGCCGCCGCAAGGTGCTGGCGAATGCTTCCACCATCCGGGACCGCATTGCCCAGTGTTACGCGCTGCTCTCGGGCGGCGACGAAGCCCCCGGTGCCGTTGACCTTCTGGGAGAAGCCTCCAACGCCGTGGATGCAGCGGCCCAGCTCGACGGAGAGCTGTCTGCCGGTGCGGGCCAGTTGCTCGACCTCTATTACACCGCAAAGGACGTCGCCGCCGATCTCATCGTCCGTCTGGACGCTTACGACACCAACGACGCAGAGCTGGACGAGATCGAGCAGCGCATCGATCTTATCTACAAGCTCCGGCGGAAATACGGCGATACAGTAGAGGACATCCTCGCGTTTGGCGAGCGGGCACGGCAGGAGCTGGAGATGATACAGTCCTCGCAGGAGAGGGTGGAGCATCTGCAGAAGGAGCAGCGCCGTCTCTATACCCTCGCGCGGGAAAAGGCGGAGCTTCTGACCCAGACCCGGCTGAAGGCATTTGAAGAGCTGAACAAGCGCATCTCTGACACATTGGACTTTCTGAATATGCCGGGCGTGCGGATGACGCTCCGCCATACGCGGGGGCCGCTGGCCAGTCACGGACAGGACAGCATCGAGTTTTATATCTCTACGAACCCCGGCGAAGCCCCGAAGCCTCTGGCGAAGATCGCCTCAGGCGGCGAGCTGAGCCGTATCACCCTCGCCATCAAGAACGCGATGGCCGACAAGGACGCTGTGCCGACCGTCATCTACGACGAGATCGACAGCGGCGTTTCCGGCAAGGCGGCCAGCCGCATCGGTGAGGTGCTGCGCCAGAGTGCCGAGGGTCATCAGATCCTTTGCATCACCCACACGGCCCAGATCGCTGCGCTGGCAGACTGCCATCTGCTCATCCAGAAGAACATCACGAATGAGCGTACCTATACCGAGATCCACCCGCTGGACGAGAATGGACGGGTGGAGGCGCTGGCCCGCCTCATCTCCGGCGACCATGTCACGGAGCTTTCGCTGGCCAACGCCCGGGAAATGCTGGGCTGGAGCGCCGGAAAATAAGCAGGCGCTTTTGTGCTTGACATTCCCACAGGGATGTGCTAAACTGAATCTCGTTGAAAGGCGAAGATGGGAACCGAGTATCCTGATGCGCTCTGCCCAGAGAGGCCCCGGCTGGTGAAAGGGGCTGCGGAGACGCAGGTGAAATACCTCCCGGAGCTGCAGGCTGAACGACGAGTAGGCTGTGCCGCGTGCGAGCGTTACAAACGCAGGAGTGTCACTCTACTCTGG
>OLSL01002310.1_pt1 | contig 15646 bp, 14 predicted proteins | sample 1672511 | NCBI WGS metagenome assembly OLSL01 (sample SAMEA3136694, study PRJEB25190) | human gut metagenome | biome: human gut; feature: human-associated habitat; material: faeces | place: Austria | collected 2013
GCAAAAATGGGCCTGCTGCAAAACGTGATCATTTTGCAACAGACCCGTTTTCTATTTCTCGTAGCCGTATACCCAGGCAGTGGGGAGCTTTCTGCCCTCCGGAAGCGCCGTGTTGGAGCACCGGGTGATATACGCTCCCTTGTAGTATAGGATTGCGCTGGTGCCGCCGTCCAGATTCATCGCCTGGACACAGCCGTATTCCAGCAGCTTCTCTGCAATGGGCGCAATTCCGCAGCCCATGCTGTCGGTCAGCCGCCCTTCGATCACCACCATCATCGTCTCCAGCCGGTCACTTTGTCCGATCACCGCCCGGGGCTGCGGGGTATTCCAGCTGCTGCTCTCTGCAACGTTTTTCCCGTCTACAATCACCGCGGGGCCAAATTCGCAGGTATCTCTGGTCCCCTCACCCACCGGATCGGCGGAATCCACAACATACATTCTGTCATCCTGCCGTAGCTCCAACCGCTTATCGCCCGCCGCTCCCATGGCCGTTCCCAGCGATGTTCCGCTGCAAATGGCAAGACCTGAAATGATGCCGCCGTCACTGCTTCCGTCATCCCAAAAGGCACTGCCGGTGACCGCCAGCAGTCCGCCGTTTTCCTCGCAGATATCCCCAACGGTCTCACCGAAATCCGGCAAGGTGGACGCAGCACAGAGCCGCAGCCGGGATGTATCTTTGCAGATTGCCAGAATCCCGCGGCTATTGTTTCCGTCACCGTCCAACACCACGCGAATCAGAAGAATTCCGTTTTGAGCATCCAGTGCCAGCACCGGATCTCCCTGGGTCGTGTATAGTTCCGTACCGCTGTCCGTAAGGCCGGCAGCATCAATGTCGATTCCGCTCCACCCCTGCTCCAGAACTTCCGGGTGCACACGGACATAAGCCTCCATAGAATCCCGATCCAGCTGATAAAAGCACGAGTAAAATTGCTCCTGTTCCGACTGTTCCTCTTGGCTGCTTGCCGCCGTAATTGTGCCGTCCGGCGTCTGTACCGAGTTCTGCTGCCCCTGCCCACTCCGAAACCGCAGGATCAGAACCCCTGAAAACGCCACAAGCAGCGTCATACAGGCTGCAAGAGACAGGAACTTTGCCCACCTGGGCGGCTTTCTTATCCCTTTGGGGGCGGCATCCTCCAGCCAATCCTCCCGAACATCCGCCAACGCATCGATCACATCCATTCCCTTCATCTCGGCATTCCCTCCTGTTCCAGATATTGTTTCAGCTGTCGTCTCCGCCGATGGAGCATTGAACGCACCCCGGCGCCGGTCAGTCCCAGCTCTCTGGCAATGTCCTGCGCCGAATCAAAATACCAATACCGCCGCAGAAACACCCGGCGCTGCAAATCCGTCAGCTCCCCCAGGAACCGGTTCAGCAGGTTTTGAAGCTCCTGCTGCTCCAGCTGCTCTTCAGGGCTCTGTCCGCCGGAAAGGGTCTGCTCCAGCTCCTCCAGCGCACATGCAATCTGTCCGCCGCCGCGCTTTCTCGCCTGGTCACTTCGCCACCGGTCAATGGCAAGATTTCGGGTAATCCGCGCAAGATAGGCCCCCAGCCGCTGCGGCTCCTTGGGCGGAATGGTATTCCACAAGCCGAGATAGGCATCGTTGACGCATTCCTCCTGATCCTCCCGACGGGGCAGAATATTCCCGGCCAGCCGGAAGCACAGCCATCGGTATTTTTCATCCGTCCGGGCAATGGCATCCTCCTGCCGCCGGAGATACAGCGCCACGATCTCTCTGTCGTCCATTCAGCTTGCCCTCCTTTTCTCTGTCTCTACCAAATAAGGCGAAATTCGCGTCAAAAGTGTTTCGTTTTTTCTGCGAAAAACTAAAAAATATCCGAAAAAACAGTGCCGCCCGGCCGAGCAGCACTGTTTTCATGCCATATAGAAGTCAGACTTTCCGAATCACCCGAACATCCTCATCGAGATTGGGAGATAAGGGCATCTGCCAGCCGAAGTGATCGGTATGCAGCAGATGATGGGCCGTTTCGCCGCAGGGCTTGCCCAGGAAGTCACTGTAGAGGGTCTGAACTTCGGGGTTTTCATGGGAGAAGCGCATAACGTTCTTCTGGTCATAGCGGTAGAGCACCTCACCGCGCTCCCCTGCCCGCTCTTCATTATAATGAATGGGCTGACCGCCGCCGCCCACACAGCCGCCGGGACATGCCATAACCTCCACGAAGTCATACTGCACCTCGCCGCGGCGCAGGGCACGAATCAGCCGTCTTGCATTGCCCAACCCGCTGACCACCGCCGTGCGCACTCTCACACCGGCCACGTCGTACTCCGCTTCCTTCCAGCCGTCCATGCCTCTTGCCCCCAGGAACGTCTTATCCGGGTCGGGATTCTTGCCGGTGAGCACATAGGCGCAGGTACGCAGGGCCGCCTCCATTACGCCGCCGGTCACGCCAAAGATCACCGCAGCACCGGTGCCGGTGCCCAGAGGGGAATCGAAATCCGTCTCGGGCAGTGCCGCCACATCCACCTGATCGGCGGAAATCATCCGACAGATTTCACGGGTGGTGATGGAATAATCCACGTCCTTCCCCGCTCCTGCATCGTTGATGTTAGGGATATCCACCTCGGCCTTTTTTGCAACGCAGGGCATTACCGATACGCAGACGATATTCTTGGGATCCACGCCGATTTTCTTGGCGAAATACGTCTTCGTCACCGCACCGAACATCTGCTGGGGAGATTTTGCCGTAGACAGCTCGCCCACCATGTCCGGATACTGGGACTTGAGGAACCGCACCCAGCCGGGGCAGCAGGAGGTGAACATGGGCATTTTATGCTCCTTGCCGTCCTGCATCCGCTGGAGGAACTCGGTGCCCTCCTCCATAATGGTCAGGTCGGCAGAGAAATTGGTGTCGAATACATAGTCCACGCCGATGCGCTTCAGCGCCGTCACCAGCCGCTTTTCCGTGGCAACCTCCGGAGGCAGATCAAATATTTCGCCCCAAGCCGCCCGCACTGCGGGAGCCACCTGCACTACGACGATCTTATTTGGGTCATTCAATGCGCCGCCCAGGCCGAAAATCGCCTTGGTGTCGTCCCGGGAACGGAGGGCATTGACGGGGCAGTGGGTAATGCACTGGCCGCACAGGGCGCAATCCGCCTGCTGAATGGTTCGCCCGCCGGAAACGCCCACCGTAGTATGGGCGCCGGTGCCGACCATATCCCAGATGTTCAGGGTCTGCACCTTTTCGCACACGGACACACAGCGCATACACTTGATGCACTTACTCTCGTTGCGAATCAGTGGGAAACTGTCGTCCCAGTTGTCGGCGGGATAGACATGACGGTAGTTCATGGTGTCGTCCATGTTGATGGAGTTTGCCACCTTTTTCAGCTGGCAGGTCTTATCCCGGTTGCAGGCAGGACAGTTGATGCGGTGCTGGCTGAGCAGCAGCTCAATATTGGTTCTCCGGGCTTCCCGAACCTTCTGGGAGTTTGTCCGGATCACCATGCCGTCCATGCACTGGTTGTTGCAGGCGGTAATCAAATGATCCGCCCCCTCCAGCTCGACTACGCAGACCCGACATGCGCCGATTTCATTGATGCCCTTGAGAAAGCACAGAGTAGGGACCGGGAAGCCGGCAACCCTGGTTGCCTCCAGAATGGTGCTTCCCTCGGGAACCGATACGGAGAGTCCGTTTACCGTTACATTTACCATTCGTTTCTTCTGCCTCCCTTAAAGATTCCGCAGCCAAAGTGGTCGCAGCGCAGGCAGCGACTGGCCTCCTGGCTGGCGTCCTTGGCAGTCATGGGCTTTTCCATCAGGTCAAAATCGTCCTTCCGTTCCGCCGCAGAGCGCTCAGAAAGGTTGATTCTGCCGCAGTACTTATGATCCCGCAGGCTCACCTCGGGGATTTCCACATCCACGGTGATCTGGTGATAATAGCCCAGATAATTATCAATATTCGCCGCTGCCACCTTACCGGCCGCAATGGCGCGGATGGCGGTTTTGGGGCCGGTCACGCAATCGCCGCCGGCAAATACGCCCTCGGCATTGTCCACCGCCGTCCACTCCTGGGCGTCGATTACGCCCCGCTTAATGGGAATGCCCTCCTCGGCGAAATACTGGGTATCGATGGACTGGCCCACCGCCACCACAACGATGTCGCAGGGAATCAGCTCAGGGGCCCGTCCGCTGCCGATCACATCGGCCCGGCGGTCATGAATCAGGCCCACCTGCTTGGGTTCCGTCCAAAGGCCAACCACCTGGCCGTCCCGGTTGACCTCAATGCTCACCGGTGCATGGAGATCCAGCATCTCAGCGCCTTCCTCCAGAGCCCCCTGCACCTCCTCGGTCTGGGCGGTCATGTCCACCACTCTCCGGCGATAGATGATGGAAACCTTCTCCGCGCCGCAGCGAATGGCACTCCGGGTGCAGTCCATAGCGACATTGCCGCCGCCGACCACACAGACCCGCTTGCCCTTGAAGTCCGGCATAATCCCATCGCCAATGGCGCCCATCATATCGACGGCCGACAGCACCCCCTCGGCATTTTCATTGGGAATGCCCAACTTTTTATCGTCGTGTGCGCCAATGGAGATGAACACGGCATCGTAATCCTCCCGAAGCTGCTCCATGGAGATCATGCCCTTGCCCTTGCCTACGCCGGTTTCCCGCCGAACCTCAACGCCGGTGGAAAGGATGCAGTCAATGTCCGCCTGGAGCCGCTCCCGGGGCAGACGATAGCCGGGGATTCCGTACCGGAGCATACCGCCCAGGTGCTTTCTTTTCTCAAAAATCGTACACTGGTGGCCCATGAGCTGGAGGTAATAGGCCGCCGACAGTCCGGAGGGGCCGCCGCCGATGATTGCCACCCGCTTGCCCGTGGATTCCGCACACTTAGGAGCCGGTACCGTTCCTGCAAAGTTCACCGCTGCCAACTTCAGGCCGCGGATGTTAATGGGCGCATCCAGCAGGGTTCTGCGGCACCGGCTTTCGCAGGGATGCTCGCAGATCATGGCACAGGCCACTGGCAGGGGATTGTCCTTCCGAATCAGCCGCACCGCATCGGCATATCGCTCCTGCTCCACCAGCGCCACATAGCCGGGAATATCCACACCGGCAGGACAGCTGGCCACACAGGGGATGGACTGAGTAACTACGCTGGAGCAATGATGGTGCTGCACGTGCTCCACATAGTCCTCCCAGCAGCCGTCGAGACTCCGGAGAATCATCCGCGCCGCTTCCACGCCCAGGGCGCAGTCTGCGGAATCCTCGATGATCCGGGCGGTATTCCGAATCTGCTCCAGCGTTTCCATGGTGGCCGTGTTGGACTGCACCTCATAGAGCATATTGGCAATCTGGGTCAGGCCGATCCGGCAGGGCACGCATTTGCCGCAGGTCTGCGCCCGACATAGCTTCAAAAATGCCGAGGTCAGATCCACGGGACAGATGCCCGGAGGGCTGGCAATGATACGGCGCTCCATATCGGTGTAGATCCCCTCCATGGTGGTCTGCACCCGGGACGCCGACTTGATGGTAAGTCTGCTCATATGTACCTCACTTTCGCCGCGTAAGGGGCATAAATTACGGTTTCATTCGCTGCCTTTCCCTACGAAAGATATTCCGCCGAAAGGTAGACTTAATTATTATTATAGCAAACGATCTTTTTGTTTGCCTTGTGCATTTTTTATAAAGTTCCATAAATTCTTCAGGCAATATTCCAAACGCCCGGAATGCCATTCCCGTCTCTGCAATCTTTCTGTAACTTTTTGATACGTTTTCCGCTCCCGCCCTTGCATGGAATGGGCACCTATGATATGATAAGAGCACCTATGACCGAAAAGAGGGAACTAATTTTGAATTATGCTGAACAGGTGCTTACCGAGGTACGCCGTGCCATTGTCGGTAAGGACGATATGATTTTGAAAACCTTCCTCACCATGCTGGCCGGAGGCCATCTGCTGCTGGAGGACAAGCCCGGCGTGGGCAAAACCACTTTGGCTGTTGCCTTCTCCAAGGCCCTGCAGCTGGACTATCGCCGGATGCAGTTCACCCCCGACGTGATGCCCACCGACGTCACCGGCTTCACGGTTTTCAATAAGGATCGGGGCACCACGGAATATCAGGAGGGCGCGATCCTCTGTAATCTGTTTCTGGCCGACGAGTTGAACCGCGCCTCCTCCCGCACCCAGGCCGCTCTGCTGGAGGCCATGGAGGAGGGTCAGGTCACCGTGGACGGCGTGACCCATCCCCTGCCCCGTCCGTTTATGGTCATCGCCGCCCAGAACCCCTACGGTTCCTCCGGCACTCAGCTGCTGCCGGATTCTCAGATGGACCGGTTTATGATGCGTCTGTCCATGGGCTATCCCGCCCCGGAAAATGAACTGGAACTTCTCCGCCGGAAGCAGGCCTGCAATCCTCTCGACAATATCACCGCTGTAGCGGACCAGAATATCATCGTCGCCATTCAGGACAAGGTGGCCAACACCTATGCCTCCGACGACATTTTCAAGTACATCGTCCGTCTGGTCACCGCCACCCGGAATCATCCCGATCTCCGTCAGGGCGCGTCGCCCCGTGCTTCCGTGGCGCTGGCTTCCATGAGCCGGGCTGTGGCATGGGTGCAGGGCCGGGATTACGTGATTCCCTCCGACGTACAGTTCATCTTTACCGATACCGTGGCCCATCGTCTGCTGCTGACCCGTCAGGCCGAGCAGGATCAGAAGAATGCCCGGGATATCTGCAACGCAATTCTCCACAAGATTCCTGCGCCCAAGGTCAAGTGAGGCACCTATGCTGAAAAACCGTATGATCTATGTGGCAGTGCTGCTGATTTTATGTCTGTTCCGCATTGCCTATACGGGGTATGTGGCGGGGATGCTGCTGCTCATGGCGCTGATTCTGCCGATTTTCTCCTGGCTCATCAGTCTGCCCGGGGCGATTTATACCCAGGTGCTCCTGACGGTGCCGGATCAGGTGGTGCGCGGCGGCGAGGCAACGCTAACCCTGACCCTTCGTCAGAGCCGACTGTTTGCCACCGGCGCGGTTCGCGGAAAGCTCCGTACCACCAACGCCCTTACCGGTGAGGTGAAGAAAATCAAGCTCAAAAGCGTCTATGACGGCTTCCCGCTGGATACCGCCCACTGCTGCCAATATGAATGCTCCCTGAAGGGGCTGCGGATTCTGGATCTTATGGGGCTGTTTCCCATGCCGGTAAAAAAAGTCGCGCCGGTAACGGTTACCATCGTGCCGTTTCCCTCGGAGCCGCCGGAGCATCCGGATTGGTCCGTTGGTTCTCAGCTCATTGCCCGGCCCTTCTCCGGCGGCGGCAACCCCTATGACCTGCGGGAATACCGCACCGGCGATACCCTCCGCTCCATCCACTGGAAAAAGAGCGCCGCATTGGATAAAACCGTGGTGCGGGATACGCTGGAGCCGGTGGAGCGCATTGCCCCCATCTGGCTGGATTGGTGTGCGGACGCCGACGGACGGGATCTGGTGCTGGATCAGCTGGCCTGGTGCCTGATTTATCTCAACCAGAACCACGCCGGTCTCACTCTGCAATGGCTGGATGCCCAGGGAAAGCATCAGACCTTTTCCGCCCTTCCAGGTGAACTGGATCATGTCATGGAGCAGATGCTGGGGCAGCCCGCCGGTCAGAGGGTGTCCTCGGCGCAGCTTCGTCCCGGTGAGATTTTGCTGTCTGCCGGTGCCGGAGGGGAGGCGGTACACCCATGAAAAATACCGCAAAATGGCCGATTCAGTCCCTGCTGGCTGCTATGGGCGCATTGGGCACGGTGCTGTGCTTTACCTCTGCGTTTTCCGTCTCCGTCAGTGTCTCCGTAATTGCGCTGCTGAGCCTTAGCTCCGCCCTGCTGTTTACGTTCTGCTTTCAGCACAAAAAGGCGCTGTGGGTTCTGATTCCGGCGGTGGTGATTTTCATTGCCGCGCTGGTGCTCACCGAGCTGTTCTCGTCCATGAGCCCCACGTTTATTCAGCTGGTGCATGATGTGCTCAGCCGATTCTCCTCGGCCTATCCCAATTTTTCCTTTGCCATTCCCGCAGCGCCGGAGCCGGATCTTCCCCAGAATACCACAATGTTCTTCTCCGTGGTGGCGGTACTGCTGACCCTTTGGCTGGCCTGGGGTGTGGGCTACCGTTCCTGCCTGATTGTTGTGGCCGGTACGCTGCCCCTGCTGCTGCTGTGCGTAATTATCAACGACACACCGCCCCATGCATTCCCGCTGGTGATGCTGCTGTCCGTATGGGTCACCGTACTGCTTTCCCGGGAGCGTCCCGGTGAACCGGCCAGTATGGATGCCCTGCGCACGGTATTGATTCTGTTCTCCGTGGTGGTGTTGCTGGGCGTCATCGGCTTTGTCTATCCCAAGGACGACACCACCAACGAAAAGCTGCCGGAAACCCTCCAGACCATTCTGGATCATCTCCCCGGCCCCGTTCAAAACCCCCTTGATCCCAACAGCAAGGGCTCCATTTCCGACGAACTGGGCGCAGACACCGGCAAAATTCTCGACCTCACCCAGCAGGGCACCCGGGAACGGAAGGACACGGTGATGATGCAGCTGAGCACCACCCAGTCCGGCCCCCTGTATCTCCGGGGCGCCGCCAAAGATATCTACACCGGCACCAGCTGGGAGTCCAGCGATGAAGCCACCCAGGCCGAAAGCGTCTATGCCCAGACCTCGCTGGGCACGGCCTTTGGTTCCGACAATCAGGCTGCGGTGCAGATTAAGAATTATCGGGACAATGCCACGGTTCTGTTTGCGCCCTACGGCTACATCAGCTGCACCAGCGCCGACGATATTTTAAGCGATCTCCGCATTGAAATCGGCGAAAACGACTATGTGATCTATTATTGGCCCGGTGTGCGAACACTGGACATCACCCAGCAAACCGGCCATGTGAACGCCGACTACGACCAGTATGTGCAGGATCACTGCCTCCAGCTCCCCGATGGGGTCAAGGATGAGCTCTACAATCTGGCGGTGAGCTATGGGTATGACCCCAATATGTCCACCGCGCAGACCATTGCCTGGGTGGCGGAGTTTATCCGCAGCGTCGGCACCTATAAGCTGAACGTCTCCCGGCAGCCCACCAACTTTGACTTTGCCCTGTATTTCCTGGAGCAGAGCAAGGAGGGCTACTGCGTCCACTTTGCCACGGCGGCGGCGGTGATGTATCGCGCGCTGGGAATTCCCGCCCGCTATGCTTCCGGCTATCGGGTCACCGTTGCAGACGATAGTATGGTCACCGATGTGACCGATCAGGACACCCACGCCTGGGCGGAGGTTTATCTCAGCGGCCTCGGCTGGATCCCCGTGGAAACCACCCCCGGCTTTGGTGAAACCTCCATGCTGCCCGAGGTGGACAACGACGTTGAAACGCCACCCTCTGCATCTCCCAGTCCTTCCCCTTCGGCGGAGCCTGCGGATTCCAGCGAGACAGGCAGTACGCCCACCCCCGCTGCAACCCCCACCCCCAGTGCCGCCGCAGACGATACCGGTTCTTCTCAGGAGCTGGGAACCCAGACCTCCGATGCGCCTGCCGTATCGTCTCAGGGCGTTGGCACCAGGCACCTTCTCTATCTGCTGCTGATTCTCCCGGTGCTGATTGCGGCCACATTCCTTGTGCTGCTGATCCGTCGGATGATTCTGCGCCGGATTCGGAAGAAGTCCTTCTATGTGGCAAACACCAATCAGGCGGTTTTGAACCTCTGGCAATACGCCCAGCGGCTGGCCCTTTGGGGTGCAGACCCCTCGGAGGAGGAAGAAGCCCTGGCCCTGAAAGCGAAATTCAGCCAGCACACCATCACCCCGGAGGAACTGGAGCCCTATCGTGCTTCCATTCTCCAGATGGCCGAGCTCACCCGGCTGACCTTGACGCCTTGGCGGCGATTCCGCTTCACCTGGTTCGCAGCGCTGGACTATCGTTCCAAAAAGAAATAAAAATTCTGCGGTGTACCGACGTTCGGTGCACCGCAGTTTTTCTTATCCCAACATACGTTTTGCCTTCAGAATGCCCGCAACGGTTTTCGCGTCGCAGATTTCTCCGTTCATGACCATTTCCACCAGAGTGTCCAGCGGATAGGACAGCCGATCCAAAAATTCGTCCTCATCCGGGTGGCATTTCGTCTCATGGAGCCCCGTGGCCAGATACATATGGATGACCTCCGTATCATAGCCCACTGAAGGGTACACCGGATGGAGATCCACAACGCGGTCCGCCGTCAGTCCGCATTCCTCCTCCAGCTCCCGGATGGCCGCGGTCTTGGGATCTTCCCCGGGCTCCAGCTTTCCCGCCGGAATTTCCAGCAGCTCCCGGCCCATGGGATAGCGGAACTGCCGCACCATATAGACCTCGCCGTGCTCCCCCACGGGCACGATTGCGGCGCCGCCGTGATGATGTACCACCTCGCGCTTGGCATTCTTCCCGTTTTCCAGCCGCACGGTGTCCTGGGTTACGGTGATGATGCGGCCCTGATAAATAACCTGGCGTTCGAGTGTTTCTTCCGTATGTGCCATAGATGTCCCTCCATGATTCTTTTAGGGCAAGTATAGCCGCTGTGCCGTCAAAAGTCAATTTCCTCCCGCTATTTTGCCCCCGGAACGCCCAATTCCGCCCATTTCGCTGTCTTGCAACCGGTGGCGTTCTATGGTATAATCCAATGGATATACACATTGCCGGTTTGATCCGGCCGCTGGAGGGAACATTATGGGAGAACTACCCCATTTCAGAACAGCCGTCGGCGGATTCCATAAATCCGACGTTTCGGAATACATTGCAAAAATCGCCAAGGAGCATCAGAACCAGCTTCAGGAGAAGGACAAGGAAATCCAGCAGCTTCGTCAGCAGCTGGACGAGGCCCGGGATCAGCTAAGCCAGCAGGCCGCCGCACCGAAACCGGAAGCAGCCCCGTCTTCTGCCCTCGAAGCTCCCGCAGAATCTCAGGAGGAAACTCTGGATCGGCTGGAGCTGGAGGCCTATCGTCGGGCCGAGGCAGCCGAGCGCATTGCATCCCAGCGGGCCAAAAAGCTCTACGAAGCTCTGGGTGACATCTGTAATGATGCCCGCGCCCAGCTGGAAAACGCCGACTCCGCCGCCCGGAATTCCATCACTGCCATGGAATTGCAGCTGCAAACCCTGGAGGACAGCTGCGACGCACTGACCGCCGCCCTTTCTCAGGCCCGGCAGCAGCTGCTCGATATGGACGCCATGATTCCGGACCCCGCCGAAGGATTGGAGGAAGTATAAATGAGCCAGCTTCATATTCACACCTCTGAACTCAAAGAAGCCATTCCCCAGCTGAGGGCCGGAGATCGGCTGCTGCTGTCCGGCACGGTTTACACCTCCCGGGATGCGGCCCACAAGCGTATTTTCTCCCTGCTGGACAAGGGGAAGCCCCTGCCCTACCCTCTGGATGGTTCTGTCATCTACTATGCCGGCCCCACCCCTGCACAAAAGGGCATGGCGGTTGGCTCCTGCGGCCCTACCACCTCCTCCCGGATGGATCCCTATGCCCCCCGGCTGCTGGATCTGGGCCTCACCGCCATGATCGGCAAGGGTGAACGGAGTCAGGCGGTGATCGACGCCATCGTGCGGAATCAGAGCGCCTATTTCTGTGCCGTAGGAGGCGCCGGTGCGCTGATTGCCTGCTGCATCAAGGAGGCCAAGGAGATTGCATTCCATGACCTGGGCTGTGAATCCGTCAAGCGGTTCACCATTGAAAACCTGCCGATCTTCACCGCCATCGACTGCCATGGCACCAGTATTTTTGCCGAGGGCCGCAAGGAATTTGCCCGGCTTTAATCCATACTTGAGAGAGAAAAGGAGCGCTCAACGATGAACTTCTGCATTACCACCGACAGCGGCGCTGACCTGCCGCTGTCCTACTGCCAGACCCACGACATCACCGTCCTGCCCCTGGCCTTCACCATCGAGGGCCAGACCTATCACGGCTCCGGCGCCATGGATGATAAGGTCTTTTACGACAAGCTCCGGGCCGGTGCACTGCCCACCACCTCCGCCGCCAATCCCGAGGATACCGCAGCGCTGTTTCGCACGTTTGCGGAGCAGGGTAAGGATCTTCTGCACGTTGCGTTTTCCTCCGGCCTTTCCAGCACCAGCGACGCCGCACAAATTGCCGCACAAATGGTGATGGAGGAATATCCCCAGCGGAAGATTATCGTGGTGGATTCCCTGTGCGCCTCCATGGGCCAGGGCTTCCTGGTGCATCAGGCCGTAAAGCTCCGGGACGCCGGAGAGACGCTGGAGGATACCGCCCGGAAGGTCACAGATCTTCGCCTGAACGTTGTCCATAACTTCACCGTGGACGATCTCGGTCATCTTCATCGCGGCGGACGGGTCAGCAAGGCCACCGCTGTGGTGGGTTCTCTCATGGGAATCAAGCCCATTCTTCACGTGGACGACGAAGGCCATCTGACTTCCGTGGGCAAGGTTCGGGGGCGGAAGGCTTCCATTCAGGCGCTGGCTGACCGGATGGAGGAGCAGATGAAGGGCTTTGACAATCCCGAGGTCTTCATCTCCCACGGCGACTGCCCCGAGGATGCCCAGACTCTGGCGGACATGGTTCGCACCCGCTTTGGCATCGACACTATCATGATCGGCTATATCGGCCCGGTGATTGGCACCCATTCCGGCCCCGGCACCCTGGCGCTGTTCTTCTTCGGCAGCCCCAGATAACGGCTCGGTAACTCTATTCCGAAAGGAGGATGCAGCTTGAAGCTCTACCGAACCCTTCGATATTATGCCAAGCAATTCGGCAGCTACCATATTTCCACCTATGCCGCCAGTGCATCCTTCTTTATCATCACCGCCATTTTCCCGTTTTTGATGCTGATCCTCTCGGTCATCAGCTACACCTCCTTTGACACCAAGGAGTTTCTTGACATGGTGGCCTCCCTGCTGCCATTGAGCTTTCAAGGTCTATTTTACACGGTTTCCGAGGATATTCTCACCACCTCCGCCACGGCCCTGTCCGTCTCCCTGGTGGTCACGCTGTGGACGGCGGCAAAGAGTATGCTGGGGCTGCTGGACGGGCTCAATGCTATTGCGGACGTCAACGACACCCGGAACTTCATCTTCAAGCGGATCATCTGCATCGGCTATATGCTGATCCTGATTGCGGGGCTGCTGTTTAACCTGGGCCTACGGGTCTTCGGTCAGCACATTCTCACCCTGCTGCAAAGCAATGTGCCCCGGCTGGCCCGGATTTTCGCCGCATTGATGGATTTTCGCGGACTGACCCTGTATCTCATTATGGCACTGGTTTTTGTGCTGATCTACACGTTTTTCCCCAACAAGAAAATGCGCTTTTATATGCAGATCCCCGGAGCGCTGTTTACGTCACTGGCGTGGCTGCTGTTTTCCGAAGCATTCTCCATTTACGTGAACAATTTCTCCACGTTTTCCACCCTGTACGGTTCCCTTGGCGTGGTGATTCTGGTGATGCTGTGGCTGTATTTCTGTATGTCCATTGTGTTCATCGGCGCGGTCATCAATCGGGTGTATCCAAGCATTTTCTGGCGGATGTTCGTGGTGCTCAAGCATCGAAAGGCACAGCGGAAGCTGGAAAAGAACCATATTGAATCATAAATCACAGCGCTCAGGATTCATTTCCTGGGCGCTGTGATTTTTTATGGAATTACTGGGCCGTCAGCCGATCGGTTTCGGCAATGACCCAATCCTCGGACTGGCACATGGCCTCGATGGTGCGGGTCAGGAGTTCATCCAGCTCCCAGCCCAGCAGCTTTGCCCCGTCTTCTATGACCTGGCGGCTGCATCCGGCAGCGAATTTCTTGTCCTTGTACTTCTTTTTCAGGCTCTTGAGCTCCAGATCCTTTGTAGACCTGGAGGGGCGCATTTTAATCACCGCGCCGATGAGACCGGTGAGCTCGTCGGTGGCATAGAGCACCTTTTCCATCTCGTGCTCCGGGGCAATGTCGCAGCAGATGCCATAGCCGTGGCTGCCCACTGCGCGAATCAGCTTGGGATTCAGCCCCAGCTCGGTCATGATCGCCATTTCCTTGACGCAGTGCTGCTCCGGATACATCTCAAAGTCAAGATCGTGGAGCAGACCCACCGTCTGCCAGAATGCCTTGTCGGCTCCATAGCCCAGCTGATCGGCAAAACAGCCCATCACCGCCTCGACGGTAATGGCATGCTGAATGTGGAAGGGCTCTTTATTGTACTGCTGGAGAAGCTCCAGTGCCTGTGTTCGTTCCATTGTAAAACCTCCCGGGGTATTTTTCCTCATTATAATGCTCCGTTTCCCCATTGTCAACAGATTCTATATAATTCCCATGTGTTTTATATGTTTGTAATCAAACTACAAAACAATTCGACAAAATCAGAAAACTGTGCTATATTTTCCTTGTGAATCACCATTTCAGGAGGAATGCCCCATGGAACAAGCAAAGGTATACTATACCGACTTCCGCACCAAGGCCTTTGGCGACGGACTGCCCGCCAAGCTCCAGAAGCTCATGCGCAAAGCCGGCATTGAAGACATCGACATGGACGGCAAATTCGTTGCCATCAAGCTCCACTTCGGCGAGCTGGGCAATATCAGCTATCTCCGCCCCAACTACGCCCGCGCAGTGGTGGATCTGGTAAAATCTTTGGGCGGCAAGCCCTTCCTCACCGACTGCAACACCATGTATCCCGGCAGCCGGAAGAACGCTCTGGAGCATCTGGAATGCGCCTGGCAGAACGGTTTTACACCCCTGACCGTAGGATGTCCCATTCTCATCGGCGACGGGCTCAAGGGCACCGATGACATTGCCGTCCCCGTGCAGGGCGGTGAATATGTGAAGGAAGCAAAAATTGGCCGTGCCATTATGGACGCCGACGTGTTCATTTCCCTGACCCATTTTAAGGGCCACGAAATGACCGGCTTTGGCGGCGCCATCAAGAACATCGGCATGGGCTGCGGCTCCCGGGCCGGTAAGACCGAGCAGCACTCCAGCGGAAAGCCCCATATTTCCCCGGAGAAATGCCGCGGCTGCCGTCGATGTCAGAGAGAGTGTGCCAACGAGGGCCTGGTATTTGACCGGGCTGCCAGAAAAATGTCCGTGGATCAGACCCATTGCGTGGGCTGCGGCAGATGCCTGGGTGCCTGCAATTTCGACGCCATTGCCTTTGACAACGACAACGCCAACGAGGTGCTCAACTGTCGGATGGCCGAATACACCAAGGCCGTGCTGGATGGCCGCCCCAACTTCCATGTGTCGCTGATTGTGGATGTTTCTCCCAACTGCGACTGTCACTGTGAAAACGATGCGCCGATCCTGCCCAACATCGGTATGTTCGCCTCCTTTGATCCCCTGGCGCTGGATCAGGCCTGCGTGGACGCCTGCATTGCCGCAACGCCCATTGCAAAGAGCCAGCTGGGCGACAATATGGCGAAGCCGGACTTCATTGATTACAAGGATCCCTTCACCAATTCCGCACCGGAATCCGAATGGAAAAGCTGCCTGGCCCACGGCGAGAAAATTGGCCTGGGCACCCGGAGCTATGAACTGATTCGCGTATAAAACTGGGGCGCGTTGCAAAATAGCGTCTAAGAAAAAGACCGCGGTCAGGCCCCCAAAGGGGGTTCCCTGACCGCGGTATTTGCGTTAGAATTTAGTTGTGAAGAAAAATCCAA
>OLSL01002312.1_pt1 | contig 15625 bp, 13 predicted proteins | sample 1672511 | NCBI WGS metagenome assembly OLSL01 (sample SAMEA3136694, study PRJEB25190) | human gut metagenome | biome: human gut; feature: human-associated habitat; material: faeces | place: Austria | collected 2013
AGAACGCCCAAAGGCTTTGCAGGACGCAAAGCCCACAAAGCGTTCTTATAGGGATGGAGAATTTGCTCTATTTTATAAAAAACAGACTTTTTCTAAAAGCTGACTCCCTACGGGAGAAAAAATAAATCAGATAAAGCAAAAATGAAAGGAAACGATCATGGCAAAAAAGACAATTCACACCCTTGATGAGATTTATCCGGAAAGTGCTGTAGCGGCGCAGAGAGAAAGATATGAAAAATCTGCGGAGGAATTCAGGAGCATCTTCGGCGACAGCGAGCAGCTTCGTTATTTTTCCGCACCCGGCCGTACAGAAGTAGGAGGCAACCACACCGACCACAATCACGGCAAGGTGCTTGCGGCAAGTGTAAACCTTGATGTTATCGCCGTTGTAGAGCCTACAGACGACAACATCATCACGATAAAGAGCGAGGGCTTCCCCGAAGATTCGGTTGACATATCTGACCTTTCTGTTCACGAGAATGAAAAAAATTCATCTGCCGCTCTTATAAGAGGTGTAGCCGCCGGTTTTAAGAACAACGGTCTGAATATAGGCGGTTTCAAGGCTTATACAACATCGAACGTTATGAAGGGATCGGGTCTTTCAAGCTCTGCCGCTTTTGAGGTGCTTATAGGAAATATACTTTCGGGCATATATAACGCAGGCAGTGTCAGTGCGGTGAAGATCGCTCAGATAGCACAGTACGCCGAGAACGAATATTTCGGCAAGCCCAGCGGACTTATGGATCAGATGGCAAGCTCGGTAGGCGGTTTCGTTGCTATCGACTTCAAGAATACACAGGCACCTATCATTGAGAATATCCCAGTTGATTTCTCGTCATACGGACACGCACTGTGCATAATCGATACAAAGGCAGATCATGCCGACCTTACAGACGAATATGCCGCTATCCCCCGTGAGATGAAAGCTATAGCAGGCTACTTCTCCGCAGAATGTCTGCGTGAAATCTCCCGTGCGGATGTAATACTCAATATGGGTATCTTAAGGCAGAAGTACGGCGACCGTGCCGTTTTGCGTGCGCTCCATTTCTTCGAGGAAAACGAGCGTGTGGACAAGCTGGTACATTCGCTGAGGCATCAGCATTTCGATGATTTCCTAAGCTCGATAAACGAAAGCGGAAACTCAAGCTACAAGTACTTACAGAATATTTTTGCCGTTTCGGACTATACGCATCAGGCGGTAGGCATAGCACTGAACGTTGCGGAACACGCTCTTACAAGAAAGGGTGCGTGCAGAGTTCACGGCGGAGGCTTTGCGGGTACTATTCAGGCATTTGTTCCGCAGGATATTTTAAAGAGCTTTATAGTTGATATAGAAAAGGTATTCGGTGCAGGAAGCTGTCACGTTCTTTCTATTCGTCCCGTCGGAGGTACTGAGGTACAGATCTGATTGCGGCGGGTAAAACAAAACAGCCCTTTCGGGCTGTAATGTATATCGTCAGATGACAAACTCCTCATACTCATACTTATGCAACTTGTCCACAAGGGCGGTTACGGCGATGCCGTTTTCGAGGTATTCCTCGCTCAGCACCTTTCCGTGTGAGTGGAGAGCCGCCGCAAGTCCCGACTTGTCATACGGTATCAGCATTTCCATACGGCTTACCTTGTCGGTAAGATTATCCGATATGGCTTTCAGCAGTTCGTCAAATCCCGTGCCGTTCTTTGCGGAAATCATTACGGTATTTTCTGCGGGCGGCAGTTCATAATCAAGCTTGTCGCATTTATTGAGGACGGTTATTACCGGTATTTCGCCGCATCCAAGCTCCGACAGCAGAGAAAGCGTTGTTTCTGCCTTTTCTCTTGCCTCAGGATCGGACGCATCGCAGACGTGCAGGATAATATCCGCACTTGCCGCTTCTTCAAGCGTTGACTTGAACGCTTCTACAAGGTGGTGAGGAAGCCGTCTTATAAGCCCTACGGTATCTACAAGCGTAAGACTTCTTCCGTCGGGCAGTTCTATTGCCCTTGAGGTAAGATCCAGCGTTGCGAACAGCTTGTCCTCCGCAAGAACACCTGCGCCTGTAAGTGCATTGAGCAGGGTCGATTTTCCGGCATTCGTATATCCTACGATAGCGCCGACGCATACGCTGTCTTTCTTACGGCGGCGGCGTGACAGATCACGGCGTTTTTCAAGCTCTTTAAGTTCATCGCTGAGTTTATCTATTCTGCGTCTTATGTGACGGCGATCGGTTTCAAGCTGGGTTTCACCCGGTCCTCTCGTTCCTATACCGCCGCCAAGACGTGACAATGACGTACCTATTCCCATAAGACGCGGCAGACGGTATTTAAGCTGAGCCAGTTCAACCTGAAGCTTTCCCTCGTTTGTCACTGCTCTGCCGGCGAATATGTCAAGGATAAGCATTGTGCGGTCGATAACACGCACCGAGGTTATATCCTCGATATTGCGTATCTGGCTTGAGCTTAGTTCCATATCAAATATAATAAGCTGTGCGTCAAGATCCTTTGCGGCGGCACTGAGTTCTTCAATCTTGCCCTCGCCCAGAATTGTCGCACTTTCGATAGCAGGACGTTTCTGAATAATACGGCATACAGTCACCGCACCTGCGGTTTCAGCCAGTTCTTCAAGCTCGTCCATAGATATTTCCGCATCATATTCGCCGGTATCTACTCCTGCGAGTATGGCACGGGTCGATTCGTTTTCCTTTAAGATCGGATTGTTTACGGTTGATTCGTTCATAATGTTCCTTTCCGGTTTATAAATAATCAATAATAAAGTAAATTTATGCGGTAATCCGCAAAAGGTGGTAATCTTTATGAAGTTCAAAGAATACGACGTAATAATTGTCGGCACAGGCGTTTCAGGTCTTTATGCCGCACTCAACCTTGACAGCAGTATGCAGATACTTATGCTCTCAAAGCGTGAGCTGACGCTGTGCAACTCGGCTCTCGCACAGGGCGGTGTCGCCGCTGTAATGGACACGTCAAACGACAACTACGAACTGCACATCAAGGATACTCTTATAGCCGGCGGCTACAAGAACAATATCGACAATGTACGCATACTTGTCGAGCAGGGTCCGAAGGACGTTAAGAATCTGCTCAATTACGGAGTTGACTTTGACAGAAAGCAGGACGGCTCTATCGACCTTACCCTTGAGGGCGGTCACTGCCGTCACAGAATCGCTCACCACAAGGACAGCACCGGCTTTGAGATAGTTACTTCGCTTATCGAGGGTGTAAAGAAGCTGTCCAATGTCACGATTCTTGAAAACACTCACCTGCTCGGTCTCACCAAGCGAGGCGACGATTTCCTGTTTGATGTGCTTCACGAAGGAAAGCACAGTTATTATACCACAAAGAACACCATACTTGCAACAGGCGGTATAGGCAGAGTTTACGATTATACAACAAACTCTGCGATAGCAACGGGCGACGGCATACAGTTTGCTTATAATATGGGGGCTGATATTCAGCATTTAAGCTATGTGCAGTTCCACCCCACAGCCTTTGCCGACCACGAAAACCGTGAATGCTTCCTTGTATCCGAGGCGGTAAGAGGTGAGGGCGCATATCTGCTCAACTGCAACAAGGAACGTTTCATGCACAAGTATGAGCCTGAACGTAAGGAGCTTGCTCCCCGTGACGTAGTTTCAAAGGATATGATGAAAGAGCAGAAGGAAACGGGCAGTGACAAATTCTATCTTGATATTTCGTACAAGGATCCCGAATTTATCAAAAACCGCTTTCCTATGATATATAACAAGGTTCTTGAAAAGGGCTACGATATGACCAAAGAGCCTATCCCGATATACCCCTGCCAGCACTATCTTATGGGCGGTATCGGCGTAAACGGACACGGCGCTACGAATGTAAAGGGTTTATATGCCGCAGGAGAATGTGCGCATACCGGCGTCCATGGCATCAACCGCCTTGCAAGCAATTCTCTGCTTGAAGCGCTGGTATTCAGCCGTCTTATCGCAGAGGACATAAACAAGAACAATACCCACAGAGAGCTTGGAACGCTTGAGGCTGATTATCCCTCGCCCGACGGCAAGCCGCTCCCTAAGGGAATACGCACCGAGATAAGACACATAATGCAGCGTTCTTATTTCGTTGTACCCGACTATGTTGAGGCGGCAAAGGATATAAAGCGTGTAACGGAGCTGAAGAATCTGCTCGATAACGGCGGTTTTGAGGTAACTCCCGACTATATCGAAGCAAAATCACTGACGACAGTTGCTTACATAATCCTCAGCGAAGTAGTCGCAGAGGGAAAGGAAAAGGGCATTATATAATGAAATTATTACAGTTTTACGTTGACGATCTGATAAAAAGAGCGATAACAGAGGATATAAACTACATAGACAGCACCACAGACCTGCTTATTGACGAGGACGATATATCCGAGGCATATTTTGTATCAAAGGCTGACGGCGTTCTTGCGGGAATTGATGTTGCAATGCGTGTGTTCACATTACTTGACGATACTATCGAGATGAATATTCATTTCAAGGACGGTGACGCTATAAAGAAGGGCGATGTTATCGCTGAGTTCAAGGGTCACACCTGCGCTATGCTGAAGGCGGAGCGTACAGCACTCAATCTTTTACAGCATATGAGCGGTATTGCAAGCTACACAAACAAGTGCGTAAAGGCAGTCGAGGGTACTGACGCTTCTATCGCAGATACGAGAAAAACGCTCCCCGGCTTACGTCCTTTACAGAAATACTCCGTAGTGGCAGGCGGCGGAAGAAACCACCGCTACAATCTTACCGATGCGGCAATGCTCAAGGACAACCACATTGACGCATACGGCGGTATAACACAGGCTGTTACCGCTCTGCGTAAAAAAGCGGGACATATGCTCCAGATCGAGGTCGAGGTGCGTAACTTTGACGAACTGAATGAGGCGCTTGCGGTAAAGGCAGACGTTATTATGCTTGATAATATGAACTGTGATGATATGAAGAAAGCGGTAGAGATAACCGCAGGCAGAGCAAAGCTGGAAGCCAGCGGAAACGTAACGCTCGACAATATCCGTGACGTTGCGCTGACGGGCGTTGATATAATCAGCCTCGGTGCGCTTACTCACAGCGTGACAGCTTTTGATATTTCGATGAAGTGGAAGAAGAAAGCATGACCAACTGTGATTGTTGCGTAAACTATGTTTATGACGATGAGTACGACTGCTACACCTGCCTTGTAAATCTTGACGAGGACGAAATGCGCCGTTTTATAACGGGCGACAACTACAACTGCCCGTATTTCAGAAACGATGATGAATACGAGCTTGCAAGAAAGCAGTAACGCTGAAAGGAAAAGCTATGATAAAGATACCGAGAGGTGACAAATCATATATCGGAAAGACTGTCACTGTGACGGTTGACCGACCGATAGGCACGCATCACCCAAAGCACAGGGAGATAGTATATCCGATAAACTACGGTTATGTTGAGGGGCTTCTCGGCGGTGACGGCGAGGAACAGGACGTATATATTCTCGGTGTTGATAAGCCGGTTGACAAGGCAGAGTGCGTTATCATCGCAACTGTTATGCGTACAGACGATAACGAGGACAAGTGGGTAGGAGTACCGTCTGAGCTTGTCGGCTCTGAGCTTTGCTGTGAGTGCAATATAGTAAATGCCGTGCATTTTCAGGAGCAGTTCCATACCTCCGAGATATTCGCCTTATACGAAAAGACCTGCGGTGCGGTAATGTACACAGGGGACGGCGATGACCGCAGATATTTTCTTATCAAGAACAACAGCGGTCATATCGGCTTTCCGAAGGGTCACATCGAGTACGGCGAAAATGAGCGTGAGACCGCTCTGCGTGAGGTTTCCGAAGAGTGCGGACTTGAAGCGGAATTAGATGAGAATTTCCGTGCGGAGTACACATTCCATACACTTGACAACACCGAAAAGACAAGCGTATTCTTTGCGGGAAGGTTTGACAGGGACGCCGCCGTGAAGATTCAACAGGAAGAGGTAATAGGCGACTGGCTGTTAAGCTACGGGGAGGCTATGAATAAGCTGAATTGGGAGCAGGACAAGGCGATTTTAAAAGCCTGCGAGGAATATCTCAATTCAGAGCAGAATTAATTATATATCTGTAAAATACCCTTGCGAAACGTTTTAGAGTTTGCAAGGGTATTTCTTTATATTTTTGCATATAGAAAAGGACGGGCAAAACCCGTCCTTTGAAAAAGCGTATTCAGCGCAGAACTTACTTGAGTTCGATCTTAGCGCCAGCTTCTTCGAGCTTAGCCTTGATTTCCTCAGCTTCAGCCTTAGAAGCGCCTTCCTTGATAGCCTTAGGAGCAGCTTCAACGAGCTCCTTAGCTTCCTTAAGACCAAGACCGCAAACGTCCTTAACTGCCTTGATAACAGCCATCTTAGCATCACCGAATGATGCGAGAACTACGTCAAATTCTGTCTTTTCTTCAGCTGCTGCTGCGCCGCCTGCTGCGGGGCCTGCTACTGAAACTGCTGCTGCAGATACACCGAATTCTTCTTCGAGAGCCTTAACGAGCTCGTTGAGCTCTAATACTGATAAGCCCTTTACTTCTTCAATCATAGCTAAAATTTTCTCTGAAGCCATTTTAATTATCCTCCGTTAATATGTTTTCATTGTTTGTGTTACGGCAGGTTTATGCCGCCGATTTCGTCCGTGCAGAAATTATTCTGCTGATTCGGACTGCTTCTTCTCGATTTCGCTTACTGCGATAGCGAGCTTCTGGATAGGGGACTGAAGCATAAATACCAGCTGTGCAAGCAGTGTTTCCTTTGTAGGAAGCTTTGCGTATGCAACAACTTCGTCCTTGCTGATGCCCTTACCGTCAACGAATCCCTTCTTGATTGAGAATGATCCGTTGCTTGCTTCTTCCTGCTTGTACAGGATCTTAGGAGCAGTTACGATGTCTTCCTCTGCGAGTGCGAGAGCTGTTGTTCCTTCGAGAACATCCTCAATACCCTCAACGCCTGCCATCTCAGCTGCACGCTTTAAAAGAGTGTTCTTAACTACGAAGTAGTCGATACCTGCCTCACGAAGTTCCTTTCTCAGAACTGTGTCATCGGCAACTGTGATACCGCTGTAATCAACGAGCACACCGCAAGCGGACTTCTTGAGCTTTTCAGCGAGTTCAGCAACGTAATTCTGCTTTACCTGTAAAACTTTCTCACTAGGCATATTGTTTTCTCCTTTCGTGATTTACTGTTCGTAAAAAGGAAAAACATTTAATAAAAATGCCCTCCTCTGTAAGACAGAAAAGGGCAGAAAATTCAGTATTCTTCCCATTCCTCGGCAGGTGAGCATAAGCTCGTTAGCGGTAAACCGACCTGCTGTCTTTAGAACAGCGTGATTATTATATCATATTAAAATGCGGTTGTCAAGTAGTTTGATGTAATTTTTTGTTTGGCGAGATGCAAAAAACACGGCGGGAGGGATTACGGCGGTCAGAACGCCGATTGACCGCACACCGCAAAATACCGGAATGCTTATGAAAACGATTATCGTAGCAGGTATGAATAAAGCCGTTCACAGAGCCGTTTTTCAGCTCTGCGAACGGCTTTTAGCTTATTGCGGGGATAATGACACTTATCGGGGCAATCTTATTTAATCAATCCGTATTTGCAAGTGCCGATATACTTAAAGCCGTCCGATGATACTTGATACAGCAGAATTGTATTGTTATCGTCATTGGGATCTACATCTGTGTCATCATTCCAGACGTATGCTCCGACATAACCGTAATATATATTTGTCGTGCCGGTTTCCTTCTGTATCATAGACGTATATACTGCTCCGTTTCCGGTCGTACTGATAATATCAAACATTCTGTCGTATTTGTTTGTTTTTGATGCCGCCTTTCCGCTCTTTATATCGGCAATATCAAGCTCATCAAGATATGTAAGGGATAAGGTCTTATTTTTCAGCGGCTTGTTGTTATTGTCGGTAATAAAGCAGCTTTCTTTATGCGGGTCTATTGAAATATAACCGAAATTGTCGTAATTATCCCTTGTCACAGGCTGAGTGACCGTTATTACGGAATCCTCGGCATATTCGCCGGTCACCTTTTTAAATTCATCGTAGCCGACATACGGTTTTGTGCATTTTATGGTTTTATCGCCATTGCTGAACGACACTTCACGGTAAATAACATCGGATATGTTGTAATAATCCTTGTTATTTATTCTGAAATGCAGGGTGTTGCCGTTTCCGTTTGCATAGATTTTTCTGACGCAACCGTCCTCGCCCTTGCCGTAATCCTTTATCACAGCTCCTGTAAACCATCCGTCTGTGATATCTGTGTCGCAAAGCTCATATTTCTTACCGTTGACTTCCATGCTTTCATAATACATATCCGCAAGGTCTGACAGGGTGAAATCGCTTGTTTCGCCTACGACCTCAAATTTTCCGGCAGAGAGTGTGCCGTTAGTCAGGTCTACATTTATAACGCTGTTACTGCTCTTTTCGGTTACGGTGAATACCGTAAAGCCGTTGTCGCCGGTAGGCTTCATCATAGGACCGCCTATAACGTATGTGCCGTAATCAAGGCTCTTGAAGGTGTAATCGCTGCCGTTTGTGTTGATATACGGTACTTCCGAAATTTTGAGTTCTTTTATTTTTATAACTTCGTTGTTTGTAAGGAATGCCTTGTCGACCTTATAATAAAGCAGCATACCCTTATCGAGGTAGGCGGCACTGCCTTTCATTCTGAGAGTAACATTTTTTGCCGTGTCCGACGGTGCGGGGGCAGGTCTTGGAGTGGTCGATGTTGTCGGTGCTTTTGATGTTGCTGTAGTTGTCGTGGTTGCGGTAGTTGTTGTGGTTGCGGTGGTCGTTGTGGTTGTGGTGGTTGTTATTGCGGTTGTCTGCGATGCTGTTGAAGTTGCGGAAACTGTTGTTCCTGCTTTGGTTTCTTCGGGCTGAGATAAGTTGTCGCTGTCACCAGCCACAGAGGTTATATCAATGGTTTTTGCGTCTGATTCTATTTCGCTTGCCATTCCGCAATTATACATAAAATTATCGGAGTATGCGTTTACGTCCATAAAAATCGTGTTATATATCTCAACAACTATACGAAGTTTTCCGTCAACATATTTCATAGGTATATATTTAAGCTCAAACGTTTTGCTGTCGTTATTGCCCTCTTTTGCGGTAAGCGATAACAGTATCAAAGAATTATGGCTTTCATCGGTATAAACAGCCGCACAATACTGTGTATGCGCTGAGTAGGGTTCTGTTATCGGAAGCTCTTTGCCGATATTTATACCGAAATTCGATTTTATGTTATTTTTATCCGCCGGCTGAATGTAATCGGGGCAGTAATCATAAAAATCTTCCGTGAAATTATCTGAGTAATTTCCCGTATATACCTGTGATACGGTGTTTATAAATTCCTCTGAGGTGTCAAAACCGAAATACGCTTTGTCGGCATAATAAAAACGTTCATTTTCATAATAGCCAGTGCCGACAAAGCAGTTGGCACTGTTGTTTTTGAAGCTTTCAATTTCCTGTACACTCATATCCGAGGATATGCCTACCGCCGCATTGCTGTCGGGAAGAACGATATATTTGTTCGTAATTTCAATTGCATTATCGAACAGGTCAAGCATTTCACTCTGAACCTGCTTATCCGTGCAGAAAAGACTGTCAAAATCATCAGCCGCATTGATTTGTGCAGTATCTATGGTGGGTGTATTATCTATCCTGTGATAAGTTATTTTTCCGAGCTGTGCCCAGAATGTCTTATCATCAACAAAAGTCATTCCGCTCTTTTCGGAATGTACCTTTGTGTTTTCCGAGGGTGTAATAACACTGTCGGCGGCACTGTTGTCGCCTATTGATACGTTTATAGGTCCGCCCTGATTATTAAGCATTGCAAAGTGAATGCCTACAGCCGCCGTTCCTACAGTTATTACAGCCGCTGCGGCAGTAGCTACATAGCGCTTTATCTGCCTTTTGAAATCTGCGGCAGGTTTAGCCTCGTTTATAAGACGGTCGAGTCCGTTTTTCTTCTGCTCGGGCGTGGCGTTTACTTCATCGAATGCCTGTTTAATTGTCATTTTATTCAACGCTCCTTTCGTCACCGAGGACATTTCTCAGCTGTTCCCTCGCTTTCTGCAATCTTGTGCGGACCGCAGAAGAGCTTATATGCAGCATCTGTCCTATTTCTTCGCTTGAGTATCCGTCATAATAGAACAGATACACAGGTATTTTCAGCTTGTCGGGCAGTTTTGAAAGCTCGCTGAGAAGCTCTTTTGCTTCATTGCTTATATTGCTGTCGGGAATATTGTCGTTGAGCGGCTCGTTTTTTCTACACGCCGCCTTGAGCATATTCTTACAGATATTTGAAGCAACACGGATAAGCCATGCTTTTTCGTGGTTTTCGCTTTCAAACTGTTTTCTTGTTTCGATTGCTTTCAGAAAAGCGTTATGTACAGCGTCTTCTGTATCCTGTATATTTTTCATATACATATAGCACACCCTGTAGAGAGTGTCGAAATTGCGTTCATAAAGCTCTCTTATGCTCTCGGAAGAATAATCTGACGTCATAAATCGTTCCCCCTGAGTTTTTTCTCTTTGAATGTAATACAACTGACAGATGTGTTTTGTCTGTCGGAGAATAAAAAAATGCGGTTGAAAGTTCAACCGCAAAAAAAGGACGGAGAAACCCGTCCTTTATATCATCTTTCTTCCCTGAAGTACGCTTCACCGAGCGCCTTAGGCGGCTGATTCTCTTTTTTCTTTCTCATTGCTATGAAAATCAGCACTATAATGGTGGCGATGTAAGGGAGCATTGTTAAAAACTGTGAGGGTATCTGTATCTCCCAGCCCTGCATCTTGTAGTTTAAACCTCTCAGCATACCGAAAAGGTAGGCGGCAAATATCGCCTTGAGGGGATTCCATGTGCTGAATATGATGAGAGCAACGGCTATCCAGCCTGCGCCTGCCGTAACGTTATCCTGCCAGGTTGTCAGGAATGCGGTTGACAGATAAGCACCGCCGAGTCCGCAAAGGAAACCTCCGAGCAGAATATTTATATACTTATGGAGCGTAACATTTATGCCCGAAGCGTCCGCCGCACCGGGATTTTCGCCAATCGCCCTTACATAAAGTCCGAGCTTTGTCTTGTTGAGGTAGAAATACGCAAGCACGGCTATGACAAGTCCGAGCCATACATATATATCCTGCGAGAAAACAGCCTCGCCGAGTATCGGGATATTGCTGAGAACAGGTATTTCTACAGGGCGGAATGCCGAGCTTACCGACTGGGGTATCTGTTCGCTTGATACCCAGCCGCCTATAAGACCGGAAACGCCCGTGCCGAATATAGTCAGCACAAGACCGGTAACGACCTGGTTTCCTCTTAGCGTGACGGTTATAAAGGCATATATAAGCGCACCTGCCGCACCCGCAGCACCTGCCGCCAGCATAGCGAGCAGAGGATTTCCCGTAGCACACGCAACTGCGAAGCCGAGCGACGCACCCATAAGCATCATACCCTCGACACCGAGGTTCATATGACCTACCTTTTCACAAAGTATACCGCCGACAATGGCAAACAGTATCGGAGTACCTGTCTGAATGGCGGTCTGTAAAAACAGACCTATCTGATGAAGAATCTCCATTATTCAGCCTCCTTTACTGCGGTATGCTTGCGAAACGATATTTTATAGTTTATAAAGAACTCACACGCAAGAACGAAGAATATGATGACACCCTGCATTATTTCCGTAATGGACGAGGGTATCTTCATTACCTGAAGCGAGCTTCCGCTCTGGAGAAGTATCGAGAACATAAACGACGCAACCACGATAACGGGCGGCTTCAGCTTTGCAAGCCAGGCGGTGATTACCGCAGTAAAGCCAAGACCTGCCGACATTGAATCGGTTATCGACTTCTCAACGGCGCTCGACTGCATAAAGCCTGCCATTCCGCAAAGACCGCCGGAGATAAGAACTGCAATCACCAGAATTTTAACCGTATTCATACCGGCATATTTTGCGGTGGTTTCGCTTTCGCCGATAACGTCTATCTGATAGCCGAGCTTTGTGTAGCGGAGCAATATCGTCATAATAATTACGAGTACCAGCATAATTATCCAGCCTGCGTGAATGCCGAATACATCGGGCAGTACCGCATTTTCCGAGAAGTTAGGCACCTTTGCCGCACCGAGTGCCGCAGGGTCTTTCCACGGGCCGTATTGAAGGTAGCTTATAAAGGCTATCGCAATATAGTTCATCATCAGCGTTACAAGCGTTTCGCTCGCACCGAACTTAGCTTTGATAACCGCAGGGATAAGCGCCCATATGCCGCCGCAGACAAAGCCTGCAACGCACATAAGCGGTAAAAGGAGTATCGGCGGCAGATCGGGACACATAAAAGCCATTGATGCCGCACCGAATGCACCCATATAGAACTGACCCTCAGCGCCGATATTCCAGAACTTCATTCTGAACGCTATCGCTATACCGAGCGAAAGAGTGGTAAGCATTATCGTTTTGTTCATAACGTCCTTGAAACGCTTGAACGGGGTCTGTATTATTTTGCCGAAAACCTTGAAAGGATCATAACCCATTATGGCAAGAACAATGCCGATAAATATCAGCGACAGCACGATGGCGCCTATTCTTATAAGAACGTCAACGAGCTTTGATGTGCCTTTCTGCCGCTTTGAAATCTGTATCATGCTCATACGGCCTTCTCCTCTCCCTTGTTGATATGGTCGCCCACCATCATAAGACCTATGTCTTCCTTAGTGACGGTCGTGGGGTCTACTATGTCGATTATCTCACCGTCGTGTATTACCATAAGTCTGTCGGAAATGCTTTTCAGCACGTCAAGGTCCTCGCCTATGAACAGCACGGCAACACCTTTTTTCTTCTGCTCGTTTAACATATGATATATATTGTATGACGCACCTATATCAAGACCTCTTACGGGATAAGCGGTTATAAGCACCTTGGGCGAGAGCCATATTTCTCTGCCGAGAAGCACCTTCTGTATATTGCCGCCGGACAGCTTCTTTACCGTGTAGTTTACCGACGGGGTGTAAATATCAAAATCATGTACTATCTGCTCTGCGAGCTTCTTTGCAAACTTGCTGTCTATGAACGGACCGGGATTATGATTATAGGACTTTAGGATAACGTTGTTCGTTATGCTCATTCCTGCCACAAGACCCATACCGAGTCTGTCCTCCGGAACAAAGCTCATACTGATGCCCTTGCGGATTATCGCTCTGGGATCAAGTCCCTTTATGCTGTCGCCGTCAAACTCAATATCGCCGTCAGTCATTTTGTCAAGACCTGCGATTATCTCGCAAAGCTCCTTCTGACCGCTTCCTGCTATGCCTGCAACACCGAGTATCTCACCGCCGTATACGTCAAAGTTCACGTTATCAAGCACGTTTACGCCGTCTGTGTTTTTCTTCGTGAGATTTTTCACGGAAAGCATCGGCTTTGCATTATAGTCACAGCACTGCGGACGCTCTATTTCAAGAGTTACCGCCTTGCCGACCATCATCTCGGTAAGCTGCTGAGGGGTCGTTTCACTCGTCTTTACCGTACCGATACATTCACCCTTACGCAAAACAGTAACACGGTCGGAAATATCCATAACCTCCGCCATCTTATGAGTGATAATGATTATCGTACAGCCCTGCTCCTTCATCTTTCTGAGAATAGCGAACAGTGCCGTTATCTCCTGCGGGGTAAGCACCGCTGTAGGCTCGTCAAGTATAAGAACGTTTGCGCCTTGGTAGAACGCCTTCATTATCTCTACAGCCTGCTTTTCACTGACAGACATATTGTATATCTTCTTGTCGGGGGTAACGTTAAGACCGTATTTCTCGTTCAGCTTGTTCACATGGTGAGCCATACGCTTTTTTGATGTGACAAAATGCTTTATATGACCCATTACCACATTTTCTGCGGCGGTCATTACATCGACCAGCTTGAAGTGCTGATGTACCATACCGATGCCTGCCTTTATAGCGTCACCGGGAGAGCCGAAGTGCATCTTTCTGCCGTCAATCGAGATAGTACCGCTGTCGGGCGTATATATGCCGCTGAGCATATTTACAAGGGTACTCTTGCCCGAACCGTTTTCGCCGAGCAGGGCAAGTATCTCGCCCTTGTATACGTCAACGGAAATATCCTTGTTTGCGTATACCGAGTCAAACGATTTGGTTATGTGTTCAAGTTTTATATAAGGGTCTGCCATATAACCTCCTTGAAAATAGCGATTTGTCTTTTTAAAACATCGCAGATATTCCGGTGCTTTAAAAAGACAAATCGGGCAGCCGCTGAGGACTGCTCGTATTGTCTTTAATAGTCTTAAGATTCTGTGACCTGTCGATTATGCGGGGATAGTACCTGTTACGCCCTTTACAAACCAGTTCATGTTCCAGATCTCGTCGTCTGTCATCTTAACGCCGTCTTCAACCTTCTTGTTGCCTTCCTGATCGTAGAGAGGACCTGTGAAGGGTTCGAGTGTGCCGTCGATGATAGCCTTCTTAGCTGCATCTACCTTTTCCTGTGTGCCTTCTGCGCAGAGGTCTGTCAGCTTGTCAAGGTATGTCATGTTAGCGGCAAGACCTTCCCAGTATGCACGGCTTGTCCATGTACCGTCCATAGCCTTCTTTACATCGTCTGTGTAGAATGTCTTCCAGTCGAAGCAAGCGGCTGTGAGGTAAGCCTTGGGAGCAGCGTCTGATGTGGGAAAGTTGTAGCCGATGCAGTATGCGCCCTTTTCTTCAGCGGCAACCTGAGGAGCTGTTGTATCCTGGTGCTGAGCGATTATGTCAACACCCTTGTTGAGAAGCTCAAGTGCTGCCTGCTTTTCAACTGTGGGGTCATACCATGTATCTGTGAATACTACTTCTACCTTAGCGTCGGGGTTTACAGACTGTACACCGAGTGTGAATGCGTTGATACCACGGATAACCTCGGGGATACCCTTAGCGGCAACATAACCGATGTAGTTCTTCTGTGTCTTCATACCTGCAACGATACCTGCAAGGTAACGAGCCTGATATACCTTACCGAAGTAGGTTGACATATTGTCTTCTCTCATATAGCCTGAGCAGTGAGCAAACTTTATATCGGGATGCTCCTTTGCCATCTGGTCTGTACCTTCCATAAAGCCGAATGAGTTTGTGTAGATAAGGTTGCAGCCTTCATCGATAAGTGTCTGGATAGCTTCCTTAGTGTCGGCAACGGTTTCGGGTACGTCCTCAACGTAGAATGTCTTTACACCCATAGCCTCAACTGCAAGTCTGCCTGCATCGTGAGCCTGTGTGTAACCGCCGTCGTTGATCTTGCCGATGTAAACAAAGCCTGCTACAACATTGCTCTTGGCTGTGCTGTCGCCTGTGCTCTGTGCGTCGGAAGTCTTGCTTTCATCCGTACCGCTTGTTGCGGCATTGCCGGAGCAGCCTGTGAGTCCTGCTGTAAGTGCGCAGGTTGCCGCCAGTAAAATGGCGATAAGTTTCTTTTTCATGTTTTTCCTCCCTATTAAAACAGTAAAAGATATATTAACGGCATTTTGCCGCTAAATACGGTTATTTACAAGTCAATACCGCATAATTATTGTCGTGCGATTGCTTAGTCAGATTTTTCGTCAGATTGTATAAATTGAG
>OLSL01002319.1_pt1 | contig 15575 bp, 10 predicted proteins | sample 1672511 | NCBI WGS metagenome assembly OLSL01 (sample SAMEA3136694, study PRJEB25190) | human gut metagenome | biome: human gut; feature: human-associated habitat; material: faeces | place: Austria | collected 2013
CTCATTAGATACAGCATTATTTGCTGCTAAAGCCATCATCGATGTACTAACTGTTGAAAGAGACATCACCGCTGCTAGTGACAATGCACTTATTTTGTGAAATGTTTCAGCGGCATCTTCACCATCTGCACGAAGAGAAATCGCTTTGTCAGAAGTATCATCCGGAGAAAATACAGTTCCTCCTTGTCTTGACAAATAGGCAGCCATACGAACAAACCCATTTGCGTTGGTCAGTTCAACATAAGATTCATCGACAAGATGTGCATATTCATGCTCGATAAAGTCAGTTAACTTTGTGAGCTTCATATAGCCAAGAATGGAGTAGATGTATGCATTATAATCCACTTCTTCAGGGTCAGGACGTTCCCTCTCTCCTTCAAACTCTCCAGGAAAAGATACACGATAATATTTATAAATATCTCTCAAATAATTAAAGCGATGTCCACGTTCATCGGCGTTACAAATCTGAGTGATGGTGTTCGCATTGACATCCTGTCCATATACTTTCTGAGAACGGGTCTGTACTTCGTATTGCATCAGTAGGATGTCATCAGAACTGATGCCGGGATTGCAGTAATACTTTTCGTAAAGAAGAACGGCAGCAGCAATCCATACAGCATCTTCCTGACTGTAACGTATCTGTAAGCTTCGTTCCACATCGCTCATAAAGGCATAGTATGCCTCTTCTAGTTCTGGGTATAATGCTCCGATGGCTTCTGTTAATTCCGGATGCATTTTCAGCTCTAAAGTTTTAGCGTTAGTATTTTTACCCCAGAAAAAGAGATACCACCAATATTCATTCCCTTCATAATCGACTTCAGGATTCATGCTGTTTGCCTCACCAAGAAGCTGTCCGGCAGCATTAAGCTGTGAAAGAAGATCTTCCTGAGTGCGGTTACTTTCAAAAGAAAGCTGAAGAAGTGTTGCGGCATGATTAAAAGAAGAGTAAATCTGTTTGAGCAGAGAGATATTGTTCTCATCAAGCTGTCCTGAATTTAAAATATTTGTCCATTGTTCAGTTGTATAGCGGCTTTTGGACTGATAATCTGCTTCGTACTCATAATCACGCTGTCGTTGTTTGTCCGTAATCATAGCTGTTGTCCTTTCTGATAGAAAAACTAAAAATTATAAAGAAAATCCGGATAATATTCCTTGTGGAGATTATCCGGATGTCAGGGTGGTAAATACTGCTTACACTTCAGAAGACGTTTCTTCGTTTTCAGAAGTGTGCCGTTCAATCTTTAAATAAACAATTTCCACCCGGTTTTTATCCATTTTTTTGATTGAATAGAGATAGTTTCCCTCTTTAACCGTTTCCCCCTCTTTTGGAAGATGATCAAGAAGTTCGATCATATGACCTCCAATAGAATCGTAATCGTCCGATTCAATCTCTGTACCGAGAACATCATTTAAATCGTCAAGCTTAGTACTTCCTTCGATTTCGTATTCATCGGTACCGATACAGCGGATAGCATCTGTTTCTGCATCATCAAATTCATCCTTAATATCACCTACGATCTCTTCGATAAGGTCTTCTAAGGTGACGAGCCCGGCAGTAGAGCCATATTCATCAAGAACAATGGCAAAACTGATAGAATTATTACGCATCTCTTCCATTAAGGTAGAAGTCTTTTGATATTCATAAGTAAAGAATGGTTCTCTCAACACCTTATATATGTCAAATACTTCATTTCGGTGAGTTTCCCTGTAAAAAAATAAATCTTTTAAATTAAGGATACCAATAACATTATCCTTGCTTTCTTCATACAGCTTTGTAAAGCCGTCAAATTTCACGGTATATCCGTTTGCCTTGAACAGACACTCTCCGCAGGTAATATCTACCGCCTTTGTATCAAGAAGCTGATTTTCCATTTGGCTTGCCATAAAACGCTCCCATATCAGCTTATAAAGCTTGTACTGGTCGCCCGAAAGCGCAGACTTTACCTTTTCGGGAGTAAGCGTGATTATTGTCGGACGGATAGCCTCGTGTGCGTCCTGAGCATTGTTCTTCGACTTGAATACTCTGGGCTTTGAGGGCAGATATTCCTTGCCGTATGTTGATTCTATCATCTGTGCCGCAGCCGCTTTTGCCTCATCGGAAATACGCAGGCTGTCTGTTCGCATATAGGTTATGATACCTACTGCGCCCATATCGGGTATCTCAACGCCCTCATACAGTTCCTGTGCCGCTTTCATTGTACGTCTTGCATTGAACGACAGCTTTCTTGACGCTTCCTGCTGTAAGGTAGAGGTGGTAAACGGCGGTGCAGGTGTTTTCTTCCTTGTGCTGTTCTTGATATTGGTGATGATAAACTCGCCGTTTTCAAGCATAGCAAGCACCTTGTCGGTTTCTTCTTTATTGAGTGCCTTGAACTTCTCGCCCTTGACCTCTGTCAGCTTTGCAGGGAATGCACGTCTGCTCGAAGCGGACAACAGCTTTGCGTCTATGCTCCAGTATTCCTGTGCCTCAAAGCTCTCTATCTCCTGCTCTCTGTCAACGATAAGCCTTACCGCAACCGACTGTACACGGCCTGCCGAAAGACCTCGTCTGACCTTCTTCCATAAGAACGGGCTTAATTTATAGCCTACTATTCGGTCAAGTATACGTCTTGCCTGCTGTGCGTTGATAAGGTCCATATCAAGCGTTCTCGGATGGCTCATGCCCGCCGCAATACCGCTCTTTGTGATCTCGCTGAACGTTACACGCACAGGTGCGTCCGGGCTTATCCCAAGGACGTGTGCCAGGTGCCACGAAATAGCCTCTCCCTCTCTATCAGGGTCGGTCGCAAGATATACTATGTCAGATGCTTTTGCATCTTTCTTAAGCTCTTTTATAAGAGCCGCCTTATCTTTCTTGTTCTCATACTTAGGCTCAAAGTTGTTGTCAACATCAACTCCGAGCTTCGACTTCGGCAGGTCACGGATATGACCTACAGATGCTACTACGGAATAATCCTTTCCGAGATATTTCTCAATTGTTTTCGCCTTCGCAGGCGACTCAACTATTACCAGATGGGACAAATTTTTCGTCTTCCTTTCCGTGCCGGCATTGTGCCGGTTCAAATCCGCCGGCAACGTGCCGGTTCAAATTCGCCTTTCAAACTGTTTGCGTATCGCCGACAGCTTGTGTACGGCGGGCGGCTCTCGCCGCACCTTTCCGGCATTGTGCCGGTTCAAATTCGCCTTTCAAGCTGTTTGCGTATTGCCGACAGTTTGTGTACGGCGAGCGGCTACGCCGCCCCCTCTTAACGTTTTATCTTAGCTTTTTGCTTACATAATGAAGGTGTGCTATCATCTTCCGTTGCACTATCTTTCTTGGCTCCCTTGCCAAAGGGAGCTGGATTGCGACAAGCAAAGCCGTTATCCATACCTCTATGTTCAGCGATTATTTCAACGTTAAAATCATTCCCGTTTGACTGTCGCAAGACTGAGGGATCGTTGCTACAAACCTTATTGTCGCTTCTGCGTTATACAAGCAATTCTCAACAATTAAATTACAGCTTGCAATTTCAACGCTGAATTATAAACCGCAATTATTAACCGTATTTAACGTCAAGCTTACTGCCTGACCTTCGACATTTCCCACGCAATAACCGATGCCGCAACCGATGCGTTAAGGCTCTCCGCACTGCTTATCGGTATAAACAGCGACTTGTCGCACAGCTTTTTCACGGTATCGCTGACCCCGTTGCCCTCGTTGCCGATAACAACAGCGGTCTTTTGTGGCAGCTTTTCCTCTCCCAGCTTTACCGACCTGTCCGAAAGCTCCGCCGAATACACGGTAAATCCGCCCTTTTGCAAAAGCGTTATCGCTTCTTCGGTATCACAGCAGTATATCGGCAGTCTGAACAACGAACCCATCGCACTTCTTACCGTTTTGGGAGCAAACACATCCGCACAATCTCCTGCAAGTATCACCCCGTCAATAGAAAATGCGTCACAGGAACGTATTATCGTGCCAATATTACCCATATCTTGTAAATTTTCCAATATTATAAACTGCCTGCTACTATCTATTGTACTTAAATTCAGAATTTTGTCAAGATGTCTTACCGTAATAAATATTCCCTGCGGCGATTTTGTGTCGGAAATGCTGTCCGCCACCTCCTCGCTTATTTGTACCATCTTACAGCTTTCCCTCAGCAGACTTATACATTCGGGATATTTCTCGGCGGCGGCGGCAGTATAATATGCGTTTTCGCCTAACGCACATCCGCTTTTGACCGCTTCGACCGCCAGCTTCGCCCCCTCGCACACGAAATACCCCGTCTGCCTGCGGTACTTCCTCTGCTCCGTCAGCTTGCGGTATTCCTTTATATATGTGTTCTGTTTAGATGTAATTTCCATATTTCTCCTTAACACTCAGTTTCTTGACTTTTGCGTGTCCTTATGCTAAAATTTCATTATCCGTAACGGACAAGAAAGGATTTTTTTCATGATATTTTCCGAGCTAAGCCTTATTGAAAAGGAAACAGGACTTAAATACGATCCCGAAACCGCCACGCTCAGCGGTGTAAAAAACGGTGTACCCGTTGTCGTTTTTGACAACGATAAAAAGCACAGATTTGATATAGTATGCGGTGCAGTCATCACCGAACGCCAGTTCGGCAGAATATACATTATGGCTGAACGCTTTCCCAAGAAAACTATGCTCGGCATCGAAAATGTCGACGGCTGCGTAAACATTTACTGCAAGGGATATAATCTTATGCAGGAAAATCTGCCGTTGCTCATTGAATTTTTGGAAAAACTCACAGCCTATTTAAAAAGCGAAATGCGTAAAACCACTCCCATACAGGTGGCAAAAGTGCTTGAGCTTGAGGATTACACAATTCTCACAAAGCATATACGCTCAGACGGAACTGTCCGCCCTCCGTATAATATAAGGGGTACTGTCAAAGGTATCTTAGGCGGTCTGCTCGGTCTTCTGATCGGCTGCGCCATATTCGTTGTGTTTATTATGATGTCCGATCTTGTCGGCTGGCTGGGCGGTATAATCATGTCCGCCGCGGTTATTTCGCTCTACACCGTTTTCTCAAAGAAGTTAAAGACTGTCGACTGCATTATGACAGCAATTCTCACCTTTGCGGGCTGGGCATTATCAAACGGCTTTGCATACCTGTTCCAGATATTCTTAAAGGAACAGGAGGCAGGAAACACGGTAAACATAAACGGCATTCTTGCCGATCTTACGAACTACTCAATGAAGTACACCGAGATTGCAGGCAACCTTATGAACCGCCTTATAGTAACATTCATTTTCGTGGTCGCAGGCGCAATAGGCAGTTATATTTTCTATTACAAGCATCACACAAAGGATATGTACTGATAACGGTTATTATGTGCCTAAGCACAGCCGCATTTCTTCCCCGTTATATAAAAAATCACACGCCCATTTATTATGGGCGTGTTGTTTTCTCTTAAAGAGCAGCCTTAGCCTTCTCAACAAGTGCAGTAAAACCTGCAGGATCGTTGATAGCAATTTCTGACAGCATCTTTCTGTTAAGACCGATATTAGCCTTCTTTAAGCCGTTGATGAATGTAGAATAGTTTGTACCGTTCATCTTGCAAGCGGCATTGATTCTTGCGATCCAGAGCTTTCTGAAATCTCTCTTCTTTAAACGTCTGCTGATGTAAGCGTACTGACCTGACTTCCAGACAGCTTCCTTGGCAGTCTTGAAAAGTCTGCTCTTGCCGCCCCAGTAGCCCTTTGCCAGCTTTAATGTTTTATTTCTTCTCTTACGAGTTGCTAATGCACCTTTAATACGAGCCATCGTTAAATTCCTCCTATAGTGAATATTGCGCCGAAACGGTCGCAGTTAGTTTTTATTTGTAAGGTATGAGCTTCTTAACTTCTGCAACGTTCGTCTTGTCGCAGTATCCTGCAGCACGGTTGATACGCTTTCTCTTTGTTGCCTTCTGTGTCAGTCTGTGACGACGGTTCGTCTTCTGGTACTTGACCTTACCGTTCTTGGAGATGTTAAAACGCTTTTTAGCACCGCTGTGGGTTTTGATCTTGATCTTCTTTGCCATGAGTGGAATCCTCCTTATTTAGTTTCCGCCGTTTTATCGGCGTCCTTCTTTGCTTTCTTACCGCCTGCCGCAGCCTTGGGAGCTACAACTGCCATATAGTTCTTGCCCTCCAGCTTTGCAGGCTTTTCACAAGCGCCGTACTCCGAAACAGCCTCAAGAACTCTCTGCATAAGCTCCTCACCAAGATTTGCGTGTGAAAGCTCTCTTGCTCGTCTGTAACGAACCTTGATACGAACCTTGTCGCCGTTTTTAAGGAACTTTATAGCCTGATTAGCCTTCGTGTTAAAGTCGTTGGTGTCGATGTTCAGCGACATCTGTATCTCTTTAAGCTCAGCTTGTTTCTGGTTCTTTTTAGATTCCTTTTCCTTCTTTGACTGCTCAAAACGGAACTTGCCGTAATCCATTATACGACATACCGGAGGAGTAGCGGAAGGAGCGATAAGCACGAGGTCTAAGTCAGCCTCAATCGCCATATCAAGAGCCTGCGCCGAAGACATAATGCCGAGCTGCTCATTGTCAGCTCCGATCACACGGACCTCTTTTTCATTTATCTCTTCGTTGATGAGTTGTTCTTTTGTGCTGATTGTAAAGCACCGCCTTTCTGAAAACAAATCGTTTTATGCAAAACAAAAAGCGTGATAAACTGCTATGCAGATTCTCTCACGCTGTACAAATATTACAGACAGATTTATAACGCCGTACAGTGCCATAAATCGTCGGAAATTTCTGTAATTACCTCATTGAACAACCTTTCGGCGTAAATGGGTGAGAGTGCTTCTCTGCTTTTGTTTCACAATTTAATTTACCTGATGATTATACTACATTTATCCGCCGTTGTCAATAGGGAAAGTGAAAAATTTTCTGAATTTTGCTTTTTCTTTATACGCTGTTGATTTTCACTTAAAATTATGCTACAATAATTACAGCAAATAAGGAGGTGCATTTTATGCCGAATATCAAACCTGTTTCCGATTTACGCAATTACAATGCGGTTCTGAACGATATTTCCGAAGGTGAACCCGTATTTCTCACCAAAAACGGCAGAGGTCGTTATGTAATACTGGACATTGACGATTATGAAAAGCAACGTGCCACATTGAAATTGCTATCCGAACTTAACAAAGCCGAAAAATCAGCTGAAACAAAAGGTTGGCTGTCGGAGGCTGAAGCCGACAAAGCCATCGGAGATATAATATGAAATTACTGCTTTCTCCGCTTGCCGCAGACGACCTGCATAGTATTCACAGTTATATTTCCGAAGAGCTCGACAATCCAAACGCCGCCGGCAGACTCATAAAAGATATAGTCAAAGCTTACAAGCAGTTAAAAGATACGCCTTTAATCGGCTCTTTGCTTGATGCAAAGATCAATATAAAAACAGACTTCAGATATCTTGTCTGCCGTGGTTATATGATATTCTATAAAGTTGACGGTAATGCGGTCTACATATACCGCATTATAAACGGCAGACGTGATTATTGCCGTATACTGTTCAGATAGCTCAGACAGCTACACCCAATGCCCCTGATTTATCGGGGGCATTTCAGCTTGTAGAAAAAAGTTTGTTTTTATAAAAATAAAGCAAATTCTCAATACTGTAGAAAAAGTCTATTTTTATAAAAATAGAGCTAATTCTCTAGCCCTTTAAGAACGCTTTGTCGGCTTTGCGTCACTGTCTCGTCAGCCATCAGTGTCGATGCACAGATGCAACAACACCTTAACCGCCTCAGTACATAAAACAAAAAACAACCGAAGGACAGCATCAACAGTGCCTTCGGTCGTTTTTCTTATACACAGCTTACGCTCTTATTGCCGTCCGCCGTTTATTTATTCATCTCACGCAAGCTTTATTACGCCCCACTTACCGTTCTGCTTAGCCCACGCCTTACCGTCATAAACCGAAGTAATATCCTCAAACCGACACTTCAGCACTTCTTTTCCGTTGATATCAATAAGCCCCCATTTACCGCCTTTGCACACAGGAAGATAGCCGTTGAAATAATAAAGCTCCTGATTTTCGTTATCGACCTTGTCGTATTTACCGTTAGAATAGCATTTGCCGTTCTTGTCGAAAACGTAAATCTTGTTATTTTTCCAGAAAACTATTCTGTTGCAATTACCGAATTCATCAGCTGTCTCAGGCTTAAAATAGCCGTCATACTCCATCGGCACTGTAATTTTACCACCGGATATAAGCCCATACATTCCCGTTCCGGGTTTATCGGTATAGAAATTGTGCTGTAACGTTTCTTTTCCGTATAAAGATATGGTTTCTCCCTCGGTAGTAACAGCCGAAACTATAGGTTTGTATATTTCGGATAATTCGTTACCGCTTAATTCTCTGTTTCCCATCATCAAATCCGCAAAGTAAATTCGATCGGTATCTATGTCGTAGTAATAAACAAATCCCGGATCACTTCCAAGCCCCTGTGATGGATGAACCTCATTCAATTTACTATCCAACCAATAATCATCATATCTACTATAATTAGCATAGCTTTCAATCAGATAGCTCACTTCAATGTAATGATATCTGTACATCCAATTCGAAATGTTGATTTTATCATATTTATTATCAATTATTTTCTTACCGTTGCTGTCAATCAATCCCCATTTACCATTACTGTCGATTGCCGTAAAGATTCCCTTATACTCTTTTCCGGGTTTATATTTGTATACGCCACTTTCTTCGCTTACAAATGACGCAAGAGTTCCTTCACCAAACGGAATATCATATTGTTTAATAACAGCCACCTCATCATACACATAACTCGGCTTTATCACCCAGGAATACTCCGAAGTCTGCGACTGTGCCGACTTCTGCTCTGTCGGCTTCTTTGACGACTGGCTTGTCGGTGCGGCCGTGACCGTTACCTTGCTGTCCGACAGAAAATCGTTATGTATAAAAGTACCGTCCTTCAGCTTTGCATATCCCGTATCGGTCACAGCTACCACCGTAACCTTGTCATTAACGTTATACAGCTTTACCGTTTTTGCTCCGAGAACGGCTTTTTCCCTGCTGTAACAGCCCACAGTAACATACTTTGTGCCGTCAGCCTTTGTTTCTTTCCATTCCGATTTTACAGCGTTATCCTTCTTTGTTGTAACGGCTGTTGTTTCCGCTTTATTTGTGGTTGTAACGGCAGGCTTGCTCTCAGAAGATGTCTGCTCCTGCGTTTCCTTGCTTTCACTGCTGTTTGTTGTATCGGAAGTTACCGGAGTCGAACGCGATGCAGATACATCGTCTGCCTTCTCACCCGATCCATTATACGAAACGCTTCCCTCCGATGAACAACCGCTCACAGCGAGCGCCGACAGAATCACCGCCGACATTACAGCCATTCTCACTCTCTTACCATTCATTGATTTTCTCCTTTTCTCTATATTTGCATTTGCGAAAGCCGTAACTGCCGTTTTCGGCACCACAGCTTGCCCACAAACAAAATCCATATGTCAATAATAACACTTCTGTTTTCCCCAATTCAACAGCCGGGCAAAATCAGCACTCATAACGGCAAAAAAGGCACAGCCCACCCTCGTGAACCATGCCCTGATTGTAATATTTTTCCGGTAAGACCTGCAATTCAGATTAAATCGTGCAAACCGACAAAACCCGAACCGCCAACAGCTTACTTAAGTTTACTTATCCGTAGCCGCCTTAACGCTTGCATACTCACTGAACTCAATCGTACTTCCCGTCTTTCTGAACGATTTTATTCTGAAAGAATAAGTAGTACCCTTTGCAAGCCCCTTCACAGTAAACGTAAGCGTGGTGTTGTTCTTTGTAGTAGCAAGCGCCGTCCACTTACCGCCCTTATACTGCTCGATAACGTAGCCCGTAGCCTTGTCATTCTTGCTCCAGTCGAGCTTCACAGCACTTGCAGAAGCCGCACTGCCCTTGAACGTAGCCACATTCGGTATCCTCGTCTTGCCTGCTATTCTCACATAATCGCTGTAAACGTTTGAAACACCGGCAGTCTTATACGCCCTTATTCTGAACGAGTATGTGGTATCATTCTTAAGCCCCTTAACCGTGAACTTAAGCGTGGTATTATTCTTCGTGGTAGCAATTACCGTCCACTTACCGCCCTTGTACTGCTCGATAGAATAGCCTGTTGCCTTGTCATTCTTAGCCCACTCAAGAGTTATCCACGAGCCTGTTACCGATGTGACCTTGAGATTGGACACACTGTCAAGAAGCGTAGCCGCCTTTATAGCCGTATACTCACTGAAATCGGTCGTACTTCCCGTCTTTCTGAACGACTTTATTCTGAAAGAATAAGCCGTACCCTCTGCAAGTCCCTTGACAGTAAACGTAAGCGTGGTATTGTTCTTTGTGGTAGCAAGCACTGTCCACTTTCCGCCCTTGTACTGCTCGATAACATAGCCTGTAGCTTTGTCATTCTTGCTCCAGTCGAGCTTTACCGCACTGTCGGAAACCGTCGAACCCTTGAATGTGCCGACATTCGCTATTCTCGTCTTAGCCGCAAGTCTTGTATACTCACCGCTGTATTCCGTTGTGCCGGAAACCACATAACCCTTTATTCTGAACGTATACAGCGTATCCGCCTTAAGTCCCTTTACAGTATAGTCAACAACATCGTTGCCGAAGCTCTTTGCTATCTGTGTCCACTTACCGCCACTGTACTGCTCAACGACATAACCGTTTGCGCTTGCGTTCTTATCCCACGCAAGTGTGAGCGAGGTGCTACCCTGCGTCTTTACCTTTACACCGGTAACAGCAGGCAGTGTAATCTGCGAGGTGTAGCTGTCCTTATAGCTGTAATGGCATACCGTGCATTCGTGAACAGTATATCCCTGCGATGTAAGCGTAGGTGCCACAACAGTGGTTTTATAGCTGTGCGCTGTCTTGGGTATTGCTGTTACTTCTGTAACCGAACTGCAGCGTGTGCAGTGCTTTGACTTTGAACCCTCTGCCGAGCAGGTAGCCTGCTTGTCGATTGTCCACTCAGAAGAATAATTGTGTCCGAGTGCCTTCGTTTTTCTTGTGTTGACCTTCTGACATATCGAGCAGACCTGTTTTTCCTCTCCCTGTGACGTACAGGTGGGATACGTCACTACCGACCATGCACCGTATGAATGCGGGCACTCGCCTTTCACAACGTCAAACGAAACATTGTTTGAGCTCTTCGTGACAGAGAATGTATTGCACGAATCGACATAAGCCTCATAATGGCCTTCGGGCAACTGTATTGAATATGTATATCCGGTTGCATTCCACTTTATATTATAAGGATCGCCTGCCCACAGCTTGCCCTTCCATATCTTCACAGTGTACTCTGTGGTGTCGCTTGTAGCTGTCCATGTAAAAACAGTAGGTGTATAGCTTGTGCCGACCTTTACGCTCACCTTACTTGCCGAAGGCACATTCAACTTCCATATCTTGTACACCTGTGCTCCGCTTTCGTTCAATATCCATGTCTTGATATTGGTTCCGGCGGTAGTTCCTCCGTTGTGAGCGTCAAGAACATTGTCAGCACATTTCGGTCTTAAAAGGTAGCCGTCTCCGGAGCGGTAAAGGAACCACCTCTGTGCATCGGTATCATTGCTTTCATAGGTCTGTACATTCGCCTCAGGCTCAGCCGAACAGCCCTTTACATCGAGCGCCTGATTATTCTTACAGTTCGTTATTTTGTATGAACCGTCGTCACGTCGTTCAAAATACCATACCGCATGTTTTTCGCTCGTCGGATCCGCAAGCTCGACATTAGTACCGTTTACCGCAACAGGCTTTGACGAATAAGCGTTGATTATATTCGCATAGAAGCCCGTACCGATGTTTTCAACATTTCTGTTGCCATACCAGGTTTCGCTCGGATAATTATTATATCTGTAAAGCGATATTCCGTAGCTGAACGTACTCGCAAATTTCGAGTATGAAATCGCCGCATTGTATCTGATGACATCTGAACTCGGGCTTGTATCCCAGTTTGCGTCATATATGTAGATGTTGTTGTTATCAGCGCCGACAACTATCATCGAATGAGGGCCATACGAGCTCTGTGCCTGTATAAAGTCGCCTTTCTTCGCCTGCCTGAGCAGATTATATGCGCTGGTGTAATTACAGCTTGTTATCGTACCAAGACAGTTTACATTCTGGTTTGATGACAATTTATAATACGCCGAATAGGATTTAGCCACGTCACAGCCAAACAGCTGATTGAAGATAAACCGTGCAAAGCCGAAGCACTGGCTTGTACCCTGGTAATAGCCGCCGCCAAAGTAATTCTGCCAGTTCGCACCGTTCGGATATTTTTGCGACAACTGCTGCATTTTATTATCAATATCGCCCACCGACAGAGCCTCCGCTGTAATGCTCACGCTGTCCCTTACTGCCGGCAGATTGTCGCCCAGCGGCGTAGCAACCGCAGTAAAAGCCATTACCGCCGCAACAACAGCCGCCAATGTTCTTTTCAGCTTCATAGAAACCTCTCCTTATAATTCATAATAAAAACCAACAGTATAATACGATTATTAATACTGCCATCCTGATTCAAGAATACACTTTCCGCCCTCCGTTTTCAACCGTTTTGCAAAACTTGCGTTTTTCACTCAAAATTTGCACCACTGCCCCTCACACCTCCCCACCGCCGCAAAACAAAACAGGCACCGTCTGCACAATGCCTGCGATGCCTGTCATATATTTACGATTATTTCCTTGTAGCCGCCTTAAGACTCGAATACTCACTGAACTCGGTCGTACCGTTCAATGTTCTGAACGCCTTTATTCTGAACGAATAAGTCGTATTTCTCGCCAGTCCCTTCATGGTAAACCTGAGTGTTGTGTTATTCTTGGTGGTAGCGATAGCCGTCCACTTGCCGCCTCTGTAGATCTCAATGATATATCCTGTAGCCTTATCATTCTTGTTCCACGAAAGCTCAACCGCACTTGTTGTAGTGCCGGTCGCTCTGAACGATGCTACCTTCGCTATTCTCGTCTTAGCCGCAAGCCTTGCATACTCGCTGTATATCGTCTTACCTGCCGCAGTTTTGTAGGCTCTTACCCTGAACGTATATGTGGTATCCGCCTTCAGTCCGTTTACAGTATATGTAACCGTTGCGTTACTGCTCGTCTTTGCAATCTGCGTCCACTTACCGCCCTTGTACTGCTCAACAACATAACCGTTTGCGCTTGCGTTCTTATCCCACGCAAGTGTGAGCGAGGCAGTGCCGTGCGTCTTTACCTTCACTCTGGTTAATTTGTTTATATCATCAAGTACAGTGTAATTAAATCTATTAATCTTCGCATAATTTTCTCCTGCTGTATTTGAATATACATTAAGAACGAAGCCTTCCGTTTGTTGATGATTGTATCCTTGTGCATAAGCCGGGCTAATATAGCCAATAGCGTTTAACGATATATTTTTAACCGTTGTCGGAATCACCATACTACTTAAACCAGTACAGTTAAAAAATGCGTTATCGTTAATTGTTTCTAACGAATCAGGCAAAACAATTTCTGTTATGTTGTTGCAAAAAGAGAACGCACTATCTGCAATACCAACTGTTTCTTCTTTTATCTGTACCTTTGTTGCTTTTTCATTGCAATCTATAATCCAGTTATCAGCATATTTGACATCACCGCTTTGGTGATCAATTAGTGGAGTTCCGCTAAAAGCCTCTCTTAAGATTACTTTTACGCTTTCCGGAATCGTAATTGTTTGCAGTTTTGCATAAGAAAATGCGCTACTCGATATTCCATATGTGCCATCTTTTACGATAACATTAGTTACATCTTTATCACAATCAACTAACCAATTGCCGATATATTTAACTGCTGTGTCTTGATTTTTCAATATCGGAGTTTCATCAAAAGCATATCTTCCTATGTATTTTACTTTATCTCCGATATTTACATTAGAAAGATTCTTGCAGTAACTAAACGCATTGTCATTTATATAAAGCAGACTATCAGGCAACCTGACAGACTTAAGAGCAACTCCTCCATCGAATGCACACTGAGCTATTCCAACAGTCCCGTCTTTAACGGTTACATCTTCAGCAGTTTTATCAGTAAAGTTGACCACCCATTTACCGACGTACTTTATTGCACTATTTTGGCTGTTTACTATATTAGTTTCATCAAAGGCATTCTGTCCGATATCGGTTACGCTGTCTGGTATAGTAACTTCGCTTAAATTAACACAATTATAAAAAGCACTCGCTTCGATGCTTACCAAATTCTTAGGACAATTTACTTTTTTCAATGCTTTGCAATTATTAAAAGCCGCACCTTCTATATAAAGTAAACTATCAGGTAATTTTATTTCGGTTAGTGCCTGACTACTGCAAAATGCCTCCGTTTCAATCGATATAATTCCTTCAGGAACCGTAAATGTTTTTTCTGTTTTTCCGGCAGGATATGCCAGTAAAACCGTTTTTTCTTTATTGTAAAGCACACCGTCTTCCGACGAATAATACTTATTCTGAGGATCAACCACTATTTCCTTAAGAGCGGTACAATTTGCAAAAGGTGCACCAAGATACAAGCTGAATGTATCTATACATGTTACACTTTCGGGAATAAATATACTTTCAATGCTATTGTTTCCCCCGAGTGAGCTACCAAACGCCGCACAATAAATATGCTGGATTCCTTGAGAAATAATGCACTTTTTTACCGTATTATTATCTTTAAACGCCCAACGATCAATCATAATTACAGGCTTGCCATCTATCATTGCAGGGACTGTAACAATTTCATCGTTACCTATATAATTCATAATGGTAACTGTTCCATCAGAATTTAAACTGTATTCATAATCACAAGGTGTGGTTACTGTTATCACTTCACTGTAATTACTGTATGATTTACTACCCGCATTATCAGTGGCTACAACATATAATCTTACTCTGAATTTATATTCCGTAGCACCATTCAGTCCATATATCGAAACTTCACCGGAATACGTTGTATATATGTTGTTGCATATCTTCCATTCATTGTTTTGATATACCTCTACTTCACATTCAGCACTATATGTAGGTTTATTCCATGACAACTTAACTCGTTCCTGATGCTTTTCGATACAAAGAAGGTTATTTATAGCTGACTTATCAAGTTTTTCTGTTATATTATCCTTATAATTAGAACCGCACTTTGTACAGGTATGAAGAGTGTAACCTTCATTGTCGTATGTTGGGTTAACAACATTCAAATCATATTCGTGCTCCTCAACGTTAAAACTAACTATATTACTGCAAGTATAAAGATGTCCGTTACACGAATCTACATATGCTTCATATGTACCGGCAGGCAGTGAAAGGCTGTAACTTGTTTCATTAGTTTCGATTATTTGAACCGCACTCTCCTGCCATGCTTTATCTTTAAATATTTTTAAAACATATTTTTCTGTTTTGTCTGTTGCCGTCCAATTGAAAATAACTTTTCCACATTCATCGGCATAACTGATATTTATAGCTGAACTTCCGGGTTTATTACAGGTATCGCATTTTTCATAATAATCTAAATTGCCGCCGGTAAACTCCTTATATCCGCATCTCTGACACAAATGCGCATA
>OLSL01002325.1_pt1 | contig 15546 bp, 14 predicted proteins | sample 1672511 | NCBI WGS metagenome assembly OLSL01 (sample SAMEA3136694, study PRJEB25190) | human gut metagenome | biome: human gut; feature: human-associated habitat; material: faeces | place: Austria | collected 2013
AAATTATAATAAATAAATTATTCTCAAAAGAATTTCGTAATCTAACATGAAAATTGTGATTGTTTTTGAAATCTAGGTATTCCCATATTTTAATTTTCCTCTACATATTTTATATAAATAAGAAATTACCTATGGTATGTTTCGTGATTTGATATTTTAAAAGCTCTGAAAATTTGCTCTAATAGAAATACACGAATTAATTGGTGAGGAAATGTCATTTTAGAAAAACAAATTAATTCATTTGAACGGTTTAATAGTTCTTTAGACATTCCAAGAGTTCCGCCAATTACAAAAGTTATATTACTATTATAATTTAGTGCAATGGAGTCTATTTTTTGTGAAAATTCTTCTGAAGTATATTGTTTACCATTTAAATCTAAACAAATTATATAACTGTCTTTTTTTAAATGAGATATAATATTAGAACTTTCAACTTGCTTTATATTTTCACATAATTTATCACTTAAATTATTAGGAACTTGTTCATCCGGTAATTCTAATATATTTAAAGAACAATACTTAGATAAACGCTTTGAATATTCAGAAATAGCATCTTTCAAATATTGTTCTTTTATTTTTCCAACGCATATAACGTCAATATGTAACATAAAAACCTCCTGCATCTATGATTCTAAGTCAATTATAGGACTTGGAGAGCATCGATTTGCAACATTTATACTAATAGTATTTTCATTAAGTTTATTTTCTATAACTTCATCCACTACAGTTTTATATGCTAGTTCAGGAAAGTTATTTTCTTTACTTAAATGTCCCAATGTAACTTTACCTAAACCACTTTTCATTAAATATGATATAGTTTTACCTGCTTCAATATTAGGAAGATGTCCTTTTGGGCCGGCAATTCTTTCCTTTAATAAATATGGATATTTAGAACATTTTAAGACATTGGGATCATAATTTGATTCAAGTAAAAGAAAAGAGCTATCCTCTAATTTATGAATAACATCTGATGTCATATGACCAATGTCTGTAGCAATGCTTATTTTTTTATTATTATAGAAAATGTTAAAACCACATGGATCTGCAGCATCATGTGGAATTTCAAAAGGATTAATTTTTAAATCCCCAATTTCAAATTTTTCAAAACAATTAAAATGTTTTTTATTTATATCTAATATTTTTGTTTCTTGTTCTGGCATAGCATTCCATGTTTTTTTATTAGCATATACAGGAATGTTATATTTTTTTGATAATGTACCTAAGCCTTTTACATGATCAGAATGCTCATGTGTAACTATTATTGCATCTAAGTCATTCACGTCAATATTGACTGATGAAAGAGCTTCAACAATTTTTTTTGAACTTTCCCCAGCATCAATTAATATTTTTGTATTAGTAGTTTGAACCAATAAACTATTTCCAGAACTTCCGCTATATAAACTACAAAAATTAAACATGTGTATCTCCTTTAATTACTCTTCCACTCTTATAATATTAGCGCCTAAGTTTCTAAATTTTTGTTCAATATTCTCATAACCTCTATCTATATGATAAATATTATAAAGTTCAGTTTCTCCATTAGCAACTATTCCTGCTATAATAAGAGCAGCACCAGCACGTAAATCAGTAGCATATACAGGAGCACCAGATAATGACTTAACACCTTCAAATACTGCAGTTTTGCCCTGAGCTGTTATGTGTGCGCCCATTTTATTTAATTCACATGTATATTGAAATCTTGATTCCCAAATACTTTCATTTATGATGCTTGTACCATCTGCAATTGATAAGACTACTCCAATCTGAGGTTGCATATCTGTTGGAAAACCTGGATAAGGAAGTGTTTTAACAGTGGCTTTAGTAGGCCTTTTATTTGTCCATACTCTAATAGAATCATCTAATATTTCAACATTTCCTCCTATTTCTAATATTTTTGCAGTAATACAATCTAAGTGCTCAGGAATACAATTATGGATTATTATGTCACCTTTAGTTGCAATAGCTGCTAACATAAAGGTTCCTGCCTCAATTTGATCTGGAACAACGGAATATACCCCGTTGTTTTTTAAAGCTTTTACTCCATTAATTTTTATAACGTCAGTTCCGGCACCACGAATGTCAGCTCCCATTGTATTTAAAAAGTTAGCGACATCAACAATATGAGGTTCTTTTGCTGCATTATCAATAGTTGTTGTTCCCTCAGCAAGAACACTAGCAAGCATAATGTTGATTGTAGCACCAACGGATACAACATCCATATAAATAGAAGTACCAACTAATTTTTTTGCTTTAGCATATACTTTTCCTTGTCCAACTTCCACTTTAGCACCTAGAGCTTCGAATCCTTTTATATGTTGATCTATAGGCCTTGCCCCAAGATTACATCCTCCTGGTAATCCAACTTCAGCTTCGCCACATCTTCCAAGCAAGGAACCAATTAAATAATATGAAGCTCTAAATTTGCTAGTCATATCTATAGGAGCATTTGCACAACATACATTTGTTGTGTCAATTGTAATTTCATGTTCGTTGTTCCATGTAATCTTAGCACCTAACTCTTTTAATATATTACAAATTATTTTTACATCACTAATATTAGGCAAATTATCAATTGTGCAAATTCCATTTATTAATAAAGTTGCAGGAAGTATTGCGACAGCTGCATTTTTAGCTCCACATATAGTAACTTCGCCTTTTAATCTAGTTCCACCTTTTATTACTAATTTTTCCAAGATTGTCCCCCCAAGAAATATATTTTATTTATTTAAAATCTAAATAAAAGTAGAGTTTAAAATAATTAAACTCTACCTTAATATATATATCACAATTTAATATAAAATACAATACTTTGTTAAAGTTGCTATTTATTGGCAATTTTTAAATTTTGGAACATCTCTATTAAGCTAAATTTAAATTGAATATCTGAACTATTTTTATTGCTAATAATATTATATTCTTCTGAAGATAAATTACTTTCAATAATGCTTTTAGAATCATCTGGAACAACACCAGAAGTTACATCTACAAAGCAAAGAGGAGGAAACATCACACACCACCAATTTTGTCCGCTGGCATTTCCAATTTCAATTCTCAAAGCATCATAATTCCCTGCCGGAAAAGAAATATCACCATAATGCTTTGTTGGAAAGTCAAAATTGCCAATTTTAATATTAACATCATAATTATATCCATTATCAACAATAACTTGTTTTGCTATTTTATAAAAATCATCTTTATGATCATTTACAAGTTTAATTACTTCTGATTTTGAAGAACAATCCATAGAAATAGAATTCATATATTTCAAAACGGCATCTCTTACCTTATATTTTAAATTCTGATCTTCAGTACTGTCGCTATTTGCAATAACATGTAATCTAAATACACTATTTGATATGTCAGTTGATACGGCATCAACATATGAAATTGCAGAAATAAGTATAAATATGCATAATAATATTAAAATAATAAAGGTATGTTTTACCTTGGTATTGTGTATAAAATTTAATAAAATTTTCATAAAAAACCTCCAATAGAAATTTATGTTATTAATAAAATTATTAGCTTAATTAAAAAAAATATACATTATTGGAAAAAATAATTTAATATAAAATGATGTGTCGAAATAAGACATACGATTTTACAGTAAAACAGCTTGACTTACGGAAATAAAGATGGTAAAATTTACCATATTAGAAATGAGGGGGCTTTATCATGAAAAGTTTAAAAGAGTGTTCAGAAAAATTATGTAGTTTTTACGTAAGTAACGCACATCTGGTAACAATGCTAATCCCATATTTAAGTAGAAAAATAAAAGAAGGAAATAATTTTATTATATTTACACAAAATAATTTAGAAAATGAAGTAGAAATGTTATTAAGTAAGATAAATATAAAAGAAGAAGAAAAACAAAAAATAAGAAATATAAATTGGAAAAAAAGTTTATATCAGGAAAATGTAATAAAAGAAAAATTAGAAAATAATATAGAAAATCTTTATATCATAATAAATGGAGATAATGAATATGTAGAAAAAATAAATGAGAAGGTGGAAAGAATAAATGAGAAAAACCAAAAAAATGTTACAATTATTGATTGTTATGAGGTACTACAAGTAAATCAAGAAATAAACAAAATACTCAATAACCATGACAAAATATTAAATACTTCAGGTGAAAAAGAAATATCAGAGGTATTTCAAGGCTACCAAAAAGATAATAATTTAAATAAAGAAAGAAAAATAATATAGACGATTTATTCGTCTATATTATTTTATGTAATAATGAATTGACGAAAAGCATAATTTGATATAATATATAAACAATTCGATTTCAGAAAGGAAGTTTTTTATGGAAAAAAAATTAGAAAAAGTAAAAACTATATTAGAAAAAAATGGGCAGACACATTTACTTAGTGCCTTTGATAAATTAGATGATAATAAAAAAGAGATATTACTAAATCAAATTTTAGGAATTGATTTTGATTTAATGGAGAATCTTTACGAAAATACAAAAAGAGAAATTGAATTAGGGGATGTAAAGATAGAACCTATTTCATATAAAGACAAATATAAGATGCCAAAAGATGAACTTGAAAAATACAAAGAAATAGGAGAAGAAGAAATAAAAAATGGAAAATTAGCAGCTGTAACAATGGCTGGTGGACAGGGAACTCGACTTGGACATAGCGGACCAAAGGGAACTTATATGTTAGGTATAGAGCCAAATAAATCACTATTTCAAATACTTTGCGAATCGTTAAAAGAGGCAAACCAACAGTATAAAGTTGTAGTACCATGGTATATAATGACAAGTAAAGAAAATAACAAAGACACAATTAATTTTTTTGAAAATAATAACTACTTTGGATATCCAAAGGAAAAAATAAAGTTCTTTATACAAGGTGAATTACCAATGATGGGAACTGATGGTAAAATATTATTAAATGAGCAAGGACTTGTTAAAGAAGCAGCTGATGGACATGGTGGAATATTTGAAGCAATGGTAAAAAGCAATATTATACAAGATATGAAGGATAATAAGATTGAATGGATTTTTATTGGAGGAGTGGACAATGTTCTTGTAAAAATGGTTGATCCTGTATTAATAGGATTAGCAAAAGAAAAACATGTATTAGCAGCAGGAAAATCCTTAGTAAAAGCAGGACCAAAAGAAAAAGTTGGTGTATTTTGCAAAAAAAATGGTAAGCCAAGTGTAGTAGAATATACTGAAATCACAGATGAAATGGCAGAACAACGTGATGAAAATGGTGAACTTGTATATGGAGAATCTCACATTCTATGCAACCTATTTAATATTAATTGCTTAGAGGAAATAGGAAAAAATAAATTACCATATCATTCAGCATTTAAGAAAGCAACTTATAGGAAAGAAAATGGTGAAATAGTTGTTCCAACTGAACCAAACGCATACAAGTTTGAAGCATTCATATTTGATGCATTCGAGAAATTAGACGATATGGTGATATTAAGAGTAAAAAGAGAAGAAGAATTTGCTCCAGTAAAAAATGCAAGTGGAGTTGATAGTCCAGAAACAGCAAGAAAATTATATAATGATTTTATGGAAAATAGATAATTCTAAGAAAGGAAATTGTATGGAATATAAAGATAAATATCAAAATTGGTTAAATGATACTAACATTGATGATAAAACAAAAGAAGAATTAAAATCTATCAGAGATGAAAAAGAAATTGAAGACAGATTTTATAAAGATCTAGAATTTGGAACAGCAGGACTAAGAGGAGTTATAGGGGCAGGTACAAATAGAATGAACAAATATACTGTAACAAAGGCTACTCAAGGTTTAGCTAATTATATAGTAAAAAATAATGGGCAAGACAGAGGAGTTGCTATTGCATATGATTGCAGAATAATGTCAGAAGAATTTAGTGAGCAAACTGCTTTATGTTTAAATGCAAATGGAATTAAAACATATAGATTTGATTCACTAAGACCAACTCCAGAATTATCATATGCTGTTAGAAAATTAGGCTGTATAGCTGGAATTGTTATCACAGCTAGTCATAACCCACCTGAATATAATGGATATAAAGTTTACTGGGAAGATGGAGCTCAAATTGTAGAGCCAACAGATAAAGAAATTATAAATGAAGTTAATAACGTTACAGACTTTTCATCAATAAAAACTATATCAAAAGAAGAAGCTGTATCAAAAGGATTATATAATGTAATAGGAAAAGACATTGATGATCAATATATTGCAGAGCTAAAAAAATTAGTTGTTAATCAAGAAGCAATTAATGAAATGCAAAAAGATATAAAAATTGTTTATACACCACTTCATGGAACTGGAAATATACCTGTTCAAAGAATCTTAAAAGAAATTGGATTTGAAAACGTTTATGTGGTAAAGGAACAAGAAGCTCCAGACGGAAAATTCCCAACAGTGAGCTATCCAAACCCTGAGGACCCTAATGCATTTAAATTAGCAATAGAATTAGCACAAAAAGTAGATGCAGATGTTATTTTAGCAAATGACCCTGATGCAGATAGATTAGGGGTATACGCTAAAGACAATAAAACCGGTAAATATATTCAATTTAACGGAAATATGACAGGAAACCTAGTTGCAGAATATATTTTATCTCAAAAAAAGGAAAACCATACTTTACCAGAAAATGGAGCAATTATAAAAACAATAGTATCTTCTAATTTAACAGATGCTATATCAGAATATTATGGAGTAAAATTATTTTCAACATTAACAGGATTTAAAAATATTGCAAAAATTATTAGAGGGTTTGAAAAAGATAATACATATAATTGTTTATTCTCTTATGAAGAAAGTTATGGATGTATAATAGGTACTCATGCAAGAGATAAAGATGGTATTGTTGCGGTAATGACAGTTTGTGAAGCAGCAGCTTATTACAAAAAACAAGGTCTAACTTTATGGGATCAAATGTTAAATATCTATAAAAAATATGGATATTACAAAGAAAAACAACTTTCAATTGTACTTAAAGGAGCTGAAGGTGCAGAACAAATTAAAAAAATGATGGATGAAATGAGAAAAAATCCACCAGCTAAAATAGCAGACTATACTGTTAAGGCAGTAGGAGATTATAGTACACAAAAAATCCATAACAATGAAACAGGTGAAGATTCTAATACAAATCTTCCAAAATCAAATGTATTGTATTATGAATTAGATAAAAATGCATGGTGTTGTGCACGTCCATCTGGAACAGAACCAAAAATAAAATTCTATATGGGTGTATGTGGCACAAGTTTAGAAAATGCAGATATGGAATTAGAAAAATTAGAACAGGCTATTAAACAAATTGCCCAAGAAGCTCAAAAGTAAAAAAAAATACAGTAATATTTAAATATTACTGTATTTTTTTATTTTATTTCTTTCCAACCATTTATATTTGCTCTTTTAATAGCTCCCATAATATTAGCGCGAACATTAGGAATTTCAAGACTTAATTTAAATAACATATCCTTCATAGATTCTCTTTTTGAGACACCATCCATTGGGCAAGTTTTAGGCATAACAGTAATTCCACTTCTCTTAATAAAACTGCGAATCTCCTTTTCAGGAGCATAAATTAAAGGACGAATTAATGTAATTTGTGATCTATCCATATAGCTAACGGGAGCAAATGTAGACAAATTTCCTGCATACAATAAATTTAAGAAAAATGTTTCTAAAACATCATCTTCATTGTGTCCTAAAGCAAGTTTATTACATCCCTCTGCAATAGCTGTTGAGTTTAATATTCCTCTTCTTAAATTTGCACATAAAGAACAAGGATTTTTTTCGTTTCTTATATCAAAAACAATATCTTTTATATTACTTTTTGCCTCAACGAATTTTACATTAGCACTATCACATATTTCTTTTAGAAAATTTGAATCGAAAAATTCAAAATTAGGGTTTACACTTATTGCTACAATTTCAAAATGTTTTGGATAGAAACGTTGAAGAGCTTTTAAACCCAATACAAGAGTAATTGAGTCCTTACCGCCAGAAAGGCCAATAGCAATTTTATCTCCTTCTTCAATCATATTATAATGTTCAATAGCTTTTCTTAAATAACTTAATATTTTTTGCATACATATCCTCTTAAATCTTAAAAATAATTCTAAGAACTATTATATAATACTTGTCAAGATCATAAAGATATATTTGACTTCAATACTTGAAAAAAAGAGGAAAATAATATAACTTTTTTGATTATATGCCAAACAACATATACTTACCATTGGATTCATATTATTTTCCTCTTTTTATTCTAAATATCCTAGGAAATTTAGATTTTATTTCTACCTTTCTTGAATTGATTACTCCAAACAGCATTATTAGTAGGATAAATTTCGCATCATATGGAATTTCTACTACTGCAACCATAATAAATGTTAACAATGCTGCATTTAATGGAGCTAACTCTACCTTACGCTGTCTTAATCTATTAAATACAATTGCTAAAAGTGATATTGCCCCCCACCAACCATACGTTAAAACTATTTCTGCTAAGCCATTCTGCGCATTTGCCCATCCATGATACTCTAGTGAAGTAGTAACATAACTTCCAAAACCATTTCCGAAAATTCCTGCTTTTACAAAAAGTGAATACAATAACGTATACAAACGCATTCTCCCTGTTAAGCCTAAATCTTCATGTAATATTTTAACAATTAATGTTTGTACAATTGGTAATGCCAAAATAGCGTTAAGTGCAAAGATCACTCCCATTGATATACTCATTGCTATGATGGCTATCACTGGGTTACTTATAATTTTTATTAGCTTATCTAAAAACAACACTGAAATAGAAAAAAAAGCTATTGCTACTATACCAGTAGATGCTTTCAATATATAGGATAAAACAATACACAAGATAGATAATATTATAAATAGATATTTTTTAATCTTATAATGAAAAACCTTATTACCCGACCAATGTAAGCAAAAAAACATCAAAAAGAATATAAAACAATATACAGTTGGAAATTTTCCTCCCAAAAACAATTGCTCATTCTGTATTGCAAACTCCAATTTGTTGCTTACGGCTAATACTATAATCCAGACAACACTAATAATAAAGTAAAGTAAACTCATATCATAAAATATGGTAATTAGTCTATCTGACCCGCGTTTTTTCACAAATTTATTTAAGAATAAAAATATATCTAAAATAATCAAAGCATATACAAAACCTCGTATCATTTGTGTATATAATATATTATTTTTGTTTAAAACACAAGAAATAACTATTCCACATGGATATAACAATATAATACCATTTTTTATCGCTCCTTTCACTTCACTAAAAGCTACTATGAAAATTACTATCGCTATCGTAGCTTGATAAACATAATATATTGCTTGATACGGTGTATAAAATCCCATTATCATAATCCAAAATAGGGCCGCTAAAATATCCATTTTATTTACTGTATAATTCTTCATTTTTCCATCCCAATGTTTTTAGATAAATTTTTCAAATTAAGCAAAGTAATAATCATACAATACAAATGTTTTTTTAGCAAAAACAAAAAAACAAAATGTGATTTTTGTATTTGTCCTTTAATCATATTTAAATTTCCAATATATTCATTTAAAATATCATCTTTTCTAATTTTTTGTAAATATTTCTTATATTCATTGTGATTTTTCCACTTTTTTAGTCTCGTCTGCGTAATAGCACGTCCTGCTGTTGACAACACCTTTATAGATACCAAATATTCAAAATCTGGTAGATTCCACTTTTCTTTTCTTTTTATTATTTCCTTAAATACAACTTTAAATGAACCATAATAGTTCACATCAAATTTTGCAGTCATCCCTGACCCCATCCGGTAATTATAAAGGGCTTTGTTTAAATAAACAAACGTCTCTGCATAATCAAATAATTCAATCTTTTGAAGACTGTCTTCACCATTACTAACATGCATATACATCGAATAATCTTTATTCACATCAACGCAAGATCTTTTATATACGGCTCCACATATGCTAACTAAACTATTCCCCATTAAAAATTGACGCAATACAGCTTCCTTGGTAACAACACTTACATTTTTTTTTGATAAAATATTGTTAAAAGCAACTTTTTTATTCTTACCATCATATAAATATTGATTAAACATAATCATATCTGGCTTTGAATATTCCTTAATTGTTTTCATTAAAACTTCAAAAAAATCAGGTTCAAGTAAATCATCTGAATCACAGTTAACTATATACTCACCTTTCGCCTTTTTATATCCAAATCTTCTAGTCATAAGTAATCCATGATTTGAATTGTGAAATACTCTAACTATATCAGGATATATAGTATTATATTGATTACAGATTTCTCCACTAGAATCCGTTGAACCATCATCAACTAATATAATTTCACAGTTCTCCGATATTCTCAGTATTTGCTTAATTATAGAATCCAAACATTCTTTTAGATATTTTTCCACATTATAAACCGGAACAACTATACTAAATAACATTATTGTTTATATCTCCCATTCAATAATTTCCTAATTCAAATATATCTATCTTCGTTTTTTCATCGGCAAACGCACAGGCTGCCCAAGATCCACAGGTCTTTCCACCTACAATACATGAACATTGAGAAAGCAACATTATTTTCACTAAATAATTCATTCCTCTAGTATGAGCATCCTCTGCTAACTGTTCTATACAAGAATCTTTTGCAAGAAAGTTTTTTGCTGAGTAATCCTTTATATATCTATCAAAACTTACTGTTACTACTCTATCTCCTAAATTTGATACTACCTTTTTATACACTTCTTCATCTTCCGTAACCAAAAAGACTTTTTTATCATTATTTTTCATATACTGTTTTGCTCGTTCAATAGCCTCTTCTACTGTGGGTTGGACAGATTCTCCTGTTGGCTTTAATTTGGTATAATCGGTTCCTCTTAGATAAAGGCCAACCATTTCTTTAGGATTAATACTATTTAATTCCTCTTTATATTTAACAATGGCAGCATCTGAAAACTTAATATATTTTTTTATTAATTTATGCACTTCTTGCAAATCCTTTTTATCAAAAGATTTTTCACAAAGATACGGATATGTTTCATAAGATGCATTAAGTCCAGACAAAATTACATTCTTACTTTTATATACCTCATTAAGTGTATACTTTGAAATCTGCTCAAAAAAAACTTTCCAAGCATCTTCTCCCTTTTGAATTGTATATTGTACCTCATAGTTTTTAAAATCCACAACTGGAATATAATTATTTTTTTCTGCATACCCTATGTGTTGCATCACATAAAATAATAACGCCATTAAACCTTCTACAGAATTTGTTCTTGGTCTAATAACATAAAACGTCTTATCTTCATTACTACTTCCAAAAGTCATTTTTCTTTCAGTTAACTCAGAATAAAAAATGCGATTATATATCAAATAAAATTTTTCTATATATCGAGAAGGACATACATATAATATTTTCTTTAAAATTTTCTTTAAATCCATTCTGTACTCCTTAGGTTACATAATTATTCACTTGCTTTAATTTTTAAGGCTACCATTTGCACTATATTCTATGTTCATAGTTTCGCATTCATAAATCTTAGCATCTACCAAATATCTATACCAGTATGCTTGCAAAAAAGCATATATTTTACCTGGTTTTCCATCAAGAAAACCACCTAAAATATAATATCTATATATATAATATACATGAGCTCGCATTCCTAATGGCAGCTTATAATACACTCGCATTTTTAACCAAGTTTTGAAATCAAGTTCACTCTTGTTTTTTTTCCTCTCTAAATTTTCAAAGTAATCTACAGTTTCCCTTGACGAATACCAATTATGTTTATTAATAAAATATTCAAGATTTTTAAAATCAAAATGTAAGCAATCTTGTTTCATTTCTATTGTCTTTCCTGAACTTAAAATAATATGCTCATCCATATTACGATTTTCTATTGATCCATATTTTGTCTTATAACAGTTCATTTTTTTCCATGGATACACTCCACCATGGTATAAATCTTTTCCCAAAAAATTTTTTTTAAATCGTAACACAATACCAGTAACATTTGTTTTCATATTCGCGTTACACATTTCTTCTAATTCTCTAGCCGAATCAGGAGTAAAACGTTCATCTGCGTCAATTCTAAGTGTCCACATTGTTTTAATATTAGCTACTTCAACACCATATTTATACTGTTTTGCATAGTTTTCAAATGGATGCTGATATACTTCTACACCATATTTCTTTGCAATTTCAATAGTTTTATCGGTGCTATAACTATCTATTACAACAATTCTTTTTACAACCATCTTAATTGACTCAATGCAATCTCCAATATTTACTTCTTCATTTTTAGTAAGTATTATTGCTGTAATATCTGCTGGCATTTCAATTCCTCTTTCCGTTATTATTCTTCATATTCTTCATATATGTAGAATTTCTTCTATATATTTATTCACACTTACATTCTTAGTTAAATTCTTTTCTAGATACTTTCGCCCATTCATCCCCATTTCTTTTACCTTATTGGAATCAGCATTCTTTATATACCATAAAATAATCTTTTCTATCTCATCATATTCACCTGGTTCACAACATTTACCACAATTAGATTCTTTAATCAATTCTCTAATTTCTGTGTCAGATTCAAGACATCCAATAATTGCCTTTCCTGCTGCCATTATACCATATGCTTTAGATGGACAAGATACTCCTTTTATACCTTTCGCATTCACACACCAGTGAATATCACCAGCATTCAAGGAATACACTAAATCAGCCTTATCCTGATACGGAATGAAAATCACATTGTCCATATGATGTTCTTCTACATATAACACCAGTGTATCCAGTACGGAACCTGCACCAACGAATGCAAATACAACCTCTCTCCCATCCGCAGTCTTAGTACCCGGTTTAAATCGGCCCACTACTTCAATAAGACGCTCAAGATCATAATACAGACCTATATTACCAGAATACATAATAACATATTTACCGTCTAGTCCATATTTCTTCTTGAATGCTACAACCTTTTCATTGTCTTCCTCAAGAGGGTAAATTTCAGTTTCATCAATCCAGTTATTGATCATAACCGTCTTTGGTACTTTTTTACCCTTAAATCTTTTCTCAAGCGTTTTCACTAAATCGCGACCAACTGTAATCACAAGATTACTTTGCTTGCAGCTGAACTTGTCAATCCACATCATAACATCTGTGATAAGCTTACTTTTAGTGTATCCAACAGCCATCACCTGTTCTGGGTTAAAATCCTGAATGTTATAAATATATTTAGCGTGTTTTACCCACTTACCCCAAACACCTAACAAACCGCCAAGAATCGGAGGCTGAGATATAGAAAACACATAATCCATCTTTCCCACTTTGAATGTTGCACCCATTGCTCCCAAAAAATAGGAAACAATATTCTTCACGCGGCTCTTTTTGTCAGTCTTGCTAAACTCTGGTACGCGTATTCTTAATATCTTAACTCCGTTGATTTCTTCTTTATAATACTTCTTTATTTTGTACTTATCTTCAATAGTTCCTAAGTAACTTGGCACCACACAAATAACTGTTATGTTAAATTTATCCAACATGCCCTCTGCCAGTTCACGTAGAATCTGCCCCGTTGACGCAGTATCTGGAATATAATAATGAGCATATATCAATAAGTTTTTCTTATTTGACATCTAATAATTTCCTCGCATTTTTTATCTATCCGTAATTTAGCTAATGCTTCGCCACCCCGCCTTCATTCAGGCGGGTTAGCGAAACTTACTCTGTCATTAGCCATGGAAAACGCGGCAACGCGACGATTTTCCACATAACTAAATCTTATATTAAGAAGCCTTCGCTTATGCTAAGGCTTCATCAACTATATTTTTACATTGATCCTTCCTTACACAACACTGTCTTCACGGTTTTGCATAGGATCTTGATATCGAGTGCAGGACTCCACTCTTTTATATACTTTGTATCGAGTTCTACAACTTCCTCGAAGTCTGTAATATCACTTCGTCCGCTTACCTGCCACATACCAGTAATACCTGGTTTAATCGCAAGTCTTGTGCGATGATGAATCTCATACTCGGAAACTTCCCCCGGAAGCGGCGGACGTGTTCCTACGAGACTCATATCTCCTTTCAGTACGTTGAAGAACTGTGGAAACTCATCTAGGCTAGTGACACGAATAAAATTACCGATTCCTGTTTTCTTTGTGCCATCTGGCATGATCTTATTGCCAATTACTCGAGGGTCGAAATCAAGTTTAAACATCTTTCCATCTGCAACACGATTCTGCTTCATCAGCTCAGCTTTTCGTGCTTCGGCATCCATATACATGCTACGGAACTTATAGATCTTAAACTTCTTGCCATTCTTACCGATACGCTCCTGTGAGAAGAAGATCGGTCCAGGTGAACTGATATAAATAATTGGTGCCACAAAAATAAATATAATACCTGTTAACAGACAGCCAACCAATCCGCCGGCAATATCCATAACACGCTTAAAGAGCAGCTGCTTTGCGGATGCATAGTTTAAACTGGTAGTCAATACTGTATATGAACCAATATTCTCTACAAATTGTGGTCTGTCATCTACTGCTGCAATTTTTGACAATTTCAAATGGAGTGTTACTCCAGTCTGCTTTAACTGAGAAATCAATTTGTCTGGATATGGCTGCGTATCTGGTACGACAATTAACACCTCGTCAATCCATTGCTGACACACATACATCGGAGCATCATCACTATTTGCCACTACCTTCACACCAGCAATGCTCTGCCCCGCCATATCTTTGTCAACAAGTACCAATCCACTAAGAACGAACTTGCCATAATTATTGGCACGAACCCTCTCAACCACTTTTTTTGCTTCATCAGATGTAGTAACAATCATCAATGAGCGGCTATTCGTATCCCACTTGCCGCTTGCCAATACTCTTTTCCAAACTAATCGAGCACCATATGACAATACTAGATATAATACAAGTGTAATTCCAAACGTCATCCTTGAGTATGCTGCTCCCTCCTGGATAACAAACAAATATGCTATTCCCAAAAGTCCTACTGCTGCAACATTTCCAATTGTCGCGATCATCTCACGATAGTAACCTCGCTGTGTGACATGATGCAGTGTATCTAGCATAAACATCGTTGCCAAATCTGCGAGTTCTAACACAATGGCCATATTTCGATATACCAGATTTGCATATGGGTTGATACCTAATCCTTTCAACACATATGCCAGACAAAATGCGATCTGCAGGCAAATCATATCGATCAGGATAAAATCAATATGCTTAAACCAGCCTTCTGATTCTTTTCTGTACATTACTTATAAATGCCCTCCCTGATACAGCCGCAGTGTCCTCCCCCGAACTGGAAGTTGGTGCTGCGGCTGCGTTTTTCTGAAAGTATATTTTTTGTTCTTACACCATTATCGTACATTTATCTCATACTGTCAAGAATCAGTTTTGACGAAATACAACATTTTTTGCCATTACAGATCACGCATCCTGCTAGATCTGGATAAATTTCATGCTTGCATGGAAATTTGACAGATCAGCAGGATGAAATGAAC
>OLSL01002328.1_pt1 | contig 15537 bp, 9 predicted proteins | sample 1672511 | NCBI WGS metagenome assembly OLSL01 (sample SAMEA3136694, study PRJEB25190) | human gut metagenome | biome: human gut; feature: human-associated habitat; material: faeces | place: Austria | collected 2013
CTCCGAAGTCACCGGCGGTTCCTCCGGCAGGGGCGGAAGCTCTTCTTCCGCAGGAGCTGCTGCTTCTGCCTTGGGAGGTTCCACGGGCTGAGGTACCGTTTCCGGCTCAGACTGCTGCATCGGCGCCGGTTCCACAGAGGGTTCCTGCACGGGAGCCGATGCCGCCGGTGCACTTACAAAAGGCTTGACCGGTGCCGACGCAAACGGTCTGGGGGCCTCCTGTGCAGGGACCGCAGGCCGGGCGGCGGGCACAGCCTGTACCGCCACCTGCTGGGGCGGCTCCGAAAGGCTGAACAGGGCCAGTTCCAGCTCTATCCGCTGGTCACTGCCACGGGTCATGTGCTCCAGAGCGTTGCCCAGAGCCCGGATGGCCCGGATCGCCTCCCGCTGCCCCATCCGGGGGCCTTTTTCCAGATAGAGCTTTTCCTCTTCCGGGGATACACCCGAGAGCAGTGCCTGCCCGCCGGGCAGGGCCGCCAACATCAGCGCACGATAATGGGCAATTAGCTCCTCAGTCAGCCGCTTCACATCCACTGACTGCTGGCGCAGTTGAGCCAGCTGTGCCAGTGCCGCGGCAGCATCCTGCGCTTCCAGCGCATCCGAAATATGGAACAGATAGCTCCGGTCGGTCACACCTGCCATCCGGCGGACAACGTCCGCATCGATCTTTGCCGTGACACCGGCACAGGTATCCAGAATGGACAGCGCGTCTCGCATGGCACCATCGGCAAGGCGGGAGATGAGCTCCGCCCCCTCGCCGGACAGCTCCAGTCCCTCCTGCCCGGCGATGTACTCCACACGCTGGGCGATATCCTCGGGGCCGATGCGGGTAAAATCGTACCGCTGGCAGCGGGAAAGGATGGTGGCGGGAACCTTCTGGATCTCTGTGGTCGCCAGAATAAAGATGACGTGGGCGGGCGGCTCCTCCAGCGTTTTCAGCAGGGCATTGAACGCTGCCGTGGAGAGCATGTGCACCTCGTCGATGATATATACCTTATAATGACAGGCGCTGGGGGTGTAGGCCGTTTCATCACGCAGATCACGGATATCGTCCACGCCGTTGTTGGAGGCCGCGTCCATCTCCACCACGTCCAGAATGCTGCCGTTGTCGATGCCCCTGCAGATCTCACACTCACCGCAGGGGTCACCGTTCTGGGGATGCAGGCAGTTGACTGCCTTGGCAAAGATCTTGGCACAGGTGGTCTTGCCGGTGCCGCGCACGCCGGTAAACAGATAAGCGTGGCCCACACGGCCTGTGGCGATCTGGTTGCGCAGTGCGGTCACAATGCCGCGCTGGGCCACCACGTCCTCAAACCGCTGGGGCCGCCACTTGCGGTACAGGGCTCGATACATCTGCTTCTCCCCTTTCAACAAAAAAGCCGGGCAGCGCTGACGGGGTTTGACCCCCGCCTTGCGTAACTCGGCATACGGATGCAGGCTGACTGAAACGCACGGGACACACCGCTTAAGGCTGCTTGGTTCCCCACCTGACCTGGTTCACAGCGGCCCCATCGTACAGGGCCCGCATCCGTATGCCGAACCACGCAGCAGGCGCTGTCCGGCATGGCACATTTTGTGCTTGATTATTATAGCATGTTTTTGGGGAGATTGCAAGCCCCGGCAGCGGGCTCACCCTCTCAGGCGCTTTGCGCCAGCTCCCCCAAAGGGGGAGCCTTTGGCAAAACCATCAAACAACATGCAAAACAAAAGCCCCTTCCGGCATTACACCAGAAGGGGCAGAGTGCTGAATAAAAGTTAGGACTGGCAGGCAGTGATCAGGCTCATCTTGTAGACCTCGTCAGCGTTGCAGCCACGGGACAGGTCGTTGATGGGTGCGTTCAGGCCCTGCAGAATGGGGCCGTAGGCAGCGTAGCCGCCCAGACGCTGAGCGATCTTATAGCCGATGTTGCCGGCCTCGATGCAGGGGAAGATGAAGGTGTTGGCCTGACCAGCGACCTTGCTGCCCTTGCACTTGACCTGTGCGACCTCGGGAGCAACGGCTGCGTCGAACTGCAGCTCGCCGTCCACAGCCAGCTCGGGATCCATCTCCTGAGCCTTGATGACAGCGTCATGGCTCAGAGCGACGGTGCCGCCCTTGCCGGAGCCCTTGGTGGAGAAGCTCAGGACAGCGACCTTCGGGTCGATGCCGAACAGCTTTGCGGTCTTAGCGGTCTCAACAGCGACCTCAGCCAGCTTGGCGGCAGCAGTGACCTTGACCTCGCCGGTCGCCTTATCGACGGTATCGGTGTAGTCGATGTTGACGGCGCAGTCGCCCATGGCGATGCGCTTCAGGCCCTCTTCGCCGCAGTCACGGTCCAGAATGAAGCAGGAGCTGACCAGATGAGCGCCCTTCTTGGTCTTGACCAGCTGCAGAGCGGGACGGATGGTATCGGCGGTAGAGTAGGTGGCGCCGCCCAGCAGGCAGTCTGCCTTGCCCATCTTGACCAGCATGGTGCCGAAGTAGTTGGACTTCTTCAGCAGGGCTGTGCACTCCTCTGCGCTCTGCTTGCCCTTGCGCAGCTCGACCATCGTATTGACCATCTCATCGAAACCGGCGTAGTTCTCCGGGTCGATGATCTCAGCAGCGGAAATATCAAAGTTGCCCGCAGCGGCAGCAGCCTTGCACTCCGCCTCGTTGCCGACCATGACGACCTTCAGCACGCCCTCAGCCAGCAGCTTGCTTGCGGCCTCCAGGATGCGGGGGTCATTGCCCTCAGTGAAAACGATCGTCTTGGGGTTTGCCTTCAGCTGGGCTACCAGGGGTGCAAACATATCAGCCATTATTGATTACCTCCGAAATTACTTTGCAATTATTCCCGGGCACCACAGGTGTGCCCTTCCTTTTTATTCTAGCACAGAGTCAGAAAACTTCAAGACAAATCTTGAATTTTGTGGTATATTTTAAAGAAGAAATCCGGCGATAATTTGTTAAGAAAATGTCATTTAATTAATAGGAGAATACTGCGCTTATGGATTGGGAAACATTGAAAACCGACTGCCTCGCCTGCCAGCGCTGCCCGCTGCACATCACCCGCCGCAGCGTCGTGTTCGGGCAGGGTGTGGAGAACGCCGAGGTCTTGTTCGTGGGCGAAGGCCCCGGCCAGAGCGAGGACGAGCAGGGCCTGCCCTTTGTGGGCCGCAGCGGCCAGCTGCTGGACAAATACCTCTTTGCCATCGACCTCGACCGCGCCTCCAACTGCTACATCGCCAACATCGTCAAATGCCGCCCGCCCCGCAATCGGGACCCCTTGAACACAGAGCAGGACGCCTGTATTGGTTATCTCCGCGCCCAAACGGCCTTGATCCGCCCCAAAATCATCGTTTGTTTGGGCCGAATCGCCGCCATGCGGATCATTGACAAGGGATTTCGTATTACCAAGCAGCATGGGCAATGGTTCGACCGGGCCGGCGTGCAAATGACTGCCATTTATCACCCCTCTGCGGTCCTGCGGGACCCCCTGAAAGGTCCGGATACTTTTGTAGACCTAAAAGGCATTCAAGCCAAAGTACGAGAACTCTGCCCGGATAGTTTCTCCCCTCGCCCGGAATAATGCAGCATATAAAAACTCCCTTTGTCTCCGTTTCTCAGAGTACAAAGGGAGTTTCTTCTTCTCTTCTTCCATCAAAGGGGGCACACATTTTCAGGACACCCGTCCAGGTAGGCCTCCACATTCCGGAACACAATCTCCGCACGCCGAAGCATACTTTCCTCTGTGGCAAAGGCCACATGAGGGGTTAGAACGGTGTGTTTTGCCCTCAAAAGAGGATACGTTTCCGGAAGGGGCGGTTCCATATCAAATACATCAATACCAGCCCCAGCAATCTTTTCCTGGTTCAGTGCTTCCGCCAAAGCGGTATTGTCCACAACAGCGCCTCGGGCCACATTGATGAGAATGGCCGTGGGTTTCATCTTTTGCAGCATGGCCCTTGAGATCATCCCCTTGGTCTGAGGATTGCTGGGCAAATGCAGGGACACAATGTCACTCTGCGCCATCAGTGTTTCCAAGGAGACATAGGAAATCCCCATCTCCTCTACCTCGGGACGAACCGTGCGGGAATAGGCAATAACCTTGGCACCAAAAGCCTGGAACAACCGGGCTGTCATGGTTCCAATGGCGCCGGTTCCCACAATGCCCACAGTACACCCTCCAATTTCGCGGCCACGGAGCGCCCCGCCTACGCCGCCGGTTCGGACAGCCGTTTCACAGTCCGGCATGTTCCGCAGGCAGGCGATGGTCAAGCCAATGGCAAGCTCCGCCACACACTGCGTTGAATATCCAGCGGCATTGCAGAGCATTACGCCCTTTCGCTTGCAGGCATCCAGGGCCACATGGTCAATCCCTGTGAATGCCACATCCAGCATTTTAAGGTTTGGCGCAGCCTCCACCACTTCCGCAGGATAGGGGTTATTGGCAAGAATGACAATCTCACTCTCCCCGGTGCGGCGGATGAGCTCAGCCGGGTCAGTGGTCTTCTCTCCATAGGCGGTGAACTGGTGTCCCCTCTTTTCCAGGCAGGACTGATACCGTGCCAACACTTCTTCTGGAATGCCAAGGGGCTCCAGCAATGTAATCTTCATGGAACCTTCCTCCTCTTCTCCCGCTCAGAAGGGCAAATTCATTCCGCCGGTAATTTTTCCCATGCTGGAGCTCATGTCCTCCATGGCCGCCCGAACCGCTTCATTGACCGCAGCAATCACCATATCCTGGAGCATTTCCACATCCTCCGGGTCCACTGCCTCGGGGTCGATGGTCAATGCCTTCAGCGTATGCTTGCCATCCACTGTGGCGGAGACCACGCCGCCCGCCGTGGCGGTGTATTCCTTCTCCTGGAGCTCCGCCTGGGTTCGCTCCATATCTGCCTGCATTTTTTGGGCCTGCTTAATCATATCCATGTTCAGGCCGGGCATTCCCATGCCCATTCCTTTGCCGCCTTTCCGGCCCATTGGGGGACGTCCATAACCTTTTGCCATCGTGTTCTCGCTCCTTTAATCCAGTTTATTTCACGGTAAAATTTCCAAATTGCCGGCCTAAGGCTAGCAGATCATCAAATTTATCCCCTTCCGGCGGAGTCTGGACTTCCGCATGGGACAATGCTTGAGAGGCAGAGGGATTCCGCCGTTCCGCCGGTTCCGGTTTTCCCACTTTGAAAACCACCCGCCGGGGCTGCCCCAGATAGGCCTCTGCCGCACGTTCCAGGAGGGAAGGGGTATCTCCCCTGCTGAGGAATCCTTTCGTCAGTTCTGAATCCACCCACAGCGTAAGGGTCCTCTCCTCAAAGGTTCCCGTTACAGACTCTGGCTTGTGCAAAAAGGAATGCACCATAGGCGGCAAATCCCGCAGGGTAGCCAAAAAGGCCGGCCACTGTCCTGAAGGCACCTCTTCCGATGGATGCCTCCCCCGCTGTTCATCATTCGCCGTCAGCATTTTTTTCTCTCTGTCCATCTTTACGTCGGGAGACAGAGCCGGCACATCGAATGGGCCAGAGGAAAATCCAGCGTCCTCCCAAGGGGGCACATCCTCCTCCGAAAAGACAAACGTCTCCTCTTCCTCCTGGGGAGACACCGGCACCCACGGCGGTGTCTCCTCCGCAGGAATTGGTTCCTTTGAAGAAGCGTTCTCCTCTGGCGGCGAGACGATTTTCTCCTGCTGTATCGGGATGCTTCCCTGAGACAGCTGTTCCTCTAAACGGCTGAGGCGGGACAAAATCCCCTCCTCGGTCTCAGACAAACGGCGGTCGCAAAGCCGAATTAGGCAGAGCTCAACGTCGAAGCGCCGGCTGCTGCTACGGTACAGTTCTGCCTGTGCTCTCTGCAAAAGAGTCATGATCTGCACCAGCTCCCCGGAGGTAAACCGCTGGAGCAGCTGTCGGATGGTGCGCTCCTCATACCCTCCTGTCAGAAGTCCCTGGCCGCCCTCCGGCGCGGTTTTCCGAATCAGAAGATCCCGGACCAATGCCGCAAGCTCTCCCAGCAACGCCCCCATGTCCTTACCATCCCGATAAAGGCCATCCAGCGCCTCCAACGCGCCGGCGGTGTCCTCCCGGGCCACACAGTCCAAAAGTTCGGCGGTTCGACGATTTCCCGCCAATCCCAAAACGTCCAAAACAACGGTTTCGTTGAGCTCTCCCTCTGCCCCGCTGCACTGATCCAGCAAAGACAATCCATCCCGCAGCCCACCATCGGCCAGACGGGCCAGAAGCTCCGCGGCAGGTGTTGACAACGGAATTCCCTCCTGGCGGGCAACATAATCCAGTCGCCCTGCCAACGCCTTAGGAGAGATCCGCTTAAAGGCAAATTGCTGACACCGGGATTTGATGGTGGCGGGCACCTTATGCAGTTCGGTCGTGGCCAAAATAAACATCAAATGGGCCGGAGGCTCCTCCAGAATCTTCAGCAGCGCATTGAATGCCGCTGTGGACAGCATGTGAACCTCATCCACAATATAGACCCGCTTACGCACCGCCGCCGGCGTATAGGCCGCCTCGTCCCGCAGCGCGCGAATCTGATCGACCCCGTTGTTGGAGGCGGCGTCCAATTCTAAAACGTCCAGGATAGAACCGTTCTCAATTCCCAGACAGGCGGGGCAGGCATTGCAGGGATTGCCGTCCACAGGATGCTCACAGTTCACCGCCCGAGCCAAGATCTTGGCACAGGTGGTCTTTCCAGTCCCCCGGGTTCCCGTAAAGAGGTAGGCATGGGATAAACGTCCCGTCGCCACTTGCCGTTTCAGCGTCTCTGTGATATGGGGCTGCCCCACCACCTCGTCAAAGGTGCGGGGGCGCCACTTGCGATAAAGCGCCTGATACACCCGCTCTCCTCCTCTGCCCACAAAAATCAGTCCGCCAGACACATTCGGGATCCGGCAGGACCGCACACCGGCCTTTGAAGGACCTCTCATTCCTGTCTCACCGGCAGCCAGCTCAAAACCGGCAAACCCGCGGCACACGCGGCGTTCTGCTTAGTGCTGCTCGGTTCCCCGCCTGACACGGTTCACAGTGCTGCGTTGCGCAGGACCGATTTATCATCACCGCTTACCGGCAACTAACGAAACAAGAGGCCTCCGGGGGTCCGGGATTCATCCCTGCTACAGCGGATTGCAGGTACAGGGCACCGCTATCTCCCCGACTAGTGCGGCCATGCCCGACACCGATACGGTATCTGGCAGACTGTTGGCTTGTATTGTACATCATTTTCCCAAAAGAATCAAGAAGCTCTCTCAAAAATCTTTCACTTCTTTTTCTGTTTTTCACACAGGGCTTCTCTATTTCTCTCCCCGCCTCTAAAATTTTTCCGGTTTTTTCTTCAAAAAAGACTTTACTTTTTAAATTCTCCTGATATAATATAGTCTTGCTTAAAGCATTTGGGCCTGTAGCGCGGTTGGGAGCGCAAAGGGTTCGGTTTTCTGCCACATCTATAATTTCATATTGCTTTATTCTTCTGTTCCGCTTTTGGAACTGTTGATTTGGGCCCGTAGCTCAGTCTGGGAGAGCGTACGGTTCGCATCCGTAAGGTCGAGGGTTCGATCCCCTTCGGGTCCACCAAAGAAGCACCGCAATTTTGATACAATGGGTATCAAGGTTGCGGTGCTTTCTTTTTGCCCAAAAGCCCTGATTTCAAGGGGTTTCTGGCTTTTATCAGTCCCAGCCTCCATCAGATAAAGCGATAGCCTGTTGCCTACCCAGTCTGCAAAGGCGCCGAGCAGTAGCGGCCAGCGTTTGATTTATGGGTATCGTTTAATTTGTGGGCTATCGTTTCATCTTTGCAGATTAAAAGGAATTCCAATAGAGCTTTAACTGGCAGAAAAATGTTCGTCCACAATCGTATTTAACTGAGTAGCAATTTCGGAGAATTCTTGATTCAAGTCAAGCGTTCGGACGCTAATCTTGTTGCCACTCATCTGGTAGCTGTTGTCCGGCTGAATAGCCTCATCCGTTGCGGCATAAAGGAGCATACCAGAAACCGTATGCGGTTTATCACCAAACCCTGTATCCTTGTTCTTGACGTAAGTGAAAATCTGATACAGATTGCCAGAGTGCAGTGTGTGGACATCGTACTGCGTCTGCGTCGTATGCGTATAGTATTTGGCGTCAATGATGAGAACCGTATCATCCTTGGTCAGCATGATGTCGCTCTGCATCACTGGCAGCATCGTCCCAATACCATCATCCAAAGCCCATGGGATTTGTGAGGCCGTTGTTGTCACCTGCGGACATTCTTTAGCATAGTATTCGAGGATGAACTTCTCGTACAGGCGGTTCATGCGCTGTTCATCTACGAAGGAAGCCAGCTTGTATTCTCCAGAGTCAGTCGTCAGAAGCATTCCTTCCAAAATGAGCTGGCACAGACTGATGAGCATACGGTAGGTATTGTTGTTCCTCTGGAACCGAATAGCCGACCAGCGGATCGTGGTTGGATCGATTGTGTCAACATTCGAGAAGAACAACATTTCCTTCTTTAAATCACTCTTGTATTCTTGATCTACCCGCGTGTGCCGGAGTAGAAGCATAACAGTCGTTTTGAGTATCTGATTTAGAAGGTTGTTTTCGGAAAGCTCGTCATACTCGCAGGTCAGTACCCGTTTCCTGGCGAGGAGATTCTGTATGGTTCCCGGTATATCGATTTTGCCACGAACATCAGCAACATCCTCTTTCCTGTTCAGGTACTCCCGATACAGACCCTGTTTCAACTGTCTGCTGATGCCCTTCGCCAGAATTGCGGCAAAAAGGTTGTGCATGTTCTCAAACTCTTCAGTGGCAACATCCTCATAACCGCCTTGATTCAGCGTCGTGAAGGCATACGAAAGCATATAGTATATGTTTTTTATGAAGATGCTCTTATCTTTAATCATTGAAACACACCTTGCAGAATGTTCTCCCAACGCTGGAGTTTATTGGCGTCGTCGAACCAGTATTCGCTGAGCATCGGAAGAATGTCATAGTCAACGATGGAGTGCAGCCATTCCTCGGTGCATACATCCCTGCCGCAGAAATAGCTGTGGCCGATGCAGAAGCCCTTACCCAACGACTTGTCAAGAGTGATCTCACGGTTCAGGTCCTTCACCTTGTTAATAAGTTCATTCAGCGTCTCGTTGTTCAGACCGTTCTGATAATGAATGAATCCCTCGGAATCGAAGCCCGGTTCCACCTCAAAGAAGCTGAAACGACGACGAAGCGCGTAGTCGATCATAGCAAGGCTACGGTCTGCCGTGTTCATCATGCCGATGATATAAAGATTCTTCGGCACTGAGAACGAGAGACCATTATAGGCCAGAGTCGCTTTTGTGCCTCTGTAGTCCTTTTCGATCAGCATCAGCAACTCACCGAAGATTTTACTCATGTTGCCACGGTTGATTTCGTCAATGATAAAGAAGAACTCCTTGTCCGGCTGGTTGGCAGCCCTCTGGCAGAAACGATAGAAAATACCGTACTTCAACTCAAAGCCGTCCTCGACCGGCTTATAGCCCATCATGAAGTCTTCGTAGGAATAGTTCTGGTGGAACTGTACGAACTCGATGCGGCTATCATCTTTTTCGCCCATCATGGACCACGCCAGACGTTTTGCGGCGAAAGTCTTACCAACACCGGGAGCACCCTGCAGAATGATGTTCTTCTTATTGCGGAGAACAGCCACAAGGTTCTCGTAGCGTTTTTCGGTCATGTACACTTCATCGAGGAAATCGCTCTTTGTGTAAGCATCAATGGAGGCTTCCTGCGCTGCCGGATTTTCCTCACGAATCAAATCGAAGATGAAGTCAAATTCGCCTCTGGTGAGCTTGAACAGGCTACCTTGCGGATTCTGAAAATACTCCATACGCTCCAGTTCCGGGCATCCTCTCAAGGTCGCATAATCAATCGGTGAAGTCAGGCCTTCGACCTTTTCAAAGAACAGCTTCTCGCCGTCCTGCTCTGCGCTGACGCGACCGATGGCGACGATCTGCTTCACCGGATTCGATTCATATCCGATGATCATATCCCCAGCCTTCGCATCAAGGAAGTTCTGGAAGATACGACGCTTATTTCCGTTCTCATTATAAAGTGTGTATGCCTGAACCTCGCCAACCGCAATGTCGGAAAAGCTCCAGATCTTTGGATTGGCATTCAGCCACCAATAGCCGTGATCCTGCTCTCCGGGAGCCGCTGCAACATACAGTTCGATGCTACTTAGATCTACTTTATCAAGGGCTGCTGAAAGCTCGTCTCTTAACTTCCAAATAAAACTTCCATCCTCATCCTTTCCTGCGTCACGGCCTGTGTATAGGATTGTCCACCACTGTATAGAACCGTCCTCTCTGGCATTCGGGGTGATGCCGGTGGAATCGCATACCCGCCTTGCCAATGCAACAGAACCTGAATTATAGAAGTTCTTTGTCTCTCCATATTTCACGGCAAGCTGTGTGCAGGAAGCCACCCCACCGTAATCCTTCATACGTTTCATAATTTCAAGGGCACCGGTGGTAAAGACAGCTTCATCCTTCAGAAGTTTCAACCAGTCATCAACAGAAAGACCTGGGTCATAATCTGAACCATACCATTCTGTAGTCGCAGCAGCGGAAGCCTCTTTCTGAGAATAATATCTGCTAATGTAAAAACCGACATCGATCGTCAGCGTTTTCAGTTGCGGATCAGGATAGCAGGTGTCCGTAAGCTGAGATTGGAACAGGTTCACCAATTCCGTATCTTCTTTCAGCGCCACGCTGATCTCATCATACAGCTTCAGAAAATTCCGAATATTGTCGGCATAAGCACCTTTCTTAAATCGATAGTCCGATTCCAATTCGCTGGCGACTGTTTTTACTTCGCCGAATTTATAGATGTAGTATTTGTCTGGAAAACGAAGCCAAAGGTATGTGCTGATGGCATTTTCGTACTGATAGTGCTGTGCAGCTCCGTTTCCATACTTCTCCAGCAGAACAGTCGACTGCATTTTGAACGCATTGATTCGTTCGTACACATCTTTGCTTTCATCATACAGCGATAAAAACATGGCGCGCACTTCTTCAGGCGCAGATTTAGCAAAGCCAACAATCATGCCTTTCGGGAAATTGTTAGCAGACGCCAGCAGATTATAGGTCTTGTCCAGGGAGCGGTTTAACATTTCTGCAAAGTCAGGAGCATTCACATCCCAATTATCCTGGAACCACTTCACGGCTTCCCATTTATATTTTTCTTCGCCCCACAACTTTGAAACGAAATTCTGTTTGTACTGTACCAGTACCTCTGTCAAACGGAACTGCTCAAACATACAATCACCTCACTATGCGTCTCGTAAACTCTTATAGATTTCTTCGGAGAAGATACCCAAAACCTGCCGTTTCATCTCCTCATTGGAAAGCAGAAGGGAAAAGAAATCCTGGTTCTGGGACAACCCTTCGATGAGAGCATCGTCAATGTCATCAAAGTAGGAGAACTCGAAGTCTGTCTGCGTATTATTCTTTGCGCTGGTCTTAAGTCTCTCTGATTTCATCAGAATATCCCTGATCTGAAGCATGGCCTTGACCACCACATCGTTATCATAGGATTTTCCGGTGCGGCTGTTTATCTCATCAATGATCTCTGACAGCCGCTGCTCCTTGTCTTCCGTAAGGCCAAAGTGCTCGGCCGTGGGCAGTTTCATCACCGGCTTTGCCACCAGGTTTGGAGAAACGTGCTCTTCACCCTTCTTCTGAATAAAGTTGGATGCTTTAATTTTACCGTCAAGGTTAAAACCGGCACCAGGATGCTTGATATTGATGTACGCCAGCAGGTAAGCGATAAAGTTATACTTCTTGTGCAGTTCGACATCCTCAAAGCAAGACACCTGCAACAAGAACTCGTAGTAGCGGACAAAGCTGCGCATGGCCGCAACCGCTTCTCGCTGTTCCTCATACTCATAGTGATCCAGCAGCTTTTTGCTCTTTTGCAGGAAGAAGGTCAGCCGCTGCTTCTGCTTGCCGGTGACTTTTTCCGCATACAGGATCTCGTTTGCACTGTCGATATCCGCAGGATCAAATAGCGCATAGGCATCGATCTTGGCCTCCAGGTCGTAAATGGCGTTTGGCGTCACGGAATTTGACAGAAGCGTAGTCGTGTAATAAGGTGCAAATGCAGCTTTCATATCCTCATAGCTGTTCACGAAGTCCAAGACAAAAGTCTTTTTATCGTAAGGCGGGCAGATACGGTTCAAGCGTGAAAGCGTTTGGACCGCATTCACCCCACGCAGCTTTTTCAGCACATACATGGCGCATAGTTTCGGTTGATCGAATCCAGTCTGATACTTGTTTGCAACCAACAGTACCTGGTAGGCATCAGTATCAAATTCTTTTGTGAGCCGATCCTCCGGAAAGCCGTTCAGAAAAGCCTCTGTATATTCGGTTTCATCATCTGGGAGTTTCACTTTGCCAGAAAAAGCTACCAAGGCGTGGATGCCCTCATACCCTTTTTTCACTATGTAATCCTCAAACGCCTGACGATACTTCACGGCGGCTTGCCGAGAGGCGGTGATAACCATTGCCTTGGCCTGGCCACCCAGTTCCTGCATGACGGTGGTGCGGAAATGCTCTACAATGACCTCGATCCGCTGCGAGATATTGGTATCATGCAGCTCTACAAAGCGGGCGATTTGTCGCTTGGCTGCGTTGGTCTTACAGCGGGGATCATCCTCAATTTCCTTATTGATCTGGTAGAAGGTCGAGTATTCGGTGTAATTCTGCAATACATCCAAAATGAAACCTTCCTCGATGGCCTGCTTCATGGAGTAGACATGGAAAGCCTCCCGCTGACCTTTGGTGTTCAAGCGACCAAAGAGCTGAATGGTGGTAGGCTTCGGAGTGGCGGTAAAGGCGAACATGGACACATTGGCTTGTTTGCCGTTGCGCTTGATCTCGTCGGAGATCATGTCCTCCACATCGCCATCAAACTGCTCGCCGGAGCCCAGAGACATCGTAACAGCGGCCATATCCTTACCGGCGGTGGAGGAATGGGCCTCGTCAATGATGACGGCAAACCGCTTATTTTTCAGCCCCTTCACGCTGTCCACGATATACGGAAACTTCTGGATGGTAGTGGCAATGATTTTTGTGTTACCGTTGAGGGCAATCGCCAAATCAGTGGAATTACATTTATCGTCCATCACCCGGATCAGCCCGGCTTTATGTTCCATGCCCATAATGGCTTTCTGGAGCTGCCTGTCCACTACCACACGGTCGGTAACGATGATGACATTGTCGAAGATGATCTTATTGTCGGCATCGTGGAGCGAAGTCAGGCGGTGAGCCAACCAAGCGATGGAATTGGTCTTACCGGAACCGGCACTGTGCTGGATCAGATAATTCTGAGCGGTACGGTTTTCCCGAACATCGGCGAGGAGCTTACGGATGACATCCAGCTGGTGATAGCGCGGGAAGATGAGGTTCTCAGAACGCTTCACTTTGCCGGTTTCATCGTCCACCTTTTCCTTGACCTCTACAAAGATGAACTTGCTGATGAGGTCAAGCACGGTATCCTTGGTCAAAATATCCTCCCACATATATGACACGCTGTATCTGTCCTCAAAAGCGGGATTGCCCGCCCCGGCGGTCACACCTTCACCGTTGCCCATGTTGAAAGGCAGGAAGAAAGTGGCCTCGCCCGCCAGCTTGGTGGTCATGTAGACTTCTTCTAAATCCATCGCAAAGTTCACAAGACAGCCTGACTTAAACAGAAACAGACGGGTCTTAGGGTTGCGCTCGGTGCGGTACTGGTAAATAGCGTCCTGATAGGACTGTCCAGCGGTGTTGCATTTGAGCTCAAAGGAGATGATTGCAAGACCGTTCAGGAAAATGACCACATCGATCCGCTCTTTGTCGCTGGCCCAGACCTCCTCCATGACGGAGAAGATATTCTGCCCATACTTCTTCGTTAGCTCCGGGTTAAAGGTGGTGGCGGGCTTGGTGTACATCAGATCCAGTTGGCGGTTGGAGATCTCAATGCCGTGCTTCAGCACGTCAATCAGACTGCCCCTGGCCTTAGTCGTCTCTGCGTTGATAAAGCTGACGATGGTGTCCTCCAGGTCATCTTTGTATATCTTCCGCAGATAATCCATCGTGTCCGGCTGGGTGTCAGCCAGAAACTTCATTAGCATCTCTCGATCCATCGCAAACAGACGGTCGAAATGAGATGCCTTACGGATGACATAGCCGTTGTCTGCCAGCCGCTCCAGGAGGAATTTCTGATAGTCTTTTTCAGATAACACATTATTCACCGCAGGACACCTCCTTTTTTCCGGTCACATACTCATAGATGAGAGATTTCTTGTAAGCCTCCAATGTGGAGAGCTGTTCTTGTTTTTGGGCGATAGTGTCATCAATCTCAGCACATTTCGCATCAAGGTGGTCCGCAATAGCTACCTGTTCGTCATACGATGGCTCAAATACCATCAATCGGGAAAACTCAGAATAGTTTAATCCCTGACGCACACCATTGCCCATGTTGTAAAACACCTTCATAACATCATAGGCATGGAGCAGAAAGTGAAAATATCTCGAATCTACTTCCTTGATTGGACACAGGTCAATATACGCCGATGTAATAATACCGTGTTCCTTAACCAGGCCAGTACGCAGGCTACGCTTATCATTCTGTAAGTCAGTCGGGCGGATGATGATGTCTCCAGCTTCAACAATATTGTAGGTGTTGAAGCTTTCAGGAAGCAAACCGTCACTGGTATTGATGTCCTTGCGGATAACTCTGCCATAACTCAGAGACAGCAAGTTATCTTCCACGCCGAATCTGTTCTTGTTCTTTCTCTCGCCGAAGTAGGTATACACAGGATGCAGAGGCCAATGTGCCGGTATCATCCCCACCCACGCAATCCCACTATCCTTCATCTCCACATCCGGCTCCAGCCCCTTGGTCACAGCCTCGGTGATGACGGAGCGCTTGTACTGCTCCAGAGTGTCGATTTGAGTCTGAATGTCGGCGGTGAGGGCGTCGATTTCGGCGCATTTGGCATCGAGGTAATCAGCAATTCGGTTTTGTTCCTCTTCCGGCGGTAACGTAATCGGCAGTTGGATGAAATTGGCCCATCGCATTGCCTGTCCATCACGTACAAGATTTGATGTGCTACTTAACGCATCAACATAGTTACTTGATTTGAAAAACCATTTATAATATCTCGGCACACGAATTGTTTTGTGAGGAATCAGCATTACATACGCAGAACTAATGCTACCAGTCTTCTCGCTATATTCCAGTCTGCCTTGAAAGCTTCTCATGTGTATTACAAAGTCCCCGGCACATACGAGCTTTAAAATATCAAAATCCTTTTGAACTGTAACGATATTTGCACCTGTTCGCTCCACATCTTCAGACTGAGTAATGACTCCATATTTTTGCGAGGCGGTAAGCTGTACCATTCCTTGTGGTGCACGATCTTTCCTCTGTGTGAAGTGATATTTCGGGTTATCAATCTTCCAATCGACAGGAATCAGCCCTATCCAGTTAACTCCACTATCTTTCATCTTTCTCATACTACCACCACCTCACTCAAACAGCTTCGTCACACGCTTCGACACCGAAAGC
>OLSL01002330.1_pt1 | contig 15528 bp, 15 predicted proteins | sample 1672511 | NCBI WGS metagenome assembly OLSL01 (sample SAMEA3136694, study PRJEB25190) | human gut metagenome | biome: human gut; feature: human-associated habitat; material: faeces | place: Austria | collected 2013
TTGAAGAATATAAGAAAATTACAAATTATGAAAATACTAAGAAAGTTTTAAAAGATATTAAACTAGAAATACCAGAAGTTTCGGATATAAATGAAATTAGTAAATTTTCAATAAAAAGAGATGAGAAGATACTAAAAGAAATCATAAAACCTAAAGATGATTTAATTAAAGAATTATATAAGGATAATTTGTCATTGCATAAAGAACTATCAAAACAATCCAAAGTTGTTGATGAGGCTGTAAAATATCAAAAGGAAAGAGATATTATACTTGCTGGCAATGAAGAATTACACAATACTGTTAAAAATTTGGAACATAAATACAAAATAAAAAGCAATAATCTTGATTTTGACTTTAATAATAGAAAAAAAAGAATTAGAGGAAGACTTTGAGAAAAAATCTTATGATTTGGAATATGAATACAAAGGCAAATATCGTAAATTAGAAAAAGAAAATAATCGTTTACAAAAAATTATTGATAAGTTTTATGAAACGGTAGATAAATTTATAGTTTGGATTTGCCATAAATTTGGGATTGGAGAATCAAAAGAATTGATTAAAAATTTTCAAGAAGAAACTCATATTTTTATTGATCCAGTAAAACAATTAGAATTTGAAGAAGAACAAAAAGAACTAGATTGGGATTTAGAAAGATAAAAGGCGGGATTCTACCTGCCTTCATATATATATTATTTGTTAAAAAGTCCGTTTAAACCAATTTTTGATTTTGGTAAAAATTGATTCCTTATATTCTACCATTGCAACGAGATTTTCTATTGTTTCTACTTTTGGTTCCTTATTTTTAAATAGATTATCTGGATTGTATTTTTCGGATAATTTCCTTTGATATATTTCTTCATTGTCATATAATTTTTTTCTAATAATGTTTTTTTGTTTTTCATTTGACCAATAATTATAAGTTAATACTGCTAAAATCATTTTCGTTTTATTACTAATATTTTGTTCATTAATACTCTTATCCGTATCAACATCTATAAAATATTTCCTATCAGCTTTTGAATTGATTATTTCTAATAGTTTATTTGGTAATTTCTCTATAAATGAATTTGGAAAATACTTTAATAAGCAACCAATTTCAGTATATGTTTGGATTGTTTCTTCTTTAGTCCCAATCATCACTACCTACCTCCCATTCATCATCATCCTTATATAATTCATCTGTTCTATCATCTCTTGCAGAATCTTTAACTAAATGTGTAGCATCTTCAAAATCAGATTTTGTCATATCATCAATCATATCATGTAATCCATCATCTAAATCTTGTTCATCAAAAGTTCTATCAGCTCTTAATTTTTTTAATTGCTCTTTGTACCATTCCATACAAATAACTTCCATTTCTTGTTCATTTAAAGGTAAAGGTTCATTTGCTTCTCTTGGATTAACATTTGATACTTCTACATAAGCTTGTATATATGATTTTTTTATATCTTCAAATAATTTCTTTTGAATTTCTTCATTAAGCTTCTGATAAAAGTTTGCATTTTCTGTAAAAGATTGTGTTTCTGCGTTGTAAATACCTTTTATAAATTCTGGTCTTAAACTAAATCCTTGTTCTTCGCTACCAACGTAAAAAGGCTTATAGGGATCTTCAAATGCTCCAATATTCATAATGCTTAAAACATAATCCTTTGGCAATGAAACAATTATAATGTTTTGTGAACCCTTATGTGGCCAATTATCCAGTTTTCCTTTTTCTTCTTCAAATAATTGGTTATTTCCACTACCAAAACATATTGTTGTACTATCTAATCCTCTTAAAGTACTACTATAAGCCCTAATTGCCTCTGGACCAACTGTTCTTAATCCAGTTTCAAAAATAGATGTAAGTACCGTTTCATCTCCAGGAGTACCATGTCCAAAATAATACACAGATTCATCACTAAATTCTTTTCCTATATCTTCAGTTGTAGATACAATAGTTCCTCTTTTTCCTGAAGTTTGCTCTGATGCTACAAATTGTAATTCATCTGGTTCACTACTTAATTTTTCCTCAATCTCTGCTTTATATTTAGCAGGAATGTCATCTTCGCTATCTATTGCATATTTTTTAAACATACTCTGTATATTTGGCATAAGTACCTCCTTAGTTAAACATTATAATAATTTTATAACATTCTTTTATATAAAATTCAATAAATATGTGTTATATTTCATGCATATTTTTTATTTATTTTTGCTATGCTGATTTTATATAAATTTTCGTAAGAATAGGAGGGATATTATGACTTTGTTAGAAGCAACAAGAAAAAGAATAGATGAACTATGTAAAGTAAACAATATGAATATAAATCAACTAGCAATAGCTTCTGGAATTAATCCCTCAACTATAAGAAGTATTTTTAAAGTCATAAAAAAAGCTCCTTCTTCTGATACTATACATTACATTTGCATTGGCTTTGGAATTTCTATAAAAGATTTTTATGATAGTAAATTATTTGACAATCTTGATGATGACGATTAAAACTAATAAAATTTTTAAATATTTTTCTAAATTATGAACTTTAAAGAATATTTGACATATAATAAAATAATAATAGTATTGACTATAATATATTTTATATTATAATTAATATAGCTTATAAGCAGTAATTTGATGATTTCATTAGTATAATGAACGCCAATAAAAATCCCTAGAGTGCAAGTCTAGGGATTTTTTGTGACTAATCTTCATTAAAAGAATGAAAATTAGTGCAAGTAAATTTGATGATTTTTTTCATTTGTATAAATCTCACCACCTTTCTACCTTTAAGAGAAAGGCACTTTTAATTATAAAATATTTTAGTCTGTCTATATATTTTTACATATTACATCATTTTTTGTAGGTAAATAAATCACTAACGTTACAATTAAACAATTGACACATTTGGATTATTTCAGAAGTTTTTATGTCTTTCACCTTTCCAAAATAATAATCATTTACTCTTTTATAGTTCCAATCCAAATATAGTCTCATTTTGTATCTTGAAATCTTATTCTTTTCTAATAGTTCCTTTATATGAAATACAATCATAAATAATACCTCTATCTATTTTTAGACTATTATAATTGACATATAAACTGACTTGTAGTATCATGTTATATATAGCTATAACTAATGTGCACTATAATGCATTGAAATATACAAACTTTTGAACCAAAAAATATACAGATAATTTATGAATGGTATTGTAATATTATATGTGCAATAATAAGCTAAACAAGCCTAGAAAGAAAATAAAAATCAGAAAGGAGAAAACGGTGGACTATGCAAAATGCAAAAATTGTGGTATTAAATTTCCGACAAAAATTATAAATAAATATAATGGCTATTGTAAAAATTGTTACCTTCAAAAGAGTAAAAAAATAAATAGGCTAATAAGGAAAAAAATTGTACTTATAGCAATTTTTTCTATATTATTGTTAGTAATAGAATTAAATAAAAATATTCAAGAGAAAGGGAACTATATTATGTGGATTATTATTATTTTTGTTATTTTATTTATTATTATAATCGCACAAGCAGTTAAAGCAAATAGAAAAGAACAAGATACTTTATTTGAAAACAAAGAAAAAACAAAAGATTATTTAGAATGTTATAACATTTCAAAAAACATATCGTTTGTTAGAAGTGGTATTGGAAATAGTGAAATAGATGTCAAGCTAGATACTGAAAAGCAAGAAGTTTTAATATGTTATTATTTTAGTGGAGCGATACATAAAATACCTTTTAGTGAAATTATAGAATGTGAAGTAATAGAAGATAAAAATACAGTCATGAAAGGTGGTGTTGGTAGAGCTATTGTTGGAGGTGCTTTAGCAGGAGGAGCTGGAGCAATAGTTGGAGCAAATACCAGAGCAAGTAAAAACATGATTTATAATTTACAAATTAGAATTATAACAAGTAATATAAACAATTCTCTATACACGATAAATATTATTAACAATTCAACAGGGGTAGATGTAAACAGTTATGAGTATAAAAATGGAAGCCTATTTGCAAATGAAGTTTATGCAGTAATTATAAGTATTATAAATCAAAATAACAAACAAGAAGATAAAGAAATTTTAAAAGAAGATAATATACAAAAAAGTTGTTTTGAACAATTAGAACAATTAAATGGTTTGAAAGAAAAAGGAATAATAACTCAAGATGAGTTTGAAAATAAAAAGAGAGAATTATTAAATAAGATATAATAAAAAGAAAGGAGGATATTTACCTATTCTATAGGAGAGATAATAGAAATACTTGATGCTAGTAGAGATATTTCAGAACACTTTAGGATTTATATAAAAGAATTAATGAAAAATATGAAATATCCAAAGATAACATTAGTACTCATAGATTAAGACCCTACGCATTAACACATTGGAATGAAAAAAAGATACCTATAGAAGTAATACAAAGTTTGGCAGGACATACCCAAGGAAGTGATATTACACGAAAGACATATATTGATATTACAATAGATTTTATTAATTAAGAATTATATAAAATTGCTTAACAAAAATGTCTATTGCATTTCAATTGCATTACTTTCATAAAAAAGAACCATACAAATCATTGATTTTTCAATACTTGTATGGTTTTTCGTTTATGGTGCAGATGGCCGGAATCGAACCGGCACGGTTTATTCAACCGCAGGATTTTAAGTCCTGTGCGTCTGCCAGTTCCGCCACATCTGCATTTATTGAACTGACATTGATTATTTTACTACTTTACTATGCATTTTGTCAATAGTTATAAAGAATTTTTTTATTTTTTTACACATTTTATTAATTTATATGCATATTTTGCATACTTATTTGTCTTTATACTTTTTTTCTTTTCTAATAAATTTTTTCTTTATTTAATATTCTAATATATAAATAATAAAAGACATAGTATTGTTCCTATGTCTTTATATGAATTCATATATTTATATAAATTTCAGTTCTTATTTTTTATTTACTAAATCTTTTAATGCTTTTCCTGCTTTGAATACAGGTGCTTTTGAAGCTGGTATTTTGATTTCTTCTTTAGTTTGTGGGTTTCTTCCTTTTCTAGCAGCTCTTTTTCTTACTTCAAAAGATCCAAATCCAACTAATTGAACTTTATCTCCTTTTACTAATGTTTCTGTTACAACATCGATTAATGCATTTAAAGATGCTTCTGCATTTTTCTTTGTTTCTCCTGTTTTAGCTGCGATAGCTGCGATTAATTCTGATTTGTTCATTTACATTACCTCCTATAAGATTTTCGATATGTAGATTGTTTAAAAATCTATCTACTACTATCATTATTCGCCAAAGTTAGATAAAATCCTTCTTTTTTACTTTATTTTTTCTACTTTTGCTTTTATTTTTTTCAATTATATCAATGTTTTTTTACATTTTTTAGAATTTTGTATTGTCTTTCTATTTTCTTATGCATTAGCATCTTTCCTGTATATACCAATGGTTCTAAGGATTTTATATATCTTTTGTCCATATGGAATCATAAAAATATTATCCACTGAAAATATTTTTAATAAAAATACTAAAATAACATATAAAATAATTGCAATAGCCATTGATATTATTGTACACATTTTTTTAGAAATAATACCTATTAATGTATTATATATAAATAAAGATCCTATTCCCATTATTGTCGTTGCAATAATTGGTTTTATAAAATAATCTTTTATATCTATTTTTAACTTTATTTTTTTATTCATAACATTTAAATCAATTAATACTGCAATTAAATGGCATACCATTGTTGCTATTGAAGCACCGGCAGTTCCCCCTAGTATAAATGTTTCTGGATTAATTGGTATTAATATTAAGTTCAATATTAATTTAACAATTACTCCAATTCCTAAAGCTATTGCTGGTATCATAGATTTTCCTATTCCCTGTAGAACTCCACTAATAGTTTGCTCTAGTACAATAAAGGTTATAGATAAAGCACTAATTTGCAATATAAATCCACCAGAAACCTGATTTGGAAATAATAATTCCAAAATTGGATTTGCAAAAATAATCATTCCCACTGTACATGGTAAACCTATCAATATAGTTACCAATAATGAAAACTCTATTCTTTTTGTTACATTTTCAATGTTGCCAGTAGCTCTTGCAGAAGAAACAGCAGGAACAAGTGCTGTTATAAATGCCACATTAAATGACATTGGTAATGTTACTAATGTATCAACTTTACCGCTTAATATACCATATTGTGCTTTAGCGACACTTTCTGTCATAAAATTTTTTAAACCTCTTACTACAGTCATAGAATCAATATTTTTATTAATTGTAGCTAATACTGGAGTTAATGACATTGGAATTGATACACTCAGTATCTCCAATATTATTTTACTAATACTTTTATATTTATAATTTACCGTGTTTTTTACTTCCCTCGCAATATCCTTTTTTACACTAAAATAGTACATATATAGATACGCAAAGCATAATACAGAAGATATTGTTGTTGCTAAGTTTGCTCCAGATGCCATAATAGTGGTATCTGTACCACTTACAATAGCTATAACTTCCACGATAATAATTGTAAGCAGTGTTTTAAAAGTTTGCTCAATTGTTTGTGAATTTGCTGTCACTTTAACACACTGTCTTCCATTGAAATATCCTCTAATTACACAAATAAGTGACACAAAAAATATAGACGGCGAAAGTGATACCAGACTCATCTCTGCCTCTGGAATTTGTAACCACAAATTTGCTATTCTACCTGCTTGAGTGTATAGAAACATTGAGCATATAAATCCAATTGTTCCGAATGTTACAATTGCAATTTTAAAAATTTTGTGTGCACCTTTATGATCTCCTATTGCAACTCTTTCTGATACTAACTTCGATACGGCATTTGGTATGCCTATCGATGAAATTGTTAATAATAATGCATATATTTGAAATCCACTACTATATATAGCATTTCCTTTGTCTCCAAATCCTTGTCTGTTAGTTAAGTACATTCTATATATTAATCCCAATACTTTAATAAGTATTTGAGATAACATTAGAATAACAACTCCCTTCATGAATCCTTCTTTTTTTATTTTCCTATCTTTCTTTAAAATATTCATAGTTAATAATATTGTATATTATTTGAATTTATTCTTATTTATTTTTGTCAAAAGTATTGTTTTTTTCTCGGTTTTATAGGATAATATATATGTATATTTATATTTTTGAAAGTGGTGAAACTATTGAAATACATAGACAAATTTTTAAAATTTTTAAAAACAGATCGTAATACTTTTGTAACATACATTTTAACATTAATAACAGCATACGTACTAATAGATAGACTAGTAGAATTAATGTTTATGATTTTTACAGGAGTTTCATATTCTTATTGGGGACCAATTGAATATACATTAGCGATTGCAGCTTGTGTATTTGCTTTTTACTTTTCTTTTGGTTCAAAGTTTGCAAAGGCAGATGTTGACAAAGTACGTTTCTTTAATACGTATGTCATTTGTTTATATATAATCTCTGTATCTGCGATTGTGCAATGGCTAAATTCAGCTGCATGGATTGGATTACTTTCACTTCCAAATTATCCTCAAATAGCAACAGAATTTTCTTATTTATTTAGACCTGCATTTACAGCAATATCGTTATATATACCTTTAGTAACTTTTTATAAATTATTTAAATGGCTTACATTTACAATTAATGATACAAAAGATTTAAAAGACTCTATTGCTGATTATGGTGGTATAAGCCTAGCTGGTAAAGATGGAAATACTGGTAAATTCAGTTGTGAAGTTAAGTTATGTGTTGATTCTGAAACAGGTGAAGATGTTATAATTCCAGAATCTAAGAGATTGGAATCTTTCTTAGCAGTTGGTGTTTCAGGTTCAGGTAAAACAACAATGATCTATGAGCCTATGATTGCAAAGGATCTAGATAGAAAATATTTCTTTAGAGAAATTTCAAAAGAAATGGGATTTACAGCATTAAAAACAGGTATTGCTACATTAAACTGTCCTTATGATAATGCATATTTAACAGAAAACTTTTCATTAGACATGCTATCTCCAAACTCAGATAAGCTTGACATATATAACAAATATATGAAAAAAATGATTGTAGGATCATTAGGTGGAAAATATGTATATAAAAATTTAGGACTAACTTACCTTTCAGCAGAACATGAATCAATTGAGAAAATTCAGAGTGTAGCTAACAACTTTAAGATAAAAGTTAATTTAATTGATCCTAACAATTTTGATTCTCCTGGATTAAACCCATTTGTATACTCAGATCCTATTAAAACAGGAGTTGCAATTTCATCTGTATTGAAAGGATTATTTGCAACTAGCAGACCAGACATACAACTAGCGTTTAGAGAAAATACTGCAATTCAAATAATAGAAAACTTATCTATATTATTAAAAGAAATGTATCCTAGACAAAACGATGGAGATTTGCCAAATTTAGAAGATCTACTAAATATGTTAAATGATTTCTCTTTAGTTGAGAATATGTGTAATGATATGAAAGAAATCCCTGAACTTGCTAGTAAATATAAAATATTAATTAGGTACTTTGAAAATAATTTCTATGCTGATAGTAATGATTTGAAAAATACAAAGCAATCTGTATTTACTGCTTCAGCAGAGTTAGATAATTTATTAAGATCACCAGGAGTTAAAAACATTTTATGTAATAGAACCAATAACCTAGATTTCGATAAAGCTTTATCAAATGGTGAAGTTACACTTGTATGTACAAGAAGAGGTGATTTAGGAGCAAATGCTCACAAGGCATTTGGTATATTCTTCTTACTATTAATGCAACAATCTGTTCTTGCTAGACCTGGAAATGATAGCAATAGAATACCTCATTTCTTATACATTGATGATTTTCCAGAATTCTTATGTAAAGCAGTTGAACCAGTGTTTACAATATATAGGAAGTACAAAGTTGGATGTATTTTATCATCTCAAACACTTTCTCAATTAAATGATCCAACGGGTAATAATAACTTTAAAGATGAAATTTTAGCAAACTGCGTAAATAAAGTAATCTTTGGAAATGCTCTTCCAGAAGACGTACAATGGTGGCAAACAGAGTTACAAGATAAGCGTGAATGGACATGGAATAAAAATTATGAGACAAATCCTGAAAAAGATAATTTTGGATATGATACTAAATTAGCAAATATAGATTTCAAATGGAAACCTAATTATACAGCTGGAAAGATAATGTCACTAAAAGCTAAACAAATATTATTTAAAGTAAAAGATTCAAAAGGAAAGAGTTACGTTGCTAAAGGTAAATTAGATTTTATTGAAGCAAAATATAAAGAATCTAAAAAATTAAAAGAATATAATTTTGAAAAATTTACAAATGGAATTTCTGATTTAGAAAAAATAAAAGAAACATCAAAAAAATATAGAGGACAATTCTCTAGTGCAGCAACAGATAATGACCCATCAGACTTCGAGTTAGAATCAGATCCAATTAAACTTAATAATAGTGATTCTAAATTTTTTATAGACAATGAAGATGCAATTATATTTGATTTAAATAGAGATGGATCAAAAAAGAAAAACTAAATAATAAAAAATAACATTCAAATCTTATATGATTTGAATGTTATTTTTTTGCTTATATTCCCAATAATTTAACCTCAACATTTTCCATTTTGTATTTTCCTGTTGTTTCATCTATTCTAAATTCTACTAAGGTCTTATCTAAAGTTTCTTCATTTTGTCTTAGATCTGTTGAAAAATATAATTTTATTTTATTAATTTCAACTTGGTTCATTACTATTGTTTTGAATGTTTCAGCCATATGTTTTTCGTCTTCACATATAATAATTAATTGTGGCATTGAACTAAAGCCAGAATCCATTGGTACATAATTTTCGTAAAAGTCCTTGTACATTCTCATCTTGTCTACAAGTTTTTTTTGCCAATCTTCTTCTCTTCTTACCACTTCAAATAAAAATTCTATAGATTTATTGTTTTTAGTTAGCTTTACACTTCCACCTGTTGCTTTAAATGTTTTTCCTAGCATTTTAGCTGTAATTGATGGTTTTACTGTATAAGAATCAAAAGCTTTTACTTTTCTTAAATAAGCAATCAAAGTTTGATTTCCTGCTAATCTCTTTTTTATCATTGCAACCGGCTTAGTATTATCTGTAGGTTGCCATTTACATTCTATTCCTCTTGAATTTAGTAGATATTTACCCATTTTTTCTAGACAATATATTCTATAAATTCCTTTTCCGTCTTCTCCAGAGAAATAGTATCTTGTTAAGATTTTAGATTTTACAAGTTGTTCTAATTTATTATTTAATTTATCCTGTGATGCAACCTCAATATTTTTCCATTCTAGCATTTGAAATAACTGTCTTGATGTCATAAATTCAAATTCATTTACCAATTCTAATATATGAAAGTGTAAATCATTTATATGTCCAATGTTAATTTTATGTATAATTTGATTCATTGATACATATCCATCTTTTCCATCAAATGTTTTTATTTCCCCTTCTCTTACTGCAAATGGAGAAACTAAAGCTTTTATTTGATTATCTTCTACCATATTAAATCCTCCCTAATATTTTATATAATCATTAATTTAATTTTCTTCTTTTCAGGAATAATCTTTTTTATATTAACTATTACATTTTCACCATACACTATATCCGGTTTATATTCCGCAAGTCCTACTAAGTTAGGCTTTAATTCAACAAATATTCCGTTGTGATTTTTCTCTGTTTCCCTTGCTATTCCAACAACAATATCGCCTTCATTAAATAAGTTTGCATTTTCCTGCCACGTTCCAAGAAGTTCTTTATACGAAAATGTAATTCTATTGTTCTCACTATCTATTGATTTTACCACAACTTTTACCTTTTGTCCAATTTTAAATCTTTCTGCAGGTGTTTTTATTCTTGCAACAGATATATCTTGTATATGTAATAACCCAACCGTTCCATTTTCAATTTCAATAAATGCTCCATATTGTTGTATGCTCTTTATTGTTCCTTCTACTATCATTCCCTCTTTAAGTTGTTTATCACAATTATTCTCATATTTATATACAAGCTTCATCTTTTGATTTTCTTTCAATTTTATCTCTCCTTTATTTTATCTTATGTAGCACTTAGAATTTATTTTAATAGACTGTTTACTTCTTTCTCTTTCAAATATCTCCATTGACCTAGCTTTATATCTTTTACACCTATATTTCCAATTTTACTTCTATGAAGTGCAAGAACCTTTTTACCAACTGCATCACACATCTTTCTTACTTCCCTGTTTTTTCCTTCATGTATTGTGATTTCTAGTCTCGAGATATTTTTTTCTTCATCAATTTTTAATATTCTAACTTTAGCTTTGCCTGATGTATAATCTTCTATTTCAACGCCGTCTCTTAACCTCTGGACATCTTCATCTGTAACCTTTCCCTTTAAAGTTACATTATATGTTTTCTCAATCTCATATTTTGGATGTGTAATTTTATATATAAATTCTCCATCATTTGTTAATATGATTGCTCCAGACGTATACATATCTAGTCTTCCAACAGGCAATACGCTTTCTTTTACCTTAACTAAATCTAAAACTGTATCTCTTCCGAATTGATCCTTAGTTGTTGTAACATAACCAATTGGTTTATTTAATAGAATATATACTTTTTTATCATTACTTAATGTTATCTTTTTACCTTGAAAAATGACTTCATCTTTATTCGGCATTATTTTTGTTCCTAGTTGTGTTACAGTTTTGCCATTTACCTGTACATCACCGTTTAATATATGTTCTTCAGCCTTTCTTCTAGAGCATACTCCTTGGTTTGCTAAAAATTTTTGTAATCTAATTTCGTCCAATTTCTTCTCCTTCTAATATTCTTTTAAAATATTCTGGTAAGTCCGCTTCTAAATGCATTTTTACTCCTGTAATAGGATGTTTAAAATCTAAACTCTTTGCATGTAACATCTGTCCTTCTACTCCAAAATCATTTTTCCCGTTAGAGTATATCATATCACCTACTACCGGATGACCTATCTCTGCCATATGAACTCTAATTTGATGTGTTCTTCCTGTATCTATCTTTATTTCTAATAGCGTATATTTAGGATATCTTTTTAGAACTTTAAAGTGAGTGACCGCATTTTTACCATTCTTTACTACTGCCATTTTCTTTCTGTCTTTAGTACTTCTGCCTATTGGCATATCAATTGTTGCCTCATCTTCTTGTACCACTCCTCTTACCAAGGCAATATATATTTTTCTAACCTCATGATTTTTTATTTGCTCACTCATATTTATATGAGCCCTATCATTTTTGGCAACAATAAGTAATCCTGAGGTATCTTTGTCTAATCTATGTACAATCCCTGGTCTTAATTCTCCTCCAATACCAGATAGGCTCTCTTTACATATTGCCATAATTGCATTTACAAGTGTTCCATCTGGGTTTCCATTAGCAGGATGTACCACAAGTCCTTTAGGCTTATTTACTACAATAATGTCATTATCTTCATATATAATTTCAATAGGTATTTCTTGTGGTTTCAAATTTGTTTCTTTTGCCTCTGGAAGATTTATTGTAATTTGATCATTCATCTGAACTTTATATGACAATTTCTTTTTAGATCCATTAACCAATATGTTTCCACTTTCAATTAATTTCTGTATCATGGTTCTTGATAACTGTTTTCTTTCTTCTGCAATATATGCATCTAAACGTATATTGACTTCTCCAACTATTATTGTGTCCACTTAATTCATCCTCTTTTATTTATTGTTTGTTCTTTCATAAATAACATAGTATTTATCTACATATAATTGTTTATATTTTTTATCTCTTGACAAAAACATATTTAGCTTTGCATTTCTCTTCACTATTACATGCGTGATTCCATAACTTTCGAATTTGTCTTCGTAATATGTTGATATATTAGAAATATTAATATAGTCTGAAAAAATATCTCTTCCTGCTACGCCATTAAACTGAGGTGTGTATAGCTCTGCTCTTGAATCTATAAATACAGGTATCCCTCTATATAGTAAATAGCTTCCATAATTGTATTCGTTATAAATTCTCATTGTTTTTGTATCTAAATTTTCTATAATATAATCACATGCAGCAACTGGATATGTAGAATCATCTACTACTTTACTATATATTTTATTTCTATAGAAATAAAGACTTATTAATATAACGACTAATATTGTTACTATTTTTCCCAGCCAACTAGTCATTGCTTTTGTTAACTTGTCGCAACCATCTTTATCGTATTTATTTATAAAGTTAACTAGCAATTTTTCAAATATAAATCCACAAACTATAACAAATAAAGATATCTGTCTTCTAGACATAAAGCAAAGTAATGTTAGTCCTCCTAGCATAAATAAGTCTCTTAATGTTATTTTTGTATCTGTGAAAATTAATATTGCTAAGAATAATATAAATACAGCTAATATATTTCTATTATTTATTAGAGTAAGTGGTAAATGTTCACTAATATTGCTCATTGTATTACCTTGCATTGTTTTTATAAGATATGTATAAGGAGTATCACCAAGAGGAGTAAGTAATCCTGTAAAAGCACAAATAATCATAATTACAATTAACCACTTTGCTGCACTATTTTTCTTTAATATAATTCTATATGGATTATTTCTTCTCTCTTGCTTCCTTGCAATTGATTTTTCTTGCATTTCCTGTAGTTCATCTATTCGTTTAGTTAATTTATCAATTCTTTCTTGTGATGCTTTCTTTAAGGTTAATCTTTTTACTTTATTTTTGTTTAATTTTATTTTTATTCTATAATATAAGTTTGCGTCTGCTATTAATGCTATTAAATATTCCGCAACATATGGCAAGAATAAAACAAAATAGAAAGGCCAAACTGCTAAGTGCACATTTGCAATAATTATTGGAATAATAATTAAACCAATAGCATATCTTTTCTTCTTTGTTTCAAGAAATTGTTCAATAAATAAAATTTGTAACACAAATAAAATATATGTAACTAATTGCGCTCTTGCAGCTATAAAATTCTGTAATAAATATATACAAGCAAATGTAATTAAAAATGCTATCAATTGATTTTTGCAAAGTTTACTTGCTACAAAATATAATAATACGCCTAAGATCATTGCAAGTATTACTGTTGCAATATAAATAGCATTAAATCCACCTATTCCAATATTTTCTCCAAAGTTAAAAATTTGATATGTTGCCACATCATATGCCCAGTGAGGATATGTATATGGTAGGTTTTCATGCCATGAAAACGGATCTTTCATATCTATTCCATTTTCCATAATATGCTCCCCTATTTTTATTGTATAATATGTATCATTTTGCAAAGTTTTTGGTGTAATTGCAAAACAAAATAAAAGAATTGCTATTACCGCTAATATGTTAAATTTCATTTTTGTCTTCTTATCCATTTTTTATCTCCTTTTAAATATTAAATTCTGCATAAATTGCATAATGATCTGATGTCATATTGCTATTGATCGTTTCAAATTTTTTTAATGTAATATTTTTAGAATAGAACATTGTATCAATACAACCTTGTCCCAAATTTGAAAACCATGTATCATCTGTATTATCCAATTTTATTAAAGATTTTTCTATCATATTATATTCTTCATATTCTGATCTTTTCTCATATGTATATTTATTTTTTCCTATTCTTGTTACTCCTACATTAAAGTCTCCACCTATAATTATTATTTCGTCATCATCTATTTTATCTATGATTTTCATTAATTCTTTTGTAGAAAGGATTCTTTCTTCTTCATATGTAGACAAATGCACAGAAAATAGGTTTATCTTTGCAGTTCCCAATATGATTTTATTGCACAATATTCCTCTTTGTTCATGCTTTGGATCTGTAAGTGGCATTAGATAATTTGTTGAAAAAGATATTGGAAATCTACTTATTATTCCGTCTCCATAATAGCCATTTTCAAATGTAATATTACTTTCCATAGAGCAATATGGTAAATACACCTTTTTACTAAATTCTCTTATTTGATTTTTATTTTCTGCTCTTTTTGTATACATATCTATTTCTTGCAAAAACACAATATCTGGTTTATATGCATTAATTAATTTAGCTTGTCTTTCTAAATTAACTTCTCCGTCCATTCCTTTTCCGTGAGCAATATTAAAAGTTACTACTTTTAAAAGCATTTGGTTTTCTCCTTTATTATCTATTTTTTCATTTTCATTATATCAGAAAATATGTGTAACATACAAGTATTTTCATTAATTATTGGCATAATAAAAACAAACCAAAATTATTTATCATAACTTTGGTTTGTTTTATTATTATTTAATTCTAATAGCATTTATTACAGTAATTATCGTAACTCCAACATCTGCAAATACTGCAAGCCAAACTGGTGCAACTCCTAACACTCCTGCTGTTAATACTATAAGCTTCATTGCTAGTGAAAATATAATATTTTCTTTCATAATTCTAACCGTTTTTTTACCAATATTTATACTTTCTGGAATAGCTTCAAGATTATTTGAAATTAATATACTATCAGCTG
>OLSL01002331.1_pt1 | contig 15518 bp, 14 predicted proteins | sample 1672511 | NCBI WGS metagenome assembly OLSL01 (sample SAMEA3136694, study PRJEB25190) | human gut metagenome | biome: human gut; feature: human-associated habitat; material: faeces | place: Austria | collected 2013
AGATCAACATCAACAACATGCTCAACAAAAGACGCCGCGACATGGCCGTGAACGTGCTGGAACTGGACCGCGAGCCTGACGACATGCTTCAGACCCAGCTTAAAGCCCTTCCCGGCGTCATTCGCCTGCGGCTGCCGGCACGGGGCTGAAGCACGCGCCACTTCCCACAAAATCATAAGGAAGAAAACCCGTTTCATCTGGTTTTCTTCCTTTTTTGTGGTCTCCTCACAAAAGATGCGCCGCGGATTCTCCAAAAAAATGCTTTTGACCCCTTGACAACCATCTGCATAATATGCATAATACATGCATAAACATTCAAGGAGGCATTTGCTATGGCACCCAAGGCCAAGAAGGATATTAAAAAAGTTGTACTCGCATATTCCGGCGGACTGGACACCTCCATCATCATCCCCTGGCTCAAGGAGAACTACAACAATCCCGAGATCATCGCCGTTTCCGGTGACGTAGGCCAGGAGAGCGAGCTGGACGGCCTGGAGGAAAAGGCCATCAAGACCGGCGCTTCCAAGCTCTATATTGCCGACCTCACCGACGAGATGGTAGATGACGTAATCATCCCCTCTATGAAAGCCGGCGCCAAGTATGAGCAGTATCTGCTGGGCACCGCATTCGCCCGCCCCATCATCGCCAAGAAGCTGGTGGAGATCGCCAAGGCCGAGGGCGCCGACGCCATCTGCCACGGCTGCACCGGCAAGGGCAACGATCAGGTTCGGTTTGAGCTGGCCATCAAGCGGTTTGCTCCCGAAATGCCCATCATCGCCCCCTGGCGGATCTGGGACATCAAGAGCCGTGACGAGGAGATCGACTATGCCGAGGCCCACAATGTACCCCTGAAGATTTCCCGGGAGACCAACTACTCCAAGGATAAGAACCTGTGGCATCTGTCTCACGAGGGCCTGGACCTGGAGGATCCCGCCAACGAGGCTCCCATTGACAAGCCGGGCTTCCTGGAGATGGGCGTTTCTCCCGTTGCTGCTCCCGATCAGCCCACCTACCTGACGCTGGAGTTTGTAAAGGGCGTTCCCGTTGCCATCGACGGCGAAAAGCTGAAGGCCAGCGACATCATCCGGAAGCTCAACAAGCTGGGCGGCGAAAACGGCATCGGCATTCTCGATATCGTCGAGAACCGGCTGGTCGGCATGAAGGATCGGGGCGTATACGAGACCCCCGGTGGCACCATCCTCTACTACGCCCATGAGGTTCTGGAGATGATCACCCTGGATAAGGATACCCTCCATGAGAAGCAGAAGCTGGCCGTAGACTTTGCCGATCTGGTTTACAACGGCAAGTGGTTCACTCCTCTGCGGGAAGCCCTGAGTGCTTTTGTGGACAAGACTCAGGAGCACGTCACCGGCACCGTAAAGATCAAGCTCTACAAGGGCAATGTGACCCACGCCGGTGTTACCTCTCCCGAGACTCTGTATTCCGAGGAGCTGGCTACCTTCAACGAGAGCGATTATGACCAGATGGATTCCCAGGGCTTCATCAACCTGTGGGGTCTGCCGGATAAGGTTCAGGCGCTGCGGGAGCAGGGCAAGCTGAAGTAAGCGCTTCCCGTTATTATGTTTCTTTTCCGGCAACGGTCCCCATCATCCGGGCCGTTGCCGGTACGTCCATCCGGGCGCTTTTCCATCTCACCACTCATCACATAATTATATAAGGAGATTTACTATGAAATTATGGGCAGGACGGTTTCAGAAGGAGACGGATACCCAGGTAAACGACTTTAACTCCTCCATTCTGTTTGACCAGCGGATGTACAAGCAGGACATCCAGGGCTCTTTGGCCCATGCCACCATGCTGGGGCGGCAGGGGATTATCACCAAGGAAGAGGCCGACGACATTGTAAACGGGCTGACCGCCATCCTCCAGGACATTGAGGACGGCAAGGTGGAATTCTCTATGGAGAACGAGGATATCCACATGAACATCGAGGCCATGCTCACCCAGCGCATCGGCCCCGACGGCAAGCGGCTCCACACCGGCCGGAGCCGGAACGATCAGGTAGCCGTGGACTTCCGGCTGTATGTAAAAAACGAGATTCCCAAGATCATCGGCATGCTGCTGGATCTGGAAAAGGTGCTCACCGAAAAGGCCAAGGCCAACACCGAAACGGTTATGCCCGGCTACACCCATATGCAGCGGGCCCAGCCTACCACCTTCGCCCACTACATGATGGCCTATGCCAACATGATCCGCCGGGACATCACCCGGCTGGAGGATTGCCTGGAGCGGATGGCCGAGTGCCCCTTGGGCGCCGGCGCGCTGGCAACCTCCTCCTATCCCATCGACCGGGAATTCACCGCCCATGCCCTGGGATTCAAGAAGCCCACGGAGAACTCCATGGATTCCGTATCGGATCGGGATTTCGCCATCGAGTTCCTCTCCGCCTGCTCCATCCTGATGATGCATCTGAGCCGGTTCTCCGAGGAGATCATTCTCTGGTGCTCCTGGGAGTTCAAGTTTGTGGAGATGGACGACGCCTATTCCACCGGCTCCTCCATCATGCCCCAGAAGAAGAACCCCGACGTGGCCGAGCTGGTGCGCGGTAAGACCGGACGGGTTTACGGCAGCCTGATTACCCTGCTCACCGTGATGAAGGGTCTGCCCCTGGCCTATAACAAGGACATGCAGGAGGATAAGGAGCCGGTATTCGACGCCATCGACACCGTGGAGCTTTGCATCCCTGTGTTCTCCGCCATGCTGGAAACCATGACCGTGCTGCCCAAGAATATGCGCAAGGCTGCTTCCGGCGGCTTTATCAATGCCACCGACTGCGCCGATTACCTGACCAGAAAGGGTATGCCCTTCCGGGAGGCCTATATGATCGTCGGCCGGCTGGTCAACAACTGCCTGAAGTCCGGCGATACGCTGGATACCCTGACCCTCCGGGACTTCCGGGCCGTATCCAACCTGTTTGACGGCGACATTTACGACGCGCTGGCCCTGAAGACCTGCGTCAACGAGCGGAAGGTCATGGGCGGCCCCGCCGAGCAGGAGGTTCTTCGGCAGATCGCCTATATCGAGAAGTTTGTGGAGGAGCACGCATCCTCTGCTGCCCCCTATGAAGGGAGCGAGAACCAGTGACGAAGATTTTTATTGACGGACGGGCCGGCACCACCGGTCTCCAGATTGAAGGCCGGATGGGTCTCCGGGACGATGTGACTCTCATCGAACTCCCCGAGTCCATGAAAAAGGATCCCGCTGCCCGGAAGGGCGCCATTCAGGAGGCAGATTACGTCTTCCTGTGCCTGCCCGACGCCGCAGCTATGGAAGCCGCCGAGATGGTAGAGGATTCCGGCACCCGGATCATTGACGCGTCCACCGCCCACCGGACGAACCTCGCCTGGGCTTACGGCTTCCCGGAACTGTCCAAGGCCCACCGGGAGAAGATTCAGAAGGCGCAGTTTGTGGCCAACCCCGGCTGCCATGCCACGGGCTTTATCTCCCTGGTGTATCCCCTGGTGCAGCTGGGCATTCTCCCCCCGGACTATCCCCTGGCCGCCCACAGTCTGACCGGTTATACCGGCGGTGGCAAGAAGATGATTGCCGAGTATGAGTCCCCTGAGCGCGACCCGGAATATGATTCTCCCCGGCACTACGGGCTTTCTCTGAACCATAAGCACATCCCCGAGATGATGCAGGTCTGTGGCCTGACGAAAAAGCCGATTTTCTGCCCCATTGTCTGCGATTTCCCCCAGGGTATGCTGGTCACGGTTCCCCTGCACTTTGACCTGCTTCCCGGCACCAACAGTCTCGCTTCTCTCCAGAAGGCCTACAGCGACTTCTATGCCGGTGAAAAGAACATCCATGTGATGCCGCTGATGGGCGAGGGCGTACTCAAGGGCGGATGCCTGGGCAGCAACAATGTAGTGGGCACCAATGACCTTAACATCTTTGTCTGCGGCAACGAAACCCAAGCCATTGTGGCGGCGCAGTTTGACAATCTGGGCAAGGGAGCTTCCGGTGCCGCCGTCCAGAATCTCAATATTATGATGGGTGTAGACGAGAATTACGGTCTGTGATAAAATACTCTTAATAGGAAGGGGATTTTATCATGGCAGAACGAAAACGCAAGGATTATCTGGACATTGCCAAGGGCATCGCCATGCTCTGGATTATTTCCGTCCATGCCGACGGGGCGCCTTATACCGGCACCGTGGGTTATGTGGTGCTGATCCCGCTGTTTTTCCTCACCGCAGGCTTTCTGTGGAAGGATAAGGACGAGCCCTGGGGGATGCAGCTGAAAAAGCGGGCCAAGCCATTGCTTCGTCCCTACTTCGGCTACAACGCCGCACTGATGGTGCTGTATCTCATCGACTGGATTCCCTATGTGATTCCCCAGACCCGGGAAACTGCCAAGCAGGTGCTCAAGCATATTTTCGGCGTGTTCTATTCCGAGGGCGTGATTCTATTCTCCGACACCACCCCTTCCCTGCATTTCTTTACCTCTTATAACTATCCTCTGTGGTTCCTCACCGCCATGGTGACTGCATCAGGCGCGTTTCTGTTGCTCCTGCTGCTCCGCCGGAAATTCGGTTGGAAGCTCCGGTACATGATCGTCCCATGTCTGCTCATCACCATTGCGCTGAACCACCTGCCCCTGCGGCTCCCCTGGAACTTTAACAACTGCTTCCTGGCCGCGGCGCTCATGGCCGCAGGCTATGGCATCCGTCAGATCAATCTGCTGGAGCGCCGGTGGAAGCATAAATGGCTGGAGCCGGTTTGCTACATTACTGCCGCCGCATTGGTGGTGTGCATCGGCATTTGGAACGACGCCATGTCCACCTCCATGCTCATGAGCGCCTACGGCCCCCATGGAGATTGGGGCCCGGTGATCTACTTCATCGGCGGCGTGATCGGCCCCTGCGTGATGCTGCGGCTGTGCCGGTTTTTAGAGGGCAGGAAGATTTCCCATGTGCTGATGGCGCTGGGGCAGAACACCATTCCCATTCTCGCTCTGCATCGGACGATCATCACCTACTATAACCGGATCTGGGTGCATATGCTTGGCGCTCAGCCGGAGCTTTCCACCCCTCAGTGGTTCCTGTTCTCCGTTCCCCGGCTGCTGATTGCGGCGGCGGGCTCTATGGGGCTCATTTACCTGGGCCGGTGGCTCAAAAAGACGTATCAGCAGCGGAACATCGCTGCTTCTCACTGATATTTTAATGCTGGAGGTATCCCTATGAAACTGATTTCCGGCGGCGTTACTGCCGCAAAGGGCTTTCGGGCAGCCGGTGTCCATGCCGGTGTGAAGGCAGGCTCCTCTGCCGACAAAAACGACCTTGCTATGATTCTCTGCGACACCGAGGCTTCCGCCGCCGGTGTTTACACCATGAACCGCGTCAAGGCAGCGCCCATCTACGTTACCATGGAGCATCTGGAAAACGGCTCTGCCCGGGGCATCATTGCCAACTCCGGCAACGCCAATGCCTGTGCGCCGCTGGGTCACGAAAACGCCGTGAAAATGTGCGAGGCTGCGGCTTCTGCCACCGGCTTGCGCCCCGAGGACTTTATTGTCTGCTCCACCGGCGTCATCGGTCAGACGCTGAACGTCTCCGTGATCGAAAACGCCTGCCCCACCCTGGCTTCTCTTCTCAGCCGCGACGGTTCCGGCGACGCTGCCGCCGCCATTATGACCACCGACACAAAGAAGAAGGAAATTGCCGTTTCCTTTGAGCTGGGCGGCAAGGAGGTTCGGCTGGGCGGCATTGCAAAGGGCTCCGGCATGATCCATCCCAACATGGGCACCATGCTCTGCTTCCTGACCACCGACTGCGCCATTTCCCCGGACGTGCTCCAGGATGCACTGTATGAGGTCACCAAGGTCACCTTTAACCGGGTATCCGTGGACGGCGATACCTCCACCAACGATACCTGCTGCATTCTCGCCTCCGGTACGGCGGAAAACCAGCTGATCGACTGGAAGAGCGAGGATTATGATGTATTCTACGGCGCACTGAAATTCGTCTGCACCGAGCTGGCAAAGAAGATTGCAGGCGACGGCGAGGGCGCTACCAAGCTGGTCACCTGCACCGTCTCCGGTTCCCGCAGTGACGAAGCCGCCGAAAAGCTGGCCATGGAGGTCATCCGTTCCTCTCTGGTGAAGGCCGCCATGTTTGGCGCCGATGCCAACTGGGGCCGGGTACTCTGCGCCATGGGCTATTCCAAGGCGCCCTTCCGTCCCGAGTGCGTAGACGTTTCCTTTGCCTCTGCCGCAGGCTCCGTTGCCGTGTGCAAGGCCGGCGAGGGGCTGGAATTCGACGAGGATCTGGCGAAAAAGGTTCTGTCTCAGGACGAGGTGGAGATCCAGGTCAATGTCAACGAGGGGGAGCATGCCGTTACCGCCTGGGGCTGCGACCTCACCTATGATTATGTGAAAATCAACGGGGATTATCGTACCTAATCCATTCCCCGAAAAGAAGGTTGAATCCGATGAGTCTTAGTATTATGGATCGCGCAAAGGTCTTAAACGAAGCCCTGCCCTATATTCAGCAGTATTCCGGCAAAATCGTCGTGGTGAAATACGGCGGCAATGCCATGATCAGTGAGAATCTCCGCCGCGCAGTGCTGTCCGACATTGTTCTACTGCACCAGGTGGGCATTCAGGTGGTTGTTGTCCATGGCGGCGGCCCCGAAATCTCCGCCATGCTGAAAAAGATCGGCAAAGAGGGCGTGTTCGTCAACGGGCTTCGCTATACCGACGAGGAGACCATGGAAATCGTCCAGCAGATTCTCTGCGGCAAGGTCAGCAAGGATCTGGTCTCCCTGATCGACGCTTACGGCGGCAAGGCCATGGGACTGTGCGGTATGGACGGGCGGATGCTGGAGGCCGTAAAGAAAACCGGCGACGGCTTTGACTACGGCTTTGTGGGCGATATCACAAGCGTCAACTGCCAGCCCATTCTGGATGTTCTGGCTGCGGGCTATATTCCCGTGATTTCCTCCGTGGCTGCCGGTGCCGACGGCGCAAAGTGCTACAACATCAACGCCGATACCGCTGCGGCCCAGGTGGCTGCCGGTCTGGGCGCGGAAAAGCTGGTGATTCTCACCGACGTGCTGGGCCTTTTGCGGGATGTCAACGATCCTGGCACCCTGATTTCCAAATGCCGCGTATCCGAGGTGCCCGTTCTGGTAAAAGAGGGCGTGATCAAGGGCGGCATGATCCCCAAGATTCAGTGCTGTGTGGAGGCGGTGCGACGAGGTGTCAGCCGCGCCCATATTCTCGACGGGCGCATTGAGCATTCCGTTCTCATTGAGCTGCTCACCGATGCCGGTGTCGGCACCATGATCTATTGATCTCTCCCACAGAAAGGATGAAACACCTATGACAAGCAAAGAACTGATGAATCTCGACGCCCAGTGCGTGATGCAGACCTATGGCAGATTCCCCGTTGCCATCGACCATGGCGAGGGCGCTACCCTGTATTCCCCTGAGGGCAAGAAATATATCGACTTTACCTCCGGCATTGGCGTCAACTGCCTGGGCTACGGCAACAAAAAGTGGCGCAAGGCCATCACCGATCAGGCCGCCAAGCTGGGCCATATCTCCAACCTGTTCTACTCCGAGCCCTATATCGAGCTGGCTCATCAGCTCACCGCCCGCACGGGCATGAAGCGCGCCTTCTTTGCCAACGGCGGCGGCGAGGCAAACGAGGGTATGATCAAGCTCTGCCGGAAGTATTCTTATGACAAATACGGCGCAGGCAGAAGCACCATCATCACCCTGAAGGACTCCTTCCATGGCCGGACCATCACCACCCTGACCGCCACCGGCCAGGACGTGTTCCATCAGTACTTTTTCCCCTTCACCGAGGGCTTCCAGTATGCCGCGCCCAACGATCTGGAGGCCATCAAGTATCTGGACGACGGCACCGTATGCGCCGTGATGGTGGAACTCATTCAGGGCGAGGGCGGCGTGCTTCCTCTGAATCAGGATTATGTCAATGCGCTCCAGGCTCTGTGCCAGGAGAAGGATTGGCTTCTGGCCGTAGACGAGGTGCAGACCGGCGTTGGCCGTACCGGCAGCCTGTTCTGCTTCCAGGACTATGGCATTCTGCCGGATGTGGTTTCCTTCGCAAAGGGCATCGGCGGCGGACTTCCTCTGGCCGGAATTATGGCAGGGGCTAAAACCGAGAATGTCCTGACCCCCGGCACCCACGCCACCACCTTTGGCGGAAACCCCATCTGCTGTGCCGCAGGCCTTAGCGTATTGGAGCAGCTGGATGACGCGCTGCTTGCCGATGTCAAGAAAAAGGGCGCTTATCTCAAGGAGAAGATCTCCGCAATGCCCGGGGTCAAGGAAGTCCGTGGCATGGGCCTGATGCTGGGTGTTGCACTCACCGATCAGGAGGGCTACGGCGCCAAGGTGAATGCCATGATCGAAAAGGGCCTTCTGTGCCTGACCGCCGGTCATAGTACCATCCGTCTGCTGCCCCCGCTGACCATCTCCCAGGAGGAAATGGATCAGGGCCTTGCCATTATGGCAGAAGTGCTGGGCGCGTAAGGAGTAACGTTCCATGAAAAAAGATCTACTGAAGCTCCTGGATCTCACCACCGAGGACATCTTTGAAATTCTCGATCTGGCAGATCAGCTGAAATACGATGTACGCCACGGCATTCGCCATGATCGCCTGGCCGGCAAAACCCTGGCGATGATCTTCGCAAAAAACTCCACCCGAACCCGGGCATCCTTTGAAACGGGAATGTTCCAGTTGGGCGGTCACGCCATGTATCTCACCGCCGCCGACACCCAGATTGGCCGGGGAGAACCCATTCAGGACACCGCCCGAACCCTCAGCCGCTACTGCGACGGCATTATGATCCGCACCTATAAGCAGGAGGAGCTGGAGGCCCTGGCCTCCCATGCCACCGTGCCGGTGATTAACGGCATGACGGACTTCTCCCACCCCTGCCAGATTCTCGGGGATTTGATGACGCTCCGGGAACGGGATCCCATTCTGGAGGATCAGCACCTGTGCTTCGTGGGCGACGGCAACAACGTCTGCTCCAGCCTGATCGTGGGCTGCCTGAAGGTGGGCATGCGGGTCTCCGTTGCCTGCCCCCAGGGCTATGAACCGCCTCAGAAAATTCTGGACTTTGCAAAAGCCTACGGCAACCGGTTCCACCTGATGCGGGATCCTGCCGAAGCCGTGGTTGGCGCCACTGCCGTCTATACCGACGTGTGGACCTCCATGGGCCAAGAAGCCCAGCAGGAAACCCGTACCGGCGTGTTCTCCGGCACCTATCAGGTCAATGACGAGCTGCTGAAAAAGGCTGCCCCCGGCTGTCTGGTGCTCCACTGTCTCCCCGCCCGGAGAGGCCTGGAAATCACCGATTCCGTCTTTGAGGCCCACGCCGACGAAATCTTCGAGGAGGCCGAAAACCGGCTCCATGCCCAGAAGGCTGTGCTGACTCTGCTCATGGGGTAAATTTGTCACAGAGTACCCACCCGCATTCATGATTTTTTGTGTATATCATGGAAAATGCGTATATTCTCCTGAATGTTGTGAATATTTCTGCTTTTTTTACAGGAAGGTGCTATAATCAGTAGCATGAAATTCGAATGGGCCAAAGTGGCGTTGCCGTTTGGTACATTCATCTATTTGAAGGGATGATTTCATCATGAAAAAGTTTTTTGCAATGGCACTGAGCTGTGCACTCTGCCTTTCCATGCTGGCAGGCTGCGGCGATTCCGCTGCTTCCTCTGCCCCCGCTGCTGAGAGCGCAGCACCCACCGAGGCTGCTGCCGAAGCTGCAACCGAGACTTCCGTAAAGGACGAGGCTCCCGCTGTCGAGGCCGGTTCCACCGCCGAGGCTGCTGCCGCTGACTTCACCACCGTGGAAGACGGCAAGCTCCACATGGCGACCAACGCCACCTTCCCTCCCTATGAGTCCATCGCTGACGACGGTACCTTCGAGGGCATCGACGTTGACATCGCCGGTAAGATCGCTGAGAAGCTGGGCCTTGAGCTGGTCGTTGACGACATGGAGTTCGGCTCCATCATCACCTCTGTCCAGACCGGCAAGGAAGACATCGCACTGGCTGGCCTGACCGTCACCGACGAGCGGAAGCAGAACGTTGACTTCACCGATTCCTATGCCACCGGCGTACAGGTGGTTATCGTTCCCGAGGATTCCGACATCAAGAGCATTGATGATCTCCAGGGCAAGCTGATCGGCTGCCAGGAGTCCACCACCGGCTATGCTTACTGCTCTGATGATTACGGCGAGGACATGGTCACCGCATTCCCCAGCGGCACGAACGCTGTTCAGGCTCTGCTCACCGGCAAGATCGACGCTGTGGTCATCGACAAGCAGCCCGCCGAGGCTTATGTTGCTCAGAACGAGGGTCTGAAGATTCTGGACACTGAGTACGTCACCGAGAATTATGCAATCGGCGTCAGCAAGGACAACACCGCTCTCCGGGATGCTGTCAACAACGCCCTGAAGGAACTCATCGACGATGGCACCGTACAGGCCATCCTGGATCAGTACATCAAGGCGGAATAACCTGTATCTTTGGAAATGGGGCGGGCAACCGCCCCATTTTTCCTGATTTCTCCCCGTAGGGATATCAACTACAAGAGAGGAGCAACACAATGGCGGAATTTTTCTCCGGCTTGAAAGACGATTTTATTCAGAGCTTTGTGGAAGGCGACCGCTGGCTTCTGTACTTAAAGGGCATCGGGGTGACGCTCCAGGTGGCAGCGATGGCACTGGTGCTGGGCATTATTCTGGGCGTCCTGGTGGCCGTGGTTCGTACCAGCCACGATCAGCAGCGCCCCGGAAAGCACAACCCGGTTCTGGGCGTTCTGAATGTCATCTGCCAGATCTACACCACCGTGATCCGCGGCACGCCGATTATGGTTCAGCTGCTGATTATGTACTTCGTTATCTTTGCCAGCACCCGGAACCAGATCGGCGTTGCCATGCTGACCTTCGGCGTCAACTCCGGCGCCTATGTATCCGAGATCATCCGGGGCGGCATTATGTCCATCGACAAGGGCCAGATGGAGGCGGGCCGTTCTCTGGGGCTCCCCTATGCCACTACCATGCGGTTTGTGGTGATTCCCCAGGCCATTAAGAACATTCTTCCTGCCCTGGGCAACGAGCTCATTACCTTGCTGAAGGACACCTCCATCGTCACCGTCATCGGTCTCCGCGACCTTACCAAGGCCGCGCAGCTGGTGCAGGGCAAGACCTATCAGGCGTTTATGCCCTATGTGGGTATTGCCGTGCTCTATCTGGCCATGGTAATGATTCTGTCCGGCCTCATGGGCCTGCTGGAAAGGAGGATGCGCGCAAGTGATTGAGATTAAGGATCTGCACAAGAGCTTCGGCTCTCTGAATGTGCTAAACGGCATCAATGAGCATATTTCCAGGGGCGAAAAAGTGGTCGTCATCGGCCCCTCCGGTTCCGGTAAGTCCACGTTTTTAAGATGCCTCAACATGCTGGAAACTCCAACCTCCGGCGAGATCTTATTCGACGGCGTTTCCATGACCGATCCCAAGACCAATATCAATGAAATGCGCCGGAAAATGGGCATGGTATTCCAGCACTTCAATCTGTTTAACAACCTGACGATTCTGGACAACATGACCCTGGCTCCCGTTCGTCTGAAGCTCAAATCTAAGGCCGAGGCCAAGGAAGATGCCATGGCTCTGCTGAAGCGGGTTGGGCTGGAGGATAAGGCCATGTCCTTTCCCTCCCAGCTCTCCGGCGGTCAGAAGCAGCGAATCGCCATTGTTCGGGCCCTGGCCATGCATCCCGATGTGATGCTGTTTGACGAGCCCACCTCCGCGCTGGATCCCGAAATGGTGGGCGAGGTTCTGGAGGTTATGAAGCAGCTGGCCCAGGAGGGTATGACCATGGTAGTAGTCACCCACGAGATGGGCTTTGCCCGGGAGGTTGCCAACCGGGTGCTGTTTATGGACGGCGGCATTGTGCAGGAGTCCGGCACTCCCGAGGAGATTTTCAATCATCCCCAGAACCCTCGAACCCAGTCGTTCCTGTCCAAGGTGCTATAAATTAAGCCCCTACGTACTCCAAATTGACATGTACCCCCAATGCTGGACACCCAGTGTTGGGGGTATTGCTATAGAAAAATACAGTGATGTGTGCAAGGGGAGGGACAGGGGAGCGGCATTGAGGCCGTCTGATCAAAATCATACCATGTCCCGCTCTGCTGCCGAATTTCCTTGACACGGAAAAGGGAAGACTGTAAACTAGGCATATCCTTGGATTTTCCTGCTTTCATTGCGCCATTGCTGATTTTACTGCGTCGGGCGCAAGTTTCCCCCAATGTAATTTCCGATCCGGACATGCTGGAGCAGCAGTGCAACGATCTTTTCTCCGGCACTGTAGAATCACAAATGTGGAAAGGAGCTCATATGATTTGTTTCCGTCTCACCCCGCTGTGGAAAATAAAAGAAACGGAGCAGTGGCTCAACGATTTGGCCGCAAACGGGCAGGTCTTACGGGCGGTTTACGGGCCGTTTTATTCATTCTCGCAATCCAAAGAGAAAAAGCCAAGCGTTCACTATGGGCTTGATTTCTACGAAAAAGGGCAGGAACACGCCTATGCTCCGTGGTATCTGAAATTTAACGGATTGACAGTCCACACCGTATGCTCCTATTATATGGTATATCAATATAAACTCTCAAGAACCCGAGAGCGCCACCTGGAGGAATGGTACCCCTACAGAGACCGGTTCGCAAGGGATTCATTGCGGAACCATCTGGCGCTCGCCCTGATCTGCCTTGTGGTATTCCCCTTCGTCTGCTACGAGCAGGACTTACAAATCGGCTTTTGGCTGTCCATTGTGGGCTTCTTCCTGTGGCTGGTGAAAAGCATCTATGGGCTGACGGTCATCAGCCGCCGGTTGAAGCGATATCGGGCAAGCCAGATACAAGAGAAACGTTGATAGGAGGCCACAATGGAAGCGTTGCCAGCAAACATCGGCATTGATTACGGTGTCCTCTCCGGCGGAATTGAACAATACTGGATGTATTTTTCCAAGGAGCGGATTCCGAGAAAGTACTTCCACAACATTACTCGCCTGAAATACTCCCCAACTTGCATTAAAATTCAATTTTCCGAGGAGGCTTACCAAATCATCTATGACGGTTCTTCCCCAGATGTACAGCGCAAGCTGAAAAACGCACATAGCGTGATTGACAATTTGCGCCGAAAAGGGAATGACGATTGGTAATCCTGCCGTATCCCCGTGTACAATTTTGCATCCGCAGCCAAAAATAAAGATTTGGGCACGCCGCAGCTTGAAGCGTCCCCGATTTTGTATGCGATTAGATGTTGTAAGCTGCCATAAAGGCCGAATAGTTGGCGTAGCGCATATTGCCCTTGAGGAACTCGCCGGGGGTATTGAGGAGCTGTTGGCTCTGCATACCATGGGCGCGGGTGATCTGTGCGTCACCGACAATGTAGAACTCCGGCGCGGTGCCGAAGAACGTCTCGGCCTCATCCACGCAGGGACGAACGCCTGCATTGACCACCACGGAATCGAAGGGAACCTCGCCGGTGGTGCCGTCCTGACTGCGATAGACCGCCTTGCCGCCGTCTACCGAGAGAATCTGGGCGTGCTCAATGGTGCGGATGGCGGAATACTTCTCGGTGAGATACCGCCGGGTCTGCATGGCGTCGTGGCCGCCACAGTTGCTGGCCGCAACGGAGCGGGTGATCAGCGTGACCTGGTGGCCGGTGTCGTTTAGATACATGGCGCACTCAAAGGCCGTCATGGTGCCGCCGACGACGACCACGTTTTTGCCCAGCTGGGCTTCCTTGCCGAAGACCTCAATGGGATGGAGGGCCTCCTTGCCGCCGGGGATGTCAAGGTGCTTGGGGGCAGCACCGGTGGCCGCAATGACTGCATCATAGCCGCCGTATTCGATCATCTCCGGGGTAGCCTCGGTGTTCAGGCGGATGTCCACGCCCAGCTTTTCGCACTGGAGAATCTCCCAGTTCTTAAACCGCTGAATGCCCCACTTGCCGTATACATAGTCGGAGTGGATGGCCTGACCGCCCAGAACGCCGGACTTTTCAAACAGCGTAACCTGATGCCCCCGCTGTGCGCAGACCATTGCCGCCCGCATACCAGCCGGGCCGCCGCCGATGACCGCAACCTTTTTGCCGCCCTGGCTGGGCCGGAACATATCGTCAAAGACGTTCTCCAGACCGAAGACCGGATTCACGGCGCAGATGGCGCTGTGGCAGCAGTCGCAGCGGAGGCAGGGGGTGATATCCTCAGGGTGCTGCTGGATGATCTTCTGAAGATAATCCGGGTCGCAGTTGTAGGTGCGGGCCATGAAGACCATGTCGCATTTGCCTTCTTCAATGGCACGCTCGATGACGTCGGGATCCTGGAAACCGCAGGCCGCGCCGATGACCGCATTGACCCCGGCATCCTTCAGTGCCTTGGTGTGCTCCAGAGACGGGGGATCCTGCTCCGGGAAGATGTAGGTGCTGGGATGCTCGCCATAGCTTCTGGGCGGGCGGACATGGTAGATATCCACATATTCGTCCCAGATTTTCAGCATCTCGATCCACTGGGGATCAAAGGCCGCAGTGACCTGCATGGAAATCAGGAAATACGGGCCGCACAGGGCGCGAATCCGCTGGAGCAGCTCTGTGGTGGCACGGCAGCGGTTTTCCAGACTGCCGCCGTATTGGTCGGTACGGGTGTTGTTTGCGCCTACGTCGCCGATGGGGGTGATCTCCACCACGTCAAAGCCCAGACCGCGATATTCCAGCGCGTCGTTGGCGATATCCTCAATCCAGTCCTGAAGCTCTGAGGCGGAGGCCATGTGCTTTTCACCGCCGCCGCCGGGGCCGCCGCCCATGCCGCCCATACCACGGGAGGACATACCGGGACGGCCTTCGGTGCCGATCCGATGGTTCTTCGGGCCGTTTCCACCCATACCGGGAGGAGGACCGCCGGGGCCGCCCGGGCCAAAGGGGCCGAATCCGCCGCCGGGCTTGGGCTCCGAGAAGCTCAGACCATCGGGCATCCGGCGGTGGCTCTGCATGAGACATAGGCTGCCGTGGGCATGCACCCGGTCGATCATGCGGATCACATAGTTGTGGACGAAGGCATTGTTCATGGGGAACAGCGCCGCGTCGCCCCAGAGATTCCGATCCAGCTCGGTCAGCGTGGCGGAGGGCATGGTGATGATGGACGCACCGTTTTTGGCGGCGTCCTCAATGAAGCGGATGGTGCCCTCGGCGGGGAAGTTCTCCGGGCCCTGCTGCTCCTGGGAGTTGCACTTGCTCATGCCCATGCGGGTGCGGATCACCACATCGCCCACCCGAATGGGGGTCAGAATTTTTTTGTATCTGTGATTCATAGTTGCCTCCTTCTTCCTATGCTGGGGCAATACCGTACAAATGCGCCTTCGGATTCTGACGGATTCTTTTCGCCAGAAATACGTTTGTAAAACCTTGAAATACACAAAGTATTCCTGCGGTTTTACACCTTTTTCT
>OLSL01002332.1_pt1 | contig 15517 bp, 18 predicted proteins | sample 1672511 | NCBI WGS metagenome assembly OLSL01 (sample SAMEA3136694, study PRJEB25190) | human gut metagenome | biome: human gut; feature: human-associated habitat; material: faeces | place: Austria | collected 2013
GGTGGTGGACAAGCTCGCCGCCGCCATCATCCTTCAGGCGTATCTGGACAGCGGCGCCGCGTCGCGCCCGCCGGCGCGGGCGTAGGAGCGCCGCGCAGGAAAGGAAACGGTATGGAAGAACAACAGGAACTGCTCGTGACGCTGCTGGACGAGCAGGGGCAGCCGCAGGAGTTCGAGCTGCTCATGACGTTCGATTACGAGGGGAACCGCTATGCGGCGCTCCTGCCCGCCGGCTGGGACGCCTCCGGCGAGGAGGACGGCGTCGTGCTCTTTGGCGTGGCGCGCGAGGGCGCGGACGAGGTGTTTCGCCCGATCGAAAGCCCCATCCTGCTCGAAGAGGTGTTCGCCGAATTCCTTGCCCTGCTCGACGAGCAGGAGGAGGGGGAGGACGCGACCTGAACCGGGCGGGCCGGCACGGCCAAACGCGGAAGATTTTACCGGCAGGCGGGCAATTCCCGCTTGCTTTTTTCACCCGTCGATGCTATAATGCTCCACGGTATCACGCACTCCTGCGGATCTGCGGGCTCGTGCCGGTCAGCCGGTTTCCCGTGGAGATGAGGCGGAGGTGGAAATAAGAACGAGGAGGTTCAATTCGTATGCCCGTGATTTCCATGAAGCAGCTTTTGGAAGCAGGCGTCCACTTTGGACACCAGACCCGCCGCTGGAACCCGAAGATGAAGGAATACATCTTCACCGAGCGCAACGGCATCTACATCATCGACCTGCAAAAGACCGTCAAGAAGATCGAAGAAGCGTATAATTTCGTGCGCGACCTCGCGGCCGAGGACAAGAGCATCCTGTTCGTCGGCACGAAGAAGCAGGCGCAGGAATCCATCGAGCAGGAGGCCCGCCGCTGCGACATGTTCTATGTCAACCAGCGCTGGCTGGGCGGCATGCTCACCAACTTCAAGACCATCCAGGGCCGCATCGCGCGCCTGCGCCGCATCGAGCAGATGGAGGCGACCGGCCAGTTCGACCTGCTGCCCAAGAAGGAGGTCATGCAGCTCAAGCTCGAGCAGATGAAGCTGGAGAAGAACCTGGGCGGCATCAAGGAGATGAAGAAGCTCCCCGGCGCGCTGTTCGTGGTCGATCCGCGCAAGGAGCACATCGCCATCGCCGAGGCGCGCACGCTGAAGATCCCCATCGTGGCGATCATCGACACCAACTGCGACCCGGACGAGGTCGATTACCCCATCCCCGGCAACGACGACGCCATCCGCGCCGTCAAGCTCATCACCGCCAAGATGGCGGACGCCGTGCTGGAAGGCCGTCAGGGCGAGCAGATGAACGACGAGGAGCCGGCCGCCGAAGCGCAGGCTGCGGACGCCGAGTAAGCGAGGAGGAAAAAGCATGTTTACCGCTAAGGATGTCATGGCGCTGCGCGAGCGCACCGGCGCCGGGATGATGGATTGCAAAAAAGCGCTGACCGCCTGCGAGGGCGATGCGGAAAAGGCTGTCGATTTCCTGCGGGAAAAGGGCCTGGCCGCCGCCGCGAAGAAGGCCGGCCGCATCGCGGCCGAGGGGATCGTCGGCGCGTATACCAGCGAGGACGGTACGGTCGGCGTGATCGTCGAGGTCAACTGCGAGACGGACTTTGTCGCCAAGACGGATGACTTCAAGGCGCTCGTGACGGCCATCGCCCGCCAGGTCGCGGCGAAGAACCCGGCCACGGTCGAAGAGCTGCTCGAGCAGACCTTTGTGGACGATGAGAGCGAGACGATCAACGCCATGCTCAACGCCGCCGTCGCCAAGATCGGCGAGAAGATCAGCATCCGCCGCTTTGCGCGCGCCGAGGGCGTCGTGGATACGTACGTGCACCTGGGCGGCAAGATCGGCGTGCTCGTGAACGTCGAGGGCGAAGCGGACCGCGCCGCCATGCACGACGTCTCCATGCAGATCGCCGCCGCGCGTCCCACCTGCATCAGCCGCGAGGATGTGAACCAGGCGGACGTGGAGAAGGAGAAGGAGATCCTGCGCGCGCAGGCGCTCAACGAGCCCAAGCCCAAGCCGGAAGCGATCATTGAGAAGATGGTCAACGGCCGCATCGAGAAGTACTATAAGGAGGTCTGTCTCCTGGAGCAGCCGTTCGTCAAGGATCAGGACAAGTCCGTCCAGCAGATGATCGGCGGCAAGTTCCGCGTCGTCAGCTTCACGCGCTTTGAGATGGGCGAGGGCCTGCAAAAGCGCGAGGACAACTTCGTGGACGAGGTCATGAGCCAGACGACGCGCGCCTGACGCGCGGCGCCAACCGCAGCCCTGCGCTACCCGCCCATGCCGGACGGGCCGCGCAACGAAAAGCGAATCACAGCAAAGCGCCTGGCCAAATCGGCCCGGCGCTTTTCCATGCGCGCCAACCCCGCAGAGAAAGCCTCCCACCACCATCCTCCGGCGCGCCATAGGCGAACCCCTCGGCGGAATACGCCCGAATCCCGACGTCCCGGGAGCCCATACAAGACCTTGTAATGAACAGACCGCGCGCAGCGAACTGGAACCTCCCTTGCTTTTGCAAAGGGAAAAGTCAAGAAATTTTCCGCCCGGCGTTATATGAGCGATAAAACCTTGCACCGCTATTGTTCGTCCTTTAGAATGAAGTCAGAAAAACAAGGAGGTTGACCACATATGTCTGACAAGAACATCATCAAGACCATCGACGAAATGCAGAGATTTGCTGACAGCCGCGAGAAGCTGGAATGGGCGGAGGCGATGTACCAGAAGCTGTGCGCGGAGGAGGGGGAGATGGAACCGGACAGCGCGGAAAATGTGCATGAAAGATCGCGCTATACATATAAAGTGTAGTGATGCGGAAAAGAGCGCCTGTAAGGCGCTCTTTTTGTATGAGCAGATCAATGGTTGTTGAGCAATGTTTGTGTACAAAGAACGTATAGCGCTAAAACGATTGACGAATCAGCACCGAAATGCTATATTACATATATAAATAGGGGGGGTGCAGAATGATCATTTCGTTATCTGAGTTCAAAGCCAATGTTGGTCGATATGTTGATTTGGCCGAAATGGAGGATGTCGTCATTACCAAATACGGAAAGCCGGCTGCCAAAATCGTTCGTATAGATAAAAAAGACAGGTGCGCAAAAGAAATTCCCGTCCATATTGGATCTGTTGCACAGCTCTTTGGCACGTTGCCCGGGAACGCTGACTGGAAGGTTATCAAACAAGAAAGGTTGACCAAATGAGGTCGAACCTCACCTGAAGATATTTTGCGAAAAAGTAAAACCATGCCCCATTCTTAATCGTCTTATGGACATCAGAACAAAGAGGTGGTGCTAAAGCATGTTAACAAATGCGTTTGTGGACAGCGCCAAAGTCATGGCAAAAGGACAAATCACGATCCCAAAGGATGTCCGCGATGCGCTTGGCGTATCAAACGGAGATCGGGTCACTTTTATCGTTGAGGGAAACACCGTCCGCATTGTCAATTCTGCTGTGTATGCCATGCAGGTGCTTCAGCAGGAAATGGCCGGAGAAGTAGAACGCGCTGGCCTGACTTCGGAAGATACTGTTGTGGCGCTCGTCAAGGAAGCGAGAAAAAAGTAAGTGCAGCACCCGCAAAGAGGCGAAGGACAATAGATTTCACTGTGCGCAGCACATTCCGACAAATCCCACCACAATGTTATAAAATTCTCGAAAACAAAAGTTCATTAGATTGATGTTATAAACTTGATTTTTGAAGAAGTTTTTGTTATGCTATTTTATAGAAGGAGGTGCGGCTGCTTATGCAAAAAAACAGGCTGCGAAAACGCGATCTCTATTTGAAGCGGATGATTGCGTTCCAGGATACGGAAATGATCAAGGTTGTGACCGGTATCCGGCGCTGCGGAAAATCCAGTCTGATGAAGCTGATGGCGCAGCATCTGCGGGAAAGCGGAGTGACCGATGACCAGATCCTCGAAATGAATTTTGAGTCCATGAGCATTCCGGATATGGACGCAAGAGGATTCTACGAATATGTCAAGGCGCGCATCTGCCCGGATAAAAGAACCTATTTGTTTTTCGATGAAGTACAAAAAGTGCCGGGATGGGAAAATGCAGTCAATTCTTTCCGGGTGGACTTTGACTGCGATATTTACATTACGGGCTCCAACGCCTACCTGCTTTCCTCTGAGCTTTCCACCTATCTGTCCGGGCGGTATGTGGAGATCAAGGTTCTGCCGTTATCCTTTAGAGAGTTCCTGGACTTTCATGGTTATACGCTGACGGAGAGAAAGTCGCCTGTGGGCGGCGTAAAAAAGCGTATTATGGATGCCGATGACGAGATCTATGACGCCAAGGAGCTCTTTGACGCCTATGCACGGTTCGGCGGCATGCCCATGCTGGCAGATATTGGATTGGAGATCGACAGGGTTACGGCTGCTCTGGACGGCGTGTATTCTGCGGCGGTTGTGAATGATATATTGGAGCGGGAAAAACGGAAGGGACAGCGAACGATCACCGATGCAGTGCTGCTGCGAAAAATCATCATGTTTTTGGCGGACAACATCGGCAATAATACCTCCGCTACATCCATTGGGAACACGCTGGTCAGCGAGGGCCTGCTGGAGGATGGAAAGCGAAAAACAAAGCCGGCGGTGCAGACGATCCAGGCGTATATCAAAGCCCTGACAGACGCCTATTTCTTTTATGAAATTAAGCGGTTCGACATTAAAGGAAAAGAGTATCTGCGCACATTGGGCAAGTATTATATTGTAGATATTGGCCTGCGGAACTATCTGCTGGGATTCCGGGAGGGAGACAGCGGACATATTCTGGAAAACATCATTTTCTTTGAACTGATGCGCCGGGGCTATGATGTGGCCATCGGGAAAATAGACAATCAGGAAGTGGACTTTATTGCCACAAAAGCAGATGAGAAAAAATATATCCAGGTTACGGAGACCATGAATGCGCCCGAAACAAGAGAGCGGGAGCTTGCACCCCTGCGCAAGATACGGGATAGTTATGAAAAAATCGTCATTGCTCTGGAGTGCGATCTAACCCAGACGCAAGACGGAATCAAAATCATCCGGGCATTGGACTTCCTTTTGGATGATTGACGCTCCTCGTGTACGCCCAGTCAGGCTCGCATGATGTAGTAGCTGGTGTCATGGTAAGGTAAGAGAGATATCCGACAAGTACGGGAGGAGTTCCAGACGGCCCTTGACATGCTTTGCCTGTGCTGCTATATATGGACCAAGGCTGAGAGCTAACCATCGGTGCAACGACTATCGCTGCTTTTTCACAGATGGCTGTCAGAGGTGTCAAGCCCAGTTCACATTCAAAGCCAAGAGACCGCTTCCTGTCAGCAATTTGCCGGCACTGTGCCAAAGGAGAAATGGCAATGGCGGATAAAAACTTTGAAGCGATTTTGACGCTGATAGTGCAGCAGATCGTTCAGTTGATCTGCGAGAATTATCCGGCGGATGAATTGACCGCATCGAAAGAGTTCTATGAGTCCGAAGTATACTCCCTGCTGGAACAGGAGGATACCAAGCTGTGGCATTTCAGTCCGCTTACCCTGTTTAACATGTACGACGAAGAGAAAAGAACGGGGCGCTTTGAGATGCCGGAGGAGACATAAGAATGAGCAGTCAGGGCAGTTTTCTCTATTTTGCCAGAGGGCTGCCCGGGCGGCGATACGGCCTGTAGGCTATCGGCCAGGATGGTCATGGATACGGGGGAGAACAAACCGCCGTACCGAAAAAGAATGGGAACGATTTCCAGCACCACCGGCTGGGAATTTCCATTCGGGGCAGCCACGGCAAAGAGCCGGAGCGGTGAGTTGCCGGATTCCCAGCTTCGACAGATTCTCCCTCTTGCAAGTTGTTATCATATATGTTAACATTAAAGCAGTGAGGTGAGCGTATGGATGAACTGCGCAAACGGCAGAAAATCATATCCCAGCTTGTGGAGGCCCGTCTGGAGCAGGGCATTTCCCAGGCAGAACTGGCAAGGCGGCTGGGAATCCAGCGTTCCGGCATTAACCGCCTGGAAAGTGGGACACAGAACCCCACGCTTGATATGATCTTAAAAATCGCCTCGACGCTGGGAAAGGATGTTTCACTGGAACTGAACGACAAGGAGGAGCCTATGAGTAATGTTTACAGTCTCCGCATTTATGATACGGAGCTAATGCGCTTTTCCATGGAAAAGCAGGGCTTGTCCGGCCTTGTGGCTGAAATCTTATATACCAACGAGGAGCAGGCCCATTTGCTGCCTTTGGATATGGAGCGCACCGGCGAGGGCGTCATCCATTGGCTGGAGCGGCGGATTATCCCCAAAAACCGCGCCTTTGTGGACGAGATTCTGAAAACCCTTGGCCTCAGCCATAACGACACTAAGGGAATCATTGACGTGTGCAAGGGGCTGTCGCTGAATGACAGCTATTGGGTGGTGCCGGAAGGATTTGAGGGGAAATTCTCCCAATACAATCTTTACGAAAATCGCTTTTCCGAGATACTGGCGCTGGTGGCCTATACCGGCGCAGGCGGGAGCAGGCAGGCGTTTACCACATCCCCGGAGCTGACCACAGGCGGTATGCTGCCCAAGGCGTGGCGATATGTGGAGCACGATGGGATTTATCTCTACAAGGGCGGCACGACCGGCGCGTCCAATGCGGGCCGGGAGCCGTACTGCGAGTATTATGCTTCGCAGATTGCGGAAACCATGCGTCTGAACGCCGTGCATTATGACCTGGAGAATTGGAAAGGCATTACCGCCTCTAAGTGCGCCCTGTTTACCAACATCGACACAGCCTATATCCCCATCGGGCGCATTGTCCGAACCGGGGGCATTGCCGCCTGCCTTGCCTACTACGACAAGCTGGGGCCGGAGTTTTCCGAGCAAATCCGCAGTATGCTGGTGTTTGACGCTCTGATTTACAATGAGGACCGCCACTTTGGAAACTTTGGCGTCCTGCGGGATAACCACGGCGGCAACATTATTGCGCCCGCCCCCATTTTTGACAATGGGCTGTCCCTGTTCTGCTATGCCGGTAAGGAAGATTATGCGAGTCTGGACGAGTATGCAAAAACCCGTTCTAACCCCTACAACATCTCCTATGAGGAAGTGTGTGCAGAGGTCATGGGGCCAAAGCAGAAAGAGCAGCTTCGCCGCATGATCGGGTTCCGGTTCAAGCGCCACGAAAGCCTGGGCCTGCCGGAAGAACATTTGCAGGCCATTGAGAAGCATTTGGAGAGCCGGGTGCGTAAGCTGCTGGCAATCCCCACCCGTCATCTGAAACAGGAGAAGGCGCGGTAAAAACGAATCTCTTTTTTGGAGAGCGTTCTGAAAATGGACGCTCTTTTTTGCTGCCCATTTTTAGAGAGGAGCGTGAGTGATGAACCATTATGATGTTACCATCCGGGAAACGCTGGAGGTGAAAATGAAGGTGGCGGCAAACAGCCGGGAGGAGGCCGAGCAGTTTGCCAGGGACCAATGGAAACGCGGCGAAGTCGTTCTGGACGCCAGCCATTTTACCGGCGTGGAGTTCCATGCCAAGCGGTATTCCCGTGACCGGGGCGAGCGATGAGTTCTTTTTTCGCCTGTCCCGGATTCCCCGCAGGGGAATGGAATGTAGCTGTACCAGCAAGCATCGCCTTTGTGATACCACAAAGGCCGCTTGTTAGGGGGAACGCCCCCTAATACCCCTTTTGAAAGGATGGAGGTTTTCATGGAAGGATTGTTTTTCGCCATTGGATTTCTGCTGGGCGGTGTGGTCGGCGTGCTGATTATGTGCCTGCTTCAAATCAACCGCATAGGCAGAAAGGAGGATTCGGAAGAATGAGAAAACGCAACGTACACGTACAGTTTTGGCTGGACAAAAAAGAGGCGGAAGCCTTCAACAAAAAAGTAAAGCGCAGCGGCCTTTCCCGTGAGGCGTACCTGCGCCATCTGGTGAACGGCCTGGTTCCCCAGGACGCGCCGCCGCCCGCCTACTACGACTTTATGCGGGAGCTTCACCGGATTGGCGGCAACCTCAACCAGATCGCCCAGAAAGCCCATGTGCTGGGCGTCATTGATGAGCGCCGCTATGATGAGGAAATGCGAAAATTCGACCAGCTCGTCCGGGACATCACCAAAGCGGTGATCCTTCCCCGCGCTATGGACACGAAGGGGTCCCCGCGAAGCCTGCTTCGTGGGGAGAAGGAGCACCCGCGAAGCGGTGAGCCTTTTGACGCTTGCGGCAAAAGCGGCAAGCGGAGCGCGGTGTGACGTGGCTACCACGTCTATCTGGCGGGTGAACGGCTGGCTGGGCAAGGTTCTCATCTATATCGAGAATCCAGATAAGACCGAAAATCCTGATTTCTTTGAAAAGCAGGATATGGATGGCAAGGAGGCCCAGGGCCTATCCGATGTGATCGAGTATGCCGTCCAGCAGCAAAAAACAGGCAAGACGGTGGAAAGCGAAGGCGAAACGGTCATGCGGCAGTTTGTTTCCGGGGTGAATTGCAGCCCCTCTACGGCCCGCGATGAGATGATAGCGGTAAAAAAGCGTTTCGGAAAGGAGGACGGGACTGTGGCCTACCACGGCTATCAGAGCTTTGCCCCCGGCGAGGCCACGCCGGAGCTGGCCCATGAGATCGGCCTTGCCCTGGCAAAAAAGCTGTGGGGTGAAAAATACCAGGTGCTGGTTACTACCCATTTAGACAAGGCCCATCACCTGCACAACCACTTTGTGGGTGCGCCCATAAGGGGCAGAGTAAATCCGCTTAGCAAGCGGCAGGCGTGAGGTTTCATGCCTGTGGTCAACGGCTAACCTGGATGGGGAAACCCAAAGGGGACAATAGCACGACCGTAACGCTGTGAGTTGGCAAGTTGTCATGCCACGACTGAGCAGCAAGACCAAAGTTCATATGAGGATAAAGCCTACACTGGTTGAACGGCAGTCCGAGGGACATTTGTGGTGGTCGCAGCGGAAGACAGCTATATCCGCTGCGCTGTGCATCTCCGCCAGAAAAGATGACTGGCAGGAGCGAAACCGATGTGCAGCCCGTATGTATCAGCATAAAAGGACGAAAACCGTATCCGACAATGAACACAGCTTTTTACTCTGTTACTAAATGGGGATTGCCTAAGTTGGAATGCTCGCAAGAGCTATGGGTGCAGGCCCTGAAAATCCAATATGGCAACGGAGCCGCCGTAGTAGTCCGAGCGTGTTAATGGCACGCACATGGCGAAGGGCGGCAGTTCATTCGATTCAATGCAAAAGAAAGGAAGGTGCGTGAGGCACTATGAGAAATCCAGAAAATGTATTGAACAGTCTGCAAGAGCATTCAGCTCAATCCGGCTATGTCTATGACAGATTGTACCGCAATCTGTTCAACCGGGAATTTTTCTTACAGGCGTATCAAAATATCTATGCCAGTCAGGGAAACATGACCGCAGGCACAGACGGGAAAACCATTGACGCAATGAGCCTTGAAAGAGTTGACAGGCTTATTGCAGCCCTGAAAGACGAATCTTACCAGCCCAAGCCGTCCAGACGGACATATATTCCCAAAAAGAATGGAAAACTCCGTCCTCTGGGCATCCCGTCCATTGACGACAAGCTGGTACAGGAAGTTGTCCGTATGCTGTTGGAATCCATCTATGAAAACAGCTTTGAGGACACCTCCCACGGCTTTCGACCCAATAAAAGCTGTCACACAGCCTTGAGAATGATTCAAAATCGCTTTACACGGTGCAAATGGTTTGTGGAGGGAGACATTAAAGGCTTCTTTGACAATATCGACCATAATGTCATGATTGGCATCCTCCGCAAGAGAATCAAAGATGAACGCTTCCTGCGCCTTATCCGTAAATTTCTTAATGCGGGATATATGGAAGATAACCAAGTGCATCAAAGCTACAGCGGCACGCCACAGGGCGGCATCATTAGTCCTATTCTCGCCAATATCTATCTCGACCAGTTCGACAAATATATGGCAGAGTTTAAGAAACGGTTTGACCGTGGGAACAAGCGAGCCGTCAATGTGGAATACCGCAAGCTGAGCGATAAGAGAATCCGACTCAAAAGAAAGCTGGCAAAGGCAAAAACTGAGGAAGAAAAGCAGTCCTTACTGGAAAGCATCTGGGAACTGGACAAGGTTCACAAGTCCATCCCCTGTAAAGACCCTATGGACGAAAACTTCCGCAGACTGCAATATGTCCGCTACGCTGATGACTTTCTTATCGGTATCATCGGAGCCAAAGAGGATGCACAGGCTGTGAAACAGGAAATCGGCACATATATCGCCGGACAGTTGAAATTGGAACTGTCGGACGAAAAGACGCTGGTAACCAAAGCGACAGACCGGGCAAAATTCTTAGGATTTGAAATCAGGGTTACACCGCAGAGCAATCACACCAAGAAAACCAAAAGTGGTTCTACGGCCAGAAATTACAGCGGCCATGTCATGCTGGAAGTCCCAACTTCCGCCATTCAGAAGAAGCTGCTGGAACTGGGAGCCATGAGAATCGATGTTCGCAATGGAACAGAGATTTGGCAGCCCACCCATCGCGGAAAACTTGTCGGGCGAACGGACCTGAGTATTCTTGACCAGTACAACGGCGAGATACGAGGATTCTGTAACTATTATGCGATTGCAAACAATCGCTCCAAGCTACACAAGTTCCGCTATATCATGGAGTACAGCTTTTACAAAACTCTGGCCTGTAAATACCGCACAACAAAGCGCAAAATCATTGTTCAGTATCGTATCGGCAAAGACATCGGTGTGAAATTTCAGGACAAACATGGCAAGGAGCGTATTCGACTACTGTGGCAAGGCAGTCTTGCCAGAGACCCCTATCCTCTGGGAAAAGAAGCGGATATTATCCATAAGCCAAAAGGCATTCTGAAGAAGCCCAGTCTTGGCGCACGATTGAAAGCAAATCGGTGTGAATGGTGTGGAAAAGAAACTTCAGTGTTGGTGATGCACCAGGTAAGAACGCTGAAAGAGCTGGATGAAAGTCAACCGTGGGCAGCTTTTATGAAAAAGATTAACCGGAAAACACTGGTAGTCTGTGAAAGCTGTCACACTAAAATACACAGTGCAGACTGTGAATGAATGGAGAGCCGGATACAGCGAGAGTTGTAAGTCCGGTTCGGGGGCGAGTGTCCGGAAACCTACCGCAGCAATGCGGCAAGGCGCTGGGTACTTAGCCTACTCAATACCGTGTCTTTCGTTGACGGGATCAAGTATTACCGCAGCGAAAAGGACTACTTTACCATGCAGCGGGAATCCGACCGGTTGTGCCGGGAATACGGCCTGTCCGTCATTGAAAACCCCCAGCGCGGCAAATCCAAGCACTACGGGGAATGGCGGGCCGAGCAGGAAGGCCGCCCCACCTACCTTTCCCTCATCAAAGCCGATGTGGACGCTGCCATCCGCCAGTCAATGACGGAACGGCAGTTTTTTTATCATCTGCGGCAGATGGGCTATGAAGTCAAGGTGGGCAAGGACATTACGGTGCGCCCCTACGACCGGCCCCACGGTAGGAAACTTGCGCGCAACTTTGGCGAGGCCTATTCCCTGGAGAACATCCGCAGGCGGATTTTAGCCCAGCGCCGCCCCCAGCGGGAACACAGGCCGGAGCCGTTTCGGTGCAGGCTACACGGGGATTTGAAACAGGCCAAAAAGGTGACGGGGTTCCGCGCCCTCTACTTCCACTACTGCTATCTGCTGGGGGTGTTCCCCAAAAAGCAGAACCGACAGACGGGTCATGTGCCCCACGCGCTGCGGGAGGATTTAATCCGGGCAGAGGAACTTACCGATGAGGCGCGGCTGCTTTCCCGCCACCGCATTGACACCCTGGAGCAGCTTAACGCCTATCGGTCCGATGTGAAATCTCAGTTTGCCGGCCTGACGGAACAGCGGAAAAGCCTGTACCGGAAACTTCGCACCAAGGCAGTGCTGGCCGACCCTGCCAGGCAGGAGTATATCCGGGCTGAGATCTCCAAACTATCTGCGCAGATCAAGGAGCTGCGCCGGGAGGTGAAGCTGTGCGGGGATATTGCCCTGCGCTCCACTTCCATCAAGGATAAGATACAGGCCGCCCGTGAGGAAGTCTCCGGCAGGGATGAGAAAGCCCGCCAGGAGCCGGAGCAGGGCCGGGCGGCTCCCCCAGGAAGGAGATGATTTTTGATGTATAACTCAGGCGACGCGGCGGAGCAAGTGGTACGGATGAGCCTGGAGGGCGCTGAATTTGCCCTCAAAATCACCGGTTCTGCTGCTAAAAATCTGGCCGCCGCCCTTTACACGGTTCTGAAAGACCAGAAAAAGACCAAGGGCAAAGCCCGCATTGAAGCCATGCTGCGGGAGAAGCGCCCCTTAAAGGTTTACACCATCAAGAAGGAGGATTGCCCGGAGTTTGCCAAGCAAGCCAAGGGGTACGGGATTCTTTATGCGCCCATCCCGGTGAAGAAAGGCGACGACACCATCGACATTCTGGTGTTCGAGGATGACGCTGCCAGAGCCAACCGGATCGTGGAGAAGTTCAAGCTCACCGTTGTGGATACGGCTTCGATCAAGGAGGATATTGAGAAATCCCGCGAACAGCGCGGCAGCGAACCCGCCGCGCCGGAGCAGGCCATGCCGGAAAAGAGTGTGGACGACCAGCTTTTGGATGAGCTGATGGAAAAGCCCACCCAGAAAGAAAAAGCCCAGCCGGAAAATCCGGCAGCGGAGAAGAACGCCCCTTTTGCCCCAGCGGCGGAAAAATCCCCTCCGTCCGAGCCTATCTCCGAGAGCAGCAGCAAGTCCGCAAGGGGTACTTCTGATGGAGCCGAGAAGCCTTCCGTCCGGCAGGAGCTGCGGGACATCCAGGCCCAGCGGAAGAAGGAGGCGGAGGCTGCCAGGGCCGAGGAGCCGGCTGCACCCCAGAAGAAGGCGGCTCAGAAAACAACCCGGCACCAGCCGCCCAAACCCAAAAAGAAGCCCAAATCGAAAGAGAGGTAATCTGTGATGAATAATTTTGACGATCTGTTTGAACAGCAGCCCCAGGCGGAGGCCGCGCCGCAAAAGCAGGAAAGCCAGAAAGAGCGCCCCAAGCGCCAGTGGTGGCAGATCCGGGAGGAAAAACAGCGAAAAGAAGCCTATGCCACCTTGGACCGGATTTTTGGAGAGTTCTCCGAGGGTACGGGCAGTATGGAGGCATATCTGGATGTGCAGAGCCGTTTTCCCTTCCACTCTGCTCGCAATGCACTTCTGATTGGGGATAAATGCCCCGACGCGGTGCGTGTAGGCGGCTACAAGGAGTGGCACGCCCAGGGGATCGAGATCTTGGAGGATGAGAAGCGTTTGCCCATCATCATTCTGGAGCCGGGCAAGGCATACCGGCGTGAGGATGGCAGCGTGGGCCAGAACTTTTACGCCAAGGAAGTCTATGATATTTCCCAGACTACGGCGCGGGATCAGGTTCAGCCCCAGGTGCGCTACGATGACCGTCTGCTCTTAAAGGGCCTGATTGCCAGTTCCCCGGTGCCCATCCGGGCCGTGGAGGAACTGCCACAGGGCCGTGGGGCCATGTTTTCTGCAGAGCAGAACGCCATCCTGGTGAAAAAGGGCATGGACGCGCCGGACATCTTCCGCTGTGTTTCTCTGGAGGTTGCCAACGTGCAGCTTGCCCAAAGCATGGACGGCTATTCCAGAGAGACAGATGGCTACAAAGCCTATGCTGTCAGCTATATGCTCTGCAAGCGGTATGGCGTGGACGCCAAAGAGTATGAGATTTCCAAACTGGACGGCGTGTTTCAGGGACAGGTCCCCAGGGAGGATATTCCTGCTGCCCTCACCGATATGCGGGATACGTTCAAATCCCTCAATGGCCGTATGGCCAGGGCTATGGGCCTCACCCGCGACAGCAAGCAGAAGGAACAGGAACGGTAAAGGAGGAGTAGACCCATGGAAAAACAGGAAAAAGTCGTCCTCACCCTGGACAGCTATGAGCATGGGATCATGATTCGCGCCCTCAACGAACTGCGCAACGATATGCTGGAGGAACAGCGTGACCCCGGCCCGGTGGAGGACGTTCTGCTGAAAACCATTGACGCCCCAGCCCAAAAAGACAAGAAAGCGAAGCGCCGGGATGAAGCCAGATAATAAGGCGGGCGGCCCCTGGCTCTATGCCCTGGGGCTGGTCCCGGTGATCTGGTTCGCCCTGCTGATTGCGCCTGCCATTTCCGGGGGACTTTCGGAGATCGTCAGCGCCCTGCCTGCGGCAATGAACAATCCATTCAAAATCGTGTGGTGTGAGGACAGTGTAAAAACTGTCCTCATTTTTATTGCCGCCTATGGGCTGGGCATTGGCATTTATCTTTCTTCCCGGCGCAATTACAGACGAGGTGAAGAACACGGTTCCGCCAAATGGGGCGATCCGCGGGCCGTGAATAAGAAATACCGGGACAAGGATCCGTTCAAAAACCGCATTTTTACCCAGCACGTCCGCATGGGGCTGGATGGCCGGAAGCACCGCCGCAACCTCAACACTTTGGTGGTGGGCGGCAGTGGCGCGGGAAAAAGTCGGTTCTACGCCAAAGTGAACATCTGCCAATGCAATACGTCCCTTTTTATTTTGGACTGTAAGGGGGAACTGCTTCGTGACTGCGGCGGCCTGTTGGAACAGATGGGCTATGAGATCAAGGTGGTGGACCTTCTGAACATGGAGAAAAGCCATTGCTACAATCCCTTTGCCTATCTGAAATCCGACAACGATGTGCAGAAGATGGTGACGAACCTTTTCAAAGCCACCACTCCGAAAGGGAGCCAGTCCAACGACCCTTTCTGGGATACTGCGGCCAGTATGCTCCTCATGGCGCTGGTGTTTTATCTGTGGTACGAAGCGCCGGAGGATGAGAAGAATTTCCCCATGATTATGGAGATGCTCCGAGCCGGGGAGGTGCGGGAGGATGATGATTCCTACCAATCGCCGCTTGACGAACTGTTTGACCGGCTGGAAATGCGCTCCCCGGATCACATCGCTGTGAAGTATTACAAGGATTACCGTTCCGGCTCTGCCAAAACGCTGAAATCCATCCAAATCACCTTGGCGTCTCGCCTGGAAAAATTCAATCTTTCTTCGGTGGCGGCTCTTACCGCCACGGATGAACTGGACCTTTCCAGCCTGGGCGAGAAAAAAGTGGCACTCTTTGCCCTCATCCCGGACAACGACGCCAGCTTCAATTTCTTGGTAAGTTTGCTGTATGCCAGCACTTTCCAGGAACTTTTTTATTCTGCCGACCGGGTACACGGCGGTAGCCTGCCCGTACCGGTGCATTTTCTCATGGATGAGTTCGCCAACGTGAGCTTGCCGGATGATTTCGACAAGCTGCTGGCCACCATGCGCTCCCGGAATATCAGCGTTTCCATCATCATTCAGAACATTGCCCAGCTCAAGGCGCTGTTTGAAAAGCAATGGGAATCCATCATCGGCAACTGTGATGAATTTTTGTACCTGGGCGGCAATGAAACGTCCACTCACAAGCTGATCTCTGAGAACTACCTGGGGAAAAGCACCCTCTGGCTGGACACCTACGGCAAGAGCA
>OLSL01002336.1_pt1 | contig 15496 bp, 21 predicted proteins | sample 1672511 | NCBI WGS metagenome assembly OLSL01 (sample SAMEA3136694, study PRJEB25190) | human gut metagenome | biome: human gut; feature: human-associated habitat; material: faeces | place: Austria | collected 2013
GTACTCAAGAGGTACTGGACGATGGCAGTCTCCGGCTCCACCATCATATGGTGCTTAATGCGGCTGGCGGTGGCAAAGATGACTTTGATACCATCAAGGCGCTATGGGAATACGGGCGCGATACATATATAGAGTGGTTGCACAACGATCAGGACGTTGTTGATAAAGCCACGTACATGACCCATGAGCCCCGGGATCACGGCAAGCCCCGGCCGGGCGAGCAGACATGGACCCCGTGCCGTGGGTTGAAACGCCCAGAGGTTGAGACCATCGACGTGCCGGATGATGTAACGCTTGAAGCACCTGTCGGTGCAGTTATCGTCGAGCGGGACGGCGTCCGGAATGAGTGGGGCGAGTTCGTTTACATTGAATATTGGTTGCCCAGACCGGACTTGCTGTATGGGCCATATATAAATTCTGGGGGGAGGTAGTAACTTATGGACAACGTAGATAAGAAAGACCCGAGGGAGATACTGCGGCGTACACTGCACATCGATCAGGAGATTAAAGCCCTCCAGCAGGAACAGGCCCAGCTGGAGGAAAGCCTTAGCTCCATCCAGAGTTTTGACTACGGGAAACCCATCGTGCAGTCCTCCGCTGGAAGGGGCAGTGTGGAAGCGTTGGCGATCCAGGTGGCTGACGGCAAGGACAGAATTGCACGGCGCATCAGTCAGCTGATCGCTGCCAAGGCTGAGGCCCTTGACCTGATTGCAAAGCTACCGGAGGGGCCGGAACACAACGTGCTGGTGCAACGGTACATCCTGCTACACAGTTGGGAGCAGACGGCGGTGGAGCTGGGCTACAGCTACCGCCATGTGATCCGGCTGCACGGTGAGGCCCTGCGACAACTGCGCGCCATGTCCTAAGATGTCCTTGAATGTCACATGGGTCCTGTGATATCGTGTATTCTGGAAAGAGTGAAAAGAATGAACAATCCAAGATATGCGAACGGCGCATTGCGACGGAAGCATCGGGCGCGGCTCAAAGCCCTGGGTGGTGAGTGCGGGATCTGTCACGGAAAGCTCGGGCCGATTCACTACGACGAGCCGTCTGATGCAAAGCATCCGCTGAGCTTTGTGGTGGATGAGATTCGGCCGGTCTCCAGATGGCGGGAGTTTGGTTACTCGTCCCCCCGCGCCGCCGCCGAAGACTGGAACAATCTGCAAGCTGCGCATTACGTCTGCAATCAGCAGAAAGGCGCAAGGACAGGCGACGTGTTTTCGCAACCAAAACATTTGCCTAAGGTGTCCGACGGCGAGTGGTAGGGGGAGGTCCCCGGCCCCGTGCCGAGGCGCGCCCATCGTCGTCCAGCGCCGATTTACCCCCGAGGGATAGCCCCAGAAGGGGGTGGTCAATCCAGGGGAAGGAGGATGCCGAATGGCAGAAAATACATCTATCCGCGCACGCGCGGAGATTTCCAAGCGCTGTAAAAAAGCAGCGCGAAAAATGACCCGTTTTTGGCGGGAAAGTGGTGTGGACGCTGAGAAAATTGACGCGCTCACGCCCCTTTTTGATAACATTTGCTGGATGCAAATCAAGCTGGACGACGCTCGGGCAGAGATCGGCGAGGATGGGTTGCTGACCGAATACGACAACGGCGGCGGTCAGTCCGGCGTCCGCCAGAACCCAGCGTTTAAGGCCTATGAAGCCCTGTGGAAATCCTATTGCACCGGGCTCGGAATCCTCCTGGCGGAGCTGCCGGACAATGCAAAAGCCGCCGCGACAGCTGCCGGTCAAAAGACTGCCCCGGAAACAGCGTTGGCCCTTGTTCTGGGCAGGCGAAAAGAGGCGTGACGATGGCAGCGGATCGCATTGGATCGCAGACACCGAGAATCCAGGTGGAGCCGGAGCGGGTACGGTCTGATGGCGAGGATGCTGCACTCCTGATGGCGGCTTATGGCAACAGTCTGGATCCGTGGCAGCGGAGTGTGGTGGATTGCTGGCTCGGGCGTGATACGTCCGGCGCTTACAGCGTTACCTCCGCAGGTCTGGCGCTTCCGCGGCAGAACGGCAAAAACGTATGCCTGGAGGCTCGGGAGTTTTTCGGGCTGGTGGTCAGCGGGGAGAAAATCCTTCATACTGCGCATCAGGTCCGGACGGCGAAAAAGAGCTTTAACCGGCTGGCGCAAATGTTTACCGACAAGCGCCACCATGAGATCATTGCTCTGGTTAAAAACATCCGCCGAACCAATGGCGAGGAAGCCATTGAGCTGGTTAACGGCGGCGTGATCGAATTCTCCTCACGGTCGCGGCAGGCTGTCCGCGGCTTTGACGGATTCAGCCTGGTTGTGTACGATGAGGCCCAGGAACTGACGGACGATCAGGTGGAGGCTATTATGGCAACGCTGGCAGCATCGGCCACCGGCACCAGACAGATTATCTATACCGGGACACCTCCATATCCGGGGTGCCCCGGTACTGTTTTCCGCAGGCGACGCACGGCCTGCCTCCAGGCTCCCGGTGCGCATGACGCATGGCATGAGTGGAGTGCGGACGGAGACGATGTGGAAAAGATCAACGTTGACGATCGGAGCCTGTGGTATCGGACGAATCCGGCGCTGGGCATCCATCTTGCCGAGGATTTCACTGCCGAGGAGCTGCGGAGCATGAGCCGGGACGGCTTTGCCCGGGAACGACTGGGCTGGTGGAGCCCGGTGTTGACGGAGCAGGAGGACTTTGCCCTGAATAAAACTGCCTGGGAAAAGTGCGCATCGGAGAATCGGAAGCCAGAGGGAAAAACCGCCTACGGCGTGAAGTTTGCCGCTGACGGGTCCGCTGTTTGCCTGTGCGGCGCTGTGATCCCCCAGGAGGGCCCGGCGCGGATCTCGCTGATTGATATGCAGCCCTGCGGCCGTGGCATCCGGTGGCTGGCCGACTGGCTGAACGCCCGGTATGACCGTGCCAGCTGCGTGGTGATTGACGGGCGCAACGGCGTGGATGTGCTGGTGGATCGGATCTCCGATACCTGGCGGGCAAAGGATGCTGTTGTCCGCGCTAATACCAGAAATGTGATTGCGGCGGTGTCCGTGCTGACGGATGCCGTCAACGATGGCACCCTCAGCTGGTATAAACCCCAGGCAGCGCTGAGCGACAGCGCCGTTACTGCTACCAAGCGGGCATTTGGCGGCGGGTATGGCTTCGGCGGCGACAACAGCCTGCCGATCGAGGCTTGCGCCCTGGCTCTCTGGGGTGCAAAGACCAGCAAGCGGGACCCCAACCGCAAAATGAGAATCGGGTAAGAGGGTGAAGAAATGACAAGTTTGAACTTTGGACGCGTCCATGGGCTGAACGACGCAGAACAGAAGCAGCTGGTGGAGCTTGCCGACGTATACAACTACCATCAGGGGAAAAACGCCACCAAAGACAAGTATTACGAAGGACAGGTCACTCTGAGGGACGTCAACATCGGCATTGCTCTGCCGGACGGGCTGGGGAAACTGGCGGTCGGGTGCAACTGGGGCCAGAAGGCCGTAGACGTGCTGGCTGCCCGGTCCATGTTTGACGGCTTTGTGGGTGCGAATGGCAATGACACCACGGCGCTGACGGAAATCATCGGAAAAAACCGGCTCGTGGCCGAATATCAAAAGGCGTGCCGGGACGAATTGCGGTATGGATGCGTCTTTGCGACGCTGTCTCCGGATGATGAGCTGGGGTGCAAGATCCGCTGGCACAGCCCGGCCACTGCATCGGCGCTGTGGGACGGCGACAAAGGCCGAATCTCCTGCGGTCTGGCAATCATCGACACCGCAAAGGATGAGAAATACAAGGACAGCTGGGTGCCGTCCCTAGTGAACCTCTACACCGACGGTGCCATTATCGTACTCGGCCGCACGTCGAGCGGGTGGATTGTGGAGAAGCGAGTGGCGCACAACATCAGCAGACCGATTATGGAGCCTATGGCGTGGGATGCCACCAACGGCAAACCGTTTGGGCGCTCACGGCTGAAATACCCCATCCGGACGCTGATTGACGATTATATCCGGATCCTTGCCAACGCTACCATTGCGCTGGAATTCGACACCACGCCGCAGAAGTACCTTTTGGGTGTTACGGATGAGCAGTATGACGTGATTATGTCGGACAAGTTTCGGCAGTACATGGGCAGCCTGATCGCCGCGACGCAAAATCCGGAAACCGGGCAGAATCCAACTTTCGGGCAGCTCGCCCAGGGCAGCCTCAGCCCCCATGTGGATAAACTCCGGATGGTGGCAACACAGTTTTCTGCCGCCACCGGGCTGACGGTGACGGATGTGGGCATAATCAACGACGCCAACCCCACCAGCTCGGACGCGATCCTTGCCCAGAGCCAGACACTGGTGTTGATGGCGCAGCAGTTAAACTCCGGTAACGGGGACAGCCTCAAGACCATTGCACTGATGGCGCAGGCAGTTGCCCGGAATTGCAGTCTGGATGCGCTGGAGGACGCAGAAACGGACATCGTGGCGCATTTTAAAAATCCGGCTATGCCCAGCGTGGCCGTGACCGCGGATGCCGCCATCAAGATTGCTTCGGCACGGCAAGAATTCGCGTCCACCGACACGTTTTTGGAGATGATCGGATTCGATCAGGCCGATATCCGGCGGATCCGCGCCCAGGAGCAGCGGGTCAGAGGGCAGAAGGTACTGACGGAGCTGGACAACGAGGATGATGCAAATGACAATCTCGGAGCGGGACTGGAATAATTACGTCCAGCGGCTGTCCAAATTGGACAAACGCGCCGGTGACGCCATGGCAAAGTATATTGCCAAGTACGGCGCGGAGGACACCGAGGGACTGATCGTCTATGCCAATGCGCTGGTGACAAAGTACGGCGAGGGCAGCGCGGAGTTGGCAGCTCAGATGTATGATGATCTGGCAGAGGCAGAGGGCGTGACCGTCAGCCCCGCAGAGCCCGCCCAGCCGCCCAGCATGTTAGAGGTGGCAAAGGCTATTTATCGCACGCTTGACAGCCCTCCGCTGATGGCAGGCGCCACCAGCCGGCTGGTAAAGCAGACCGGCGCGGACACCATCCTCAAAAACGCGCTGCGGGACGGGGCGGAATTAGCCTGGATCCCCGGCGGCATGAGCTGCGCATTCTGCCTGACGCTGGCAAGCCGGGGATGGCAGCGGGCCAGCAAAAAGGCCATTAAAAACGGCCACGCTCAGCATATCCACGCACACTGTATCTGCACCTATGCAATCCGCTTCTCCTCCAAGACAAATGTTGCCGGGTATGATCCGGCCAAATACCTCCGGATGTACGAGGGCGCTGAGGGCAATACCCCCAGTGAGAAAATCAACTCCATGCGCCGGGCGCAGCGGGAGGAGAATAAAGAGAAGATCAATGCCCAGCAGCGGGAAGCCTACGCTGCACGCAAGGCACTTGAAGATGCAGGAACAAAGAAAATTTCGGTTGATGGCTTGCCAAAAGGAAAGCGGCGTGATAAACTGGATGCAGACAGTTGGTACAGTAGCCATATCAAAAAGACTTTTGCTTCTGAGGAATTACTGGAAAGTCATTATTCAAAGCACGCCAAAGAGTTTGGCAATATCTCGAAGCAACAGTATTTAGGGTTGGCAAACAGTCTGGCAGCTAGAGAACCGTCTGAACAGGTTGCCCAACTGGTAAGGTCTGACGGGAGTATCTCAAAGTACAGCTTTGCCACCAATGAGTTTTTGGTTATAAACGCCGATGGAACTATCCGAACCTATTTCAAGCCAGAACAGAAGGAGGCGTACTGGAAAATTGAAATCGAACGAAATTCATGACCATGACCAGAAGTGCCCGGTATGCGGGAAAACGACAGTTGAGGAATATGGCATCTGCGATATCTGCGGTTGGGAAAACGACCCGGTACAGTCTTGGACGCCAACACTTGCAGGCGGTGCAAACCGGATGAGTCTGGAGAAAGCAAAAGAAGCGTACCGCAAAGGTATGCCAATCGAATAAAAACCACGATGCAGCTGCACCGTGGTTTTTTTATGCCCGGAGAAAGGAAAACAAATGAAAGATTCAGATAGCGGCAGCGGCGTGCGCATTGGCTTTTGCGGGCTGCTGACGCTTGTTTTTATCGTGCTGAAGCTCACCGACATTATCAGTTGGTCTTGGATTTGGGTGCTGGCGCCTGTGTGGGCTTCGGCTTTGTTTTGGATTGGCGTTATTGCGGTAATCGCGCTGATCGAACGCAGGATCTGAGCAATCTATAAAACTTCATATGCAATTGGCAGTGCTGAATTCCGGCGCTGCTATTTTTGTATAAAATTACGCCACGGCGGCGGAAAAGCCGGAAGGAGAATTATTATGGCAGAAACTGTGAACCAGGCAACTGTGAACCAGACAACTGTGAACCAGGCAACCAATCAGAGCGGTACTAGGGCCGAACCCCAGGGAGAACGCACCTTTACCCAGAGCGAGCTGAACGCCATTGTAGCGGATCGGCTGGGACGGGAGCGGGAGAAATACCAGGATTATGCGACGCTCAAGGAAAAGGCCGACAAGTACGACGCTGAGCAGGAGGCAGACAAAACCGACCTCCAGAAGGCCACGGAGAAGGTTGCAGCGCTCCAGGCCCAGGTGGACGCATACACCAAGGCCGACAACCTCCGGAGCATCCGGGAAAAGGTCAGCCAGGAGACCGGCGTCCCCGCGAACCTCCTGTACGGTGAGGATGAGGACAGCTGCAAGGCGCAGGCTCAGGCAATCCTGGCCTATGCCAAGCCCCAGAACAGTGTAAACACGATCCGGGATGGCGGCGACCCTCAGGCCAAGCTGAGCGGCAGCACACGAGACCAGTTTGCGGACTGGTTTAACAAAGCAACAAAATGAAAGTGAGGAATTAAACCATGGCAACTGATTTTAACAGAACCAGCTCCATCTCCCTGCCTACGGCGGTGGCATCGGAGATTTTGCAGAAGACCCAGGAGGACTCCGCCGTCATGGCTCTGGCACGGCAGATTACGCTGCCGGGCTTGGGCGTGACCATCCCCGTTATCACCGGCGACCCTGAAGCCGGATGGGTAGGGGAAACCGAGAAAAAGCCCGTAAAGCGCGGCAGCCTTGCAACCAAGGTAATCACCCCGTACACGTTGGCGGTCATTGTGCCGTTTTCCAACCAGTTCAAGCGGGACGCCTCGGCGCTGTACGATGCACTGGTTCAGCGGCTCCCCAAGGCACTGGGCAAGGCGTTTGACAAGACCGTATTCGGCAGTCTTGCCGTCCCCGGATCCAATTTTGACACCCTCAAGAGCTGCACCGCTCAGGAGATCGGCACCAACGCCTATAACGGTCTGGTGGCTGCGGATGCGGACATTGCCGACCACGGCGGCATCCTCAACGGCTGGGTACTCTCTCCCAAGGGCAAGAGCCTGCTGCTGACTGCGGTGGACGGTAACAAGCGCCCGCTGTTTATCAACAACGTGGCGGAGGGGGCTGTGCCCATGATTCTGGGTGCGCCGGTGCAGCAGAGCAAGGGCGCGTACATTTCCCCGGTAGCAGCCAGTGACGGCCCCCCCAAGGTCGAGGCTGTGCCTGCCACCGTTGGCTATGCTGGTGACTGGACTCAGGCGGTATATGGTACTGTGGAGGGCGTACAGATTGCGGTCTCCGATCAGGCTACCCTGACCGACGGCAGCACCACCATTAACCTGTTTGAGCAGAATATGTTCGCGGTGCGCGCTGAGATCGAGGTGGGCTTCCGCTGTGATACCAGCGTGTTTAACCGGCTGACCAAGGCGTGAGGTGAACGATATGACCAAGTTGATTAATGCCATGACCGGCACGGAGATGTGGGTCGATGACAGCCGGGTGGAGGAGTACCTGAAGCTGGGGCACCAGCGGCCCGGAAAGACGGCGAAGGCAGGGAAGGCCAAGTCCAGCCAGAAAGCCGACGCGTCGGAAGACGCACGGCCCAAGGAAGCTGCTGCGCCGGAAGACGCACGGCCCCAGGAAGCTGCTGCGCCGGAAAACAAAGCGGGCGAATGAGATGGCATCTGACCTGACATACGCCACCGCCTACGACGTGGAAGAAGGCTTCCGGGCCTTGACGTCGGAGGAACAGACCCGCGCTGAGGCGCTGCTCCAGGAGGCCGCTATCATCATTAACGCCTACAACCAGTCTGCCAGCGAGGATGCCAAACGTCTGGTTTCTTGCCGGATGGTCCGGCGGCAGCTGGGTGCGGGAGACGGCGGCGACATCCAATTTCCCATGGGGTCTACTCAGGGCAGCATGAGTGCCATGGGCTACAGCCAGAGCTGGACCATGGGCAGCGGCTCCGTTGGAGAACTCTATCTGTCCAAATTGGACAAAAAACTGCTGGGCGTGGGCAACCGGATCGGGGCCCACTCCCCGCTGGAGGGTATGACCAATGCAGGGGATTGACATCATCCGCTACAACAAAACCCAGACCGGTGTGGACGGCTTCGGGGCCCCGATTTATTCGGAGGCACCTGAGGTCGTCCACAATGTGCTGATTGGGGAGCCTGCCACCGAGGACATCGTCAACGATCTACAGCTGTACGGCAAGCGCCTTGCCTACACGCTGGCGCTGCCCAAGGGCGACGATCACGACTGGAGCAATGTCGTGGTGGAGTTCTTTGGCCAGAAATTCCGCAGTTATGGATCGGTGACAGAAGGCATTGAGGCGATGATCCCCCTCCGGTGGAATCGAAAGGTCAAGGTGGAACGGTATGAGTAAGCTGAAAATTGAGCTGGACAGCGCCGGGATTCGGGCGCTGCTGAAATCCCAGGAGATTGTGGACGTGCTCCAGGCTCAGGCGGACAACATCCGCGCTCAGCTGGGAGATCAGTACCAGACCAGCCAGCATATCGGCAAGACCCGCGCCAATGTGTCCGTATATACCGAGGATCCGGATGCGCTCCAGGACAACGCCACAAATAATACCATGCTCAAGGCGATGGGCGTTAAAATGCCATCCAGCGCCCCGAGAACCGGGAAACAGGTTGAAGGATACTGGCGCAAGGGCAAAAACGGGAAGAAAATCTGGGTGAATGCATACCAGCGGAGGAAATAGCTATGATTATCGAAAAAACAATCCGCGACTATCTCGCCGCCCAGCTGGATTGCCCGGTGTACGCAGACATGCCGGAGACCTTGCCGGAGCGCTGCGTGCTGGTGGAGAAGACCGGCTCCGGGTATGAGAACTACATCCGCAGCGCTATGATCGCGCTGCAAAGCTACGGGAAAAGCCTGTATGAGGCAGCACAGCTCAATGAGCAAGTGAAGAAAGCCATGGACAATGCGATCCGGCTTAGCTGCATCTGCTCCAGCAGCCTCAACAGCGATTACCCGTTTAACGACGACACGAGCAAACGGCACCGGTACCAAGCGGTGTACGATATTGTGCATTACTAGAAAGAGGTGCAATACAATGGCAGAGACAAACACCAATAGCACAGAAAATGTCAGCGTTGGCAAGCCAAAAGTCGGCGGCGCGATTTTCCGCGCCCCCGCCGGTACGGCCATCCCCACCGATGCAACAACCGCCCTGGCTGCGGCATTTGCGACAGTGGGCTACATCTCGGAGGACGGCGTGACCAACTCCAACTCCCCATCCTCCGACACGGTGAAGGCCTGGGGCGGAGACACGGTTGGCGACTACCAGACGGAAAAACCCGACACATTTAAGTTTAAGATGCTGGAAAGCCTCCGGGAAACCGTACTCAAGGCCGTATATGGAGACAGCAACGTCAGCGGTACGCTTACCACTGGGCTGGCCGTTAAGGCCAACAGCACCGAACAGGCGCGCTGCGTGTGGGTCATTGACATGATCCTCCAGGGTGACGGGCTCAAGCGTATCGTGATCCCGTTGGGCAAGGTCACGGAGGTGGGCGACATCGTCTACAAGGACGGCGAGCCCATCGGATACGAAGTTACCATCAGCGCCAGCCCGGATGATAGCGGCAACACCCACTATGAGTACATCAAGAAGGGGGCGGAAACATGATCCAGGGCAAGACTAAAACCGGATTTGCGTACCAGCTGGACGATGACGCCATGAACAACATGGAACTGGTGGACGCTATGGCAGAGCTGGACGACGGCGGGCATCCCTTTGCCCTGAGCCACGTGTGTCTGCTTCTGCTGGGCAAGGATCAGCGGAAGCGGCTGTACGACCACATCCGCACCGAGGATGGCAGAGTTCCGCCCCAGGCGATGGGCGAGGAAATTGCGGACATCATCCGCGGATTCGGCGAGCAGGGAAAAAACTCTGCACCCTCGCCGGTATGATTGCCACCGACCGGGACGCGTTAATCTGCGACCTGGCCGAAACGTATGGAATCTACGATATGCGAGCACTGCCGGTTTCCACCCTGGCGGTGCTCGCTGCCGGTTTGAGGGACAACAGCCGAATTAAAATCAAAATGTCCGGAGTACAGGCCGATCAGGAAACCCTGCTGCTTGCAATGGCAGTGGACAACCTGCGGTTTCTCTCTTGGACAAAGACCAAGGCAGCGCAGAGCGGAAACGATCGCCCGAAATCTATCGCGCAGGCGCTGCTGGGGCAGGTGGAAAAGACGACCCCGAATGTTGCATACGGGAGCGGGGCGGAATTCGACGCTGCGTGGAAGCGGCTGGCCGGAGGTGAGTGACGATGGCTGAATCAAGCATTGCAAAGGCATATGTGCAGATCATCCCGTCGGCAGAGGGAATCAAGGGTAAGCTGAGCAGCATCCTGGGCAGCGAGGCCGCCAGCGCAGGAAAAAGCGCGGGCCAGAGCTCCGGCAATGCCCTGATAAACGGGCTGAAATCCGCGATGGGGTCTGCGTCCAAGGTGGTAGGCACGGCGTTCAAGGCCGCTGCCACGGCCGGAGTTGCCGGGCTTGGCGCTGCTTCGGCGGGCATTGCTGCATTTTCGAAAAAGGCGCTGGACGCCTATGCGGACTATGAGCAGCTGGTGGGCGGCGTCGAGACACTATTCGGCTCTGCCGCAGGTACGGTGATGCAGTATGCAGATCAGGCGTTCCAGAGCGCCGGACTGTCTGCAAACGACTATATGGAGACAGTAACGAGCTTTTCTGCGTCTCTACTCCAAAGCCTGAACAATGACACCGGGAAAGCCGCCGAGTACGCCAACCAGGCGCTTGTGGATATGTCCGATAATGCCAACAAAATGGGCAGCAATATGGTGGACATCCAAAATGCCTATCAGGGCTTTGCCAAGCAGAACTACACCATGCTTGACAACTTGAAGTTGGGCTACGGCGGCACCAAGGAAGAAATGGAGCGCCTGATCGCAGACGCCAACAAGCTCAAAAAGGCGAACGGCGAGACAGCGGACCTCTCCATCTCCTCCTTTGCGGACATCGTGGAGGCCATCCACCTGGTGCAGACGGAGATGGGCATCACCGGCACCACCGCCAAGGAGGCCAGCACCACCATCCAGGGCTCTGTGAGCGCGATGAAAGCGGCCTGGACAAATCTGATGGTCGGCGTGGCGGATGATACACAGGACTTTGACCAGCTGATGGACAACTTTGTCTCGTCCGCTGCGACGGCTGCCAGCAATATTCTGCCGCGGCTGGAGACGATCCTGACGGGGACCGGGCAGCTGATTACTAAAATGGCACCCATCATCACGGCGGCGATGCCCGTGCTGGTGCAGGCGGTACTCCCGGCTATGATTGAGGCTGGCGTGTCGCTGATCTCGGCGTTTGCCGGGTCAATTATCAGCAGTGGCCCGGCACTGGTGCAGACGGCCATGGATGCTATTCAGACGGTGCTCACCAATGGATTGGGTCTGTCTGATAGCACAGCAAACGGCATTATGGGCGTGCTCCAGTCACTACTGGAGGGCTGCCAGACAATATTTACGGGCATCGGCGATGCCTTTGGCGCGGTGCGTGATACCGTCAATACGATCATGGCGGATGCCGGTATCACCTGGACAGATGTCTGGGATGGGATTGCGGCCGGTATTTCCGCTGCCGCTGCCGTGATCAGCGGCGTGATTACCGGGATCGCTGACACCATTGCGTGGGTCGTGGAGGAGGCCACAACAGACGGCACCGTTCTTAACGACATTTGGACTGGTATTCAGTCGGCGGTCCAGGAGGTCGGAGACATCGTGGACAGCGTCTTTGACGACGTCCAAAACGTGATCAGCGGTGCTATTGCCACGGTCAGCGAGGATGTTACCACTGCGGGGATCACCTGGGACGGCGTGTGGAACGGTATTTGCACAGTTGTGGATAATGCCGGAGCTGCAATCAGTTCTGCGCTCGGCGTCCTTGGTGATTTTATGTCGTGGCTGACATCCGGCAGCGCAGGGGCGGAAGCGTTCCAGGCAGCAATCGTCGGGATCGTAACCGCAATCACTGCCTACAACGCCATTATGGGCGTGCAGCAGGCAATTACGACGGTGGTGACGGCTGCACAGGCTGCGCTTAACCTCGTCATGGCTGCCAACCCGATCATGCTGGTGGTGATGGCTGTGGCTGCACTGGTAGCCGGTCTAATCTACCTCTGGAATACCAACGAGGGATTCCGGGAGGCTGTCACGACAGCGTGGGAGGCGATCAAGGAGGCATTCTCCACCGCGATTGATGCAATTTGCGGTTTCTTCTCCAATCTCGCGGCCACGGCGTCAAGCATCTGGAACAGCATCACGACCACAATTTCCAATGCGGTCAATACGGTCAGCACGACGGTCAGCAACGTTTTTAATGCAGTCAAGACCACCGTATCCAATATCTGGACCGGCATCAAAACCACGATCTCCAATGTGGTCAACAGCATCAAGACTACGGTGTCCAATGTATTCAACGCGGTCAAAACTGCGATTTCCACACCGCTCAGTGCCGCAAAAACCACGGTTGTCAGTATTTTTAGCAGCATCAAGACCACGATCTCCGATAAGATTCAGGCCGCAAAGAACGCGGTACACAACGCCATTGAGGCCATCAAAGCGAAATTTAATTTTACTTGGAGCCTGCCAAGTCTAAAATTGCCGCATATCAGCATCTCTGGAAAATTCTCAATTTCGCCCCCCAGCGTCCCGAAATTTGGGATTAGCTGGTACGCCAAGGCAATGCACTATCCCATGCTGCTTCGGACGGCTACCATTTTTGGTATGGACGCCAACGGCACTGCGTTAGCAGGCGGCGAGGCCGGTGATGAGGTTGTCAGCGGTGCCAAAACCCTGATGGGTATGATCCGCGGGGCCGTCGGCGGCGAGCTGTCCGGCAGCACCTCGGCGCTGGAAGCCAAGCTGGATCGGCTGATTGCTCTGCTGGCACGGATGACCGGCGTCACCATCAACGTCAACGGTACCGACTACCGCAGTAAGATGGAGCTGGCCGAAGCCATCATGGAGCTGCTGGAGCGAGATTACGAGAGACAGGAGGCGGCATTATGACCGCAAAAAATACGCAGTATTTTACTTATGATGGGGTAGACAGCCGCACCCATGGCATCTATCTCAAAAGCGCGATTAAAATCGGGGGCGCTCAGCCCAATGTGGACAAGATCTCCGTTCCGGGTCGGAGCGGGGATCTTTTGCGCTATGAGGGCAGCTTCTCCAACGTCGGCTTCTCGGCGGAGTGCTTTGTGACCGGCGAGGACGTTCAGGCCAAGGTAGCGGCCATTTCCCAGTGGCTGATGGGGACAGACGGCTACCGGACGCTGCGCTTTCCGTGGGAGGACGGTTTCCGGCTGGCCTATGTGGCGTATGCCCCCGGTGTGGAATGCCTGTCCAACAGCATCCGCGCCTTTGCCTTGGAGTTTGGCTGTATGCCTCAGGTGTACACCGACGCCGGACAGGAGACCTTTGAGGTCACCAGCGGAACCGTGCTGCAAAACGCCTGGATGGAGGCTCGGCCCCTGATCCGGGTGTATGGTACCGGAAGCGGTTTCTTGAATGTCGGGGGTACGATTGTCAGCATCAAGGGAGCAACGCCAACTCCGGCGCTGAACCTGGACTGCGAGACGCAAAACGCTTACAAGATCGGCACGGGCGGCGCAACCGTCAACTGGAACGCAAATATTCATGCTCAGAAATTCCCCACGCTGCCCCATGGTAGCACCACGATCTCCTGGGCGGGAGATATCACCAGAGTAGAAATCACACCAAGGTGGTGGCATCTGTGAAACCGATACTTTACACGGAGACGGAGACATCGTACTCGGACAACGGCCTCGGAATCCTGACTGACGCCATCAGCTGCACAGTGACGCAGAAGAGAAACGGCTCCTATGAGCTGGAGATGGAATACCCGGTGCAGGGGATCCATTACAGCGACATCACACTCCAGCGGATTATCCTGGCGAAACCGGACGAGTTGAGCCGGAACCAGCCATTTCGCATCTATGATATCTCCAAGCCAATGTCCGGCGCTGTGACCGTCTACGCGCGTCATATTGCCTATGGTTTAATGGGAATCCCAGTTAAGCCATTTACGTCTGCGTCCGCTTCTGAGGCTATGCAGGGGCTGATAACCAATGCTGCGGTGGACTGTCCATACACCTTCAGCACAGATAAGGAAACAACAGCTACCATGACTGTAGATGTGCCTACTGCCATCTGGAGCCTGCTGGGCGGCAGTGAGGGCGGAATTCTGGATGTCTACGGCGGCGAGTATGAGTTTGACAAGTACGCTGTCACCCTCCACAAGGAGCGGGGGGAGAATCGGGGCGTTGTGATCCGGTACGGAAAGAACCTGACCGATCTCAAGCAGGAGCAGTCGTGCGCCAACGTCTACACCGGCGTATACCCCTACTGGAAAAGTACCGACGGAAAGCTGGTACAGCTGGCCGAAAAAGTGCTCAACGCTGAGGGCACATACCCGGTGACGCGCATCCTTCCGTTGGATTTAAGCTCTGAATGGGAGAACGCACCAACCGAGGATCAGCTGCGCACGAGGGCCCAGACCTACATGGCATCAAACCAAATTGGCGTGCCGACGGTCAGCCTGACCGTGGAATTTGTCCAAATTGGACAAATTGAACAGATTGCAATCTGCGATACGGTGACGGTGTATTTTGAGCAGATCGGCGTGTCGGCCACGGCGAAGGTCACTAAGACCGTGTATGACGTGCTGCAGGAGCAGTATGACAGCATCGACATTGGATATGCCCGGCAGACGTACAACCAGATGATCGCCAGCTACAACCGGCGGGTGGATCGCACCGCCAGTAAGCGGGACATACAGAGGGCTTCGGCCAGTATTAGTGCGTCAACTAAAACCGAGCTAAGCGGCTATGCCACCCAGGCATACGTTACCCAGCAGATTCAGGCAGCGGTGGTATCGACGTGGGAGGCGAGTTACTGATGAGCACGCAGACGGACAAGCTCCAGCAGATAGCAAATGCAATCCGGGCAAGCTCCGGGGAGACAGAGCAGATTCAAGCGGCCATATTTTATCAAAAAATATTGCAGCTCAAGCGCTACCGCTGGGCCGACAGCGCCCCAACCTATTGCGAGCCAAGGGCTTTGGAGGCGGTGGACGTGGCAAAAAGCTACTGGATCGCCCGGGCTTCGGGCCGGAAATTCGTCTATTCC
>OLSL01002337.1_pt1 | contig 15495 bp, 16 predicted proteins | sample 1672511 | NCBI WGS metagenome assembly OLSL01 (sample SAMEA3136694, study PRJEB25190) | human gut metagenome | biome: human gut; feature: human-associated habitat; material: faeces | place: Austria | collected 2013
GCTGAAAGCACTGAGGCCTTCCCTCTCGGCACACGGATGACATTGGGCAAACGGAAAATTCGCAGGAAAAGCAGGGATGCCTGGTGTTCTACATTGAAATCCCTGCGCGCTTATGGTACAATATTTTTCATAGGCGCTGTGCCGTCGGATTTGAGACAAACTGCGTACAGGCAGGTTGCCTTTTCTTTCATCCGCCGGTTAGAGTAGGCTAACCTGTGCGCAGACCTGGAAAGGTAGAATGGACCAATTTGCATAAAAGTGTCTAATGATGTGTCAGAGGAGGTGGTCTGGTATGCAAGAAGCACGATATGATTTTCTTCATGGGCAAACGGAGCGCAACGACTTTTTCTCCCCCGCAATGCAGCGGCTTTGTGGTATTATGAAAGACAATCAGGTTGCTTTGCCAAGCGATATTGGAGAAGGATATTTCCGCTATATTTCACCGTGCCCCAATATCGAGATGTATATCTGCGATGTAATGTTTTACAGGGACACAGTATTGCGGGAGCAAGTGTATAAGGATTCTTTTTCCGTCATTTTCTCTCTTTCCGGCGCATTGGAGTGGAAGTCTTCGGGCAGAAACCAAAAAACGTTGTTGGAAAAGGGAGATTGCTGCGTATACGGCAGCGGTCTGTTTGATGCGGAAAATATCTATGAGGCAGGACAGAGATATATAGGCGTCGGACTGAACCTGCATCCCTGTCGGTTTCGGTCTGTGATGGATGGCTTGCAGAAGAAAAAGGCTTGCACCGCCTTTAACGGGGGAAAAAACCCGCCAAAACATAGAATCACCGCTACCATAGAAGCTACAATACGCCAGATATTGCAGTGTAACTACAATGACTGTGCAAAGTCATTGTATCAAGAAGGAAAGATACTGGAACTTGTTGCAGCCTTTGCGAACGAGATGATGGATCAGAATTCTGTTGCTGTGAAGGGTGAATTGAGCTGGGCGGATAGCGAAACGTTACTTCGGGTCAGGCGACAGATAGATGAGGGATTTCTGGAACCCGTGACTATCGCGGAGCTCTCCAAACAGCACTTTATGTGTGAATCCAAACTTCGTGAGATATTTCGAAAGCACTATGGAATCACCATATATCAATATATGTTAAATCGCCGCATGGAGCACGCCTGCGAACTGTTGTCTGTGCCCGATGCTCAGGTGAAAGACGTAGCGGGTTTGGTGGGGTACAGCAACATCAGCCATTTCAGCGACGCCTTCCGAAAAAAGTTTGGATGCACTCCGAGCGAATATAAAAGGAGCTTACCATTCTGAAACATAAGAGCAAAGACACGGGTGTATTCTTTTGTGGTTACTTGGATGGAAATTACAAAGATTGCATCTTCCCTTGAAAAATCAGAATAGTAGGCAACACATTTCGAGGAAGATCTTGCCCAGCGGAATCTATATCATTTGAAATGTGAGTTGCTCAGCAGCGGCATACACATCGATGTTAAGCGGTCTCGGCGAAAAGGATCGGGAGATCATTCAGTGGGCTCTTGCCAGTACAGGCATGAGTTCCCTTGAACATAGAGAAATGGAGAGGCTTTCGGGAGGTCAACAACAGCGGGCATGGATCGCCATGGCGTTGGCGCAGAAAACCGGATTGCTGTTTCTGGATGAACCCACGACCTATTTGGATATCTCGCACCAACTGGATATATTGTACCTTCTGCGCCACCTCAACCGGGAAAATGGTGTTACCATCGTAATGGTTCTTCATGATTTAAATCATGCCATCATGTTTTCCGACTATTTGGTGGCGATCAAAGACGGGACACTGCACAGCGCAGGTACGCCGCAAGAGGTTATTACCCAGCAGGCGTTGCGGGAAATCTTTGATGTAGAAGCGGAGGTCATTACACATCCGGTATTAAATGTTCCGGTATGCCTCCCCTTCAGGATAACGGAGCAGAACAAAAAAACAGGGGGTTCGAATACATGAAAAAAGGGGTGCGATCAGTGCTGTTCTCCGTGCTGGTGGGTGCGCTGCTGCTGTGCGCCGGATGCGGCAAATCGGGAGACATCTACACGGCGGGCGTTTATACGGCTTCCGCTGAAGGTTATTCCGGTCCGGTTACCGTAGAGGTAGAGTTTGACGGGAGCAGCATATTGTCTGTACATGTCCTATCTCACAGCGAAACAGTAAATATCTCAGACCGCGCAATAGATGAGATCCTGTCCCAAATCGTGGAGGCGCAGACCTGGGATGTGGATGCCGTTTCATCTGCAACATTTACCAGCGATGCCATTCGTGAAGCGGTCAGAGATTGCCTCGCACAGGCGGCACTCCGATGAACCATTTGCGTTGCAAAGGGTATTTTGCGGTGATAGAATGGGTGAGATGAAGGGCAAGTCAAAAAATCAGCCATAGCTGCTGTTTTAAGTGCTTTTCCAGCGAAGTGCCGCAGGCATTTCGCTGGAGATTCCATATATGGCTGTATGAACTCCCTTCCATGCGCAAAAGAATATCGCGAATCCTCTAGGCAAGGGTATATGTGTTTAGTATAAAATGTGTCACTCCCATTGACAAACCCAATATGCGCGGTTATAATATACCAGTAGTATATACCGGCGGTATATTTGGAGGATGGCAATGGAACGAGCGGAAACCCAAAAGAAGATCCTTGAGATTGGAAAAAAAGAATTTCTGGAAAAAGGTTTTAAGGACGCATCTCTAAATAAAATCGTCGCGGAGGCAGGCTTCACGAAGGGAGCCTTTTACGGCTATTACCCGGATAAGACCGCTCTGTTTGAAGACCTTGTGGGCGAGACCGCAAGCGAGCTGCTCACCCGCTTCAAGGCGGCACAGGACGATTATTTTGACCTTGTCCCGGAGGGGAGAGCAAAAGACAGTTTGGAGCTCTCCACCCAACACCTGCACGAGTTTGTCGCGTTCATGTACGACCATTTTGACGAATTCAAGCTGATTCTCTGCCGTGCGGATGGAACGGGCTATGCGGATTTCATCGAGGTGCTGGTGGAGCTGGAGGTCGATCGATCCGAAGAATACTACGCCCTCCTCAGAAAAAACGGTATGCTCTCCGGGAGCATGACTCGTCAGCTTCATCACATGATCACAAGGGCCTACTTTACGGCGGTGTGTGAAACCATCGTCCACGATATGCCAAGAGAGGAAGCCATGAAATACGTTGATGAACTGGCTATCTTTTTCCACTCCGGCTGGAGCGGACTTTTAAGGCTCGAATGAGCCTTAAAAAAATAACTGTCGGTTAGTCATCTCTAACCAGAGCGGCGTATCCTCCAACAAATCCATATATTTCAAGAAAGGAACACGGAATATGAGCAAACAGAGAAAAGAAAAGCAGCCGCCGGTGCTGGGCAGGCTGCTGGAATACGCCGGAGGGCATAAGTGGCTGTCCGTCTTGGGCTGCGGACTGTCCGGCGTTTCGGCGGCAGTCGGCATTTTCCCATTCGTCTTTGTCTGGTACGCGGCCAGAGGTATTTTAACGCCGGGAGGCGGCGTTCCGGCAGGGCTTGCCCGCTACGGCTGGTACGCGCTGGCGGCGGCACTTCTGAGCGCGGCGATCTATTTCGCCGGGCTCATGTGTACACACCTTGCAGCCTTCCGGGTGGCGACGAATATGCGAAAGGCGGCGGTCGCCCATCTCGTTGACCTGCCGCTGGGGTACTTTAACGCCAACCTCACCGGGCGGCTTCGCAAGCAGATCGACGACAACGCGGCACTGACAGAAACGCTCCTTGCCCATACCATCCCCGACGCGGTGGGCGGGATCGTAACGCCGATACTGGCGGTGGGACTGCTCTTCGTCTTTGACTGGCGCATGGGGCTTGCCTGCCTGATCCCCATGGTCATCGCGCTTGTCTGCCTGATGACCATGATGACGGGCACCAGCATGAAGTTCTTTGAGGAATACCAGCGTGCCGGAGAGCGTATTTCCGCCGAGGCCACGGAGTATGTCCGGGGCATCCCGGTGGTGAAGGTATTCCAGCAGACGGTTTACTCCTTCAAGAGCTTTCATGCCGCCATCCTCAGCTACCGCGACCTTGCCAGCGGCTACGCCATGATGTGCCGTATGCCCTACACCCTGCTTACGGTGGTGCTGAACGCCATGTTCCTGTTTCTCATGCCCTTGGGAATGGTTCTCATCGGCGGCGCGGCGGACGGCTGGGCGGTGCTGGCCGATCTGGTGTTTTACATCTTCTTCGCGCCCCAGCTTGCCTTTATGATGGAGCGGCTGATGTACGCGGTCAACGCACAGATGGAGGCCGCCGAGGCAGTGAACAAGCTGGAGGCGATATTGAAGGAGTCGCCCCTGCCCGAGCCTGCGGCGGACAGCGGAAGCAAGCCCGCGGACAGCGGCATTTCCTTTGAAAACGTCACCTTTTCCTATGACGGCGCGGACAGGCCGGCGCTGACGAATGTGAGCTTCCATCTGCCGCAGGGGGAGGCGTGGGCGCTGGTGGGCCCCTCCGGCGGCGGCAAGACCACCATCGCCCGGCTGATCCCGCGCTTTTTCGATGTGCAGGCAGGGGCGGTGCTCATGGGCGGACGGGATGTGCGAAGCATCCCCACCGCGGAGCTGATGGAGCAGATCTCCTTCGTCTTTCAGGAGGTGAGGCTCTTCAAAAAGAGCATCCGCGACAACATCCGCGCCGCCCGGCCGGACGCCACCGAGGCGGAGATATTACACGCGGCGCAGCTTGCCCAGTGCGGCGACATTCTGGAAAAGACGCCGGGCGGGCTGGACGCCGTGATCGGCGCCAAGGGCGTGTACCTCTCCGGCGGCGAGATGCAGCGCATCGCGCTGGCGAGGGCGATCTTAAAGGACGCGCCCATCGTGGTGCTGGATGAGGCCAGCTCCTTTGCAGACCCGGAGAACGAGGCGAAGATACAAAAGGCCTTCGAGGCGCTGATGAAGGGCAAGACCGTGCTGATGATCGCCCACCGCCTGTCCACGGTGCGGAACATGGATCGCATCCTCGTCATCCGGGACGGCGAGATCGCCGAGGAAGGAAAGCACGACGAGCTTCTTGAAAAGGGCGGCGTATACGCCGCCATGTGGGAGGAGTACCAAAAGGCCGCGCAGTGGAAGGTAGGAGGTGCAGCATGATCGAACGCATCCGCAAAAAATACGCCATGACGGAGAAGGGCGCAAAAGACTATGTGGCCGCCGTGTTCTGGTCCGTACTGGTCAACATCAGCAAAATGCTGCCGGTGGGCGTGCTGGCCACGGCGCTCTCCGGCATCGTAGAGGCGCTGACAAACGGCACCGACCCAAGGGCGGGGCTTACGCGCTTTCTGGTGGCGGGCGTCCTTGCCCTCGCCGCGCTCTTTGTGACCTTTCTGATCCAGTACAAAGCCCTATACGAAGCCACCTACCGGGAAAGCGCCAACCGCCGCATCCGGCTGGCAGAGGTGCTGCGCCAGCTCCCGCTGTCCTTCTTCGGAAACCGGGATCTGACCGACCTGACAACCACCATCATGGGGGATACGGAGACGCTGGAAAAGGCCTTCTCCCACTTTTACCCCACCATGCACGGTGCGCTCATCTCCACGGTACTGATTTCCGCAGGCATGCTGCTTTACGACTGGCGGATGGCACTGGCTCTTTTGTGGGTGGTGCCCGCGTCGCTGCTGATGGTCTATCTCTCCCGGCGCATGGAAAAGCGGCATATAACGAAGGGGCTTGTCACCCGCCGCGCGGCCACCGACGCCATGCAGGAGGTGCTGGAGTGCGCGCCGGAGATCAAGGCGTGCAACCAGAAGGCGCGGTATATCGCCGACCTGAACCGCAGGCTGGACGAGGCGGAGCGGGACACCATCCGGGGCGAGCTGTTCACAGGCTCCGTAGTCACGGTGGCGCAATCCTTCCTAAAGCTGGGTATCGCCACCACCGTCCTCACGGGGGTGCTGCTGATGAGCCGCGGCGACCTGGCGCTGATCCCGTTTCTGATGTTCCTCATCGCCGCCACCCGTGTATATGACCCCGTCGGTTCCATGTTTGCCAACATGGCCGCGGTTTTCGCCTGCGAGGTGCGCATCGAGCGCATGCAGGAGATCGAGAACGAAAAGCGCATGACCGGACTGACCGAATATGATCCCGACGGCTACGACATCCGCTTTGAGCATGTGACCTTTGCCTACCGGGAAAACGAGGACGTGCTCCGGGACGTTTCCTTTACGGCGAAGCAGGGGCAGGTGACGGCGCTGGTAGGCCCCTCCGGCGGCGGCAAATCCACGGCAGCCAAGTTGGCAGCCCGCTTCTGGGACCCTGCGGAGGGAACGGTGCGGCTGGGCGGCGTGGACGTGTCCACGGTGGACGGCGAGGCACTGCTGAAAAACTACGCCATCGTATTTCAGGATGTGGTGCTGTTTGCCGATACCGTAATGGAAAACATCCGCCTCGGCAAGCGGGACGCCACCGACGAGGAGGTGCTGGCGGCGGCGAAGGCGGCGCAGTGCGACGCCTTTGTATCCAAGCTGCCGGAGGGCTACCATACCCTGATCGGGGAAAACGGCTCCCGGCTCTCCGGCGGTGAGCGGCAGCGCATCTCCATTGCCCGCGCCATCTTGAAGGACGCGCCGGTGATTTTGCTGGACGAGGCCACGGCCTCGCTGGACGTGGAAAACGAAACGGCGGTGCAGGCGGCATTGTCCGGATTGATCAAGGATAAGACAGTGCTCATCATCGCGCACCGCATGCGTACCGTCATGAACGCCGATCAGATCGTCCTGCTCTCCGGCGGCCGCGTGGTTGAGATGGGTTCTCCGGCCGAGCTGCTGAAAAAGAACGGCCTGTTCCGCCACATGGCGCAGCTCCAGAGCGAGAGCATGGAGTGGACGGCGTAGAACGCTGCGGGATAAACAGGATTCCGAATGCAATATTGGAAAACAAAGTATCGAAAACAAGGAGGCGTTTATGAAAAAAACAAATAAATGGTCTGTCAGGGATGTGATCACCACGGTATTGCTCTCCGCAGTACTTATCGTGATCCAGCTCGTTGTCAATATGGTCTGCATGGCCAACGACTTTGTCAGCATGGTGCTGTCGGTGGGGATCACCATGTTCCTCTGCGCACCGGTCTATATGCTCATGGTCAGCCGGATCGGAAAGCATTTTGTGACGCTGATCTATATGACGATCCTCGGCGTGATTTTCCTGCTGATGGGCAACTGGTTCTTGCTTCCTTATTACGTTCTCGTGGGAATCCTCTGCGAGGCGATTCTCTGGAAGGACGGCTCCTGCCAAAAGCCGAAACGGCTAACTGCCGCCTGGACGGCGGCGAGCCTGCTGTACAACGGGGTCAATCTGCTGCCCATCTGGTTCTTCTGGGACACCTACTACGATTTTGCGCTGGCAAGCGGCATGGAGCAGAGCTACATCGATTCCTATGTGCGTTACTACACCTCTCCCGGCTGGCTGGCCTTTATTCTGCTGTATACGACGCTGATGGGCTTTTTAGGCTGCATGGTGGGCAGTCGGCTGATCCGCAGGCATTTTCAGAAGGCCGGCGTTCTATGAGAGCGGACGCATCCTTTGCGGTGCCGGTCAAGCTGTGGGCGTTGCTGTGCGTCTTTGCCGGAGTAACCATCGGCGGGAATGTGCTGCTTACCTGCATCCTGACCGGCGGCGCGCTTCTTTATCTCGTCTTACAGCGGAACTTCCGCCTTGTCGCGTCCTATGGCTGCTTTTATATACTGCTGGCACTGCTGCTGTACGGTATCCGCTTCCACGGGCTGCACATGCCGGTCTTTTCGGAATTTTATGTTCTGATGTTCTGGAATCTGTCGCCAATCTTTCTGGTGTCATGGGATCTGATCACCACGCCGCCGGGGATGCTCTCCGCGTTTTTATCCCGCCTCCGTATGCCCACCCCGTTTATTCTCGGACTTCTTGTGGTCTTTCGCTTCTTCCCCACCATGCGGACGGAGCTGAAAGGCGTAGGCAGGTCCATGAAAAACCGGGGGCTTACTGCGGCGGGGCAGCTGCTCGCACATCCCGTGCAGAGCATGGAGTATGTGCTGGTTCCCTTTCTTCTTCGGGTATTGCAGCTTGCCGATCAGCTTTCCGTTTCCGCCGTCGCGAGGGGCGCGGAGCGTCCGGGCGTGCGCGGCAGCTATTATGAGAAAAGGGCCGGGGCGCGGGATCACATCGCGGCAGCAGTATGTGCGATAGTCACGGCTTCCTATTTGGTTTTGGAAAGGAGCATGGCATGATCGAGCTTACACACGCTTCCTTTCAATACGAAAACTCGGACAGAGGCGTACAGGACATTTCCCTTTCGGTAAAAAGCGGCGAATGCGTCGTGCTGACGGGGCTTTCCGGCTGCGGCAAGACCACCGTGACAAGGCTTGTCAACGGGCTTGCGCCGTCCTACTATCCCGGAGTTTTCAGCGGAAGCGTGAGGATAGACGGCAAGGACATATCAAGGCTTTCCACATGGGAGATCGGGCGTTTGGTGGGAAGCGTTTTTCAGGACCCCAAAAGCCAGTTCTTTTCCTCCGAGGTTGCCGGAGAGGTGGCCTTTCCCTGCGAGAATTACGGCCTGTCCGCCCGGGAAATACGGGCGCGGACGGACGCCGCCATAGAGGCGTTGAAGCTGTCCCGTTTGAAGGACAGGGCAGTTGACGTCCTCTCAAGCGGAGAAAAGCAGCGGGCGGCCATTGCGTCCGTATATGCCATGAAGCCAAAGGTCTTTGTGTGCGACGAGCCGACGGCCAACCTCGATGCCGCCGGGACAAGGCAGCTTGCGCAGACCCTACGGCAGCTCAAGGAGCAGGGCTTTACCCTGCTCCTCGCAGAGCACCGAATCGACTGGCTGATGGGGATCGCAGACCGGTTTTTATATCTACAAGACGGCAGAATAGCGGCCGAGTATACACCGGAGGATTTGCTCCTTCTGCCGGCAGCAGATATATTAGGTATGGGTCTGCGCTCTCCGCACGAGGGAAAGAGCCTTCCCGCTCCCTCCGTATTGGGCGAGAACCCTGCCGTCTTGAAGACAGCAGGGCTCTCGAAAAGAATACGCAAAGAAGTCATTTTCGATGATGTTTCCCTCTCCTTTCCGGAAGGCAAGGTGACCGCCATAACGGGGCAAAACGGCGCGGGGAAAACCACCCTTGCGCAGATCCTCTGCGGGCTGGCAAGGCAGACAAGGGGGCATATCCTGATAGATGGAAAAAAAGCAAGAGCGGCCGTCCGGCGCAGGGAGATCTATTACTGCGGCAATGACACGTCAACGCAGTTCTTTACGGCAAGCGTGGCGGAGGAGCTGCTGCTGAATACCGAATTGACGGAAGAAAACAAAGACCGTGCCAGATATTTGCTGAAAGAATTTGGCCTTTACGAGTACAGGGACGCGCACCCGTCCACCCTGTCCAGCGGGCAGAAGCAGCGCCTTGCCATTGCCTGCGCCATCTTTTCCGGCCGCAGGATACTGATCCTTGACGAGCCCACCAGCGGCCTTGACGGGCAGAATATGCGCCTCGTCGCGGAAAGGCTGAGAAGCGAAGCGCGGAACGGCAGAACCATTCTCGTGATCACCCACGACAGGGAGCTGATCGAGAACTGCTGCGATAACGTTGTGGAGGTCGGTACAAAGCCCAGCGAGGTACAGTGAACACCTTTTGCCATTGAGCCAAAACGGGTCAAATGCATGAATGTTAGAATGACATTGACTATTATTGACGAGAAAACTCTGTTGTATTAGAATATCCTTATGATGGTAAGTGTAAGTACCCTCCTATTAAGGAGTGATATACAAGGAGCAAAACCATGAAAAAGCTGCTATGCGTTATGGCCCTCGTGTGTATCGGAATTCTTCTGGTATCGTGTGGGTCAAATCGCCTTGACAATCCCAAGGCACAGTTTATGCGGGATTTTGGCTTGAATATTGAAAAGAAAGACTGTGTGCTTGAGGAACTCTTCAATAACTATGAAGGGGTTCCTTATGAGGGAATAGCACTATATAAGCTGACCGTTGGGGAGGACGTGCGTCAGGCGTTCCTGCAATGGGAACGCTTTCCCCTCCCCGAAGCGGCTGAGAACTTTCTGGAGAGCCTTTCCGCCTATGTGGAGCTGCCCTTGATCGCGGACGGCTACTGGAAAATGGTGGATCGAAACCCAGGAACGAGCGCATACACAAATGTTTCCCTGTGCGTATACGATGGGGCGACGGGTGCCGCATACCTCTTGACAATGGACATCTAACGATAAGCGGCAGTCCCCCGGACAACGAAACGTCCGGGGGACTGCTGCTTATATCGTAATCGAAACGTGGCACGGAATTTCCGGTTGATACGACCCACGCTGCCTCAGTTCACAAACGATGCGTTGCCCAGCCGGTAGTACCGGCAGCCATCCTCCTCGTACCATTCAAACGTACCCACCACGGTGATCTCCGCCCCCAGCTCCGGATACTCATCGGGATAGACGGGCTCTCCTGCGAGGGCAAACTCCAGCCCCTGTGCGCAGCAGGCGGTGGCATCGGCGATCATGCAGGCAAAGAACATTTTGTCCGGGATAAAAGCACCGTTTTCGTCGGTGGCCTGGTATATGGTGAACTGCCCCTGCATTTTGACGGTTTTTCCGATGTAGTTATCCGGGAAGGAGATCATGCTGTTGACCTCGGAATAGACCATGATGCCGCTGAGTGCGGTCAGGTCAATGTCGACCGCGGCGGTGCCTTCTGCGTCCTCCGCAGCGGGCTTTTTTTCGGTGTCCTCACGGCCGCAGGCGGCGAGAGTGCAGAGCAGCAGAGCCGCCAGCAGCAAGCAAAATAGTTTTTTCATCTGCGAACACCTCCCAATACCGTGCCTGCCAGCCATGACAGACCGAAAGCGCCGATCTGAACGGCAACGATGGTGGAGCCTACCGGCGTACCGGCGAGAATGGACGCCAGAATGCCGAGCAGCGCACAGAAAACCGAAAGGACTGCCGCGCAGATGGTCACGCTGCGAAAGCTCTTGAACATCCGCATGGCAGACAGTGCCGGGAAGATCACCAGTGCGGAGATCAGCAGGGAACCCACAAGGTTCATCGCCAGCACGATGATGACCGCAACGACGACGGCGATCAGCAGGTTGTAAAGCCCCGCCCTCGTGCCGGTCGCCCTTGCAAAGTTCTCGTCAAAGGTCACGGCGAAGATCTTGTTGTAAAACAGGATGAACACCGCCACGACCAGCACCGACATTCCCACGCACAGCCATACCTCTATTGGGGACAGCGTCAGAATGGAGGTGGAGCCGAACAGCGTGCTGCACACATCGCCCGAAAGATTGGACGAGGTGGAAAAAATGTTCATCAGAAGATACCCGATAGCCAGTGCTCCCACCGAGATCATGGCAATGGCGGCGTCGCCCTTGATTTTCGTGTTCTGTCCGGTGCGCAGGAGCAGCACGGCGCTGAGGATGGTAATGACCATGACAAGGGGCATTTTGTTGGTGATCTGCAGCACGGCGGCAATCGCCATTGCACCGAACGCCACATGGGACAGACCGTCACCGATGAAGGAAAAGCGCTTCAGCACCAGCGTCACGCCCAGCAGGGAGGAGCAAAGCGCGATCAGTACACCGACAATGAGGGCATAGCGGACAAAGGGGTATGCCCAATAGAGAGCCAGCTTTTCCAAGATAGCGGTCATTGGCTGTCACCGCCTTTCTTCACGTCAAACAGCCGCCCCTGCGGGCTTTGGAGATAGTCCCCCTTTGTCCCAAAGAAAACGGTGTCGCCAATATGCAGAATATGGCTGGCGTATCGGACGGCGGCAGTAATATCGTGCGAGATCATGATCACGGTGATGCCGTCCTCACGGTTGAGCTTTTCAATGAGCGTATACATTTCCGCCGTCACCTTGGGGTCAAGTCCGGAAACAGGTTCATCAAGAAGCAGCATTTTTTGCGTGGCGCACAGTGCGCGGGCAAGCAGCACCCGCTGCTGCTGTCCGCCGGACAGCTCGCGATAGCACCGCCTTGCAAGCTGTGTGATCTGCATTTTCTCCATAGCCTCCGCCGCAAGTTCCTTTTCTTCTTTATTATAAAAAGGACGGCTGCCGCAGCGGCCCTGACACCCGGAGAGAACGATCTCTCTCACGGATGCCGGGAAGTCCTTTTGTACCACTGTCTGTTGCGGCAGATAGCCGATCTCGTTTTTCCTCAGCCCATCGCCCGTCAAAATTCTGCCGCTGATGGGCGTCTGCAAGCCGAGGATCGTTTTCATAAGGGTACTCTTGCCGGAGCCGTTTTCCCCTACGATGCAGAGATAGTCACCTGCCAGGAGCTCAAAGCTGAGATCTTGGAGAACGGGTCGTCCATCGTAGCCGACACAGAGATTTTGACAAGTGAGCTGAGCCATAGACCTACCTCCTTACCCTAACGCTTCCTTCAGCACGGAGAGATTTTTCTCCATAACGGAAAGGTAGGTGGTGCCGTTTGCCACGTCCTTGGAGGTGGTGGACTGCATGGAATCCATGGTCAGCACCTTCTGATTCTTCCCGGCGGTGTTCTGAACGATGGTTTCCGCGATCCTATGCTGTGCGCCCTCGATGGTCAGCACGCAGGGAAGTCCCAGCTCGTCCACCTTCTTGGCAAGGAACGAAACGGTTTCAAAGCTGGCCTCGGTTTCGGCAGAGCAGCCCGCAAAGGCGGCATAGTAGCGCAGGCCGTAATCGTCCACCAGATAACGGAACGGGAAACGGTCGCCAAACAAAACGGTCTTATGGGCCGCACCGTCCACGGCCGCCTTATAGTCTGCGTCAAGAGCAGCCAGCTTGTCCCTATACGCCGCAGCGTTGGCGATATAGGTGTTCTTGTTGTCCGGGTCGATGGCACACAGCGCATCCGCAAGCGTCACGCAGAGTACTTGGGCGTTCTTCAGGGACAGCCAGACGTGCTCGTCCTTTTCCTCCCCATGGTCATGCCCCATCAGCTCGTCAAGGATGTCCTCTGCGGAAAGCGCGTCCTTCACAAAAAACGGATTGGTCTTGGCGCTCATCAGCGCATCAAAGCCGTCGTTGCCGAAGTAGATATGGAAATGCTCCGCCTCGCCCGGCTCGTGGCCGTGGTCGTTGAACTGCACATATTTGGGCGCATCGGCACTGGTGGTTTCAAACTGATAACGGACGCTGCGGATCTTACCCTCGTCATCCAGCTTCGGCTGATAACCGGCATAGGTGTATTCAGCGGAAACGGTTTTTCCGTCTGCATAAGTGAAGGTGATCGTGTTCCCGTTGATAGAGATCTTCTCGGCGTCGCATTGCCACGAAGCCTTAAACTTCTCCAAATAGGTGTCCTTTGTGGTCGAGCTGTCCCCGTCCTCCTCCGCCCTGTGTTGGCAGAATTTGTCCAGGTCGCCGTTCAGCAGATAGGGGTGCAGGGACTTCCACGCACCGGCGAAATCCGAGAGGGTGCGATCCTCGATGTCATTCTCCGTGAGCTGTTCATCGTGGCTGTGGCCGTGGTCGTGACCGTCCTCCTGCATGCCCTCAACGGTCTCCTCCGCTTTCACGGAATCACCCAGCACCTCCAGCAGATTGATGACCTTCATATTCCTGTTGGCGGCGTTTTTCAGAGCGTTTTCCACCCAGCCATCGGACTCGCCGCCCACATAGACGAACAGGTCGCAGTCGGAGATCTTGACAATATCATCTGCCGTGGGCTGATAGCTGTGCAGGTCAACGCCGTTATCCAGCAGCATGGTGACCTCGGCGTTCTCCGCCTTGTCGCCTAGGATCGCCCTGACCCAATCGTATTCGGGGAAGATGGTCGTGACGACCTTCAATTTGCCGGCTTTTCCGGTATCCTGCGGCTTTCCGCAGCCGGCAAGGACGCCGGCCAGCATCATTAGCGCAAGCAGCAGCGCAGTTATCTTTTTCATAGGCTATATGTACCTCCAGATTATGATAAGAACGTAAAAATGGGCGCAAAAATACAAGGGTAACGGCAACGCCGCGAAAGCCTATCCGAAAACGGATAGACTACACCCTTGTAAATAGTTCTTATTTAATCTGAAAGCTTGACCTTGAGCAAAACCAGAGTAAACGTGCGGACAACCTCCGCGTAGGAGGGGATGACCCTGCACGGGGCATACCTGACCGCCGCGGCGAAAACCGCGGCAGCACCGGCAAGCCCAATGCTCTTGAGCAGATTTTCACAAACCTGCAGCTGGTGGCAGATGGCGCAGTCCTCGCCGGAGCAGTTGTGGTTGGCTTCGACCGCAATATAGATAGCGGAGGACAGCATGACAGCCGCCAGCACGGCTGCCAGCAAGCCTGTGATCAAACGAAATTTCTTTGTCATAGCCTGTCCTCCTTCCAAATATTATTCTTCCCTGCAATCCGCGCAGGTGCCATAGAGAACTGTGTCGGCGGCGTCCAGCGTGAATTGCTCGCTCTGCGCCAAATGCTTTGCAAACAGGGCGGCGTTGCCGCTTGCCATGTGAAAGGTCCTGCCGCATTTTACACAGCTCATGTGCAGCGCACCCTTGCAGCTCTCGGCGTCAAGGTACTGATAGTAGACCTCCCGCGTGCCGCTCTTGCTGCAGCGCCGCACTTTTTCTTCCGCCTCTAACTGTGCAAGGTTCCGGTATACGGCGCTGAGGCTGATCTTTTCATCCACCAGCGCGTCCGCAATCTGCCGTGCGGACAGCAGCTCATCCGGGTGCCGGCTCAAATAGGCAAGCAGAGCCTTCCTCTGCCGCGTGCTGTAACTGGACAAGTCACCACGCCTCCAATTTGCAATTCATTTGCAATTCAGCATAACATGATGCCGCCCCGATGTCAATATGCAAATTCGTCGCAAATTAACCGTCAGCGCGGATAGTGTCTGCTCCGCTGAAATGGGCTGCGGCAGAGCTGAATGATCCGCGCTCTGTTTTCGGCGGCGAAAAGGCAGCGGCAAATGCCAGGTGAAAAAGCGGTAGAAAAAAGCAAAAAGATTTCACACTTATCAAACCGAAAAAGCTCTTTCAGAGCAAAAGGCTTTCATTACGAACAGCAGCTGACCCTCCGTATGCTTCAGCACATACGGAGGGTCAGTTGGTTTGTGTGGCCTGCTCAGTCGAGCAGGGGCTTTTTTTGCTGCGTCAACGTATTCGTTTGCGGCCTATCCCTCAAACAAATTCAGGAGGTATCCGTAGCCCTCGGCCTCCATTTTCTCGTAAGGCACGAAGCGGAGGGCGGCGCTGTTGATGCAGTAGCGTACACCGTTGGGCGACTCCGGATCGCCGGTGAACACATGACCCAGATGGGAGTCACCGGCGCGGCTGCGCACCTCTGTGCGGCGCATGCCGTGGCTCAAATCCTCCCGTTCCACCACAGCAGGGCCTTCGATGGGCTTTGTAAAGGCAGGCCAGCCGCAGCCGCTTTCAAACTTATCCGTAGAGGAGAACAGCGGCTCGCCGGTGACGATGTCCACATAGATGCCTTTTTCGAACTTGTCCCAGAGCTCGCCCGTGAAGGCGCGCTCCGTGCCGCTCTCCTGCGTGACGCGGTACTGCTCCGCCGTCAGC
>OLSL01002346.1_pt1 | contig 15450 bp, 14 predicted proteins | sample 1672511 | NCBI WGS metagenome assembly OLSL01 (sample SAMEA3136694, study PRJEB25190) | human gut metagenome | biome: human gut; feature: human-associated habitat; material: faeces | place: Austria | collected 2013
CTTCCGACCATAGCTGGTCTTTTCCGAAAGCAGGGGATTTCGCCTCTGCGGAGGCGACAAAAGGGCAATGGAAACGGACGAAGTCCGCGATCGCCCTTTGGAACCCCTCGGTGCACACTCCCGTTAGTTGAGCCTTTTCACGGCAAGGGTTTGCGCAATCGACGCGAAAAAGCATGAATCATTGAATCTGAATTGCCAAATCAAAGAAGGGATGACATGTTCAATCGGGAAACACAGAAAAACTGGATGAAGAGTCAGGTGGCGCATAGCCTTCGCGGGCGGCTGCGGCTCAGAGTAGAAGGGCTGAACTTCCTGAATGACGAGAAGGAAGAAATTGCCCAGATGCTTGCCAACCTGCCGGGTGTGCAGTGCGTGCAGGTGACGCCGATTACCTGCGGCATCCTCCTGCGCTTCGATCCGACCGCGACGGATACGTCGATTCTCTGTGAGGGCGTGGACGTGACGATGGCGCGCTATGCCATGAACGCCTACCGCAATCGTCAGGCAGGCAGCAAGCCGGAAGAGCCGGAAGTGTCCATGACGACAAAGCAGCTGACAAAGCGGCTGGCGCTCAACGCGGGCGCGGTGCTGCTCGGCCACACGATTCTGCCCGGCAGCCTGCTCGGCGGTGCGATGGCAAGTTTCACATCGCTGGAAGCGCTGACCAGTCTGGGACTGACGATGCCGATGGCACGGAGCGCGGCGGCGGGTCTGCGCCGCGATATGCGCCCGAACGCCGATTTCCTGACGGTTACGTCGATTGTCGCAAGTCTGCTGCTCGGTACGCCGCATTCCGCCCTGATGATTCTGGCGCTGTCTGACCTTGCGGAACTGATGACGTCCTACACCATCGAGCGCACGCGGTCGTCCATCAAGCAGATGCTGTCGGTGGAAGACGGCGAGGTCTGGAAGGTGCTCTCGGACGGTCGGCTGGAGAAAACGCCGATTGGTAAACTCGAAGCGGGCGACACCATCGAGGTGCACACGGGCGAGAAAATCGCGGTAGATGGCACGGTGGTGTCCGGCAGCGCGGTTGTTGACCAGAGCGCCATCACGGGCGAATTCGTCCCGGCGGAAAAGCGCAAGGACGCGGAGGTGTTCGCGGGCACGGTCGTCAAGAACGGCAATATGCAGATTCAGGCGCAGCGCGTCGGCGACCAGACGGTTGTCTCGCGCATCGTCGGCATGGTGGAGCAGAGCGAACTCAAGAAAGCGCCCATCCAGCGCTATGCCGATAAGTTCTCCAACTACCTCGTGCCGCTGAACTTCCTGCTGTGCGCGGCGGTTTGGCTCGTGACGCGCAATCCGCAGAAGGCGCTGAAGATGCTCGTCATTGACTACTCCTGCGGCATCAAGCTTTCGACCGCGACGGCGTTCTCTGCCGCGATTAACACGGCGGTCAAGCGCGGCGTGCTGATTAAGGGCGGCGCGTACATCGAGCAGATGAGCAGCGCGAATACCGTCCTGCTGGATAAGACCGGCACGATTACCGAGGGGCGGCCGCGCGTGACGGGCATGACGATGCTGACCGACACGATGGACGAGACGGAAGTGCTTTCGCTGGCGATGGCGGCGGAGGAAACCAGTACGCATCCGCTGGCAAGCGCAATTCTGACCTACGGGCAAGCGCACGGAGCGAAAATTCCCCCGCATGGCGAAATTGTAACCGAAGTCTCCCGCGGCAGCCGGACGGAAGTTGACGGCAAGTGCATCCGCGTCGGCAACCTCAAGTACATGAAGGAAAACGGCGTCCGCGCGGACGGCGCGATTCCCGATGCGAACGGCGCAATTCCGAACTACGTTGGCGTGGGGGACAAGATTGTCGCCGTGCTGTACGCCATGGATAACCCGCGCGCGAACGTCCGCCGCGCCATCAACGCCCTGCGCTACGACGGCGTGGGCGACATTGAGCTGCTGACGGGCGATATGGCGGCACAGGCGCAGGCTGTTGCGAAAATGGTCGGTGTGGACGGCTATCAGGCGCAGCTGCTGCCCGAACAGAAGGCGGAGGCTGTCTTGAAGCTGCAAACGCAGGGCAACGGCGTCGTCATGGTTGGCGACGGCATCAACGATGCGCCCGCGCTGGCGTATGCGGATGTCGGTATCTCGCTGGGCAGCAAGTCCACCGATATTGCCATGGAAACCAGCGACGTGGTTATCAACCGCGATGACCCGATGATGATTCCCGAACTGCGCCGCCTGGCGCGCGCGACAATGCGCATTGTGCAGCAGAACTTCGCAATGGTCATCGGCATCAACACCGTCGGGCTGATTCTCGGCGCGGCAAGCGGCATCTCTGTGCTGGCGAGCGCGCTGATGCACAACATGTCCACCATTCTCGTTGTGGCGAACTCGCTGCGGCTGATGGTGTTTCCGCCGATGGAGGGGTGACGAATGCACAATGACAACATCGGCGCGGTGCATTTGACAGTGCTGAGCGCTATGCCCGGCAGACTTCGCCTGCAATTGGAAAAGCCGATTGAGGGCGAAGCGATTTTCCTGAGCATTCCAGGGCTGCAAAGCTGCCGGTATAATCCGCGCATTCAGACGATGCTGTGCTGCTACGACAAGGCGGTTATTTCTGAAAGTGACCTGCTTGTGCGCATCGGTGCGCTGTACGCCCGCTTGCAGCAGACGGCGGTGCTGCACGTCAAGCACTCGGAAGAAGAAGGCTTCTCGATGGCGCCCAGCGGCTATCTGGCGCTTGGCTGCATTGTCCTTGACGGCATGATGACCCTCGCGGGTTCGACGCTCACACGCTACACGCGCTGGCTGTCCGCCGGGGCGACGTTGACCGCCGTGGTTGAGCACGCCTATCAGGAACTGCACACGCGCGGCAGTTTCGACCCGGAAGTGATGTCCGTCGTCTACCTGATTAACGCCATTGGCAAGCCCAACGGCTTTCAGGCGAGTCTGATGGCGTGGATTGTCACGTTCAGCCGCCACCTGCTGCCGCGCGGCCCGCGGGAACAGGTATATCTGGTTCGGAACGGCGAACACACCACGACGCTCACCCCCGTCGTGGGCAATGAGGACGGCAGCGCCTTTGCCGGAAGCATCTTCCGCCGGAGCGTCGAAGTCTTAGCACATAAAGGGTGACCTAATTCGCTCGTCCGGCTGAAAAGCCTGAACGATAGATACTTGCAAAAAATAAGGAGGACAAACATATGTTGAATCTGAACATGAGCCCGATGGTCAAGGGCATTCTGATTGGTGTGGGCGTGAGCGCGGTTGGTTTCTACGCTTACAAGCACAACGAGGAGAAGGTGGATAACTTCCTGCGCAGCCACGGCGTGAAGGTCAAGACGCCCACTGCGGGCTTTGAGACGATGTCCGTGGAGGACCTGATGCGCACGAAGGAAAGCATCGAAGACCTGATTGCGGAGAAGGAACAGCAGGAGCAGAGCGTGACCGTGGAAGCGGACGCGGCTGTGGCGGCGGAATAACATACCATTCGCATCTTGGAACATTCTCAATAGTATCGCAACAAAAAGCGCGGCGCATGATGGATATGCGTCGCGTTTTTGGGTGGCAAATTTTTTTCTGACAGCGCGAAACGTCAAGGCTGGAAAAATAAAACGGATGAAGTCCCTCCGTATTGCCTCCGCACGATTGAGCTGCGCGCTTTGCCTTACTTTGCCCGCATGTTTCTCCCTTTTTATCCCCCTTTCCCTTCCATCGTTCTCCCCCTTATGCTATAATAAAGCCAATCATCTGCGAAAGGAGGTTTCCGTCATGCTCTTCCCCCTGCGCGTCATCCGGCGCATTCATCGTGAAGGCTTTCGCTGCATCCCCGAAGCCATCCGGTTCCGCATCGCGCTCCATCGTCAGCGCCCCTTCCTCCAGACGGAAACCGCCCTGCGTCAAGCGGAGGAAGACGGCTACCAAGCCTTTATCCGCCGCCATGAAGCGCCCCTTTTAGCCCCCTTCACCCCGACCATGCGCTTGTCTTTCCTCATTCCGACTTATAATACGCCGCCGGAGCTGCTGCGCGCGCTGGCGGATTCGCTGCTGCATCAGTCGTGCGGCGCGTGGGAAGCCTGTTTCTATGACGGCGCAAGTACCCGCGCGGACACGCGTGAACTGCTGCAAGCGCTGACGCAGGAGGACAATCGCTTCCGTGTGACGTTCGGCGCGGAGAACCGCGGCATTGCGGGCAACACGAACGCCGCGCTGACGATGGCGACGGGGGAATTTGTCGCGCTCTGCGACCACGATGATTTGCTCGCGCCGGATGCGGTTCGCTGCATCCTCGAAGCAGCGCAGGATGGTGCGGACTTCGTTTATACCGATGAGGACAAGGTGTCCGCCGATGGCACGCACTTCTTTGAACCGCACTTGAAGCCTGATTTCGCGCCGGATTCGCTGCGTTCCGGCAATTATATCTGCCACATCACGGCAGCGTCACGGGCACTGATGAACGCGGTCGGCGGACTTCGCCCCGGCTTCGATGGCTCGCAAGACCATGATTTGGCGCTTCGACTGTCCGAAAACGCGACGAAAATCACCCATATTCCGCGCATTCTCTACCATTGGCGGATGCTGGACACCTCGTTCAGCCATCAAAAAGCGCAGACCTGTGCGGATGCCGCCGCACGCGCCGTGGCGGATCAGCTCCGCCGCCTGCATATGGATGGCGACGTGACGGTGGAAGAGCTGCGCGTCCGCATTCGGTGGAAAACGCGGCAGATGCGCATCGTCTGCGTCCTCTGGGGCGAGGGCGATGCGCCGAAGCTGCCGATGCCGTGCATCCGCGTCCGCGATTTGTCAGCGGTCAATGACCTCATCCGCCGGACGGACTGTGACGCGGTGCTGTTTCTGCGCGCCGGACTGCGCCCACTGGATACCGATTGGGTCAGCAAACTCATGCAGTACGCCCAGCGCGCGGACGTTGGCTGCGTCGGCTCGGCGCTGCTGGATGACCGTGATTGCTTCCGTCACGCCGGGTATGCGGTGGACGTCCCCGGCGGCGCGGTCAGCCATCAGGCGGGGCAGTGGCGCTATGGGCGGCCGTACATGCTCACTGACCGCATCGTCCGCAACGTGACGGGCGTATCCAGCGCACTGCTGATGATTCGGCGCGACGTGTTCCTGTCCGTCGGCGGATTTTCGCCGTACCAGAGCGACCTTCGCGGCGCGGATTTGGGGCTGAAATGCCAGCAAATCGGGCTGCTCAACGTCTACACGCCGTATGCGCGGATGGCAATGGATATGCGGCTTTCGCTGCTGCCGCCGTGCCTGACGCAGGGTGCGCCGAAGGGGGATTTGCGCCGCTTCCGCCAAACGTGGGGGGAGCACCCGCCGGAACGCTACTATTCGCCGTTGTTCCGCCCGGACGGCAGCATGTTCATTGACCTTGACCGACAGGAGGGAACGCCGTGACGAAGTGCAAACCGCCGATTTTCGGCGATTCCGCTGTGCTGAAAAAAGGGCTTTGGGTGACGCTCGTGATTGCGCTGATGCTGGCGCTGTATGGTGCTTTGTTCGCCCCGACGTGGCAGACGCGGGCGTTCACCATCGACGCGGCGGCACAGACGCATCTGCATCCGCTGACGGACGGCGAGACGTTCTCGCTGCCCCTGCCGGATGGCGGCATCCGCGAAATCAGCCTGCCCGTTACGGCGCTGAGCAGTGAATCCGGCGGCACAGCGACGCTGATCCTGACACGGCAGGGGTTACCGGTTTTCACGCAGACTGCCCTGCTGAACGACAGTATCATCCGCGAAAATTTGACCTTCTCGTTTGAACCCGTGGATGCGGACAAACTTGTGCTTACCTTTTCCGGCAACACGCTCCCTGCCCTCGGCATGAGCGGCGGCAATCAGCTGTGCATCCGCCTGTCCGGTACGCGCCCTTCCTGCGCGATGCTGTACTACGGGATTTTCGCGGCGGTTCTGGTGCTGTTCTGCGTCTGGGAAAGCCTGTTCACCGCACGCTGCGCCGCCGCCGGACGGCAGAACCATCTGCTGCGCCTGCAAGCCGACGTCCGCCGCTACGGCTTCCTCATCGAACAGCTTGTCCGCCGCAATTTTAATACAAAGTATCGGCAGAGTATCCTCGGCGTCCTCTGGAGTTTCCTCAATCCGCTGCTGACGATGCTCGTGCAGTACCTTGTGTTCTCCACGCTCTTCCGCTCCGCTATCGACCACTTCCCGGTGTACCTGATTTCGGGCATCATCGTTTTCAGCTTCTTCACCGAGTGCGTCACGCTGGGCATGGACGCGATTGTCATGAACGCGTCGCTCATCACAAAGGTCGCGATTCCGAAGCTGATTTTCCCGTTCAGCCGCGCGCTGTCAAGCCTTATCAACTTCCTGATTTCGCTGCTGCCGCTGCTTCTGCTGATGCTGCTGACGGGGGTGCGGGTGTCGCCTGCGCTGCTGCTGCTGCCGCTGATGATTGTGCTTTTGTTTCTGTTTGCGCTGGGCGTGACGCTGGTGATGGCGACGCTGAACGTCTTTTTTCGCGATACGCGATTCCTGTGGAGCGTGATTTCGCTCTTGTGGACGTATGCGACGCCGATTTTTTATCCGGATACAATCTGGCCGGAAGGGCTTCGGGGGATTTTCCATTTGAACCCGATGTATCAGCTGATTGATTTTTTGCGGCAGATTGTGATTGCGGGAATCCCGCCGACGCCGGAGCGCTTGCTGGCGTGCGGGGCAGGCGCCTTCGGAATGCTGATGATTGGGCTGGTCATTTTCCGGCGATATGAGGAGAAATTTGTGTTTCACCTGTAAGGGAAAGAGGACAAAGGAGAATAAACACGCGGAAGGAATATGACCGGGCGGCTCTTTCAACGTTACGCAGCATTGTCGTGCTGATGGGCGCGACCGACCAGCATAGGGAGCAATTCGTTTCCTGCTGCTGGTCTTTTTTGCTGCAGGGAAAAGCGCACTGCCACAAAAAATCCACCCCCGCAGACGCAAGGGTGGACAAGTTTGATAACCTGTGGATTATTCTTCTTCCAGCGGGGCGACACCGGCATCATCGCCGAGGTCTGCTTCCAGCAGGGCAAGGTCGTCCTCGTCCTCATCCGGAAGCTCGCCGGGATCTTCTTCGGGCGCAATCGGCTTTGCGGGCTTGTCCGCGAAAATCTCCTGACGAATAATCGCGTCGATTTCGTCCGTGATTTCGGGATGGTCGCGCAGATACAGGCGCGTGTTCTCGCGCCCCTGACCGATGCGCTGGTCCTTGTAGCTGAACCACGCGCCGCTCTTGTGGATGATGTCGCGCTCGACCGCCATGTCCAGCAGCGTGCCTTCGCGGCTGATGCCTTCGCCGTACACAATGTCGAACTCTGCCACGCGGAACGGCGGAGCAACCTTGTTCTTGACAACCTTGACCTTCGTGTGGTTGCCGACGACTTCGCTGCCGTTTTTGAGCTGCTCGCCGCGGCGCACGTCCAGACGCACGGAGGCGTAGAACTTCAGCGCACGACCGCCGGGGGTGGTTTCGGGGTTGCCGTACATCACGCCGACTTTCTCGCGCAGCTGGTTGATGAACACCGCGACGCAGCCGGTTTTGTTGATGATGCCCGCCAGCTTGCGCAGCGCCTGACTCATCAGACGCGCTTGCAGACCGACGAAGGAATCGCCCATTTCGCCGTCGATTTCCGCCTTCGGGACGAGGGCGGCGACAGAGTCGATGACAATGACGTCCAGCGCGCCGGAACGAACCAGCGCTTCGACGATTTCCAGCGCCTGTTCGCCCGTGTCGGGCTGAGAGACATACAGGTCGTCAATATTTACGCCCAGATTCTTGGCGTACACCGGGTCGAGGGCGTGCTCAGCGTCCACAAATGCCGCGATGCCGCCCATCTTCTGCGCCTGCGCGACAATGTGCAGGGCAACGGTTGTCTTACCGGAGGATTCCGGGCCGAAAATCTCCACAATACGGCCGCGCGGAATGCCGCCGACACCCAGCGCCTCATCCAGCGTCAGGCAGCCCGTGGGGATGACCTGCACGTTCTGCTCCGCATGTTCACCGAGCTTCATGACGGCACCCTTGCCGAACTGCTTATCCAAATCCGCCAGCGCGTGTTCCAGCGCCTTGAGTTTCTCCTCCTGCGCGCCCGTCACCGGGGCGGCTTTTTCGGTCTTTGCAGGCTTCTTTGCTGCCATGATACCGCTTCCTTTCTGGATACCGGCGGGGGATGCAATCGGCAATTGCCGCCGGGTTTCTTTCGCTTCTTATCGTACCACAGCGAACAGCAGTTTGCAAGGGGAACACGCAAGTTTTTCCTGATTAGGTTTCATCAAAATAATGGTATTTCCCCTTCAGAGCCAGCAGGAAGCCAATCGACACGACGAACGCCAGTGCTTCCGCCGCAGAGGCTGCCCACCAGAGACCGTCCACATCCAGCGCCATCGGCAGCAGGATGACCGACGCCGCCTGAAACACCAGTGTGCGCAGGAAAGAAATTGCCGCGGACACGCCGCCGTTGTTCAGCGCCGTGAAGAAGGAGGACAGGAAAATGTTGAAGCCCGCGAGCAGGAAGGCGAAGGAGAAGAGGTGGAAGGCGTGCCGCGTCAATTCGCAGAGCGTCTCGTCATAGCCGACGAAGATGTTTGCCAGCGTCCCGGACAGCGAGATGGCGGCGATTGTCATCACGATGCCTAAGATGCCCATGACTTTCAGCCCCTTCGTCAGCAGGTTTCTCAGCTCCGGGTGATTCCGCGCGCCGTAGTGGTAGCTGATGATGGGCGCGCAGCCGATGGAATAGCCGATGTCAATCGCGACAAAAATGAACTGCACATACATCAGTACGCCATACGTCGCCACGCCGTCCTCGCCCAGAAAGCGCATCAGCTGTGCGTTGTACAGCATCCCAATCAGCGAGCCGGAAATGTTGCTCATCAGCTCTGATGAGCCGTTGGCGCACGATCGCAGCAGCGGCTGCACTTCGAACTTCGTCCAGCGCAGGCGCAGGGGGCTGCTTTTGCTGAACAGGAAGTACATCAGCGGCACAACGCCACCAACAGTCTGGCTGATGCCGGTCGCAATCGCAGCGCCCGCAATGCCCCAGCGGAATACGCCCACGAACAGCGCGTCCAGCACCATGTTCGTCACGCCCGCCGCGAGCGTAATCAGCAAGCCGAACTTCGGCCGCTCCGCCGCAATCAGGAACGACTGGAACATGTTTTGCAGCATGAACGACGTAAGAAAGCAGACGACAATCCGCCCATAAAGCACGCAGTCATCCACCATGGCCTCTGTTGCGCCCAGCAGAATCGCCATCGGGCGCATGGCCAGCACCCCGACCACCGTCAGGATAACGCCCAGCAGGATGCCGAAGAGCGTAATCATGGAGAAATACTTGTTCGCGCACGCCTTGTCGCCCTCGCCCAGCACGCGGGAGACCAGCGCGGTGCCGCCTGTGCCGAGCATAAAGCCCATTGCGCCCAGAATGATGAGAAACGGCATAATCAGGTTGATGGACGCGAACGCCGTTTTTCCGGCGAAATTCGACACGAACAACCCGTCCACCACGCCGTAGATGGACGTGAACACCATCATGACAATCGACGGCAGGACGAAGCGGAACAGCCGAGCGTAGGTAAAGTGGTCAGATAATTGAATCGGGTGCTTCTTGCTCATTTGGCTTGACTTTCCCCTTCTGGATTCCGCATTGTCTGCGGGAAAATGTCTATCATCAGCGCATTCAGGCGGCGCAAGAGGGAGAACAGCTGATCCGCCTCTTCTTCGCTGAATTGCGCCAGCGCCTGCTGCTCGGTTTCGGCAACGCGGTCTGCGGTTTCACGCGCCAGCGCTTCGCCCGCGACCGTCAGGTGAATCGTTTTCGTGCGGCGATTTGAACCGCTTTGCAGCGTAATCAGCCCGTCCGCTTCCATTTTCTTCAGCGCGGAGTTGATTGTCTGTTTGGGTTCGTGCAGAAATTCGCACATCCGGCTCTGCGTCATTTCGCCCGGCTCAACCCGCAGCGTGTACAGCGCCCACATCGCCATGTCAGTCAGGTTCATCTGCTTCGCCATCTGTCGGTAGATATTGGCATTTTCTTTCCATGCCTCGTTCAGCGCAAACAGACGTGTGCTTAACGCTTTCATCACAATGCTCCTTTTCAATTTGTCCGAAATCGGACAGTATCGATTATAGTCCGATTTCGGACATTTGTCAAGAAACTTTTGCCGAAAAAATAACAGTGTGTGTGTAACCATTTGAACAATTTTTGAACTTTTTTGCCCTATGTCTTGTTATCTCCCTGACTTTCCGATAACGTTTTCTGAAATGCAGTCTGTTTCCTTGACGGCTGTTGAAATTGGGCGTATAATGGCAGATGCGCAATTGCGCCATATAATAGGAAACGTTGCCCCAGAAACGTGCCGCCCTGTGATGAACGAAAAGAAAGAGTTATCGATATGAACAGTGAGCAAATCCGGAAGTTTTTCGCTGATTATCAGGTTACCCTCAAGCGGGTGGAGCAGCTCGAAGCTGCCATGCGCATCAAGTCCGACTGGGATACATGGTGCGCCGCCCTTCGGGAGCGCGCTGAATTCTTCCGCACGGAGTATGCGCACATGAATGCCCTGATGCGCAGCGTGATGCCGGAGTTCGCGAAGGAAGAACCTGCTTTAGACGATGACGCATGGAACCAGCTGCAAATTTCGATGATGGACTTCTATCGCGCAGATACGCATGACTTGGCGCTCCTGATGGAACTTGCAAAGATTCTCCAGAAGCACTATGGACACAGCAACAACCTTGCCGCGATGACGGATGTGGATCTGACATTGGCGTACACAAATCTGGAATTCTCCCGCATCCTGCGTGAACCATATGGCACACGCGCAAGGGACTATTACCGCAAGATTTCGGTTTTGTTGCGGAATTTCGGCGCAATCAAGGAGCATAGCGTCCATCAGGCGATTGTGGTGGCCTACGCGAACCTCGTGATGAGCTGCTGCGTGTTAGGCACGGTCACGATGGAAGAAGCGTTTGGCATGTGGGAGGAAATGAAGGAACTGCAAGCGTCGGATGCGCTGGCGGCGACGCGCGAAAGCGAGCCGGACGTAGGCAGGCTGCTGGATATTTTCACCGAGCGCTTCCGCACGGACGCTTACGCGCTGGCGAAATCGTTTGACCGCACCATGGAGGCGCACACCCGCTTTGTGCCGCCGGAATTGATGAGCCGGATTGAGCAGATAACGGCAGAATATTACGAAAAGCTGGATAAGCCGGAGGAAAGCACTGCCGACATGTTCCAAATTATCACCAGCCAGTGTGACTTCGACTGCGAGACGGGCCGCCGCACGGCAGATGAGTGCTGGAAGGAGATTCACACTTTCTTCCGTAAGACAAAGCCGAAGGTGAAGCAACTCGGTGAAGTGGACGTGCGCGAAATTGACGTTATTTCCTATTACATGACCTGTCTGGACGCGCTGATTTCCTTCCTCGTGGAAACGACGATGCCGATGGAGGATAAGAAACGCTATTTCCGCGAATATCAGCAGGATATCCGTGATTTCATTGCGGATTACGACACGCGCACCGGGCATAGCAACACGCTGAACAACGCGCTGGAGGAGCTGGCGTTCTTCCCGAATGCCTATGCGCTGTTCGACACGGCGGAGGAGAAAATCGACTACATCTTCCGGCTCGTTGTCGCGCGGCACTGCACCGCGTTCCTGCATTCGCTGATGGTGTCCGCCTTTGCGGAAGCGATTCTCTCCGCCATCATCGACAAAGAACCGGCGCTGATGGTGGGGTATCACGGCGTGACGTCGCCGGAGGATGTGCAGGCGCACCGTGCGGAAATCCTGCAATTTGCGCATGACGCCGCCCTGCTGCACGATGTGGGCAAGAATTCCATGCTCGAGATTATCGAGACGCAGCACCGCCCGCTGACGGACGAGGAGTTCGGCATCATCCGCTCCCACCCGAACCGCGGCGGGCAGTACCTGAGCATCGACGAGGATTTGGCGCGCTATGTGGATATCGCCCGCGGCCATCACAAGTTCTACAACGGCAAAGGCGGCTATCCGAACGACTTTGATAACACCGCCTCGCCGGAGCGCTTCATGATTGACATCATCACCGTCTGCGACTGTCTTGATGCCGCGACTGACCAGTATGGCCGCAACTACCACCAAGCCAAGACAACGGACGAAGTGCTGGCGGAATTCAAACGCGATGCGGGTGTTCGCTACAACCCGAACATTGTGCGCTTCATCCTGCAGGATTCCGCTCTTCGCGATACCCTGCGCGAAATTTCCGGTTCCCGCCGCCTGACGATTTACTACGACACCTACAAGCACTATTTTATGTAACACAAGGGAGTTCCAAGGGAGTTCCTCCCTTGACCCTTTCGCGCGATTGAGTTGGTGACACTATCAGGCAGGGCCCGCGTGCTTATCTGCCCTTTCAGTCAGCTAAAGGTGTCCGTCATAGCGGACGGAGAGGGCTTGCCGCAATACAAGCTATACTATTTCCAGATGGCACAGCTGAATCTGAAAATAGTATTAATTCCTGAAAAGTGCAAATCAACAGATACAAAAAGAGCCGCTTCTACACAACAGAAGCAGCTCTTTTTCATATCCCCATCCCGCAATGCTCGCACCGCCGCGCAGCCCCTTCCACCACACTCGTGCGCCTCCCGCAGTGCGGACACGTCATAAACGACTGTGCCAGCCCATACGCCCGGAGGTTCGGCGCAGTCAGGTATACCATCGCCGTCAGCGGATCAATCTGAATGTTTCGCAGATAGTTCCCGCAGAGCAATAACCGCAGCGTCTCCATGTTCGGGCAGTCCGGCAGGAGCTTGGGCATATCCGACAGCGGAAACATGTGCAGCGAGAACGTCGCTAACTGCTGTGCAACGCCGCGCGCCCGGCGTCGGATGATTTCCCCCTGAAGCAGATGCATCCCGGCGTACAGTGCCGCCGTCGCAAGGCATAGCAGCAGCACCACCATGTGCGTGTCGCCGTGCTCACCCGCCTTGCAGGTGCGCCACAGCAGCAGCGCCGATAGGGCGAAGAACAGCGCCATCAGCGGATACACCCACCATCGGCGGTTCGCCCGCTGCGTCAAATAGGGATTCATGCGGATGCCTCCTGTTGCCGAATAACATTCATTTCACCTATACAATACCATACTTGCAGGATAATGTCAATCTTGACGCGGAAGAAAAACCGGGAATCAGCAATTTAATGGATATTTACAGTGCCGTAACCGGAAAGACCTATGAGGAGATTGAAAAAGAGTTTGCAGGAAAAGGTTATGGTGATTTCAAATTAGCAGTCGGCGAGACGGTAGCAGATCATTTAAAACCGTTACAGGAACGCTATGAGCAGTTGATGAAAGATAAAGCATATATTGAGAGCATGATTAAGCAGAATGATGAAAAAGCAGCATATTATGCGAATAAGACTCTGCGCAAAGTGCAGAAAAAAGTCGGATTAACCGAAAGGGTCCGTTAAGATGATCAAGATATAAAACATAGGCAGATAAGGAGGACATAATATGAGTCATGTAGAGATCACAGAACAGATCAAGTATATCGGAGCAGATGATAAAACCTTAGATTTATTTGAGAGCCAGTATCTGATACCGAATGGAGTATCTTACAATTCCTATTTGATCTTAGATGAAAAAGTAGCAGTCATGGATACGGTAGATATGCGTGCAACCGGCGAATGGTTGCGAAATATGGACAGAGAGCTTCAGGGAAAAGAGCCGGATTATCTGATCGTGTCCCATATGGAGCCGGATCATGCGGCAAATATTGAGATGTTAGCCCGCAGATATCCAAAGATGCAGATTGTGGCAAATGCTAAGACCTTCCCGATGATGGAGCAGTTCTTTAACCTGGATGTTTCCGACAGAAAAGTGGTTGTGGCAGAGGGCGATACCTTAAGCCTTGGCAAACACACGTTACAGTTCTTTATGGCACCAATGGTACATTGGCCGGAGGTTATGGTAACTTATGAGCAGTCCGAAAAGATCCTGTTCAGTGCCGATGGATTTGGAACTTTTGGAAGTCTCGATGCAAATGAAGAGTGGATCGCAGAGGCAAGAAAATAATATATCAATATCGTAGGAAAATATGGAAACCCGGTACAGGCACTTTTGAAAAAAGCATCCGGTTTAGACATTCAGATGATCTGCCCATTGCACGGACCGGCCTTAAAAGAAAACCTTGGTTATTATATTGAAAAATATCAGATTTGGAGCAGTTATGAGCCGGAAGAAGAAGGCATCCTCATTGCCTATGCGTCAATTCATGGCAATACTAAGCAGGCGGCTGAAAAAATGAGAGATATCCTGATCGAAAAAGGTGCCAAAAATGTCGTCATTATGGATCTGTCCAGAGATGACATGGCAAGAGCCGTAGAAAATGCATTCCGTTATTCAAAAATGGTACTTGCATGTGCAACCTACGATGGAGGAATTTTCCCATGTATGGAAGATTTCTTAAATCATTTAAAGGCAAAGAACTATCAGAAACGTACCGTGGCATTTATGGAAAATGGTTCCTGGGCACCGGCAGCAGCCAAGCTGATGAAGGGAATGTTAGAAAAACAAAAAGACCTGACAATCGTAGAACCGGTGGTAACGATCCGTTCCACAATGAAACAGGAAACCGTTGGCGTTATGGAAGAACTTGCAGACGCATTGTTATAGAAAAAGATTTGCAATAAATAAAATGAAGATTTAATAAATGCACCATCCGTATCAGAAAAATGAACTGATATTGATGGTGCATTTGATATTTCTATATCAGATATCCTTCGCATGCTCTAAAAAGTATTGTTCGGCCTCAGCGTTCCACAAGCCGTCATGCGCATCTACCAATTCCTTTAAATGCTTCTCTAATTCATTGTTTTCACCAAAGGCAGATACATCTGTCACAGGGAATTCCTGCCACAAACTGCAGCTTTGCTTCCACAAGTGCTTCGCCCTGCGCGGTATTCGTCAGCTTCAGCAAAAGCCTACTGCTGCTCTTTACCGGATAAGAGCTTCCATCATGTGTAATCTCTGCAGTCTCCCACGCAAACTCCTGCGTAAGAACTTTGCCTTCGGATGTAAAAACATCTGTCACATTCACTAACATAGTATACTCCTAACGACATGGCAAAATCCAAACGGACTTCGTCCATACTCATACGATTATACAGACGCCTTTTGCCTTTGTCAAGATAATTTTCACTAATTCTTTCCGCTTACTTTTTTACGATTCCGTGTTCCATCAAGAAATTCTCCCAGACCTGATAATATTTCGCTTTCAGGTGGATCTGGTCGAATGTCCAATCCGCGTATAAATTGCCGTTTTCATCGCAAACCGCTTCGTTGACGTCAATATAAAAAATATCCTTTCCGTTTGCGAGTGTTTCGATTTCCACATTGCGGATATTGATGTTTGTGTTATTAAATACTGGATCGGAAGCGTTTTTCTGCCCCGCCACGCGCATGATTCCCTGCACGAAAATAATC
>OLSL01002350.1_pt1 | contig 15424 bp, 18 predicted proteins | sample 1672511 | NCBI WGS metagenome assembly OLSL01 (sample SAMEA3136694, study PRJEB25190) | human gut metagenome | biome: human gut; feature: human-associated habitat; material: faeces | place: Austria | collected 2013
CCAAAAACATAAATGAAGGAGGAAGCAAAATGACAAACGAAGAACTGAACACCGCTTTATATAAGAAGGTGTTCGCAGAACAGGAGAAGTATCGGGAGTGGCTGCTTTCCCAGCCGCCCGACGAAATCCTGAACCATTGCTACGAGTACACGGTACGGGAGGACATCGTGCTGGCACTGGAGGAATACGACTTGTCCGATAAGCAGTGCAAGGCGCTCCTGAAGTCGCGCTGTCCGCTTGCGGATGTGTTTAAGGACTTCGAAATGCGGGAGACCGACCACATGGACAACATCCGGGACACCATCGAGTGCCGTGCCAATGAGGTCATCAGAGCCGATTTTCTGAGAGACCGGCGTGAAGCGAGGTGATGCCCTATGCGCTATATTGCAGCGGAGGATATTGCCAAGGCCAAGGAAATGGACCTTTTGACTTACCTCCGCAATTATGAACCGCAGGAGCTCGTCCATGTATCCGGAAACACTTACTGCACCAGAGAGCACGACTCCCTGCGAATCAGCAACGGAAAGTGGTGTTGGTTCTCCCGGGGCATTGGCGGCAGATCGGCGCTGGACTATCTCATCAAGGTGAAGGGCATCCCTTTCACGCAGGCAGCAGAAATTATTCTCGGACGGGAGGCAGAAAAGCCTCCCGTTTTCTATCGCCAGAAGGAACGAAAGTATACGAATTTGCTGATGCCGGAGCTGTCCGAAACGACAGAACAGGTGGAGAAATATCTGTACGGTCGAGGGATTCATCCGGTCATCATTCACTACTGCGTAGAGAATAAGCTGCTCTTTGAGTCAGCAGATTTCCACAATGCGGTGTTTGTCGGGCATGACAAGGACGGTAAAGCAAGATATGGTGCTCTGCGCAGCACCGTCAGCAGCTACAAAGGCGAACTGACCGGCAGCGAAAAACGCTTCTCTTTTTTCTTGGAGGGAAAGCCGAATGCAGAGCACATTCATGTGTTTGAATCCGCCATTGATCTGCTGAGCTTCGCAACCTTGATGCTGCTTGCCGGGTGTGACTGGAAAAGCGAAACTTATTTGTCTTTAGCCGGTGTGTTTCAGACCAAGCGAGAGGATGTTGTGCCGGTGGCCTTGAGCAGATTTCTTGACGAGCACCCATCCGTCCGCAAAATCCATCTGCATTTGGATAACGATGCCGTCGGACGAGGTGCTGTGAAAGGAATTGTTGGCGGGCTGCAGGGAAAATACCAGGTCTATGACGAGCCGCCCGCCCATGGAAAAGATGTAAATGACGAGCTGAAAATCCGTGTAGGACTTATGAGAGAAAGAAAGGAGCGGGAACGCACATGAACATTGCAATTTATCAGATCGACCCGGACCGGGACGAGAACAATGTGGCCTTCTTGAACTATGAAAATCTGGAGCGCTTTCAGGGCTCTGCCGAACTTCGCAGCGAGATCTACGATAAGGTGTTCGAGGGCGAGGTGGAATGCGGTACCCTGGAAGAAGTGTACCAGATGTTCAACCTTGACCATCCGGACGGATACCGGGGCAGGTCCCTTTCCGTTTCGGATGTGGTTGAGGTCGTAGGTGAGGAAAAATCCACCTTCCATTTCTGCGACAGTATCGGCTTTCGGGAAGTGGATTTTGACCCGGATATGACCGAGCCCCTGAAAGAAAAGAAAATCAAAGTGGTGCTCTGCGAACCGGGCAAGGTTGCCAGAGTTGCAGAGATCGGGACGGAGCTTTCCGATTTGCAGAGGGTGGTCGGCGGGCTGATCGAGCCCTATTATCCCTTTGAAGAGCAGGTCTGCATCGTCTGCAACGATGAAGGCAAGTACAACGGCATGCGGCCCTGTCGAGCCATCTACGGAGAAGGCAGGGAGATGATGGACATTATCTTCGGCCCCTTTTTCATCTGCGATTGCAGTACGCCGTACTTTGGCTCCCTCAACAAGGAGCAGCTGGAACGCTACACGAAGCAGTTCCAGAATCCGGAGCGCTTCTTTCGGGTCGGCGGGGAAATCAAGGCCGTCCCCTATAAGCCCGAAAAGGACCACGAGCGCTGATGGAGGTAATACTATGAAGATGATCGACGATGTAATCATAATCGGAATCGACAGCGGCTATGGCAATATCAAAACCGCAAACTGCTGCTTCCCGGCAAGCGTTTCCGCCTATGACAAGGAGCCGGTGTTCAAGGAGAATCTGCTTGTCTATGAAAGCAAGTTCTACCTGATCGGTGAAGGGCACAAGGAGTTCCTTGCGGATAAGACGCGGGATTTGGACTACTATGTGCTGGCGCTTGCGGCCATCGCGCGGGAACTGAATATCCGAAAAATGACCTGCGGCAAAATCAGAATTGCGGCAGGTCTTCCTCTTACTTGGGTCAGTGGTCAGCGGGACGAGTTCAGGGACTATCTCTTGCAGAACAAAGCCGTAGACTTCTCGTTCCGAAATGTCTCCTACCATGTGGAGATCGTAGGCGTGGATGTGTTCCCACAGGGCTTTGCGGCGGTGGCAGACCGGCTTTCTGACTTTCGGGGCGTAAACATGATCTGCGATATCGGAAACGGTACGATGAACATCATGTTCATCAATGACAAAAAGCCGGTTTCCGGGAATATGTTTACGGAGAAATACGGTACGCACCAGTGCCTGCTGGCCGTGCGGGAGAATGTCATGCGTGTGCATCACACCACCGTGGACGAGGCGATTATCAACCGGGTGTTCCGCTTCGGTACGGCAGATATTAAGGAGGATTATCTGAAAACCATTACCGACACGGCCACTGATTATGTGGAGGGCATTTTTCAGAGACTTCGTGAGCACGAGTACAACCCGGAGCTGATGAGGCTGTATGTTCTCGGCGGCGGCAGCTGCCTGATCCGCAACTTTGGCGCGTACGATGCGTCCCGTGTGACCATCAACGATGACATCTGCGCCACGGCGAAGGGGTATGAATATCTCGCGTATGTGAATCTTTTGAAAAACGGAGGTATCGTATGAGCTCTAAGCGACTCTCCTTGAGGTTTAATCTCAACAATCCGGGCGATCTGGCGGCATGGGAATACCTTCATCGACTCGATGGTGACTCAATCAACAAGGAAATTATTTCGATGATTAACGCCTCAAAGCAGAATAACGACCTTCGGGAGCTTTTGAGACAAACCATTACTGTGGCAATGCAGGGAATGGCTCTTCAGCCGGTAGCGAAGAAAGAGGAAATCAGTGAAAGCGATTTGGCCGCGCTGGATTTTATCAATAGCCTGTGATGGCATCAATTTTGATGCCGCTTTTTTCTGCCCGAAAGATGGAGTGGCATCAATTTTGATGCCACATTTCAAAAGAATTGGAGGTGAAAACGATATGGAAAAGGAAAAGCGCGCATTGTCCTGGCGGGAGTTCGTGGAGTCCGGCTTTGACGGTCGTGAATATCAGTTCCCCGATTTCGAGGGTACTTTTGCAGCAACGATCGCCTGTAAACGCTGGAACAAGAGTAAAAATCTCTTGGTTTATCTTGATCTCGACGATGGGAGAAAGATTATCACAGCCACCTGGAACAAGGATAGCTTCTTTGGACTGGCAGATATGTCGGCGGGAACAAGGGTAAGCGTGAGATTTAAGACTGCCGTTTCAACGGGGAAAACCTATTTGAACTACGCAGAGCAAGAATGATCTGGGGTTCGTGGCATTGTCTTAGCAAGCAACGAATCTGTCCGTACAGATTCCGCTTGTCTGGGGCAATGCCCCTGAAACCCCAACGGAAAGGATGAGTGTTTTTGAGAAAAAGAAATTGTAGAGTGGAGGTTTGCTTCACAAAGGATGAACTGTCCGTGCTTTCCAAAAAAGCAAAGAAAGCAGGGCTGTCCATCGGCGGCTTTGTTCGCCGCAGCGTGGCCGATAAGGAAATTAAGGAAGCGCCGCCTGCGGATATTCCCCTGCTGCTTCGGGCCATGCGGCAGGCGGGGTACAATCTGGATCAGACCTTGAAGAGATTCAACACCACCAATGTGCCGGATATGCCGCAGTTTCGGAAGGGATTGGAGGAAATCAGAGCCGCCACGAAAATGGTATCTGATGCGTACACCTCCGATTATCAGTAATGGCGGTTACATCAATCTGGCCCATAAAAGGGCGAGTGGATAAGGTCATCAATTACGCCCGCAATCCAGAGAAAACGCATGACAAGGAAAGACTCTCGGAGCTTCATGAAATCGAAGGTGTGGTGGAATATGCTGCCGACGAGATGAAAACCGAGAAAAGAGCCTATGTCACCTGCCTCAATCTCCACAGCGAGGAAACGGCGGCGCAGGAGTTCATGGAGACAAAGCGACTGATGCATAATGAGGGCGGCAGGTCCTGCTATCACGGTTATCAGTCCTTTAAGGCAGATGAAGTGGACGCAGATACGGCACACAGCATTGGCGTCGCCCTTGCCAGAGAGTTATGGGGCGATCGCTTTCAAGTCGTAATCGCTACCCACTGCAACACCGGGCATTATCACAATCACTTTGTCATAAACTCCGTTTCCGATGTAGACGGCAAGAAGTTCTATAACTCACCGGCGGATTACAGACGGATGCGGGAGGTCTCCGACCGGCTGTGCCGGGAAGCCAAGATTTCCGTGATAGAGTACCCTGCCGACCGCAGAGCCAATTACGGAGAATGGCTTGCCGAGAAGAACGGCAAGCCGACCATGCGTAGCAGAATACGCGAGGATATTGACAGGGCGATCCTCGCCTCGACTACGGAGCGTGAGTTCCAGCGTGTCATGAAGGAAATGGGCTACGAAGTGATTACCCGGACACCGAAGGGCTCGCCGAGGGTCCGCCCCATTGTAAGGATCGTGGACGGCGGGAAGAACTTCCGCTTGGACAAACTGGGTGAATACTACGAGCTGGATTCCATCAAGCAGCGGATTCAGAACAACTACCGCCGCAAGACGCCTTTCCCCGAGGTGGCGGAGGACACGAAAGCGCCCTATTACCAATACAAGGAGAAAGCGAAGAAGGCAACCGGCCTTTACGCCCTGTACCTATATTACTGTTATGAGCTTCACATCATCGTGCATAAGCCGGCATCTGTAAAAAAGGTGTCGGCTTTTTTGCGTGAGGATGTGACGAAGCTCGACAGATACATTGCTCAGGCGGATTTCCTTGCCAAAACAGGACTTGAAACTGTGGAGGCTCTTGACGGCTATAAAGCCGAAAAGGAAAAGCAGGCGGAATCTTTGATGCAACAGCGCACGGGACTGAAAAATGAATTGAAGCGGTACCTAAGAAAAGAAGATTTCCAAAGTGCCGAAGCAACAAGAGCCCGGATCGCAGAGCTGACCGCAGAGCTGAAAACCTGCCGAAAGGAAATTACGCTGTGCAGCGACATCGCTGACAGGTCGGAACAGGTTCGTAAGAATCTTGAGCAAATCGAGCAGCAGAAAATCGAACGAAAGGAGAGAACGGAAAATGAGTTACTCGTCAGGAGAAGCAGCCGAGCAGGTCGTGAGGATGACACTCAACGGCGTTGAGGTGGCTGCAAAAATCAGTGGGAAAGCCGCTGAGCGTTTGGCAGTGCTGCTTTATGCGGTGCTGAAGGACCAGAAAAAGACACGCGGGAAAACAAGGCTCAACAGTATGCTCCGCAGCGGAAAGGAACTCAAGGTCTTTGCCATTGGCGACAGAGACCTTGAGAAGTTCTGCCGTGAGGCAAAGAAGTACGGCATCCTGTATTGTGTTTTGAAGGACAAAACGGCGAACGACGGCCACACCGATGTGTTTGTCCGCGCAGAGGACGCCAGCAAGATCAACCGCATTTTTGACCGCTTCGGCATTGCCACCGCAGACATCGGCTCGGCGCGTACCGAAATCGTCAAGGCAAAGGAGGAACAGAAGGACGCGGACATTCCAGTCCCCGACCGCAGCACCACGGAAAAGGACAAGGAGGAAGCCTTCCTGGATGCGCTTCTTGCCCCTGCGCCCAATAAGGAGGAGGCACAAACGCAAAACCCCACGCAAGGCCCGGCTGCGAAATCCCGTCCGTCCGAGCCTACATCAAGTCAGCGCGAGAAAGCCGTCAGGGGTATCTCTGATCCATCGGAACGCTCCCGCCCATCTGTCCGGCAGGAAATGAAGGAGATCCGGGAGGAGCAGAGACAGAGGACGAGCTCCGCGCAGAAAAGCAAGGATGAACCCAACAGAACCTCTGAGCACAGGCCTGTGCCGAAAAAGAAAAAAGACAAGGAGAGATGACCATGGCAAACTATGATGATATTTTCAATGCCTCCGCGCAGGAGGGTACGGAGGATAAGAGCTTCGTTTCCTTCAACAAGGAGGAGTGGGCTGCACAGAAGAAGCAGGAGCGTGAGAGCGCCTTTGCCATGATTGATGAGACTGCGCAGCGCATGGCAAATGACGGCGGCCTTTTCCAATCCTATTTGGATGTACAGGCGCGATTCGACCGCTACTCTGTGGGCAATGCGGTTCTAATCACCGCCCAGAAAGCCGACGCCACTCAGCTTTCGGATTTTAAGGGCTGGAAGAATAACGGCTTGTTCATAAAAAAGGGCGAAAGCGGAATCGTATTGCTGGAACCCGGCGAGGAATACACCAAGGAGGACGGCACCGTGGGTGTCAGCTACAACTCCAAGAAGGTGTTCGACATTTCCCAGACGAACGCAAAGGCCAAAGACCGGCCCGCAATGAAGCGGGACGAGCGGCTGCTTCTGAAAGCCATCATCCACAATGCACCTTGCCCCATCGAGATCAGCCAAAAGCTGCCAGAGAACATCAACGCGGTATATCGTCCCGACGACAAGAAAATCTATGTTAGACCTGGGCTGGAGGCCGGTGACATTTTCCGCGGCATTTCTCAGGAGCTTGCTCACGCGCATCTGGATAGCGGTGCGTATAAGCGCAGCGACCATGCCTTTACCGCCTACTGCGTGTCATATGTGCTCTGCAGCCGGTACAATGTGCCAAAGGATATGTTCCGCTTTGACAGACTTCCCGAAGGATTCTCTACGATGGATGCCCGCAGTGTGAGAAACGAGCTGTCCAAGATCAGAGATGTGGCCAATGAGATCTCGTCCGACATGGCGAAGGTGCTGGACAAGAGCATGAAGCCGAAGGAACGCAGGGATGAAGCGAGATAAGGAGGTGCCCCAATATGGCTGAGGAAAAGAAAGTCGTCACGCTGGACGATTTTGAGCAGCGTCTGATGGTCAGCGGCCTGATGGATTTTCGGAACGATCTTCTCCGGGACGAAAAGCCCACAGAAGACATTAACGATTTGATCCTGAAGGCCATTGATGCCCCAACAAAGAAAGAGAAACGGAGAGCCGACCGTGAGGCAAGATAAGCTCTCCAAGCAGAATGTGATCCTTTATCTTTGCGGCATAATTCCGGTTGTGTGGCTCGGCCTGTTGATTGCTCCCTGCTTAAAGGATGGATTGCCCGGACTGGTTCAGCAGTTCGGATCGGTGATGCAAAACCCATTCCAGATACAGCTTTGTGAGGACAGTGTAAAAACTGTCCTCACTTTGCTTTTGGTGTACGGGATCGCCATCGGCGTCTATCTCTCCACGGAGCACAATTACAGACGGCGAGAAGAGCACGGATCAGCCAAGTGGGGCACGGCTGGTTCGGTCAACAAGAAATATGCCAACAAGGATAAGACGGAAAACAAGCTGCTGACGCAAAATGTGGCCATCGGCCTGGACGGAAGAAAGCACCGCAGAAAGCTGAATGTACTTGTATGCGGCGGTTCCGGTGCAGGTAAAACACGCTTCTAGGCTCACTGCTCGGAACGCATCGAAGGTGTGCTGCTTATGCCGGTAATGTCTCACCTTCCTTCACGCCGGAAGGCAGGCCGTGGTTTCTTCTTTTACCCCTTACTGGTTTTCCAAATGGCCCTTTTGGCCATTTTTTCGGAAACTTCTCAAAAACATTTTTTTCGCGGCTCATGCTGCGCTCCTTTCGTCCTGTTCGGGTGGATGTTCCTTCCAGAACGAAGGGCGGCGGGGAGCGGCAGCCCGCGGCGAAAAAGTGCCGTGGATGACAAAAAGCACCCACACAGGCATAAAAGCCTGTATGGGTGCTTCGGTGCGGTTCAGTATGGTAATTGTCGGCGGATGTCGGAGGGCATAGGTATCCTACGGTGTCCGGGTATCGCCCGTCTATGCTCCCGGCGCGGCTCGTCGCCGCAGCATCAGCGACACCTCCCGTACTCTTTTGTCATAGACTGATTTCCTTTCTGCTCAAATCGGATAGATATGGCGAAAAGCGGTTGTTCAAAAGAGCAACCGCCTTTCCTGACGAATGAAATCGAAAAGGGGCGCGGGGCTATTTGCCCGCGCCCCTAACGGTAAGCCTGTTTACTTTTCGATGCTTTGCAGCGATTGTTCCTCACGCCGCCGCCTGATCTGCCATGTGGTCAGCGCAAGGCATCCGGCAAGAGATGTGCAGAGGGAGATCCCCCACAAGCCTAACACGCTGCTGTCGCCGGTCTTTGGGATTTGCAGCCGCTTCGGGTCGATCCAGCCCATCAGGCCGCCGGGAGCCTTGCCCTGCACCAGCTCATACTTCTCAATGAAGCGGTGGAGCATGGCGGCGATCTCAGCGCGGGTTGCCGTACCCTGCGGGTCAAGCAGATTGCCGGATTTTCCCTTCACAAGACTGCTGCCGACCGCCCATTGCATCGCCGTCTTTGCGTAATCCGTGATCTTGTCCGCGTCCTTAAATTTGTCCAGATTTCCCTTGACGGTCAGATCGTAGCCCTTGTAGTCCGCGTAGCGGTAGAAGATGGCTGCAAGCTGTTCGCGGGTGATGGGATCGTCCGGGCCGAATTTGTCTTTGCCGTAGCCCGCGAAAATGCCGTTCTCCGCCGTCCATGTGATCGCGTCAGCGTACCACTTTCCGGCCTCCACATCGGTAAAGCTGTTTTTGCCCTTCGGCGCGGGGCTGCCCTCCATGCGCCAGAGAATGGTCGCCATCATGCCGCGCGTCGCCGTCCCATGCGGACTGAACAGTGTCTCGCTCGTACCGAGCATCAGTCCGTTTTCGTAGACGAACATCACATCGCCGTAGAACCAGTCCTTTTCAGAAACATCGGTAAAGGGATTCGCGCCTGTGTTCGGATTTTCGTCCACGCGCCAGCCTGCATACACGGTCATATCCTTCGTCAGATAAACGCCGGAAACCTTGTTTGTCAGGCTGCGTTCGCTGTACCAGCCGGTAAAGGTGTGGCCGCGCCAGGTGGGGACATATTGGGTCAGGTCAATGTAGGCATTGTACGTTCCCTGCACACTGGAAATATCACTGCCGCCGCCTGTTTCAAAGCGCAGCGTGTAGTAGGTGACAGGCGGATAGTAGTAGCCGCCGCCGGTATACGTCCAGTGGGCGTAGACGGTGGTATTTGCAGAGAATACGGTATCCGTCGTGACCTTCGTACCGCCGTTCTTTTCGGTGTACCAGCCGTTGAAGGAGTAGCTGCTGCGGGTGGGCGTGGGAAGGCTTGCCAGCTTGCCGTCCGCGCCTGTAGTCACGGAAGTGCGTGACACCGAACCGCCGTTTGCGTGCAGTGTTACGGTATAGGTCGGAGCCGTCCACTGCACTGTCAGTGCCGTCACATCAGCCGGAACATTATCGCCGGGTGCGTAGAGCTTTCCATCGCTGCCAAGCCACATGAAGTAGCGGCCTGTATTTCCGTCCGGGCGGGTCAGGCCGTCGGACGCAGGCGCGGTAAATGTGCTGCCGTTTTTCACGATGATGTGAATAGCATCGGAGCTGCCGCCCAGCTTGCCGCCGCCAAGGTCAAGGGTAACGGCCTTCAGTCCGTCAGAGCCCAGTGTGTCAGGGTTCAGGACTTCAAGGACGGGGCGGAAACCGAGGTAGACGTTCCGAAACGAGGACGAGGTGTAATACCAGAAGCGGGCCGAGTTGTACCCACGGTACGCCCGGAACGACTCGGCGGCAGAAGAAGTATCCTGCCCCCACGAATACATTTTATTCCAGTTTTGGATATATCCGCTGTTCTTGTTCAGCATCGTGTCCCATTCGTTGCTTTGGGGCACGCCGCGTTGGGAATCGCCCGAACCTGTAGAGATACTTCCCACAGACGGTGCGCGCAGGGTATAGTCCACGCCGCCGCTGGCATAATTTTTGCCGAAAATCAGACCTTCGTCATTCAGGCCACCCCAGCTAATCGTATGCGTTACGGCATAGTCCGCCACAAACAGGCTGTGGGGATATTTGTTCTGCTGTGCATACTCCTCGGTGGTTGCCGTCGCAGACGTGAGTTTGTAGGCTTCTATCGTTCCCACATAGGTAAAGGGAACATAGTGCAGCGACGTATCCGGCAAAGAAGCCGCACCATCTGAGTTTCCGCTGTTTGCAGTGCCGGGAATGCCCATCGCCGAAAGGTCAAAATAATATCTGCCGCCGGGGGTAAGGGTAAACTGCTCGTCGATCTCGTCCGTCAGCTTCACTTCCCGAAGTGCGCCGGCATAGTCGGTCTTATGATCGCCGTTAAACTGCTCGTTGAACACGCAGAGCGTCTTGCCGGTCATGTCTATGCCGGTCAGGTCAATCGCTGCCCTGCCGCGTGTACCGTTTGTCGTGCCGTCCAGCTGCACAACGCGTGCATAGCGGGAAATGCTCCCGTCCGCATCCTTAATAACGGCAGATATATATTCATTATCGCCCACTTTTGCGTTCTTGTATTCGACCTCCAGCACACTACCGTTGACCAGCACCGTCTTTGCCGTAAAATCGTCGCGGTCGCTGTCATGCAAGGTCAGCTTCCATTCATCTCCGGCGTATTCGGCGATCGGGGTCGTTAAATCTGCAACTTTTCCGTGCTCGGCAGCAGATATAAAGAGAACGGAGGACAGATCCATCTCCATGGCAGGCCGCACGGCAGCATCGTAGTCCACGTTGAGGGCGCTGCCGCTTCTGCCATCGGGATGAATCGTCCACGATCCGTAGCCGTAAACCTCATTGGAAGAACGCGTCCACCACTTTGCAGCGTACTTGCACGAATTTCTGTACAAATAAATACTATCCTCTTGCGAGAAGGCCCAGAGCTTCTGCGCTTTGACCTCCTGCCCGGTGATTCCCTCGGTGATGTCCTTGGGGCGGATGACCGCCTGCTCCTTTTCGGGGATCGCCTCGGCCAGGGAAACCATTTTCTGCTGCAAGGTGCTTCCCGCATACTCATTGGGCTTTCTCCATTGCGACATATCGGACGGGTTGTTGGCATAATAACCGTTGTCCTCGCTGTAGCGTCTTGCATTTTCAAACGGCCCGTCGCTCCCCGTGCGGAACGGGACATCTCCGAAATCATTGTTTACCGCAAGCAGGGTAATGATGGGCGCATTATTGCTTTTGTCGGTCTTTAGGCCGATCACCCACCATTCATGCCCCGCAAAGGACAGCCTGCTTTTGTCGATCTTTAATATGCTTTGGGCGCTCGTACCGGGCAGAATGGCTTTTGCACCGCCTGCGGCAAAAACCGTTATCGGCACAAGGCATAGCACCATACAAAGGGTAAGTAGGATACTGAGTATTCGTTTCTTCATTTCTTGCTACCTCCGTTTTCGTATATGTCGGCTCAGTCAAGAGCGATTATGGTAACAGAGCATCTGAATAAAAGCAGATAGGTCTGGTAATCACCTTGTTCCAGCGAAAATTTGAGTTCAACATCATTTTTCGCACCGGTAAGGTCATATATTCTGTTGAAGCAGAGAGAATTTGATCCCCTGCCGTCTTGTTCTATCAGTGTAAGGCCTCTGCAATAGGCATCATCGTAACCGTCAGTCATCCGAACAGAATGATATCCGCTTTTATCATTTGTGCTTGCATTGACCATGCCGCTTACACACACACACTGTAGGTATGTCCTTTTTTCAGCCTGAGAGTTGTTCCGTTGTACGATATAAGCCCGCCGCGGTTATGCATTTCCCGATAGTACAAGGGAACTGCACCGTCTGAAAGATGGGTTGACGGTACATACCCCTCTCCGCAAAAATATCCCGAACAGCTACCGTTCTGACCGGGGTCGCCCTTGTCGCCTTTATCTCCCTTGTCGCCCTTATCGCCCTTGTCTCCCTTTTCGCCGTCAATTCCCGCAGCCTTTACCCCGGTGTCGGTTTCTCCGATCCACCAGTTGCCGTTCTCGCCGATAAAAGGTGTTTTACCGTCCTTACCGGTGGCACCGTCGGTTCCGTCCTTGCCGTCAAGACCTTTCAGAACCGAAAGGTCGTACAGGTTCAGCCATATTTCATCGCCGGTGTAGCGCCACTGCAGGGTGTTTTCGTTCACGCGGATTTCCGGTGTTTTTCCGTTTGCTCCGCCCTTACCGCTCTGTCCGGCAGGGCCTGTGATGTCGACTATCGCCACAAGGTTCTGCCACTCGTCACCCGCGTAACGCCACTGTATGTGGGTTGCGGCTCGCTGCACCTCTATGCTTTTGCCGTTAATTCCGTCTTTACCGTTGGCTCCGTCCTTACCGGCTTCTCCGGCAGCGCCCCGCAGCTCGGTAAGCGCCACAAGGTCATGCCAATCGGCTTCATCGCTGTATTTCCACTGGATCGCCGTGCCGTTGTTCCGCACCTCCGGCAGTGCAGTGTCGATTTTTGCCGCCTTGCTCCATCCTGCGGCAAGCACGATGCAAAGCACCAAAAGAGCGGCGCAAAGCGCCAAAAGTGATCCTGTGAGTAGTTTTTTCCCTGTTTTCATCTTCTTCCCTCCGTTCGGAATTGTTTATCACGGCGAAGCTCACCCGCCGCGAAGGCCGCTGTCGGCAGCAGCGTCAGCACCATGCAGCATAGAAGCAGGATGCTAAGTATTCGTTTCTTCATTGGCTTTTCTCCTCCTGTTCGTATCGGTTCGGTTTGTCCTCCCCGCCTTTTTTCTGGTTTTCTCTGTTTTTGAGCCGGAAGCACAGCGCGGTGATCGCCGCCGCCGCTGCAAAGGAGACAACGGCCACCAGCACATAGCCGCCCGCGTCCTGCCGCAGCAGCATCGCGCCGAACACGCCCCATGCGGCGGTCTGCCCCGGCCCGATGACCGTGCCCGCCGTCTGCATCAGCACCGCGAACAGCAGCATACACGCGGCACTCAGTCCATATATGTCGCGCCGCTGCCTTCGGCGGGTGTTTTCCCGCACCCGCTGCTTGACGAGTGCGACCCGTCTTGCGGTATCGTACATATCGTTTGAACCTCCTTTCCGGTTTGTCTGGAAATGTGATAAAAAGCCTTTCACTTATATAGGTACAAAAAATCGGAAAAACTCTCACCCAAAACGAAAAATTTTTCAAAAAAATTTGAGAGCCGCCAAAAAGCAGCTCTCAGGGAGTAAATATTCGGTTATTTCCTCTGCGATAAGCGGAAAGCGGACCATCTTCCCGCTGCCACCAGCAGCACCGGCAGGGCGTAGGCCACATACTGCGCCGCGCCGCCGTAGGCGATGAGCAGGTTATAGATGGCGTGGAGGGTGATGGCCGCGCCCAGCAGCCCGCACGTGCCGGCTATTTTAAGCCACGTCCGCTGCCACGTATACGCCAGCCCGCCGCCCACGATCAGTCCGCAGAGGACGTGCATCGCTCCCGTGCCGAAGCCACGGAAGAAGATGAAGGAGAAGCGGTCCGCGCCGTTTTGAATCAGATAGCACACATTTTCAAAGGTGGCAAAGGCGAGGGCAACCGTGATGGCGGCGGCCTTGATTTTATCGCCCTCCGGCTCAAACACCAGCAGATAAAACACCAGCGGCAGCAGCTTCATCATTTCCTCCACCACCGGCGCGATCTCCGCCGTGGCGGCAAGGGCGTCCGCCCGGCATACCACCGCGAGGAAGGTGTTGATATAGGCCGAAAGCAGACACACCCCCATCCCAGCAATGCAGAACAGGAAAAAGCGGAGCTGCCGCCTGCCCATGCACAGGGCGGCCACCAGCAGCGGAGACACCATGCAGAGGAAGATGTTTTCGATGTAGGTCATGCTTCCACCGCCTTTCTCGTGGCGGGCAGCAGCCCCAGAATGGCAAGGGTCAGCAGCATATCGCACCAGAAGGTGGGGCTGGCCGGAGAGGTGTTGGGCCAGAAGCAGCCCACCGTCCACAGCAGATATTCCGCAAACACAAAGCACAGTACCCCTATGTGGAAATACCGCATATTCCGCGCCGGATCCGTCTGCTCGTTGGCGTAGACCAGCCCCCGAATGGCGCAGAAGGAGAGCCATATCATCATGCCACACCAGATCAGGTTGGAGAGAATGTCCCCGAAGGTGCAGTAGAACGCCAGCAGCGGCACGCCGAACGCAGGCGCGAGCCACGCCCTGCGGCAGCGGAAGCTGCGCTCGTCCTGAGTGGCGAGCGTTGCTTGCAAAATGCGCAGGAAGATGAGGCTGGCCACCCAGCCGAACTCCGACACATAAAAGACCCGGGGTGTGGTATCGAACAGCAGCAGATACAGCGTCCAGTAGAGCGCGCCGAGGGCAAAGCAGCCGTAGAAGCACAGCAGCAGAAAATACGCCTGCCTGCGACTTTTCCGGTAGGATATGCCCGAAAGCAGCGCGCCCACGAACGTGAACAGCAGTTGCAGCAGGTTCTCAATCAGCTCCATGAATCCCCTCGCTTTCTTTGTTCTGATCGTCCTCACGGCTCATCTGACGCAGCCGGAAGCACAGAACGGTCACGCACACGCCGAGCAAAAACGCCAGCAGCCCGATGACGATGTATCCCAAGGCAGCGCCGCCGTGAAAGATGCTTGCCGCCGTTTCAAAGCCGGAATAGTCGCCGGTCTGGATGCTTGCGGCAATGCCGGGCATGGCGAGGGACGCGCCGATGAGCAGCGCAAGGCACGCCGCCACAGCGGAAGCTATGGTGATCGTATTGCGCCGCAGCCGTTTTTCCCGCTCAATTTGGGCGATGCGCCGCTTCGTCTCCGCGACGCGCTCCTCATGACTCCGCATTTGTGATTCCCTCCCGTTCTAAGAGCCTTCGCAGGCTCTCTTTTCCGCGATATACCATGTTGGTGATCTGCTTTACCGTTTTCCCCGTGACCTCCGCCGCCTGCGCGTAGCTCATATCCTCAAAATAGGTGAGATAGAGGACTTCCCGATAGTCCGGGTTCATTTCATCCATGCAGAAATGCAGAATGCGGTTTCGCTCCTCCGACCGGATGACCTCCTCCGCCAGCAGCCGTCCGTCCGGCTCGCCGGTCAGCGCATCGAGGCTGAATAGCGGTTTTCGCTTGCTCTTGTGGCGCAGTGCCATGTGCCGCGCCGCCTTATAGAGATACGCCTTGAAGCCGCCGTCCCGTACTTTTGGCTTTTTCGTGAACAGATAGGCGAAAACATCCAGCATCAGCTCCTCCGCCTCGTGAACGTCGTGCAGATAGCCGTCGATATACAGGGTCAGGGGGTCGCCGTATTTTTTCATCAGGGCATTAAGCCCTTCGT
>OLSL01002351.1_pt1 | contig 15421 bp, 4 predicted proteins | sample 1672511 | NCBI WGS metagenome assembly OLSL01 (sample SAMEA3136694, study PRJEB25190) | human gut metagenome | biome: human gut; feature: human-associated habitat; material: faeces | place: Austria | collected 2013
TATATTATTTTGACTTATTATACATAAAAAGTTTAATAAAAACTAAAAAAACATTGAAAAATGCTTGAAAATGTCGTATAATATAGTGTGAGATAATTATTTTTAGGAGGTTACTATGAACAAATTATTAGAAAAACTAATTGCAGTAATGTTAGTTATTGTACTTGCAGGAGCAAATTTGTCAATTTTAGGAATGTATGGAATATCATATGCTCTTACAGACGCAGAACTTGCAGGACAAACAACAACAACTGGAAATTCTAATGTAGAATTTAATGCATATTTTCAAGGAGGAGGACACACAGAAAAGAACAAGTATGATGCAACAACAAAACTTTTTGTTAATGTAAAAGTAAAAAATGCAGGATACTTGAAAAATGCACAAATAAGCTTTGATAATGTAAACTTTAAAATTGCAGGAAATATAGAAAATAGCAATGTTCAAAGTGTAAACAAAGAAAGCAATATAATAGCGTTAAAACAATTAAATAATGGTTCAGATGTAACTATAGAAGTTCCGGTTTCAATGCTTGAAAGTGATACAGTTTCATCAGATTTTTTTGCAAAAGAAACTAAAGCAGTTTTCCAAGGAACATATGTAGATGCAAATGGAAAAGAAAGAAGCGTATCAAAAGAGATAGTAAACAAGCTAACTTGGGAACTTGGAGAAAAATTAAAGGATGTTACAAAGGTAGAAAATGAAATAATAAACTGTATTGTATATCCAGATAGACCAAGAATACTAGTTCAAATAAAAACAAAAATAAGCTATGGAAAATTACCTGTTAAAGGAAATAAGATATTAGTAATGCTACCAGATATATTAGGAACACCTGCTAAAGAAGTAGCGGTTGTTGCAAATAGTACAGAAGCAACAAATGGTGATAAAGAAGGATTAAACTTCGGAACAGATAATTATACATATGACCAAACAGAAGGAAAATTAAGTATTACAGTAAATAATGGCGATAATATAATTAATTGGGCAAAAAACAAAGAAGACGAATATATTATTACTTGTGTATATAGAAGTGATGAAATATCAGATGCAATAGATAAATCACAAGGACTTTCAACTACATTTAGTTATGATGTAAATGTTCAAGTAAGCGAATATGATGATATAAAAACGTCTGCCAGTGCAATATGGGTATATACAACACAGAAAGAAACAATTACACCTAAGCAAGGTGCAAGCCTTATAAAAGCTGAAGTATCAGGAAGTGAATCTATAAGCAAAGGTCAAATATATGCAAATTACAGTGCAAGCGAAGCCGATAGAAAAGAAACAACATATTGGACAAAATATGGCGTAACAATATATGAAGCACAAGCCACAAGAGGAGAATTAAAAATTAAACAAAATATTGATAACTTACAAATATCAAGAAGTTCGTCAAATTATCCTACAACAGTATCAGGAAGCAATTATACATACAACAAAACAGTAAAAGTAAGTGAATCAAGCTTTAAAAAGATTTTAGGAGAAGATGGAACAATAGATATATGTAATGTAGATGGAACAAAATTTGCAACAATTAATAAAGATACTAACAAAGATAGTGATGGAAATTATGTAGTAGATATTTCAAGTGCTAATAATAACCAATTAATGCTTGTAGCATATGCTCCAAATAAACTTGGAACAGGTTCAAGAGGACCAATTGGTGAAGGAAAATTAGTAATATATATTGAAAAGGCATTTAAAACAAATCAAGATTATACATTAGATCAAATGAAAACATTTACAAGCATGAAGTCAGGAGTATCTTGCACATCAACATACCTTGATTCAAAACAAGACGGAACACACTATACAGATACAGCATCTGCAACATTAAATATTCCATTAACAGAAACAAAATCTGTAGTAGAATTAAGCGTTAATAAAAAAGACTTATCAACAGTTGTAAAAAATGAAAATGTAGAAATAAGAGCAACATTAGATACATCAAGTACAAGCAATGCATTATACACAAATCCTACATTAAAAATAAAATTACCTTCATATATTAAAAAGGTAGATTTAAAATCTTCTAATATATTAATGGCAAATGGACTAAAATTAAAAGATCCAACAATAACAACAGAAAATGGAGCACAAGTAATTAATGTAGTATTAGAAGGAACACAAACAGAATATACAATTGATGCAGAATATAAAGGAACAATAGTAATATTAAATACAGATTTAACAGTAGATACTTTAACACCAAGTAATAGTAACAAAATTGTAATGGACTTTACAAATGCAAATACAGCAACTACAACAAAATCTGGAAGTGTTAGTGCAAGTGTTAACTTTGTAGCACCTAATGGAGTTGTTGCAGCAAATGGAATATCAAATTATGCAGAAGGAAAAAATGATATATTATCAATATCTGATGAAGGTGTAACAGGAACAATTGCAACTTATGCAGATGCAAGAACAGCAAAAATTAATGGAACAGTTATAAATAACTATTCTAATAAAATATCAAATGTAGTTATATTAGGAAGAATACCTACAAAAGACAATAAAAACATAGATACAGCAAAAGCACTTGGTTCAACATTTAGTACAATACTAAAAACAAATGTAACATTAAGTGGAATAGATTCTTCAAAATATAAAGTATATTATTCAGAAAATGCAGATGCAACAAATGATTTAAGCAATACTGCAAATGGATGGACAGAAACAGCAATAACAGGAGCAAAATCATATTTAATAGTAACAAATGGATATGAAATGAATGCAGGAGGAATAATAAAATTCTCATATGATGTAGAAATCCCTGCAAACTTAACACATAACAATGATGTGTACGAAATGTACAAGGTATATTATAACAATGTTTCTTCAATTGGAACAATGGCAGAAACAAAAACATCAGCAATAGCAGGAATGTCAACAGGAAAAGGTGCAATATTATCAGCTGAACTTTCAGCAGTATTACCAGAAGGAACAACAACAGTAAGAGAAGGACAAACTGTTAAAATGAAAGTTGTTGTAAAAAATACAGGAACAATGACAGCAAATAATGTTAAGGTTAAGGTTGAAAAAACTACAGGAATAGAATCAATTATTGGAGATAGTACTATTGATATAGGAAGTATAGAAGTTGGAAAGAGTGCTGAAGCTACATATAGCATTAAATTAGGTTCAGGTGATGTTACAAGTAAAGTTACAATAACAGCTGATGGTATACAAGGTGGTATTTCATCAAATGAATATAAATTTTCTAATGTAGCAGAGTCAAAATTAGAAATTAACTTAGAAAGCTGGACAACAGAAAACACAGTATTATCATCAGGAACAGATATTAGACATTTCTTAAAGATTTTACCATATGAAGATATGAAGAATGCAATAGTAACAATACAATTACCAAATGGTGTATCATATAAAAGTGTTAAAATTTTTGAAAGTGAGACAGATGATGAAATAGAATCAAAGGATATTGCAAAATATGATAGTACATCTAATACTATAAAGATAACATTTAATGAATTAAATGCAGGTAAAAATATAGAATTCTTATCAACAGTAAATAATATCTCAGGAACAATTGCTTTTTATGCTGATATAACAGCTGATCAAGTAGATAAACATGTATCAAACACAAGAACATATATTGCAGAAAAAGTTAATTTGGAATTATCAGAAATGACATCTGATTTAAAATATATAAAAGAAGGAAAAATTATTACATATACATTTAAAATAACAAATAAAGGAAACACCATTGCACGTAATGTTGTTATAAATGATACATTACCTACAGAATTAGTATTCGTTAAGGCTGTGTGCAAATACAGTAATCGAGAAGATGCGATAACTAATATTAATAATGACAAATTTTCAATTAGTCAAATAGGAACAAATGAATCAATAGAGGTTAAGATATCGGCAAAAGCAAAATTATTGCAAGACAAAAACGAAAAAGAGGTAAAAAATAAAGTAAAAGTTAGTGCGACAGGATTTGATGAGGTAGAAACAAATACCGTAACAAATATTATAGAATATGATGAAGATGCACATAAAAATGGTGGAGGAGATAATAACGACCCTACTAAACCAACAGAAAAAAGATATAAAATATCAGGAACAGCTTGGATAGATAGCAATAAAAATGGTAAACGTGATACAGATGAAGAGTTATTATCTGGAATAAAAGTAATGTTATTAAATAAAAAAGATAATTCTATTGTAAAAGATGCAGATAGTAAAGAAGATAAAATTACGACAACTAATAGTAGTGGAAAATATGAATTTAGTAACTTACAACAAGGTGAATATATAGTAATATTCTTATATGACTCTGGAAGATATAGTTTAACAACATATAAACAAAAAGATGTAGACAGTTCTTTAAATTCAGATGTAATAGATATAAATGCAACTGTAAGTGGAAAAAGAACTATTGTAGCCTCAACAGATGCTATAACAATTATAAATGATAATGTAAGAGATATAGATATTGGTGTATATTCAGCAGAAAAATTTGATTTAAAACTAGACAAATATATAAGTAAGATAACATTAACAACACCAACGATAGGAACTAGACCATATGATTACGATAATACAAAAATTGGAAAAATAGAAGTACTAGGAAGTAATTTAGGAAAGAGTAGTGCAGTAATTGAATACAAAATAGTAGTAACAAACGAAGGTGCAATACCTGGATATGTAAAGAAAATTGTAGATTACTTACCACAAGGAATAGGATTTAATACAGAGCTAAACAAAGATTGGTACTTATCAGATAATGGAAATGTATATAATGCAAGTTTAGCAAATACAATAATAAATCCAGGAGAATCAAAGGAAGTAACTTTAGTACTTACAAAGAAAATAACAGAAGATAGTTTAGGATTAATAAATAACAATGCAGAAATATATGAAAGTTACAATGAACAAGGTGCAAAAGATATAGATTCAACAGCAGGAAATAAGATGGCAGATGAAGACGATATGTCAAGTGCAGATGTTATGGTATCAATTGTAACAGGTAAAATAATTACATATACAACAATTACATTAGGGGTTATAACCTTATTAGGATTTGGAGTATATGAAATAAAAAAAAGAGTTTTAAATAAAAAGAATATGTAAGGAAAGGAGGAAAATAAATGAAGAAGAAAGTTATAAAAATTAGTTTATTTACAATATTTATAACAATACTTACTGTATTTGGAATATTTAATCTTATAAACAATATTTCTACAGCTGCAAATGGTGAAACTAGTACACAAAGTTCAGCAAAACCTGGAACTTTAATGGCAGGAGAAAAAAATCCTAATTCATATAATTATGTTACAAACTTTAGTGAGTATGTAAAAACAGATGTAGGTGTACCTTATGTAAATGTCATTGATGGATTATGGATTCCAAAAATAAACAAAGATGGAATAGAATATCAAGTTTATTGTATTCAACCAGACTCTCCAATTGTGTATAATTATGAACTTAGTAATTATTATGATTCAGCTTTCTCTGAACCACAACGTAATCCACAATTTATAAGTTGTCCAGAAAAGGATGGAGGAGCTCACGCAAAATATTATACATACCAAAAAAATTATGTTCCAGCAAGTGCACTGCAATATATTAGCGAAAAAAAGCATAATGATTTATATAATGATCACTATTATACAGGTTTAACTGTGTATGAAGGAGCGAAAAGTAAAGGAGGACAATCTATAAGATCTCCTGTAAGATGGAAAGAAGCAGGTACTACCAACTTAACAGAAGCGATGGCTTATATAGTTTCAGATGAACCTATAGGAGAATGGTCAGAAAAAAAACAACATGCAATTTGGAATTTACATGGTAGCGGATTAGATAATGGATTAGTAGAAGAAAATACTCATGCTACTACAAGTAGTTCTGAACTAGATCAGGAATGTAGAGATTATGCTGAATATGATAAAAAGGTGAGACCAGAAAATGGATTAAAACCAGACGATTTAACTAAAATTGATGATGTTATTACAAAAGTTGATCAAGAATCAAAAAAATATACAGTTGGACCATATAGTGTAAAATATACGGAAGGAATATATGGAAATATAGCATTTTCCGGAATATCTAAAATAACTATAATAGGATATGATAAAAATAAATCTAAAATAAGAGAAGGCATTGAAGTAGAGAAAATTATATTAAAAGATAAAGTTACTGGAGTATATGAAGCTGCTAAGAAACCAGAATATTTTGAGCCAGATAAAACATTAAAGGTAGATGAAACTGAACAAATATATCCAGCCTCTGAACAAGAATTTCAAGTTGTTTTTTCAGATCCAAATACTGGGTTATCTAGCAATGATCCGAATAGAATAGCATATATTTCAATTAAAATTGAATTTAAGTACATGCTCGCAAATGGAAAATATACTAAATATAAAGGAACAAAAAGATACTTGGATTATTCTCACGCGGATATAAATTTTAAACCTAAATATCATTTGGATTGTAAACATAGTCATGATTCTAGTTGCTATAGTTCTGTAACTGACTATGATGATGATGGAAATGCAGTAGGATCACATACTGTATTAAGTTGCTCTCATTCACATGATGATAGCTGTTATTACGACCATTTTGATTGTAAACAAAACAAGCGAATAACAACAACAGAAAAGATGCAAGATGTTATTGCAGTAGACGCAATAAGAAGTATATATGAACAAGAGATTATACTTACACCAGATGGCGGAACAGACATCACAATGGACATCGAAGGAAAAGTATGGGAAGATGAAAAATCAGGAAAGGAAACTCTTGCAGATGGAGAAAGAGCAGATTCTGAAAAGCCTGTAAATAATATTCCTGTAATACTTTATGATGATAAGGATAAGGTTGTTGAACAAACCACAACGGATAGTGAAGGTAAATATAAATTCGAAAAATTAGATGCAATGAAAAAATACTATGTCGAATTTAAATATAATGGTCAACAATATGAAAATACAATTTATACAGATAAACTAGATGATAAACATTCTGTTGCTACTGAAACAACAAGTGATAGAGATTCATTTAATAAGAAATTTGAAGAAATAGATGGAGACGAAGGATATACTGTTGAACAATTAAGATATGATGATGAAAGATCTCAATACTATAATGCACCAGGAATATTTACTTTATCAGCATTTACAGGTAGTGACGGAAAAAATGCACTTATTAAATATCCAAAGCATGACAAATTTGTAATAGATGAAGTAGAAAAAACTGTAGATGGCATAACATATAAAGCGGTATATGATGATGAAGATAGTATTAAGCACATGGATTTTGGTATTACACAAAGAATAGAATTTGATATGGCATTAAAGAAAGATTTATACGTTGCAACTGTAAAAATAAATGGAAAAACAGAAGTATATGGATATGACAAGAAATTAGCTAATACCGAAGACGGACAACAAGCAAATAGTGATGCAGGATATGCAGGATGGACAATAAATGTTGTTGGTGGATATGATAGAAGCCTAGATGATGCAGATTGGAACTTTAAGGGACAAAATGGAAATAAAGATGGACTATTAGAAGTATATGCAACATACAAAGTAGCAGTACGTAACCAATCAATGAGTATGTTAGGACATGCAACTAAGGTATATGATTACTATGATAGCACGTTCGAATATGTTCCAAAATTATCATGGCAAAGCAAGACAAACTACAAAAATAATAAAGCAACAAGAGACAAATTACAAGATAGTATTGAAAAAGGTAATGTGGCTGATTGGGGAACAACTCCAAACGCAAGTGATGATAAAAATGGAACAATAACAATAGATGTTGATAAAAAGCAAGAAACAGGAGAAACACAATATATTTATTTAACATTCAAATTAAAAAATGATAGTAATGGACAGGTAAGTTTAGGAAATAAAACTAATAAGGCAGAAATTGGAGCATTTAAAACATATTATAAAGGTGGAAAGACAACATTACCACATTATAACGGGGAAAATAGTTATCAAGTAACTGGAGACGATATGATAGCAGGTAGAGTAGATAGAGATTCAATACCAAGTTCTATGGGAAAAGACGGACAACCAGGAAAGAACGAACTATATGATGAAGATGATGAAGATACAGCTCCAAATTTAAATGTAAAACTTACAGGTGATAAGAGAATATTAAATGGAACTGCTTGGGAAGATGAAAGGACTGTAAATGAAGGAAATGCAATGATTGGAAATGGAATTATGGACAATAAAGAGACAAAAATTGCAGGAATTGAAGTACAGTTAGTTGAAAAAACAGTATGGGATAAGAATAATCCAAAAGGAGAATATGTATGGGCAACAACAAAAACAGCTAGTGATGGAACATATAGTTTTGATAGCTATATTCCAGGAGATTATGTAATAAGATATAGATATGGTGAAGGACTATCAGGAGCAGACAAAAATAATGGAAAATCATATAATGGTCAAGATTACAAGACGACAACATATCAAGCAGGAATTGATCAAACCCCAACAACAGACCTAGATGGAAAATATAAAGGATACTTAAACGTAAATAATCAAAATGAAACTGGAGAATATGGATTTAATATAGCAACTAAGAAGGATAATGTATCTGATGCAAAAGACATTTGGTCAGTAAGAGAAAAGATAAACAATTATAGTAAAACAAATGTAACGAATGGAATTGCTGAAATACTTGCTATACCATACGAAACACCAAGATATAATGGAAATGAATATTCAAAGAGCGAAATAGATGCACTAAGACAAGAACTAATTAAAAATACAACAGCAACAGCAGAATCTGGTGTAGTGGTTGTAGAGGTTGAGCGTAATTTACAAAGTGAAACTGAAAATGGAAATCCAAGTTATAAACTTAAAAATTTAAATATTGGATTAGTAGAAAGACCAAAAGCACAGCTTGAAATTGATAAATCTATAACAAATATTAAAGTTACATTAGCCAATAATACTGTTCTATTTGATGTGAATAAAAAGGGAGATAACGTTGTTTGGAAATATCATACTGAATATAACTTAGCAGACAAAAAGAAAAATAATAAATATGAAGAATATTATGGACAAAACGGTAAGAACAGATATTCATATAGAGATGAGGTTAATAAGCTAGTAAAAAATGCAGACAAAGGTTTAGTACAATTAACAATGGACGAAGAATTAATGCATGGTGCAACTATAGAAGTTACGTATCGAATTAAAGTTACAAATGATGGAGAAATAGATTATGATGGAAAAGAATTCTATTATAAAGGAAAGCAATCAGGTAACGTTGTAACAACAAATGCTAACCAAGTAGTAGATTATGTAGCAAATAATTTACAATTTAATAAGAGTGATAGCAGAAATAATGGATGGTCAGTAATTAGCAAAGATGACTTAACTGGACAAAACTTAGTAAATGCAAAATTAACAGACAATGTAAGTAAGTTTAACACAATTATTCAAACACCAGGATTATCTAAAGACTTAAAACCAGGTGATGTTAGTGAAAAAACTCTTGTATTATCACAATTAATAACAGCAGAAAATAAGAGTGATGACCTAACATACAGAAATATAACTGAAATTGTAAAGACAAGTAATACAGTTGGAAGAAGAATGGCATACTCAATAGTAGGAAATCAAGATCCAACAGTAGATGCACAAGAGGTTGACGCAAGTGTAGCAGAAAAAGTAATTATATTACCACCATTTGGATCATCACCTATCTACTACATATTAGGTATTACAATTGGATTAATCTTAATTGGAGGCATTACATTAATTATTAGAAAAGTATTAAGAAAATAAAAGTAATACTTAATAAAATATAAATAAAAATATCCCAAACTTGAAATAAAGTTTTGGGATATTTTTGTGTTATAATGTTCTATTTATCAAAAATATATTGAAATTTTCGCTATTTTACGATAAAATGTTAGACATAATTTGTTTTATTTAATAAAAAAATAAAACAACATATCACATAATGTAAAAAACTTTTTTATATTACGTATTAAATATGACAAAAAAATAAAAATATATGAACTATAATGTACAAGCAATAAAAATAGTATGCGTAAATAAAAAAGTAGAGGTGGTAAGGATGTTTCAAAATATATCAAGAGATTTTTCAGAAGAATTAAATGAGGATGTTAAACCAAACAAAAAACAAAATGTTAAAGAAATTATAAAAAGACTATTTGCTAAACAAAATATTGCACTATATATAATTAGCTTTATGGTTTCTATGGTGGGCTTAAGTTCTAATAACTTAATATTTTCAATTGTACCATTTGGACTTGCTCTTCTTGCAGCAGCATTTAGTAATGGACAAGCTATAGGAATTATGTATGTATTATCGTTAATAGGTACATTTATAAAGTTTGGCACTAATAGTCTTATAACATATATAGCAACTTCACTTGTTTTCTTTATTTTAGTACTTATTATTAGACCAAGACTTCAAAATAATACAAACGAAATGAGAAGAGTTGGCGGACAGTTATTTTTTGCAGTAGTTATTGTACAAGTTGTGCCATTATTTTTTAGAACATTTTATGTATTTGATTTATTAACAGGTGTAATGCTTGGAATGACAACATATGTATTTTACAAAATATTTGCTAATTCCATAAAAATGATAAAAGAGTTTGGAGATAAAAAAGCTTTTACAATTGAAGAAGTAATGGGAACAAGCCTGCTTTTAGCAATTGCAATTTCTTCATTTGGTGATTTTAATATATGGGGATTTTCAGTTAAGAATATACTTAGTATTTTAATAGTTTTAGTATTAGGATGGAAAAACGGAATCTTAGTTGGAGCTACAGGTGGAATAACAATTGGCGTTGTTTTAGGTATTATAGGTGGTTCTGAACCTATAATGATAGCTGTTTATGCTGTATCTGGAATGATATCAGGACTATTAAATAAGTTCGGAAAAATTGGTGTAATTGTTGGATTTATAATTGGAAATATAGTTATTGCATATGCATCAAATGGAAATACAGTTCCATTAATTATGTTTCAGGAAATATTAATTGCATCACTTGGATTACTTGCTATTCCTAAAAATATAAAAATTAATATTGAAGATTTATTTGGTAAAACTAAATTACTTCCAGAAACAACAGGAAGAAATTTAGAAGAAAATAAAGATACAATATATAAATTAAATAGCATGTCAGAAACAATATTTGATATGGCGGAAAGCTACCAAGAGGCAGCAGCTACAATACTTTCAGAAGATGAATTAAAACAGCAAGAAAAATCAAATATAGAAATATTTACTGAAGAATTTAGACAGTATTTAAATGGCTTAGAAGATAATATGCTTTATGAAACAATGTACTATCCAGATGATGATATGGTAAAGGATATATTTAATTGTTTACTTGAAAATGATATTATTACTGAAAAAGATTTAATTAAAATTTTGGAAGAACATAATAATTATATTGTTGGATTTGAAGATACAAATGAAAAAGCAAAAGAAGATGTTTATAAAATTGTTAAAATTCTTAATTATTCTTATCGTATGAGTAAAATAAATTTCATATGGAAAAAGAAAATGGATGAAAGCAAGAAAAATGTATCATCTCAATTAAAAGGTGTATCTGAAGCAATATCAAAAATGGCTGAAGATATTAAACAAAAAGATGAGGATATTTTTGCAAAGCAAAAAGAGGAAATAAAAAGATTGCTTGAGCAAAAGGAAATTACTATACAAGATATAGCAATAAAGAGGTCAAGTTCAGGAAGGTATGCGGTTACTGTGTATACTAATACCTGTGAAAGTACAGATGGTACAGAATGTGATATAAAGAAGATTGGCAAAATTGTAAGTAAAGTTCTTGACGATAAAATGATTATACAAAGTGAGGAATGTGGATTACGAAACCAAAAGGAACAATGTAAATTTACATATTTATCAGATGACAAATACAAAGTACAAGTTGGAATGTCTAAGTCAACAAAAGCAGGTTCACCAGTTTCAGGAGATACATGCTTAAATCTAAAATTAGATGATGGTAAATATTTAATGGCAATTAGTGATGGAATGGGTTCTGGACCAGAAGCAATGAAAAGTAGTAAAATAGCTATAAAAATGCTTGAAAGACTATTATCCGCAGGATTTGAAAAAGATGTTTCATTAAAATTAATTAACTCTACATTATCAGCAAATACAAGTGAAGATATGTATGCAACACTGGATATACAAATATTAGATTTGTTTAGTGGTAATATGGAATTTATAAAAAATAGTGCTTGTCCAACTTTCGTAAAAAGAAATGGAGAGGTACAATTGTTAAAATCAATTACATTGCCAGCTGGAATATTAGATCAGGCAGACCTAGTGGTATATGATTATGATTTACAAGATGGCGATATTTTAGTTATGTGTAGTGATGGTATTATAGATTCTAACAAAGAATATTTAAATAAACAGTTATGGGTTAAATATTTATTAGAAGATATTGAAACAGATGATGCACAAAAGATTGCAGATATTATTATGAATGAAGCAATTGATAATGACTTTGGAAAGCAAAAAGACGATATGACAGTTATGGTTGCTAAAGTTACTAAAAAGTAAATATGGATAAAGGCGTAAAATGTAAGTAATATTTTACGTCTTTTTGTTGTATAAATTGACAAAAAACTTGTAATTTTATAGGGATATATGATATAGTATATAGGAATATAATCTACGGAGGTAAGTGTAAAATATGAGTAGAGGAAAAAGGTATGATGGTGAACAAAAGCTAAACATGAAAAAAGTATTTGCTGTTATAATTGCAATTGCAGTAATTATTATGTTTGTAATAGGTATTAAAAAACTTATGTCATCAAGTGGTAAAACAGTTGAAAAAGCTGTTGCACAGAAATATTTTGCGGTGTATTCAAATGATAAATGGGGAGTAATAGATTCGAAAGGAAATGTTGTAATTACACCTAGCTATGATGAGGCTATTGTTATTCCAGATACAACTAAAGGAATATTTATATGTACATATGATGTAGATTATACAAATAATACATATAAAACAAAGGTATTAAATGAAAAAAATGAAGAAATCCTACAAGGATATGATACAGTTGAAGCTATTGAAAACTATGATACTGATAATGTTCTTTGGTACGAAACAGGTATATTAAAAGTAAAAAAAGATGGTAAATATGGAATTATTGATTTTAAGGGAAATAACATAGTTCCATGTGATTATGACTCTATTACAGCATTAAAAGGAACAACAAACAGTCTAATTACAAGTAAGGATAGTAAACTTGGACTTATAGATAATACTGGTGCAGTGTTAATTGAAAATCAATATAAAAATATAAAAGCAATTTCAGATAAATACGAAAATGGTTATATTGTACAAAATGATAAAAATAAATATGGTGTTATAGCATGGAACAAAAAAGAAGTTGTAGAGGTTAAATATGATGACGTTAAATCAATTTACGGAAATGGAAACTATTATGTTGTAAAAGAAAGTGGAAAGTGGAAAATTATTGACTCTACTGGGGATAAATTTTTAGATGGAACATATGACGATATTATAGATATTAACGATGAATATGCAATAGTAAAAAAATCTGGAAAATATGGACTAACAACTATAGATGAAAATACTGTTTCGATCGATATAAAATATCAAGATATAAAATATGCAACAGGTTCAAATTATATTGTAAAGCTTGATAATAAGTATGGAATTATGAGCAAGGAAGGAACAGTGCTTTTAGAGCCTAAATATTCTGGTTTAATATATAGAGAAACAGCAAACTTCTATGAGGCAACAAAAGCAGATTATACATCTGATTTATTAGATACAGATTTAAATGTAAGACTTACAGGAATTGTTTCAAATATTAATACAGATGATGGTTATATGATTGTAAGAGTTGGAGATAATTATAAATATTACAATTTCAAATTCGAAGAGAAACAATCAAAAGAAGTATTAAAAGATAATACAATTTTCTTATCAAAAAAAGATGGAAAATATGGATTTGTAGATAAAAATGGAATTGTGGTTGTAGATTACATATATGATGATGCAAGTGAACAAAATGAGTTCGGATATGCAAGTATAAAGAAAGACGGACTATGGGGATGTGTTGATTCAGCAGGAAAAGTAAAGATGGCACCATCATATCAATTAGAAAAAAATGTATTAGTTGAGTTTATTGGAAAATGGCATCTAGGTGAAGATTTAAACTTATACTATTTTACTGATAAATAATAAGTAAAAGGCATGGATTATTAAATCTGTGCCTAATTTATTTGCCAAAAATATTGTAAAAAAATAAGATTTATTGTATGATAAAGAAAACTGGGAGGTACAAAAGTGGAACTAATGACGAAGTATCAATATACATATTTTATTTATCCTTATGTAATTGATAGCAACAAATATAGCAAATATATGCAAAAATTATTAAAAAACAAAAACTGTAAATTAAGAATATTTGAAAAAGAGAAAGATATGCATTTATACCAATATTTCTTTAAAGATATAAGAGAGTATTTATTTTGGACATTTAATCTTGATAAAAAAGGCATAAGAAGTTTAGAAAGTATGGATACAGCTTTAAAAGCAACTCAGCTTGCAAATCATGAGTGTAATGTATTTGATTATGAGCTTACAAAAGAGTTGCAAGGAAAAGTGGGAGAGAAAAATGGAATATTTTTCGATATACAAAAAATAAAAATAGTTTGCTTTAAAACAGGTATATGTTTTTTAATATTTAAAACTGAATTATTAGATAACAAAAGCTTTTCAGATGTTTTAAATTTTAATTACAAATTTAGAGAAATACATTCAAAAACATATGAATTAAAGGAGTATGAAAAAATACGTTTGCAATCAGATATGTTTAAAGATGTAAAAGAAATTAATGGATTAATTAAAGAAATAACAGGTTATACTTATCAAGCTAAAAGTCATAATTGGAATGATGAAAAAATGATAGCATATTCATATTGCTGTTTAGATCAAATAAACTGGAATGATGAAACAGATGAATTATCTATAGATAATTTATTTAACAAATACCGTATGTTTTATCCAGCCAATAAACAAGGTTCTGATATTATAACGTCTAAGCTTAAAATGAAAGAACTATATGAAAATAAATATGTTCATTACGGGGTTTCAAATGCGGGAACTGTACTTCTTACATCAGATATTAATCCAGCCAATTATACTTTTACCCAGCAAAAATTTCAAAGTGAGTATTTATACACATATATTTTAGAATTATATAAAAAATTTTTGTTAAAAAAATTGAGTAGTGATTTTAATAGACAAAATAATTTTAAAAAGGTTGAAAAATGTTTTTTGGAATTTGCAAAAAATCTTTGGATACAAGAAATTACAGATGATGAAATAGGAAGTATGCTATGTAAAATGTGGGAAGAAGACCTAAACATTGA
>OLSL01002358.1_pt1 | contig 15371 bp, 9 predicted proteins | sample 1672511 | NCBI WGS metagenome assembly OLSL01 (sample SAMEA3136694, study PRJEB25190) | human gut metagenome | biome: human gut; feature: human-associated habitat; material: faeces | place: Austria | collected 2013
TTGTTAGCCGCATCAAGAATTTCATTTGCAAGTCTTTCTTCCATTGTCTTCTCGCCTCTGTTACGAGAGTACAGTGTAAGCCAGCGAAGTGCAAGAGCCTGTCTTCTGTCTGCTCTTACCTCGATCGGTACCTGATAAGTAGCTCCACCGATACGTCTTGCCTTTACTTCAAGTACAGGCATGATGTTGTTCATTGCTTCTTCAAATACTTCGATAGCTGGTTTTTCAGCTTTCTCTGCGACTTTGTCAAATGCTCCGTATACAATTTTCTGAGCTACACCTTTCTTACCGTCAAGCATGATGTTGTTGATAAGCTTTGTAACTACCTTGTTGTTGTATAACGGATCCGCTAATACGTCTCTTTTCTGAGTATGTCCTTTACGTGCCACGGTTCTTCCCTCCTTATACATATTGGCAAAGCTTTGCTTTGCGTGAATAATTCATCGGTACTCACATGTGTCTTTCTATGTGTATCGTTGGCGGGACAATCTCCGATGCCTGCCACGTGGCAGGCGATATCTGAATTAAACCCGCAACCAACTATTCTCATAGTTCTGTTTGTGATACGATTTAGTTTCGTTTTACACTAAAATCAAGTGCTTATTTCTTTGCGTCTTTTGGTCTCTTTGCTCCGTATTTAGAACGAGCCTGACGTCTCTTTGCAACACCTGCTGTATCAAGTGTTCCACGAACGATATGGTATCTTGTACCCGGAAGGTCCTTTACTCTTCCTCCACGGATAAGAACAACGCTATGTTCCTGAAGGTTGTGACCTTCTCCTGGGATGTAGCTTGTTACTTCGATTCCGTTTGAAAGACGTACTCTGGCGATCTTTCTAAGAGCTGAGTTCGGTTTCTTCGGTGTAGCTGTCTTAACTGCTGTACACACACCTCTCTTCTGTGGTGCAGATGTGTCTGTAGCTCTTTTCTTCAAAGAATTGTATCCTTTCTGGAGAGCCGGTGCAGTAGATTTCTTTACAGCTGTCTGACGACCTTTTCTTACTAACTGGTTAAATGTTGGCATCTCTTTCACCTCCTATGAAGTAATAATTGGTTACGATTTTAAACAAGTTCTGTTTAAAATGCGCAGAAAAACAGTGCATCGTTTTTCGCACGCTTGTTTATTGTAGTATATCGCAAAAAAAAAGTCAAGGTATTCTGAAAAATATTTTCCAAATCATACCTTGACTTTTTCTTCATTTTTATTCTGTACTTACGGATCCTTCGATTATTTCTCCGTCTTTTACTTTTTTGATCAATCCAATGATCTCAGCCACTGAATTTTCATCCGGATACGTTACATAAAGCTCTTCATCTCCTGAAGAATAGCAGATATCTGTTCCCCCGGTTCCATCCGCTGCCACGGAATAAATATTCCATTTTGCATTGGTTCTGAGCTGAGTCTTGATCAGCGACTGGATCTGGCTGGAAGTAAAGTTCGTATCCACACCATCGCTGACGCTTTCAATAATATCGCTTGCCCCACGGAGCATTGCCGGTGACATCATCTTTTTAATGATTGCAGTGATAACTGCCTGCTGATGGACTCCTCTTCCGTTGTCCCCGTCTGGCAGTGCCTGACGTTCACGGCAAAAAGCAAGTGCACTAATACCATCAAAATGATTCATTCCTTCATTTACATGAATCTCTGCACCCGACTCCCATCCTGTATCAAATTCGAGATCTGATTCAACATCCAGTCCGCCAAGTGCATCAACCACACTGGTCATAGATGTAAAATTAACTCTTCCGAAAAATTCGATATCTGTATCATAAAGTTCTTCCAGCGTCTGCATAGACACATCCACACCATAGATTCCTGCATGTGTCAGTTTGTCGTCCTGTCCTCCGGATACTCCCGGGATTGGTACATAATAATCTCTAGGGGTCGTAATCAGTAATACCTGATGGCTCGTCGGATTGACAACCGCTACGATATTGACATCGCTTCGTCCCTGTTCTGTGATATCACCATTTGTATCAATACCACTCAAATAAACCGCAAATGGCTTTGTAACGCTTTCATCAGATGTATCGCTTTCAATTTCAACAACAATATTGTGCTTATAAATAACCTTTGTATCCTTTGTAAAGGTTGAATACTGTTCCTTGATAATATTACTGTAAGCTGAGTTGTAGATAATCGCATCTACTTCTCCGTCATATAATGCCTGTGCTTCTTCTCCCAGATTACTGTATTCCTGAAGAGTAATGTTCTGTCCCAGTTCCTTTTCAATCTGTTTGACTGCCGACTTCGTCTGGTCTCCACCAGTCGCATACTGAACACCAAATGTATATCCGGCTGCTGCTGATAAAGTATCTGCATTATCATCCGCCTTTACCGCAACTACCATGGAACTTGTTTTCTTATTGCTTCCGGTAATCTTCTGGAATGCATTATTTACTTTTCCTATATAGAAAGAACCCACTCCCAGAATGATGCAGATCAGTATACAGAATATCTTTCCGCCAATTCCTTTTCCTTTTGCCGCTATCTGTGTCAGCAAGGTAATTCCAAGCAGGATCAGCAGCACTCCGATCAGTACCAGGAAATAAGTAGAAGTAAGTACATTGAACAGCATCACATTCACTGCAAGTACTACAGACAGGATAAACTGGATAATTGCAAGTATAATTCCAATCGTTCTGCTTACCCGATTTTTCTTTCTTCCTCTGCGCCGTTTATTTTTACGATTCTTATTATTCTCCGGGTCAGACATCTTTCTTATATTCTGATAGTCTTCTTCCGGTCTTCTTTTCTTCTTATCATTCGAAGATGATTTCTTTTTCGGTCGTTCTCTGTAGTAATCTTCCTCATCATCATAATATCGGGCAGATCTTCGGTCTTCTTCATAAGCATACCGGTTCTTCCCCTTAGCCCGTCTGCTTACTTCTCTGCTGTTATTGATACTTCGCATATTTCTATTAGAAGTTCCATCAGACGATCTTCTCCTTGCTGATTTTCTCTGTTCCATATACACTCACTTTCATTTGTTACATAACTATTACACGATATGACGCTTTAATTACAATTACATCTCTATATAATATCGTTTTTACCTTATATTGTCAATGTTTTCGTGTCAATCCGTATTTTGTGATTCTGCACAATTTTTCTGGAAATTTTTTAATCCGCCAAGGCATATAGTGTTTTTTCACAGAAAGTTCCATCGGAATTTCTCATAAAACAAAAAGAAAACGAAGAACTCTTCTTAAGTCCTTCGCCTTCTTTATTATATTACTACTTTTTATTTATCTTCTACAAGATGGCATGCCACCTTATGTCCAGGAGCAATCTCTTTCATCTGCGGCATTTCCTTAAAGCAGCGTTCTGTCGCATGCTGACATCTCTCAGCGAAACGACAGCAGTTCTTCGGATTGATCGGGCTTGGGATCTCACCCTTGATCGGAATACGCTGGTTCGCTTTTGCTTTATTCGGATCTGCTTCCGGGATTGCAGAAAGCAGTGCCTGTGTATATGGATGCATCGGATGAGCATAAAGTTCATCTGTCTCAGCAGTCTCGACCATTGTTCCGAGGTACATAACAACTACACGGTCAGAAATATATTTTACGACACTAAGGTCATGCGCGATAAACAGGTAAGTCAGTCCTCTTTCTTCCTGCAGTTCTTTCAGCATATTGATAACCTGTGCCTGGATAGACACATCAAGAGCTGAAATCGGCTCATCACAGATGATGAATTCCGGATCAACAGAAAGAGCACGTGCGATACCGATACGCTGTCTCTGTCCACCTGAGAATTCGTGTGGGAAACGTGACATATGATCTTTATTAAGGCCAACTGTAGCAAGCAGCTGCTCTACTTTTGCATCTGCATCCTTTGTTGACATTCCATGCTGTTTCAGACCTTCTCCAACGATATCCTTAACAGTCATACGTGGATTCAGTGATGAATACGGGTTCTGGAAAATCATCTGTACCTTCTTACAGAATTCTTTCTGCTCTGCATGATTGTATTTGAAAATATCTTTTCCATCATAATATACATTTCCCGAAGTCGGATTGTATAACTTGATCATGGTACGTCCTGTTGTAGATTTACCACAGCCGGACTCACCTACCAGGCTGACTGTCTCACCTTTATAAATATCAAATGTAAGATCATCAACCGCTTTTAAGGTTTCTTTACGGCTGATTTCAAAATATTTACATAAGTTTTTCACCTGTACGAGAGGCTGTTTTTTTTCTGTATTTTCCATTTTACACCTCTCCTTTCTCAGTTACTTTTCTTCTCATGTCTGTATCCGGTGCATATTCATGCTGCAGCCAGCAACAGGTTTCATGTTCTTTTGAAAGCTCATAAGTCTGTGGCGGCATATCTTTACAGATTTCCATGCAGTATTCACATCTTGCCGCGAACGGACATCCTTTCGGAGGTGCAAACAGATCCGGAGGTGTTCCTTCGATTGGCTGCAATTTGTGGCCTCTTGCTGTATCCAGTTTGGCAATTGAATGCATAAGTCCTTTTGTGTAAGGATGTGCTGTATCATAGAAAATCTCATCTACAGATCCACGTTCTACGATCTTTCCTCCATACATAACCAGTACACGGTCGCAAAGCTTTGCGATAACACCAAGGTCATGTGTGATCAGGATAATAGATGTCCCAAGTGTTTTCTGAAGATTTTTCAGTACATCAAGAATCTGTGCTTCAATTGTAACATCCAAAGAAGTAGTCGGCTCATCGGCAATAACGATGCTCGGGCTTCCTACCAGAGCGATCGCAATCATAACACGCTGTTTCATACCACCTGAAAGTTCATGTGGATACTGTTTGTAACGGCGTTCTCCATCAGAGATACCTACCATTTTAAGGATTTCAAGTGCTTTTGCTTTTTTCTCAGCTGCACTCATACCTTTTCTTCCGACGAATACTTCTTCAATCTGTTTTCCGATACGCATTGTCGGGTTCAATGAGGTCATAGGATCCTGAAAAATATAACTGATCTCTTTTCCACGGAACTGACGAAGTTCTTTTTTGTTCATTTTCAGAACATCTTTTCCTTTATAAAGAATCTCTCCGCCTTCAAAGAATCCAGGCGGTTCCGGATTCAGTCTCATCAGGCACTGAGAGGTAACACTCTTTCCACATCCGGATTCTCCAACTATACCAAGAATTTCTCCCGGACGGACTTCAAAGCTGACATCACGAACAGCTTTTACAACTCCACCGTATGTACGGAAAGAGAATTGCAGATTTTTTACTTCCAATAAATTTTCCATCTTCTATACTCCTTCCTACTCGGTTCCTCTAAGTTTCGGGTCAAATGCATCACGAAGTCCATCACCAAGAAGATTCAGCGCAAGCATTGTTGTACAAATCAGGAATGCCGGTACAAATACCTGGTACGGATGAATTCTCAGCTGTGCGATTCCGTCTTTTGCAAGTACACCCCAGCTGCAGTTCGGTGGTTTGATACCCAGACCGATATAGCTCAGGAATGCCTCCTGGAAAATAGCTCCCGGAATAGCCATTGTCAGGTTTGTAATGATAAGTCCCATGATATTCGGTAAAATATGTTTTACAATGATTACGATATCCGGCACACCAAGGATCTTGGCTGCAGATACGAAATCAGATTCTCTCAGTTTTAATACTTCACCACGAACGAAACGACATCCACCGATCCATCCGACGCAACACATAGCAAGAATCAAACAGTGTACACCGTTACCAACAACTACCATAAGAAGAATGGTAACGATCAGACTTGGGATTCCGTATAATACGTCAACGACACGCTGGATAACCATATCGATCTTGCCACCGTAGAATCCTGAGATACCACCCATGATAGATCCAACGATTGCATTGATGATGCTGGCTGCAAAACCAATTGTCAGAGATACTCTCGCACCAGACCATGCACGAACCCAGAGATCACGTCCAAGAGAGTCTGTTCCAAACCAATGTGCTTTTGAAAAGCTCTGGTTCATCTCTGCCACACTCTGTGTTGCAATGTCATATTTGCTGAACATTGGAACAAAGATCGCCATAAGTACATAAAGTCCAATCAGGCACAATGAGAAGAATGCAATCTTATTCTTGCGGATTCGTCTCCATGCATCCTGCCAGTAACCAATATTCGGACGGGAAATAGACTCCATTGTCTTTGTATTTTTTCCTACAACTTTAAACTGTTCTTTTGTAATTTCTGCCATTTCTCGTCACCTACCTTTTTTTACCACTCAGACGGATTCTCGGATCTACAATACCGTATAAGATATCTACAATCAGGATTGACACGATCAGGAATGCTCCGTAGAAGATCGTCATACCAAGAACCAGTGTATAATCTGCCATGTTAATACTGTCTACATAATGTTTTCCCATTCCAGGGATTGCGAAAAGGGCTTCGATTACGAATGTTCCTGTTAATACAGATGCAACTGTCGGTCCCATAATGGTAATGATCGGTGTGATCGCATTACGGATCTGATGTTTAACTGTAATTCGGAAATCCGATAAACCTTTCGCACGTGCTGTCTTTGTATAATCTGAAGATACAACTTCCAGCATACTGGAACGCATCAGACGGGAAATGGATGCCAGTGTATAGAATCCAACCGCGATTGACGGTAAAATTGTGTGCTTAAAGCTTGTGTACTGCGCAACCGGAAGAATCTGCCATTTGATTCCAAAGAAATACTGAAGTACAGATCCCATGATGAAGTCAGGAATCGATGTACCAATGATCGCAATCAAAATACAGACGAAGTCCAGTTTCTTTCCTCGATTCAGTGCTGCTACAATTCCAAGGATCAGTCCGAAGAACAGTGCAAAGCACAGTGAACGGATTCCCAGGTCTGCTGAGTATGGGAATGAGTCAGCAATAATACGGTTAACTGTCTGACTCTCATACTTCATAGAATACCCCAGATCACCATGAAGCACATTCTTCATATAAGTTATATACTGCTCTGCAAGCGGTTTATCCAAACCATAGTAAGCTTCCAGATTCGCTTTGATCTCCGGTGTCATCTTGTCACTTGAGAACGGATCTCCCGGCATCAGACGAACCAGGACGAATACAACACTTGTAAGTACCAAAAGTGTTACGATGGCTAATGCAACTCGTTTAGCTATATATTTTGCCATTCTTTTGTCTCCCTTCATTTTTCTTTATTTGATAGCTTTGATTATTTCACATACTTCCTATTGGCTGATACATACCAAATCTACCCCTCGAAATAATCAAAACCCTCAAATAAGCAGCCGGTGCGGACCAGTAAGTCCGCGCCGACCGCAAGGTATGTTACCATCCAACTGTATTATTCGCTGATGTCTGCATATACCAGATCGAAGTCATATCCGACAAAGTATACATTGAAGTTAGAAATCTTCGGATTGATCAGATACTGGTCTCTACGTAACTGAAGCGGTACAAGAGCGGAATCTTCTCCAAGGAAGATCTGTTCTGCCTGGAACAGCATATCCTGTCTTGTCTTAGCATCTGTCTCTGTCTGAGAATCTTTAAGAAGCTTGTCGTATTCAGCGTTCGCATATCCAGAGTGGTTATACTGACCATCGCTGATCCACAGTTCCAGATAAGAGTATGCGTCAGAGTAGTCCGGAACCCATCCTGTTACTACCATATCGTAGTCTTTTTCAGTTTCCATCTGAAGTCTCTGTTTGTAAGTTACCTGGTTGATTTCTACTGTAATACCAAGGTTCTTCTGATACTGTTCCTGAAGAACTTCAGCCTGCTTCTTAGCACCATCTGTATCAGTTGTAAGAAGAGTAATCTTGATGTCTGCCGGATTAGAAACGCCCATTTCTTTCATTGCTGCATCCAGATATTCTTTTGCTTTATCATTATCATTTTCTGCCGGGAATGGTGTATATGGATAAGCTTCTCCGTATGTCTGGTCATCTGCCGCCTGCACGTTTGGAAGTACAAGTCTCTGTGCAACGTCATATACGTCATTGTTAACCAGCTTGTTGTATTCTGTTCTGTTGATTGCATAGTTCAAAGCAAATCTCAGGTTCTTGTTAGCAAGCGGTCTGTCTTCTGACATGTTGAGCATGATGTAATCATCTGCACCTGTATAGTAGAATTCAGTATTTTCTGTATACTGATCTGTCATTTCAGTAGGTACAACTGTGATATCAACTTCGCCCTGTTCCCACATAGCAACCGCTGTCTTAGCATCTGCAACTGTCTTTACGCAGATTTCATCAAGCTTGATGCTGTCTGCATCCCAGTAATTTTCATTCTTAGAAAGGATCATTTCATCGCCGTGTTTCCACTCTGTCATCTTGAACGGTCCGTTATAAACAGATTTTTCCGGATCAGCTGCATATTCTTTTCCGTATTTTTCTACATAATCTTTTCTTGCAGGACCGAATGTTGCCATAGCAGCCATACTAAGGAAGTATGTAGCCGGATGTGCAAGTTCGATAACAACTGTCTTGTCATCTGGTGCAGATACGCCAAGTTCATCGACAGGCACAGAACCGCTATTTACTTCTGCACCGTTTTTGAGGATATATCCGATGAATGCGTAATCGCTTGCCATTTCTGGATCCATAAGTCTCTGGATACCATAAACATAATCGCCTGCTTTTACATCTTCTCCGTCAGACCATTTCAGTCCATCACGAAGGTGGAATGTGTAAGTAAGTCCGTCATCTGAAATATCCCAGCTTTCAGCTGCATCTGGTTTGATTTCGCCTTCCACGTTACGTGTCAGCATCGCATAGGTGCAGATTTCTGCTGTTGCACATGAGATAGAGTTACTGTTCTGTGGATCCATAGAAGGAAGGTCTTCACGAAGTGTGTAAGTAATTCTCTTCTTTCCTGATGAAGCACTGCTGTCATCTTTCTTGGAATCTTTGGATCCCGGTGTACCACAGCCAGCAAACATTGTTACTGTCATTGCTGTAGCAAGTAAAGCTGCTAATAATTTCTTTTTCATAAATGTTGTCCTCCTTTTTCATTTATAATTCTATTAGCTCATGTGTAGCACTGATCAGGTTTTCATATCCGTCTTTTGTGATGATGCCCTGATCCTCAAGTCTGACACCACCCCAACCCGGAATATAAAGTCCTGGTTCTACTGTCATTATGCTGTTCTCCTGTAAGATATTCTCACAGTTCAGTCCGATATTCGGAAGTTCATGGACGAACAGCCCAACTCCATGACCGATTCCTGTATAATTATACGGAAGGTATTCTGTATCTTTGATTGCTTCAAGTGAAGCTTCATAGCAGGAAGTTCCTGTCACACCGGCTCTTACAGATGCTTCTGTATCTTCTGTCATACGACGGCAGAGATCATACACTTCTCTCTGTTTGGCGTCTGCCTTGCCGACAACTACTGTTCTTGTCATATCTGAAAGATAGCCTTTGTACTGGCATCCATAATCCATCAATACGAAATCTCCGTATTCGATTGGCTTACTGTCCGGAATCCCGTGAAGCAGAGAGCTCTTTGCTCCTGAAATAACGATTCCACCGTACGGTTTGGTATCTGCACCTTCCATTACCATGTAATGTGCAAGTCTGGATGCGATTTCTTTTTCTGTCACACCCGGACGGATGTCTTTTATAATTTTTTCAAATGCTCTGGATGCGATATCGCAGGCAACGGTAAGGTTCTTGATCTCTTCCGGCGTCTTGATCGCGCGGAAGCCTTCGATTACGTTCAGCGTCGGAACCATCTCAGCACTGAGTTCAGCCTGCATAGAGTTCCATTTTTCAAATGTCAGATGATCCTGTTCAAATCCAATTGTTTTAACTCCATCTTTGTCTGCGCAATATGCAACAGCTTTCCCCATGCTGTAGCCAAAATTGATTCGCCAGTTTACAAGTTCGTAATCCGGACATTCATAAGATGCCTGCTCTGTGTATCTTGCATCAGTGATAAAATACTGATTCGCCTTTGTGATAAAAAGGAATGAGTCTTCCCCCGTAAATCCGCTGATACAACGTACATTCGCCGGCTTTGCAATATAAAACGCATCCAGTCTTTCTTTTTCCATGTACTCTCGCAATTGAGTTAATCTGTCCATTTTTGTTCTCCTCTCATGTACTTTTGTTCTTCTGATACGGTATATTTACCAGATATGTCCGTCCCTCTGCGACAATGTAATACTTTACTAGACCACAGTCTAGTAGTGTAAACAAAAGAACGCCATGATTTGCATCATGACGTCCTTGTCTTCTTTCAAAGGTCATAGTTTCACGCTATGACGTCTATGTTTAATTATTAGATTGTCCGTATTGTATGTATAAAATCAGTCTTTATACACTTTCGTAAATAACACTGTCTTCAGAGTTGCGTGAATTTCGAAGAAACTCCGTTTTAACAGTTCAATTTTGTAAATTCACTTAGATGAATATTTATTCATATGTGTAATTTTCCTTATTATAGAACCATACTCTAAGATTGTCAAGAGGAATGCTATTTATTTCACAATTTTATTTTCATTCCTTTCAAACCGTCTTGGTACATCCCGGTGATATACCCATATACTGACACAAGGTTCTTTTCCGGGATTGGAAATACTATGACGCTCTCTGCTCTTTATATATACACTGTCTCCCGGATGTAAACTGCAAATTTTTCCTTCCACCTCTACATTCAGAGTTCCTTTTATCACCATACACATTTCCGAAAAGACATGACGATATTCTTCTTTTTTCGCAGATTCTCCCGGTTCAATCGTAATATATTCAAAAATCGATTCTCCCTGACCAAAGTCTGCAACCTCAACCGTCATATTTTCTTCCGGATAAAGATGCTTACTCATTTCTTCTCTGTGTATAACCGTCTTTCCCGGCATTTCCCCTTCCAGTGCATACTGTATATCAATATCCAGTGCTTCACAAATTCGCGCAAGACTGTCCACATTCGGAGATGTCTTATTCTGTTCCAGCATACTCAGATAGCCCGCTGAAAGTCCTGTATATTCTCCCAAAACCCGGATTGTCATCATTTTCTTTTTTCTGCATTCTCTGATCCGTTCACCAATATGAGCTAAATCCAGCATATCACACCCCCTGATTTTCAATTGATTATTTATATGCTACTGTATTTTTTCATATTTTGCAACCCTTTATTTTTGTAAAGTGTTAAAGAATCGGAATTATTTTTCAAATATTTTTGTTTTTCGTGTCTTTAAAGCAAGAAAAGCAGACACGCCATTCAACGTATCTGCCTCTCTTAGCATATAAAGCCTATTCTTCAACTGTAACTGTTTCGTCAGCATTTTCTTCGGTTTCAACAGTTTCTGCTGTCTCTGCCGATACTTCAGACTCAGTATCATCATCCATATCAAAATCATCAAAACTGATTTCGTCGTCCATATCCATACCAAGACCTGTATCAAGTTTAACGTCACGGTATTTTCTCATACCTGTTCCTGCCGGAATCAGTTTACCGATAATGACGTTCTCTTTCAGACCGATCAGGTGGTCAACCTTACCTTTGATAGCAGCCTCAGTCAGAACCTTGGTTGTCTCCTGGAAAGATGCAGCTGACAGGAAGGAATCTGTTGCCAGGGATGCCTTGGTAATACCAAGCATGATCTGTTCTCCTGTTGCAGGTTCTTTACCTTCTGTTACCATCTGTTCATTTACATCGTTGAACTCAAGGACATCCACCATTGTTCCCGGAAGGAATTCAGTATCCCCTCTTTCTTCGATGCGGATCTTCTTCAGCATCTGACGAACGATAACTTCGATATGCTTATCATTGATTTCTACACCCTGCAAACGGTATACTCTCTGTACTTCCTGAAGCATGTAGTCCTGTGCAGCACGAAGACCTTTGATCTTAAGAAGGTCATGTGGGTTCACGCTACCTTCTGTAAGCTCGTCACCGGCTTCCAGAACAGCTCCATCCTGTACTTTAATACGTGATCCATAAGGAATCAGATAAGTCTTTGTCTCACCTGTCTGCTGATTGGTAACGATGATTTCACGCTTCTTCTTTGTATCGTTCAGGTTTGCAACACCTGCGATTTCTGTGATGATAGCAAGACCTTTCGGCTTTCTTGCTTCAAAAAGTTCTTCGACACGAGGAAGACCCTGTGTGATATCTCCACCGGCTACACCACCACTATGGAAAGTACGCATGGTCAGCTGTGTACCAGGTTCACCGATTGACTGAGCTGCGATAATACCGACAGCTTCACCAACCTGTACCGGTTCACCTGTTGCCATATTGGCACCATAACATTTCGCACAGATACCAATGTGTGATTTACAGGTCAGGATTGTACGGACTTTCACTTTCTTAAGCGGTGAATTTCCATTTTCATCCACACCATATTTCATAATCTTTTCTGCACGTTTTGGTGTGATCATGTGGTTTGCCTTTACAAGAACATTGCCATCTTTGTCACAGATTGTATAGCATGAATATCTTCCTGTAATACGTTCCTGAAGACTTTCGATTTCTTCATTTCCATCCATAAATGCATGCAGATACATTCCCGGAATTTCGGCATCTTTGCTTACACAGTCAACCTCACGGATGATCAGATCCTGTGATACGTCAACAAGACGTCTTGTCAGGTATCCTGAATCGGCTGTACGAAGGGCAGTATCTGACATACCTTTTCGAGCTCCATGCGCAGACATGAAGTATTCCAGTACGTCCAGACCTTCACGGAAGTTTGACTTGATTGGCAGTTCGATCGTATGACCGGTTGTATCCGCCATAAGTCCACGCATACCTGCAAGCTGTTTGATCTGTTTGTCAGATCCACGGGCTCCGGAATCTGCCATCATGAAGATGTTGTTGTATTTATCAAGTCCTGTAAGAAGGGCTTCTGTAAGCTCATCATCTGTTTCTTTCCAGGTTTCTACAACCTCTTTATAACGCTCTTCTTCTGTAATAAGACCACGCTTGAAGTTACGTGTGATCTTATCAACTGTTGACTGTGCTCTTGCGATCAGTTCCGGTTTCTGTGGCGGTACAGTCATATCTGAAATAGATACAGTCATAGCTGCTCTTGTAGAGAGCTTGTATCCCATTGATTTTACATGGTCAAGTACTTCAGCTGTAGCTGACGCACCATGTGTGTTAATAACTTTTTCAAGAATCTGTTTCAGCTGTTTCTTTCCTACATGGAAATCCACTTCAAGGACCAGTTCATTTCCTTCTTTTTCACGATCAACAAAACCAAGATCCTGCGGAATGATTTCGTTGAAAATGAAACGTCCAAGTGTAGACTCTACTGTACCGGTCTTCTTTGTTCCATCCGGCATCGTCTTTGTCACACGTACTTTGATTCTTGAGTGAAGAGTTACAACTCCGTTTTCATAAGCAAGAATTGCTTCATTCACACTCTTGAATACTTTTCCTTCTCCCTTGGCTCCCGGTCTTTCCTGCGTCAGATAGTAGATACCAAGAACCATATCCTGTGAAGGAACAGCTACCGGACCACCATCAGACGGTTTCAGAAGGTTGTTTGGTGAAAGCAGAAGGAAACGGCACTCAGCCTGAGCTTCTACAGAAAGCGGAAGATGAACCGCCATCTGGTCACCATCGAAATCGGCATTGAATGCGGTACATACCAGTGGATGAAGCTTAATTGCTTTACCTTCTACCAGAATCGGTTCAAATGCCTGGATACCAAGACGGTGAAGTGTAGGAGCACGGTTCAGCATAACCGGATGCTCTTTGATTACATCTTCAAGCACATCCCATACTTCCGGCTGAAGACGCTCTACCATTTTCTTAGCATTCTTAATATTGTGAGCAGCTCCGCTCTCAACAAGTTCTTTCATAACAAATGGCTTGAACAGCTCGATTGCCATTTCTTTCGGAAGACCACACTGATAGATCTTCAATTCCGGTCCTACAACGATAACGGAACGTCCTGAGTAGTCAACACGTTTTCCGAGCAGGTTCTGACGGAAACGTCCTGATTTACCTTTCAGCATATCAGAAAGGGATTTCAGTGCTCTGTTTCCAGGACCTGTTACCGGACGTCCACGACGTCCATTGTCGATCAGAGCATCCACAGCTTCCTGCAGCATTCTCTTTTCGTTTCTAACGATAATGTCCGGAGCTCCCAGTTCAAGGAGTCTTCTCAGACGGTTATTTCTGTTGATAATTCTTCTGTACAGATCATTCAGGTCAGATGTTGCAAAACGTCCACCATCCAACTGTACCATCGGACGCAGATCCGGCGGAATTACCGGGATTGCAGTCATGATCATCCATTCCGGTTTGTTTCCTGATTCGCGGAAAGCTTCTACTACTTCAAGTCTCTTAACGATTCTTGCTCTCTTCTGTCCGGTAGCACCCTCAAGTCCTGCCTGCAGTTCAGCATAATCTTTTTCAAGATCGATCGCTTCAAGAAGTTCTTTGATCGCTTCTGCTCCCATTCCTACGCGGAAGCCATTGCCCCAGTTTTCTCTTGCTTCCTGGTATTCAGCTTCTGAAAGAACCTGCTTGTAAGAGAGATCTGTCTCTCCCTTATCAAGCACGATATAAGAAGCAAAGTAAAGTACTCTCTCCAGTGTTCTCGGAGAAATATCAAGGATCAGACCCATACGGCTCGGAATTCCTTTGAAGTACCAGATATGGGATACCGGTGCTGCCAGAGCGATGTGTCCCATACGCTCACGACGAACACTGGCCTTTGTAACTTCAACACCACAGCGATCACATACAACACCCTTATAACGGATCTTTTTGTATTTACCGCAGTGACACTCCCAGTCTTTGCTTGGTCCGAAGATTCTCTCACAGAAAAGTCCGTCCTTCTCCGGCTTCAAAGTCCTGTAGTTGATGGTCTCCGGCTTTGTCACCTCACCTCTGGACCACTCCAGGATTTTTTCAGGTGAAGCCAGGCCGATCTTAATCGCATCAAATGTTAACGGTTCATATTGTTGTTCATTGTTATTTGGCATAAAAACGGCTCCTCCTTATTATTCCTCACCCAGGTAATCATCATCAAAACTTAAGTTCTCAAGATCGCTGTCGTCCGGCTCTTCGTCCAGTTCAACATCTTCCAGTTCTTCTCCGACAAACTCCTTCTCCGTGAATCCATGATCTCCGAAAGATTCATTCTCATCACGATACTTTCTGTCTCCTTCGATGATATGACGCAGGTCTGTCTCACCGTAATCAACGCTCTCCATGATCTTAACCTCTGTATTGTCATCACGCAGTACGCGGACATCCAGAGCAAGTGACTGGAGCTCTTTAAGAAGAACCTTAAATGACTCAGGAACTCCTGGTTCAGGAATATTCTCTCCCTTAATAATTGCCTCATATGTCTTCACACGTCCTACAACGTCGTCAGACTTCACTGTCAGGATCTCCTGCAGTGTATAAGATGCACCATAAGCCTCCAGGGCCCATACCTCCATCTCTCCGAAACGC
>OLSL01002365.1_pt1 | contig 15327 bp, 13 predicted proteins | sample 1672511 | NCBI WGS metagenome assembly OLSL01 (sample SAMEA3136694, study PRJEB25190) | human gut metagenome | biome: human gut; feature: human-associated habitat; material: faeces | place: Austria | collected 2013
CGAGCTTTTTCACAATTGGATTTTGTTTTAACTTTTCCAACTTTTCACCCTCCTTGATTTTTTGTTATTGTCCAGGTTTACCTCACTCTTCCTGAGCAATAACTTTTTGCACTCTCTGCGTTTTCTATATAATACCTTGAATTCTGCACAATTGCAATAGAATATTTTCCAGAAAAAGGTTAAATATTTACGGTATGGTCATAAATTTTTAACCTTTTATGTGAAATATGCACTAACACTTTACCATGTAAAATCAAAAAACCTCAAATTCAATCCTTTTCATACGTAAGAAACGCAAAAGGATCGAACCTGAGGTCTCATTTTATCTGACAGAGTATATTAAAAAGATCTGGTACAGCATAAATCGGGTAACTCTTCCGCAAAACGTGCAGCTGTGAAGATACAGAACAGCTACAAAGTCTATTTTATGGTATTAAATGGGAAGATCAGCTTTTCGATTTCGCTGGAATACATATTCTCCGGAGTTACAAGCTGACAGCCGGAATTTACATTCTCATCGTAAGGTTTGCCCTGCAGCATACGCACAGTCTCCGTTACACCCAGATAGCCCATCTTAAACGCTTTCTGCACAACAATTCCCTTGAAGACACCCTTTTCCATAAGCTGGACTGCTTCCTGGGAGCTGTCTACCCCCACTACCTGGATTTGGTCTTCCATATCATGTTTCTGTACCGCCCGTGCTGCGCCTACAGAGGAATATTCATTCATTCCTGCAATCATTTCAAGATTCGGATATTTCTCCATCAGTTCTTCTGTAAGCTGGGAAGCCTTATCAAACTGGGAATTACAATATACTACGTCTACAACATTCTTATTATAATCCCCCAGACCTTCCCGAAAGCCCTGTTCTCTTTCGATTGCAGTGGAAACACCTTTTACATGGCTTACAATTGCAATCTGAGAATCCTTATTTAAAAAAGTTCTGGCATATTCCCCCAGCTGCTTTCCTGCTTCCAGGTTATCTGTGGCAACTGTCATATCCTGAATATTGCTTTCTGTATAGGAATCTATAAATGTGATCTTGATTCCCTTATCTTTTGCCTTCTGCAATAATTCATCGGAAGCATCAAAGCTGGAAGGGGAAAATAATATTGCATCCGGATTTTTCTCAATGGCCTCTTCCAGAAGTTTATTCTGTACCTCCACATCCTGTTCTCTCTCCGGTGCCAGCACTTCCAGTTCTGCACCGCATTCCTGCGCCGCCATTCTTGTCCCTGAAATCAGGGAGGTCCAGAAGTCATTGGTTCCATCCTCTGTTTTCGGTATGTAAATTAATGACCACTTTTTGTTATTATTTTTTTGACGAATATAAAGCATTCCTCCGGAAACCAGACACACCGCCAGCGCTATGCATACAAGCATAAGCCATTGTTTACGCTTTTTCATGATGTTCCTCCTGCTCGATCGGAATTACCACTGTAACAGTCGTACCTTTTCCTTTTTCACTTTTATAGCTCAGACCATATTCCTTTCCATAGTACATACTGAGACGTCTTTGAACGTTGTATACACCGACACCATTAGAACGATAATTGACTTTATGCTTCTCAAAAATCCGGTTCAAGGTCTCCTCATCCATTCCCACACCGTCATCTGCTATTTCGATAACTGCATTTCCATCTTTCTGGTATCCGTTAACAGTAAGCATCCCTTTTGATTCCTTATATTTAAGACCATGATAAATTGCATTTTCCACAATTGGCTGAAGTACAAGTTTCACTATATGCACACTGTTAATAGATGGATCCACATTGATCTCAAATTCCAGTTTATCCTTATAGCGCATTTTCTGAATGGTGAGATAACTCTTTACATACTGGATTTCCTGGCCGATGAGGACCGTTTCATCTTCGTTGCTGATACTTTGCCGCAAAAGCCGTGCCAAAGAAGCGGTCATCAGTACTACATCTTCATATTTCTTTCCTTCTGCCATCCAGATAATGGAATCCAGCGTATTATAAAGAAAGTGGGGATTGATCTGGGACTGAAGAGCTTTCAGTTCGCTCTTTCGCTTCAGTTCCTGTTCGTGGACATTCTGTGCCATCAGATCTTCAATCTTATGGGTCATCACATTGAATGATGTGGTAAGACTTCCAATTTCATTCTGGGAAGGTATAACCAGATCATCTGCTGCCTTGAAATCTCCTTCCTGAACCCTTTCCATAGAATCACGAAGCTTCTGAATCGGAAGAGTTATGCTTCTGGCAATAAAGCTGGAAATAAGCATGGCGATCACAACCAGCACAATGGCCGTCATTACATATATGTTATTGGCCTCTTTGCTGCTCTTTAAAAGCTCTGCCATATTCATGCAGCCAACAATCGTCCAGCCAGTTATTTCAGAGCGGGCAAGTGTATAGATTTTTTCGTCATCTCCCTCTCCTGTTACTACCGTATCTGTGTCGGCATTCATAACAATATCAATGTTCTCCGTCTGAAGCTCATTATACAGCTGCTGCTGGCTTGGATGATAAACGATGTTTCCATTCTGATCCAGAATAAATACATATCCCTTATCCCCAATGCTGTTCTGGTCGCAGAGCTCACTGATGGCGCTGTAATTCAAGTCAATAAATACAACACCGTCACTGTTTCCCGTGCCATAAAAATTATGGACTTCGCGGCTTAATGTAATCACCCACGGACGCTGGTCCTTAATCACATGCTGGACATGGGAAGAACTGAGACAATACTGATTATAATTATCTACTGCATTGGTGTACCACTCCTGAGTGGAAAGATCCAGATCCGGATTGGTGGCCTGATATCCGCTGTTTATAAGCATAACCCCATCTTTTTGCACGATTCCAATGTTGCAGATGTCATCACGTCCTTTCAATATCGTACTGAATTGTTCCTGGAGACGCTTCCTGTGCCCTTCTTTTACAGCCTCATCCTCACCGATACGCTGGTACAAAAGCTGATACGCATCCTGGCTTTTTGCAATAACTGAGGCAATATTATCCATATATGTAATATACGAATCAACATTCTGATTCAGCTGATGTATAATGGTCTGGGTATAAATGGCAGAGTTCTCATAAACTGTAGAATTCGTATATCTTACTGATACTGCAGTCGCTGCAAGCACCGCACAGAGAACCAGAACAGAAACAGCCGCAAATATAGTGCTTTGAATACTTTTGAAGCCTTTAAGAAATTTTCGTTCTCTTTTGTTTTTATTCATAGGCTGCTCTCCCTTGCGTTTTCTCATTCATTTAACTTATTATTTTTCATATCTTTCATCACTGATTTCTGTAGAAATAATCCACCTGCTGGCAGCAAATCTTTTTATAGCTGCAATTATTCACTTCCGGATTCAATCATTTCCAGCTCCCACTCTGTCTGAAAATTTCCCTTAAGATTCTCTGAAATATGAATCTTCCCATCATCTGTCACCAGGATCACATTGAATTCTTCCCTGTGCTGCCGCCAGAATTGACAAGCCTTCTCATAGCCCATAATATAAAGAGCCGTGGACATTCCATCCGCAAGTGTACCGTCCTTTGATACGATTGTCACAGACAGCAGATCTCCATCTGCCGGATATCCTGTCCTGGGATTGATGATATGAATATAGGTCTCCCCATTTTCTTCAAAATACCTCTCATAACCGCCAGAAGTAACTACGGCCTGATTTTCCACAGATAAAACACCAATATAATCCTGCTGTCCGCCTTTTGGATCACGTATTCCCACTTTCCAGCTGCTGCCGTCTGGCTTCGTCCCTATCGCCTGAATGTTTCCTCCAAGAGAAACCAATGCGGAAGAAACGCCATATTCCTGAAAAAGCTCTGCCAGCTTCTGACCTGTATATCCTTTTGCAATTCCTCCAAAATCAATCTGCTGATCTGCTCCAAGCGTTACAAACTTTGCTTTTTCTTTGCTGTCCCTGCCCTTTTCATCAGAGTCCCGGGTCTGTATTTCTACTTTATTTCCATCCACCAGTGCCAGTTTTTTTTGTACTTCTGCAGCTGTAGGCACATGATAATTACCTGTGGGAAATCCCCATAGCTTCATCACCGGATAAATCGTATCGTCAAAAAGTCCGTCTGTCTCCTGATAAATCTCTTTTCCCCGGAGGATCAGTTCTGCCAGATCATCTGTTGCCTGCAGATTTCCCTGTTCATTTAAGGCATATACTTCACTTTTACTGTTTTCTGCTGATAACATCGCATCCAGTTTCTGTACTTCTTCTATAGCTGCATCTACAGCTTTTTCACTGTTTTTACCATATGCGGTAAACTCCATATAGGTGTCCATCGCAAACAGCTGCTTCTGGCATTTCTGATTCTGAACAAAATACCTGGTTCCTTCTGTAAAAATCAAAATTCCAATACAAATGCCGGCTGCCGTCAGTACTTTTCTTTTCATAAGGATCTTTTTTCCCTTGCATACTCGGTAGGAGTCTTACCTGTCATTTTCTTAAAAGAAATCCCAAAATAATGGGGATCTGAAAAGCCCACCTTCTCCGCAATCTCATAGTTCTTAAGTGCAGTCTGTTCCAGGAGTTCCTTTGCCTTTTCCATACGGGTCTTACTGAGGAATTCCAGGAAAGTGCCTCCTGTGGCTTCCTTAAAAATAGTACTGAAATAGCTTGTACCAATATTCAGATAGGAACAGATATCATTTAATCCTAATTCCGGCTCATTGTAATGCTGACGAATATATTCCATAGCAAGTACTGCCTGCTTCTGACCGCTGGAACTGTTCAGGGAAGAGCATCTTTCAAATACCTCGTGAACATAGTCCTCTGCCATTTTAAAAGCTTCCTTAAAAGTTTTCTGTTCGGTTACCCGTCCCATGAGAATTTCTCTTTTGTGGAACAGATCTTCATTCTCGGAAGAAAGAGCTTCCCAGCAGCTTCCTGCATGGCGCAGAATCATCTGAAGGCAGACACAGGCCTGACTTTTATCCACTCTGGCCTTTTTGATCTCAGATTTCATAACAGAAAGAGCCTGATTCATCTCAGCTTCATTGCCTTTCTTGATTCCATCTACCATATCGCTTAATGGCTGCTGCAAAGAAATACTTCTCTCCGGATTCAGTGTTTCTGTGTCAATGAGCAGATTTCCGCCCAGTAAATAGCGCAGTTCAATAGCCTTCTCAGCCTGGTTATGAGACTGGATCGTATCTCCGGGATTCCTTACCCAGCCCCCAATTCCTGCTGAAGCTTCAATGCCGATCACTTCTTTTACTTTTTTCTGGATTTCCTGACAGATTTCCTGTATTTCTCTGGAAAACTCCCTGCTGCGGTTTCCCATAAAGAGGATACACACCCGGTTATTTCCTTCCTGATAGGCAATTCCTGCATTACGATCTGTCACGATCTCATCTGCAACATTAAATAAAACAAAAGCCATTAATGCGCTCTCCTGGCGTTTTTCCATATCAATCTGATGAATATCGGAAAACAGATCCATGTCAAATAACGCAACCCGATAAGATGCTGCCTCCAGATTAATTCCCATTCCAGACAATTCCTCCAGGCTCTCCTGCACATCCCGCGTACAGCTTACCAGAGATTCAATCGCTTTCGAACGAATCACCAGAGCATTTTTGTGATAATCCTGAGATGTCTTTGTGAGGGATTCTATTTTCTTCTTTTCTCTGCAGATCTACTTTTTCTTTCATTTTGCCAATAACTTCTCTGAGCTCCATAGCAGTTACCGGCTTCAGCATGTATTCGCTTACATTATACTGAATTGCTTTCTTTGCATATTCAAATTCCCCGAAGCCACTGAAGATCACAATTACGATCTCCGGGTAATTATCATGCAGAAAATGGCTCAGTTCCATTCCATCCATATACGGCATCAAAATATCTGTGAGAACAATATCTACCGGATGGCTCTTCACAAAATCTGCTGCCTGCTTTCCGTTTTCGCAGTCTCCTACAAGCTGGCAATCCATGGACTTCCAGTCAATATTCTCCTTTATGGCGTCACGTACCAGGATCTCATCATCTACAAGTAAAATTCGATACATAGTTTTCGCTTTCCCTTTCTATACACAGCATGTACCTCATCGGCTCCCCCCCGGTGCCTGTTTGCACATGGTATTCTATTAATTTCAGCTAAATATTATATTATCACATACCATAAAATCATGCAAACTAAACAAACAATTCCAGAGTTTGTTTGGTGTGTGTTACTATTACTGTTTACTGGTAACAAAAAAGCTGCAAAGTTATAAGAATTATAAACCCTGCAGCTTTTCTGCTGTGTAAGATATTTAAAGAAGCTTTGAAATTATAACCATTATTTTACGATCACTCCATCCTCATCCCAGAGATCGTGCCAGTCCTTTGCACCTTCCCACAGGAATACATGGCCTTTGATCAGACGGTTATTCTTATCAAGGGAACGGATGGTTTCCATCTCTTCTTCTGTCAGAGGATCTTCCGTGACACATTTCAGGTTCATGGTGTAATTCTTCTCTTTCAAAGAGAATGGAATTGGGGAAGCACCTCTCTGTACAGCCCATTTAATGCAGATAACTGCTGGATGTACACCATGTGCCGCTGCAATTGCTTTCAGCTCTGGCAGTTCAATATCCGCAATATCTTCTGGCATTTTATCACGTTCCGGACGTTCAGGAGAACCAATTGGGCAGAATCCTACCACTTCAATACCATGCGCTCTGCAATAATCAAACAGCTCCGGCTGCTGGAAGCATGGATGAAGCTCCATCTCGATCGCAGCTGGTTTAATTCTGCAAAGTGGAAGTACTGCCTCCAGTTTCGGGATTGTCATATTAGACATACCGATATGTTTCGTCAGACCCATATCTACCAGGCGCTCCATCTGGCGCCAGGTTTTCATAAAGCGCTCTACTGTAAACGGTTTGGAATCAGGATTTCTGGAATCCACATCACAATGTGGTTCATGATAGTTCGGGAATGGCCAGTGAACATAATACATATCCAGATAGTCAAGCTTCAGATCCTTTAAAGTCTTCGCACAGGCAATCAGTACATCTCCGTCACCATGCATATCGTTCCATACTTTGGAGGCAATAAAAAGTTCTTCTCTTTTTACAATACCTTCTGCAAATGCATCTGCGAAAATCTTTCCGATCATATCTTCATTTCCGTAACATGCAGCACAATCAAAAGAACGGTAACCTACGCGAAGTGCACCTGCAACAGAAGCAGAAACTGCGTCTGCATCTGCATGGTCACTTCCAAAAGTACCCATTCCAACAGCTGGCATCTTAGCGCCAGTATAAAGTGTTCTCTGCGGAACAATTGCCGGATCAATCATTGTCATTTTCTTATCCTCCTTAACATTTCTTTTGCACTCTGGCTTTCAATTACAACGCAATTTACTTTCGCTTAATATCTTTTACTACATTTTCTTATAATTTAGTAACCTCAATCTGTGGAAGCAGTTTCTCCATATCTTCCATCACAAAAAATCCAGTCTCCTCGCGCATGGCTGCTGCCGCTGAAATAGCACTTGCCAGTTTCATTGTCTCAGGAAGTGAAAGTCTCCTGGATAAACCCAGTGCGAATCCTGCGATCATAGAATCTCCACACCCAACTGTGTTCACTGCATTTATTCTCGGAACCAGTGCACGGAAAATTCCTTCATTACCTACTGCAAGAGAACCGTCAGCTCCCAGGGAAACAGCTACGATTTCCACCCCTTTTTCATGAATCTCTTTCGCCGCATCTATAATATCCTGAATATTATCACATTTCTTGCCTGTGAGCATACGGATTTCATCAATATTGGGCTTGATCATAGTAGGTGCTGCTTCAATTCCCATTTCAAGAAGTTTGCCACTGGTATCCAGAATAACCGGAATTCCTGCCTCTTTTACAATCTTTATAAGTCGCTGATAAGCAGTTCCATCAAGTCCTTTCGGAACACTTCCTGACATTGCAACTACTTTCGCTTCTTTTACAAGATTACGGAATTTTTCCTCAAATCCGGCAAAATCCTCTTCTGTAAGGGTAAACCCAGGTTCCAGAAATTCTGTCTGAACTTTATTAACTTCATCCCAGATATTAATACAGGATCTGCTTTCTGCAGCTACATGATAAAAAGCACTTTTAATACCAAACGGCTTCAGTGCATTCTCAATATAAGCTCCTGCATAACCACCTACAAAACCTGTGGCAATCACCTCTGCTCCGTAAATTGAAGCCGGCTTGGATACATTCAGACCTTTTCCACCAGGAACATAAGTACATTCCTTTACACGATTCACTTCTCCAGTCTTAAAGTTATTTACCACATACCGCTTATCAATGGCTGCATTTAATGTTACTGTCAGTATCATATGCTCAATCCTCATTCATCAGAAGAATCTTCCCCTTTACAAGACCAGGTGTCTTATAGAGCTGGAATGCTTCCTGAGCCTGACTCATTGGCATTTTGCGATAAATAAATCCCGGATCAAATTTCAGCTGACCTGTTGCAAAATAATGAGCTGTAAGATCCCACTCTTTGCCTGGGAACGGGGAACTATAGGACATCCAGGAGCCTGTAAGTTTAAATTCTTTACGATTCATATTCTCCCACTGCTTTGGTGTAAATGTAAGATCTGCATGAGGTGTTCCAATGAAGCATACGTGTGCCTTATTCGCAGCAAGTTCAAATGCCATATGCATAGTGGGAACCTGTCCGGCTGTTTCAAACACATATTCATAGCCCTTACCACCGGTAATTGCCATAGCCTCTTCCATATAATTCTCTTTGGTTGTATTGATAACTGCATCTGCGCCCATTCTCATGGCAAGATCCAGGCGTTCCTCACTAATATCAAATACGACAACCTTCTTGGAACCAAAGATCTTTGCCCACTGCATTGTGAATATGCCAATTGTTCCACATCCTAAAATTGCTACGCAGCGACCGCCCTGATAATCATTCTGAAGGAGTCCATGAAGAGCAACTGTGGATGGCTCGAACATTGCACCCTGTTCATAGGAAATAGACGGATCAAAAGGAATCGCATTCTGCTCTGGAATTACTACATAATCCGCATTACTTCCCTGCTGCCTGGAACCGATAAAACTGTAATGCTTACATAAGGAGAAGTTTCCATTCTGACAATCATCACACTTCATGCACGGAAGAAGCGGAGCCCCGGAAACGCGGTCGCCAACTTTCACCTTGGTGACCCCTTCTCCAACTTCTACTACATCACCAGAAAACTCATGTCCAAGAACGATAGGATAAAAATGAACACCATGATTCAATACTCGCGGAACATCAGAGCCACAAATGCCGGAAGCTTTTACTTTAATCTTTACCCAGCCTGGTTTTGCCTGTGGTTCTTCGATTTCCTGGTACTGTACATCCTCGTTTGCAACTACAACTGCTGCTTTCATCTTGAAATACCTCCTTACTTCCGTACCATCATAGCTTTCAGAGATTCATATAAATCCCTATATGTACGGTATGTCTTATTATAAACTTCTTTATTCTCAGGATTGGGCTCATGGCGTCTTGTCTCTTTCACTGTCATGGAAACCGCTTCCTCGTAATCTTTATAAAATCCAACTCCTACGCCAGCCAGGATTGCAGCACCTAATGTGGTTGCTGTATCGGAAGCAGGGACCACCACTGCCTTGCCTGTCACATCAGCCTTAATCTGAGTCCAGAGAAGGGAATTGGCTGAACCTCCCATAGCACGAAGAACTTCTGCTTTAGCACCTGCTGCTTCAGCCACCTCCAGATTATGGCGCAGGGAAAATGCTACGCCCTCCATACAGGCTCTTACCATGTGTCCCTTGGTCTTAGCAAAATCAAGTCCATAGAAAACGCCTTTGGCGTATGGATTCCAAACAGGGGATCTCTCTCCGGACATATATGGAAGAAATACAACGCCTTCACTTCCGGCTGGTACCGCTTCTGCAATCTCATTCAGTTGTTCCAGAGAAGATTTCCCGGTATCCGCCTTACGGCTCCTCTCATAATCTGCAAACTCTCTCTCGAACCATCGCATGACCCCTCCGCCTCCGGTAGTTCCTCCCTGAAGAAGCCACTGACCTGGCACTACGTGATATCCTAAGATCAGACTTGGATCTGCTTTGTATGTATCTGTGCAGATGCTCATGCCACCAGCCTGTCCACCCTGCTCCTGGGTCTCCCCCGGATGGATCACACCTGCACCAAGTGTCCCACAGGCTGCATCCAGACCGCCGGCCACTACAGGAGTTCCGACAGTCAGTCCACTCTGGGCTGCCGCCTCTTCCGTCACAGTTCCCACTACCTTATCGCACGCAACAATCTCCGGAAGAAAATCCACAGGAATTCCCAGTTTCTCACACATCACTTCATCCCAGGTACCAGTACGCATATCAAAGCAATGCAGGCCATATCCCTGTGAAAGATCCTGTGTGATGGCACCAGTCAGTCTGTAAGCAATAAAGCTGTTTGATTGAAGGATCTTGTAAATCTTATTATATACTTCAGGCATATTCTCCTTATACCAGAGAATCTTCGCTGTGGTATAAGAAGGCTGAAGAGAATTACCTGCAACATTGAAAATATTCTCACTGCCGATTTCATTATTGAGTCTGTCGCAGATTTCCTGGGCTCTTGTATCCATCCAGATAGGTGTATCTGTCAGAACATTTCCCTCATGGTCAATGGCAATAGCCGACCAGCTCTGCCCATCAATTCCCACTCCGGCAATCTGCTCTCCTGAAATATTACCTGTCTCCAGGCATTCGCAAATAGCGCCGCAAACCGCATGCCACCATTCATCCGGCTTCTGCTGCGCCCATCCCTCATGAGGATAATAAACAGGGTAATCCCCATTGGCGGAAGCCATCACCTTTCCGTTCTTGTTAAATATGGCAACCTTGCACGCGCTGGTTCCAATATCAATTCCTAATAAATAGTCTTTGCTCATCCTTGTCTCCTTATGGATTTCCCCATAAAAATATCAGTCTGAAGTTTCCGTACAATATGGTCAGGAAGCTCATCTCTTCCTTCAAGCCGTTCCAGCATGATCTGTGCTGTTTCCCTTGCAATTTTCTCTGTGGGCTGTGAAACAATGGTAAGTGCAGGTCTGCATGCACGGGCAAAAGGCAGATTGTCAAATCCCACCAGGGAAATCTCCTCTGGCATGGATACCCCCATCTCGTTAAGCCCGATCACTGCCCCCATAGTCATCTCATAGTTCGTCACAAAAACAGCTGTCATATCCGGATTCTCTTTCACCAGCTCTTCTACTGCCTGAACCCCTCCCTGGATCGTGTAATCACCATGACAGATCAGCTTTTCATCAACCGCAATTCCATGAGCCTTAAGTGCTTTCATATATCCTAACATACGCTGTCTGGCAGTGAATACCTCATCCGGTCCACCGATCAGACCAATCTTCTGATGCTGTTCTTCTACCAGCATGCCAACAGCCTTCTCAGCTGCATTTACATTATCCACCAGCACACAGTCGCAGGATATTCCCTGGATCATACGGTCGATAAGCACAATGGGTTTACCTGTTTTCTGAAATTCATTCAGATGGGCTCCAGTCATATCTACCGGCATATTGATAATTCCATCCACACGTTTCCGGGTAAGGAAATCCACTGCTTCTTTTTCAAGCTTCTTATCTGTTCTGCAGTCACAGACAATCGCTGCATATCCATGGCTTCGGAGGATGTCCTCCATTCCACTGATGATTTCTGCGCAGAAAACATTGTTCAGCTCTGGAATCACAACCCCCACTGTCTTGGTCGCATTGGTCTTCAGACCGCGGGCAACTTCATTTACTTCGTAATGTAATTCTTCGATGGCTTCTTCGATCTTGATACGGTTCTTCTCTCTTACATTCCCTCCATTGAAATAAGAGGAAATCGTTGCCAGACCAAGTCCTGTCCGTCTGGCAATATCTTTCATCGTCGCTGCCATAAATCAGCCTCTTACTCAGCCTTTCCGTCACAGCCGCAAACTTTCATACGGGCCATTACAAGCTCTTTCACAGCTGCAATTCCAGCCTTGCCATATGCCTTAGGATCAAATACCTTCTCATCCTCAAGTGTCTCTCTGACAGCCTTGGAGTATGCTGCACGAAGCTCGGTGGCAAAATTAACCTTACAGATTCCTCTCTTTACGCAATCCATAACATCCTCATCGCTAAGGCCGGAAGCGCCATGAAGAACCAGAGGAATATCTACAACTTCACGAATTTCACTTAAACGCTCCTTATCAAGAACAGGAGTTCCCACATAGAAGCCATGTGCTGTGCCGATTGCTACCGCAAGAGAAGTAACGCCGGTGCGCTCTACAAATTCTCTGGCTTCCTGTGGATCGGTATTGGTATCTGCAACTGCAACCAGGTCGTCTTCCTTACCACCTACCTTACCAAGTTCTGCCTCGCATGGGATTCCCATAGAAGCTGCTACGTCAGCCACCTTCTTGCTCACCTCAATGTTTCCTTCATAATCCAGCTTAGAACCGTCAATCATCACGGAAGTATATCCAGCCTTCAGAGCCTTCATCGCAAGATCAAAACTACTGCCATGGTCAAGGTGCAGGCAAACCGGAACGGAAGCCTTTGCAGCTTCTGCTGCAACGATTGCCTGATAGGTCTCAAGAGTGCCATATTTAATAGTAGATGGAGTAGTCTGGATCATAACAGGTGCTTTCAACTCCTCAGCTGCCTGAATGATAGCTTTCACCATCTCCATATTCTCTGCATTAAATGCACCAACTGCGTAACCTCCCTGCTGAGCCTTCAACAACATTTCCTTAGATGTAACAAGTGGCATATTCTCCTCCTTCTGCCTGCTGATACAGGCTGTGAATCTTCTGTTTTCAAGAAACCGAAACGTTTCTGTTTTAGTTCATATTAACTCTTTTCCAAATGTCTGTCAACCGTAAATATTTCATCTTTTTGCGTAAAATTTTACCTTGAAAAATCCAGAAAAGAAAGGTAACTTATAGAGTAGAATATTTTCGGAACCGGTATCAGTTTTTTTAGATTACTGTGCCAGATTTCTGAGAAAGAACGAAGGGAGAATATATTATGTTAAAAGGAATTCCAGAAATACTTTCACCACAGCTTTTAAAAGTTTTATGCGAGATGGGACACAGCGACCGCATCGTTATCGCGGACGGCAACTTCCCAGTAGAATCAATGGGTAAAGATGCAATTGTTGTTCGTTGCGATGGACATGGAGTTCCAGAACTTCTGGACGCTATCCTTACTGTTATCCCTCTTGATTCTTATGTAGAGAAACCAGTTACCCTGATGGAAGTTATGCCTGGCGATCCGGTAAAAACCCCAATCTGGGATACATACAAAGAGATTGTTTCCAAACATGATGAACGTGGCGCCGAAGCAGTTGGAAATATCGAGCGTTTCGCATTTTATGAGGAAGCAAAGAAAGCATATTGTATTATCGCTACAGGTGAGAAAGCTGTTTACGCAAACGTTATGCTTCAGAAAGGTGTTGTTATCAACAAATAATTTTTTTCAGCTAAAAAGCTCCGTCGGATTCCCGACGGAGCTTTTATTATTCATGTTTATTATGATTCACTATTTTTTCCTTTTTTCTTAAGAAGCCAGATTACCACTGCGATACCAATGATAATAACTACCACCAGAATCCTGATAACAGAGCTCATTCCTTTATCTGTGCTCTCCACATTTTCGCTGGACGCTTCCTGTTCTGCACTTTCTGAAGGAGCAACTGTTACTGTTGCCTCTTCTGTAGGCGCAATAGTCACACTTGGCTCCGGGGTGGGAGTACTTGTCTCTGTTGGTTCCGGAGTAGGAGTACTTGTCTCAGTCGGCTCCGGGGTAGGAGTGCTCGCCTCAGTTGGTTCCGGGACAGGAGTGCTCGCTTCAGTCGGCTCAGGGGCAGGAGTACTTGTCTCAGTTGGCTCTGAAGCTGCAGTTGCTTTCTTAGTCGGTTCCGGAGCAGGAGTACTCGTCTCAGTTGGCTTCGGAGCAGGAGTACTTGTCTTCTCAGGCTTCGGGGTAGGAGTGCCTGTTGGCTCTGCCTCCGCATCACCGATATCTTTGCCTTCGGTACCTGCTTTTCCAACTTCAGAAGTATTCTCTCCAGCCTGAACAGATTGGGAACCGTCTTCTGCTTCTTTCTCATTTTCAGGAACAAGTTCTACTGTACTCTCTTCCGTATTGGTGGCTTCTGCAATATTTACCCAGCCAGAAACATCACCAGCCTCTGTGTGTCCCCAGATACCATCTTTACCAGTATCTACTTCTGTATCAATATATAACTTCTCACCATTCGCTATATTACATCCTCCGGAAACTGTGCCGTACTTTTTTCCAGGTCCTTTATACAGGCAAACGGAACCGTCTTCCTTAGCATTGACTGTAATACTGTAATTCGCATCCTTGCTTCCGTATAAAACAAGCTCTGATGCCACTGCCTCGGCAAGAGTAGCCGGCTTCAGATAATTCTCTTCCAGGAAACCAAACATGCCATGAAGCTGAGCATATACCCATACCTTTCCAGCTTCATCTGTGGTCTCTCCTTCTACATGGATCGCAGTTCCATTAGGAATCAGCTCATCATTCAGCTTCGGGCTGGAAGCATCTGCCTCTGAATACATGTCAACACCGCCATCAGGCGATTCTACAATCATATAGTAATCTGTTTTATAATCAACCTGCTGTGTCTTTCCTGCATCTGCAAAAACTCCCACAGTCATGCAAAAAGTAAGAAGCACAGCCAGCAACATTCCCAGCTTTTTCTTCATATATATCCTCTTTTCCCTCTTGTATACATTTTTCGTTACTGTTTACTGATAACATTCCGCGAGGTATTTTGTGAACGGAATGAGCAGTAACCATTTTTCTGCTTTTCATTGTAACACACCAGGAAAAACTTGCAACCATTTTTCTCATATTTTCCCATTATTTTACAGCAACAGTTACTATTCACCGGTAATGTTCCGCGAGGTGTTTTTATAAACAATTTCACAGAAAAATCGGGAATCCGGGCGTGAAATCATGCGGATGTATGTCCGATAAAGAGCCCCAGACAATAAAAGAGCGAGACAAAAGTCCCGCTCTCTCAGCTTTCCTTCATTGTCCTGGGGGAGTGAAAGAAAGCAGTTAAATTATAAAAAGCTAATTATTTATAAAGAGGTCCATAGTTCTTGCAAGCTCTGAAATCTGCACCTTCTTTATCCATTCCAAATGCATTCCAAGCTGCCGGACGATAGATATCTTTCTCCGGAACGTTATGCATGGATACCGGGATACGAAGCATAGAGCACATTGTGATCAGGTCAGCTCCGATATGTCCGTAGGAGATAGCACCGTGGTTAGCTCCCCAGTTGTTCATTACATCATAAGCTGTCT
>OLSL01002366.1_pt1 | contig 15317 bp, 15 predicted proteins | sample 1672511 | NCBI WGS metagenome assembly OLSL01 (sample SAMEA3136694, study PRJEB25190) | human gut metagenome | biome: human gut; feature: human-associated habitat; material: faeces | place: Austria | collected 2013
CGTAAACCGGAGCAGCCGTATTTTGATGCTTATTTCTGTACCGCCAGCTTGTAGTGCTCCCACTTACCGGAAATATAGTAGCCGAAGGCCATCAGCGCCGTGACCCAAATGGCAAGGGCGTGCCCCAGGAAGAAGCCGTTGAGACCCATCCCCAGCACAATACCAAACAGCAGGCTCAGGGAAATCCGCGCCACCACGCTGTCCAGCAGGCCAATCGCCATGGACAGCGACGTAAATCCGATGCCGTTGATCACGGAGTTAAAGCTGGAATTGAAGATGGAAGCGGCAAACCCAATGCAGGAAATTCGCAGATACGTGGGCGCCAGTGCCAGCACTGCTTCATCGGTGGTGAAGATCGTGAAAATCTGCCGGGGAAACAGCAGACAGCCCAGAATAAACACTCCATAGACAGTGCCGTTGAGAACAAAGCAGGTGTGGACGGATTTACGCCCCCGATCCGGCCGCCCCGCCGCCATATTCTGCCCCACCATGGATGCGTTGGCGGTGGACATTCCATGGGTAATGATGGAGGGAATGTTCTGGAGCTTGAGGCCTGCGCCGTAAACCGCCGAGGCCGCCTCCCCATAGGCATTGATGAAGGAGTTCACAAACAGCATGGAGATGGAGATGGCCGCCATCTGGAAGGCCAGAGGAACGCCCAGCTTGGTCAGTATCTTTAGAGTTGGGCCGTGGATTTTCAGCGTAGACCGGGAGAAGGTGAACCCGAAGGATTCCCGCTTGACGATCAGATAGATTAGCGCAGACAGGAACGAGATCGCCTGAGAAATGACCGTGGCAATAGCGGCACCGGCAGCACCCATGCCAAAGCCTGCCACAAAGATCAAATCCAAAATCAGATTGATCACCGAGGCAATGGCGACGAACACCAGGGGGCGCTTGGAATCTCCCATGCCCCGGAGAATGGAGCATAGGGCGTTATAGCCGAAAATAAAGATGCAGCCGCTGTTGCAGATGACCATATATTTTGCCGCTTCGTCAAATGCGCTTTCCGGGGTATTCAGCAGCCGCAGCAGGTTATTATGGAGGGCGATGGACAGAACGCCCAGCACAATGGCAGAGAGCATGGTAAAGGAAAACAGTGTGCCGATGGTCTTCTGCATCTCCTCATGCTTTTTCGCGCCCACCTGCTGGGACAGGAGAATCTGCCCTCCGGTACAGAAGCCGGTACAGACAAAGGTCAGAAGCTCCACCAGCCGTCCGCCGGTGGAGACGGCAGAAAGTCCCGCCGACCCCATAAAGTGGCCCACAACGGACATATCCACCAGATTATAGACCGTTTGCAGCAGATTCGAGAGCATAAACGGAAACGCAAAATACAGGAGCTTCCGTGCAACTGCCCCCTCAGTTAAATCATTAATAAAGGTCTTTTGGGTTGACATAATTCATTCACCCTCTAATAATTAGACTACGAATTATATCATAGCAGAACCGGCATAAAAATGCAATAAAAAATGGATGCGCCGCAAGCGAACGCTCACAGCGCATCCTGAGGATGTAAAATTAATCGTTCTTGCTGGGAAGCACGATGGTAGCGCCGCCCTCTTCATAGATTTCGTCATCGTTGATGGTGGTAATCCAGAAGCCCAGCTCTACATAGTGCTTGCCGTCCTTCTCATACTTGTCATAGACCTGAGAATGGATCTTCATGACGTCGTACTGGAGACCGTGGGTGTTGCACTTCTTCCCGGCCATGCAGGGAATCTTTTCGATCATCTCGCAGACGGCGGTGTTCTTGGGGAAGCAGAAGCCCTGCTCGGTGGGATTGGTCATAATGCCCCAGCGGATGTTCTGAATCCAGCCGTGGGTGCCCATCCAGTTGTTGATGTGATGGATGGCAAAATCACGACCCAGGAAGTTGATGAAAATGGAGCGTTTTTCCTCCTTGGGGGGAGCGCCTGCTCCGGGAGGGGGCCCCATCTTTGCCCGGGGATCGTCATAGGGCGGAACCTCGGGGTCCCACTCCTTCATATCTGCGGGGACATAAACGCCATACTTGGGATCCCGGGTCATCTTTGCGCGAACCTCGGGGTCGGCCAGCTCCTTCATAGTGCGGCTGCCGCCCACTGCCATGCCGTAGGGGGGCGTGGGGTTGCAGGACGCATGGATGGGGCCGTCGATGGTAATGTTGGGCATATCACCCACGTTGACGTCCTCCCAATACAGGGGCTTGTCGCCACGGTAGTCTTCCTTGGCCCAGGTATCGAAGATCTGCTGCCAATCCTCATCGGTGTAGCAGTGAATGGGACGGGTCCACCAGTCGGGGCTTTCCCAGCCGCGGGTGCCGGGGGCCATATCGGCAGGATCCTCATAGCTCTTGAGGTTTTCACGGGCGGAGAACATCACGCCCAGAACCTTTTCGCCCTTCTGGTTGTAGACAGAGCCGGTGCACTTGAGCACCAGATTCCGATAGATGCTGCCCTCCTTGGGGGTCAGGTCGATGAGCTCCAGCTTATCCTTTACCAGATACAGGGTGTCGCCTGCATAGACCGGGAGCAGCTGCTCGATCTCATGGTGCAGACCGGTGACAGCCAGAAAGTCCCGGGCCTTGCCGTTGAAGGCGGTGAGGAAGCTGTCGTCATGGGCAGCGAATGCGGGCATGGCGATCTTTCCGGCATAACCCAGAGATTTGGCATACTCGTCGTCGGTGTAGAGCTTGTTCTCGGGGTCATACTTCTTTGCGTTGTAGAGCATCATGTCTTCCTTGACTTCCAGCACATTGGAGAAGCCCTGGGTGCCCTTTTCGATCTTACCGGAGATCAGCGCCTGCACATCGATGGGGCCGCGATCCTCCAGCTCTTTGATTTTCGCAAAATACTCCTCGGCATAGGGCTTTTCACGCTCGGTCCATACGCCGGGATATACGGTGACAAACTTTCCAGTTCCCATTTCCATTTCAATCCTTTCTCAAAAAGATGTTTCGTATTCGGAACATGGCCTATTATACACGAACATTTGAAAAGACGCAATGTTTTTTTCAGAAATGCAACACCATTGCACAAAAAGGCACAGCCATTTGTACGGAATCATCCCTGAACACCGCAGAAGGATTGCAATTTTGCCTGGAATATGGTTTAATGAAGAAAACCGGATTGGAGGGGAATGCAGGAATGGAACAGCTCAGAGATGCAATGAAGCACGCAAAGCTCACCAAAACCAGCCGGATCATTGGAGAATATGTGCTGGATCACGAAACCGACGCCTGCTTTATGACGTCCACGGAACTTGCCACAGAGCTGGATGTCAGTGAGGCCAGCGTGATTCGTTTTGCCCGGGCCTTGGGCTATTCCGGCTATATGGACTTCCAGAAAAGCCTGAGAAAGTCCCATACCGAGCGGCTGGGCCGAATCTCCTCAGCGGTGGCAGTGCCCTATGAGCGTCTTCAGGCCAGCATGGCCCACAACGATGAAAACTATATTCAGGAATTCCTGATGAATACCGAGACCAACATCACCTCCGTGGTGAAGAACAATCCCAAGGAGTCCTTTGACGCGGCCATTGACCTGCTGCTTGGCTCCCGGCGGAAGTATATTGTGGCCTCCCGTGCCAACACCGGCGTGGCATCCTATTTTAATCTGCTACTGCGCCATCAGGTTGCCGATGTGATTCCCACCTGGGAGAGCTCCGTCAACGTCATCGACCATATGTGCGACATTGGCAAGGAGGACTGCGTCATTCTGTTCAGCTTCCCCCGGTATTCCGAGATGGATCGACAGGCCATGCAGCTGGCGGAGGATGCCGGTGCGGGGATCATTGTGTTCACCGATCGTCCCAGCGCACCCCTGGCCCAGTACGCCAAGGTGCTGTTCACCGTGGACGTGGACACCAACACGTTCTTCAACTCCTACGTAGGCGTGCAGCTGGTGATGGAGATTCTTGCGGCGGGCCTCAGCCGTCGAATGGGCGGTGCCAATGCGGAGAAGCTCCGTATGATCGACCGCTACATCGGAAAATTGGGCGTTTATTAAATGCGGCCGCGCACCGATCACAAATTGGGGGAAACCATTTATGAAAAAACAGCCAAAAATCATTATTGCCCTGGTGCTGGTGCGTCCCCTGACCGTGGGCCTGACCAAAATCAAAAATCGCTACTTCCCGCTCCAAACAGGATGACAAAGTCCGGCAGACCAGAAGCATCTGATCTGCCGGATTTTTGTTTGCGTTTTTACAGCATTTCGAGGATCTTCGCCTTGGGCACCACGCCCACGGAAGTATTCACGGCCTTTCCGTCCTTAAACACCATCAGCGTGGGGATGCTCATGACACCGAACTGAGATGCCAGCTCGGGCTGCTCGTCCACATTGATTTTACCCACGGCAATGGCGTCATTCTCCTGGGCGATTTCATCCACCACGGGAGAGAGCATCCGGCAAGGGCCGCACCAGGACGCCCAGAAGTCCAGCAGCACAGGCTTGGTGTTTTGCAGCACCTGCTGGTCAAAGTTTTCTTTGGTAATGGTGAGAACAGACATGAAAATTGCCTCCTTTTAATCTTTTGTTTTGTAGTATAGCATACAGTGGCAGTAGCCTTCAAAGTCAGGATCGGCGATCTGCTGCCGGAATTCCTGACAGATGCAGCGATTTTCCTCGGTATGCTGGAGCCGACAGGGACAGTAGCCCCCGGTGCGCTTTAGGCCTTCCCGGACGGTTTTTACCAGTTCCGAGTCCGCGTTGAGTCGAACACCCATGGATCTCAGACCTTCTTTCGTTTTCAGAGTCATCTTGATTCCTATCTACAGTATAGCATAGATTCACAAAAAGTGTGTGACAAATCTGAAAACAAGAAGAAATCAAAATTTCCACAAGACCTTCACAGGAATGTTATAAATTATTCAGAGAATTCCACGAAAAAATCCATATTTCTAAGGTAAGCTGTGGATAGTTAAATATTAAAAGTAAGAGAGCGAATTTTGATGAAGAAAACGAAATGGATTCGACTGACCGCCATGATGTTGGCCGTGGTGGTTTTGATGGCTGGACCCTTTAGAGGCGCAGCCCTTGCCGCCGACGATGAAACCTATCGGGAGTTGAAACCGCCCCGCGAAATCCCCAGTGCGCCACAGTGGGAACAGCAGGAGGTCACCTGTCAGTCCGGAGGCAACACCCTCCGTGGAACGCTGACGGTGCCCAAAGAGCACGACGATCAGATTCCGGTCGCCATTCTCCTGCACGGCCTGAATACGGACCGCAGCTGGTGCGACGATATCGCCTGGATTCTGGCGGATAACGGCATTGCCAGCGTACGCTTTGACTTTGATGGCAACGGCGCCAGCGACGGCGCATCGGAGGATATGACCATTTCCTCTGAGGTGCGGGATACCATCGCAATGCTGGACTACGTGGAGGGCCTGGACTTTACAGATCCCGACAATATCTTCATGGTGGGAAAAAGCATGGGCGCTGTGGATGCAGTGCTGGCTTCTCAGGGCCGAGGCGACGAGATTCGTGCCATGTGCCTGTGGTATCCCGGTTTTGGCGTGACCGATGCGGTGCGTCGCGGCTTCCTGCTGGGCTCGTTCTTCAATCCCATTGACCTGCCGGACACGCTGGAGGCCGCCGGCTATACCTACGGCAAGGGCTTTCTCCAGGAGGCACGGGCGCTGGATTATAAGAGCGCCTGCCAGAGCTATTCCGGCCCGGTGCTGATTCTCCACGGAGATCTGGACTTTATCGCCCCCATCAGCTACAGCTATGAAGCGGAAAAATGGTTCTCGGATTGCACCCTTCAGGTTGTTCCCGGCGGCTTTCACGGCTTCTACGGCTGGCAGGAGATGAAGGCCCTGAACGATATGCTGGACTTCTTCCAGGACCATATGGCCTAACGAAACCAAATAAAGAGGTCGCTGCAATGCATACGCAGCGGCCTCTTTTTGCGCTCAGGACTCCATCTGCTGGCCTAAGAACCCCGCCACGGTCTGGCAGATTTTCTGCTCGGTCTCCCCCACCGGCTCCGATTTATCATCCATCAGCACCATGACACAGCCCATAAGATCGCCACCGGAGAGAATGGGGGACGCCACCCCCAGATAGTAGCCGTCTACGCTCTCTGCCGCCCGCAGCCGGTTGCCTCCGGTGTAGCGGTAGGATTTCCGCTGCTCCATAATCTGCTCCAGCTCATGGGAATTCTGCTTGTCCATGAGCTCCCGTTTCGGCGCGCCGCTAAGGGCGATAATCGCGTCTCGGTCGGATACCGCAGCAATCCGCCCGGTGTTCCGCCCCAGGCTGTCGCAAATCTGCGCCGCAAACTCCCCCAGCTCCCCCATAGGCGAGTATTTTTTGAAGATCACTTCGCCGTCTTTTTCTGTGAAAATCTCTAAGGGGTCACCCTCACGGATTCTCAGGGTTCTTCTAATCTCCTTGGGGATGACCACACGGCCCAGGTCGTCAATCCGCCGGACAATTCCAGTTGCTTTCATATAGGAACTTCCTCCAATTTCTTGTATCGTCAAATGTATTATCTGCCTTGAAAGGCTTTTTATGCGAGCAAACATATGGGGGTTATTTCCTGAAAAAGAGGGCAATTGCGATAACAAGGTGACTGGAGCGGCACATACAAAGCACATGCTGTCCGTGTGGGATACCAAGGGCTTGTGCAAAGCAGCAAAAAGGACTCCCGAAGAAGCCCTTTTTCTGTAGTCCATTCTATGCGCTTGTCCTCTAATCTTCTGCATGGAACCGTAATTATCGTTCCGATTTTCACCCGCTTTGAAAAATGCGTTTTTGCGTATCCGGCTCTACCCCATCCATCCCATCTATATCATCTCACATCATGCGTTCAACCGCATGGTACAGACTGCGGATCGCGGGCGTATAATCAGCCTCATCGACAGCAATGATAATATTCAGCTCACTTGAGCCCTGGTCAATCATGCGGATGTTGATATCAGCATCCGCAATGACACGAAAAATATGTGCCGCAGTACCCTTGGCGTAAATCATTCCCTGGCCAACGACGGCAATCAGCGCAAGACCATCCTCCACGTTCACATAATCGGGATGCAGCTGCGTTTTGATTTCACGCAGGATTTCATCTCGTACAGGCGCAAACGCTGCGGTGGAAAGCAGAATGGAAACGGTATCAATGCCGGATGGACAGTGCTCGAACGGAATCCGATGTCTGGCGAAAATGTCGAGAAGCTTTGCCACAAAGCCGACTTCACCGTTCATCATGGATTTTTCCACGTAGATGCTGCTGAAGCCCTTGCGGCCTGCAACACCGGTAATCTTACGCTTATGTGCAGTTGCAGGGAGTGTCGGGACGATGAAGGTACCGGGATCCGTGGGGCAGTTGGTGTTGCGAATATTGATGGGGATGTTCGCTTGACGGACAGGAAAAACCGCGTCCTCGTGTAGAACGGACGCACCCATATAGGAAAGCTCCCGCAGCTCGCGATAGGTAATATAGTCGATCATGCGGGGGTTTTCCACAATGCGCGGGTCAGCGGCCAGCACACCGGAGACATCCGTCCAATTCTCGTATAGCGCTGCACCGACTGCGCGTGCAACAATCGAGCCTGTCACGTCAGAGCCGCCGCGGGAGAAGGTACAGATTGTCCCATCAGGCATGGCGCCGTAGAACCCGGGGATCACAGCGCGATCAACGTTTTGAAGTGTATTGCCAATGGCTTTGTTGGTAGATTCGACATCCAACATTCCGTCTGCGCGAAACAGAACGATCTGTGCTGCATCCACAAACGGAACGCCAAGGTATGCAGCCAGCAGTTTTGAGTTGAGATATTCGCCGCGGCTCGCCATATAGTCGCGCTGTGGTGCAGTACTCAGATGCGCGGCAATGGTTTCGAGGTCAGCTGATAAATCAATCTGTAGCTGCAATTGGGCGATGATATAATCAAAACGCTGTTGAATCTGAGCCAGCGCGGGCCTGAAGTCCTTGCCGGCGCAGGCAGCATCATAGCAGCGGTAAAGGAGGTCTGTGACCTTGGTATCCTCGGGACAGCGCTTACCGGGCGCAGATGCGACAACATAGCGCCGGTCGGGATTTTTATGAATAATATCCGCAACTTTTTCAAATTGTCCGGCGGTTGCCAGCGAGCTGCCGCCAAACTTTACAACAATGGGCCCCATGATGAAACTCCTATCTTTTGTCTTAGGCAATACCGCACAAATCGACAAGAGAGTCTGACGAGAGAATTCGCGTCAGAAAAAGGCGGAAAACCGCAGGAATACTCTGTGTATTGCAAGGTTTTCCTAACGCATTTGTGCGGTGTTGCCCTTATTCTGCAAGCGCACGTTCAATTACGGCAGCGTGCAGCGCCGCCCCTGTAATGGCAGCTTGAATATCTGGTAAAAAGTACGGGGAATGCAGCGGTACGGCACAGCCTGCGCCAATGTGATAGAAGCAGCCGCGTGCGGCAGACAGATAATATCCAAAATCCTCGGTCATAAGCGTAGGCTGCTTCAAAATGGCAACGTTGTAATCCCCCAGCAGCTGCTTCGCAGTATCCTGAACAAGGCGTGAAGCACTATCGTCATTTACTACTCCGGGATAGCTCTCATGTATCTGCACATCAATTTGTGTACCAGTCTGCGTAGCGATACTTTCCGCAGCCTCTGTGACCAATATCCGCATACGTGCGCGGCTGTCTGGGCCGAGTGTTCGGAGGATTCCGGTCAAATGTGCGCTGTCCGCAACAATGTTGACGGCAGTTCCGGCCTGCAGCGTGCCGACGGTAACGGCACAGCGTTCTCCACAGAGCGCGTTCCTGAGGTCCGTAAGCCGAATTGCAAGCCGCGCTGCCGCTTGCAGCGCATCCACGCCCTTTTCTGGTTCAGCACCATGGGCGCTTTTCCCGCGAACGGTAATGGAAAAGGTATCGGATGCGGCATAGAATTTACCGTACCGAACCCCGACAGAGCCCAGCGGCAGATCTGGCGAGACATGTGCGCCAAATATGGCATCTACATTGCGCAGGTATCCGGCATCTACAAACCGCTGTGCGCCGCCGCTGCCTTCCTCATCTGGTTCAAATAAAAAGCGGACGGTACCGTAGAGTGTTTCACGCCGTGCGGCGAGGAGTATGGCTGCGCCGATGGCAGCTGTCATGTGGATATCGTGTCCGCAGGCGTGCATGACCCCGGGTGTCTGGGAAGCAAACTCTGCACCGGTCCATTCAGTGATGGCAAGTGCATCCATGTCAGCGCGCAGTGCAACGGTTTTACCGGGCTTTGCGCCGGATAGCGTTGCACAAAGCGCTGTCCCAAACGGGTTTTCAACTGTCAGTCCCAGTGATTCCAGTACGCGTTTGAGATAAGCAGAGGTTTTCATCTCCTGGTTTCCAAGCTCCGGCGTGCGATGCAGCGTTTGCCGGACGGTTTGAAGGTAGTCTTGAAGGGAAGCGGCTTCGGAAAGAAAGTTCGTCATTCGTTTTCTCCTTTTGTGCGCAGCATACAGATAAACCGCTCCAGTCGGTCAAGCCCTTCATGTAGCTGATCATTCCCATAGCAATAGGTCAGGCGGATATAGCCTTCTGCGCCGAAGCAGCTGCCCGGGGTAGCGGCGAGACCGGCCTCACGGATCATCCGCACGCAAAACTCAGATGAGGAAAGGCCAAATTCCTGTATAGACGGGAACACGTAAAATGCACCATCTGGTGCGCAGGCCGGAAGCTGCATCTGTTGGAGCCGCCGCAAAACATAGTCGCGGCGCGCACGGTAGGTTTCCAGCATCGGGGTGATATCACAGTCCAGCGCACGGATACAGGCAGTCTGGAACGGCGCAGGCGTGGAGACAACCATGAATTGATGCAAAAGCGCCAGCCGCTCTTTTACGGAAGCATCAGACAGCAAATAGCCCATCCGCCAGCCTGTCATGGCGTATGGCTTGGAAAAGCTCTGCACGAGAAGAATCTGCTGTCGCAAATCTCGGAACTCCGCAAAGCTGTGATAGGAGCCTGTATAGTCAAGCTGCCGGTATACATCGTCGCAGATCACAAAGATATCCCGCCCCTGTACGGTATCATGGACAGCCTTTAGGCTTTGCGAATTGTATATACAGCCAGTTGGATTGTTCGGTGAGTTCAGAAGGATGGCCTTTGTATGCGGTGTAATCAGGGATTCCAACCGCTTCGCGTTCAACTGGAACCCGTCCGGTGCAGTGTCGTATGGAACGTAACGCCCACGGCACAGGCCGATAATCTGTTCATACAGAACAAATGCAGGGGTCGGAACAATAACCTCGTCGCCTGGATTCAGAACGCCAAACAGCGCAATGAACAGCGCTTCCGTTGCACCGGCTGTTAGAATGACCTCATCGGGCGTATAGTCCATGCCGTTTTTTTCGTGCTCAAAGCGGGCAACCGCTTCGCGCAGGGCACGTGTGCCGTTGTTGTCAATATAGTGGGTCTGTCCGGCGGTCAACGCATCGGTTACAGCGCTGCAAATGGGCTGCGGCGTAGCAAAATCCGGTTCTCCCAGCGTCAGTGCAACGCAGCCGGGCGTCCTGCCGGCGAGCTCCGAGAACTCGCGGATGGCGCTGCGCTTTGCGCCGTAGAGTGCTTCATTTAGCTTCACGACAGTATCTCCCTCTCCGGCGTAAATGGCGCGACCATATTGTGCGCTGCCAGATTATCATCGCAGCTCTCCTTGAGGCAAGGACACAAGCAGTCCTGGGTATAAACGTGCGTAGGATGATTTCTGTGCCTGATCTGAGAAAAAGGAAGGGGGCACATAGCGGATACCTCCAGTCGTTAGATCGAACGCAGTGCCGGTTCTAGTGCTGTTTTCATCGTGGTTTTGCTGTCCTTTTCCTTGATTACTCGCGCCGGACAGCCGGCAACGACCATATTGGCCGGGACATCGTCTACAACAACCGCCCCAGCCGCAACAACTGCGTTTTCGCCGATATGCACGCCCTCAATCACAACGGCATTTGCGCCGATGAGCACACCGTCGTCAACGACAACGGGCTTAGCAGATGCCGGCTCGATCACACCGGCCAGAACGGCACCTGCACCGATGTGGCAGTTCTTTCCGACCGTTGCGCGGCCACCGAGAATGGCGCCCATGTCGATCATGCTCCCTTCGCCGATGATGGCGCCGATGTTGATAACAGCGCCCATCATGATGACAGCATTCTTGCCGATTGTAACCTGCTCACGGATTGTGGCTCCCGGCTCAATGCGGGCAGGGATATCCTTGAGGTCGAGCATGGGGATGGCCGTGTTGCGGCAGTTGTTTTCGATGACAATGTCAGCGATTTTCTCTCGATTGGCTTCCAGGATTGGACAGAGCTCGCTCCAGTCTCCAAAAACGATTTTGTCGCCCACGCCGAATACCGTTGCAGAACCGTAATCAATCGGTGCGGTTTCCTTGATATAGAGCTTCACAGGCGTCTTCTTTTCGGCCTGTGCAATATGTTGAATGATCTCCTGTGCGTTCATTGTGCATTCTCCTCATGGATTAGATTTTGCATCGTGTAGAGTCCTGCCGGTTTTCCAACCAGGAAACGGGCGGCCTGCATAGCCCCGTCAGCGAATAGGGAACGATCCTTTGCCTCATGTCGGAGTGTCAGCACCTCAGAGCCGGTGGCAATATGAATTTCGTGTGTGCCGGGAAGGTTTCCAAGCCGCAATGAGTGGATGCCAATCTGCTTCTGCGTTCGTTTGCCGTTTTCGTGGCGACCGATGACAAATTTCGCATCCGGGCGAACGGAAGCAATACTGTTTGCCAGCGTCAAGGCCGTTCCACTGGGGACGTCCAGCTTCTGATTGTGGTGCATTTCCACAATTTCAACATCTGCGTCCGGGAACATTGCAGCTGCGCGGCGGGCAAGATCGGTGAGCACCGCAATGCCGAGCGAGTAGTTTGAGGCAAAAAAGACCGGAATTACAGCAGCGGCCGCTTCAATCTGATGGCGTTCCTGCTCCGTCTGGCCGGTTGTGGCAATGAGCAGCGGAAGTCTGCGCGCCAGACAATACTCGAGCAGCGCACCCGTGGCGCTGTGGTGGGAGAAGTCAATCACGCAATCGGCAGGCCCCTGGTATGCAGACAGCGTCTGCCAGCAGCCGTTTTCATTTGCAGGATAGTCTGGGCTGATGCGTGCAACGACCTCATTCCCGGCAGCGGCGCAAATCAGTTGCCCCATGCGGCCGGACGCGCCGTGTACCATAATATGCATATTGTGCTCCTCCTTATACATCCAAGCCCTGGGCACGCATACACGACAAAAGCGCTTCGCGATGCGCAGGCTCCATCGAGGTCAAGGGCAAGCGCAGATTGTTTTCGCAGAAACCAAGTGCCGCCATTGCAGCTTTAACCGGGATGGGGTTGACCTCGGAGAACAGTGCATGGATGAGCGGCAAAAGCTCGCATTGCAGTGCAGCGCTTCCAGCAACATCGCCGCTCCAGAATCTGGTGCAAATCTCCACGGTTTTACGCGGCAGCACATTCGAGAGAACAGAAATGACGCCACTGCCACCCATAGAAAGGATGGGGACGATCTGATCGTCATTGCCGGAGTAGATGCTGAGCGAATCGCCCACAAGGGAGGCCGTTGTAACGATGCTGGAGATGTCACCATTGGCCTCCTTGATTCCAGCAATCATTGGATGCTGCGCAAGCTTTTGATAGGTAGCGGGCTGAATGCTGACACCTGTGCGGGATGGAACATTGTAGACAATAATCGGCTTCGTAGAGGCATCGGCAATGGCGGTGTACATCTGGACAAGACCGTTCTGGGTAGCCTTGTTATAGTAAGGTGTCACAACAAGCATGGCGTCACAACCGACCTCACAAGCGTACTTTGTAAGGCTAATGGCGTAAGCCGTGTCATTGGAGCCGGTACCGGCGATCACGGGGATGCGACCAGCCACGCGCTGTGCACTATAGCGCAGAAGCTCGCGATGTTCTTCATCGCTCAATGTGGAAGCTTCTCCAGTGGTTCCGGCAATGACAAGGGCATTCACACCCTCGGCAATCTGCCAGTCAATGAGACGGCCAAGTGCCGGATAATCCACGCCGTCAGGGGTCATCGGGGTGATCAGGGCGGTTGCAACACCGCGGAAGATGGGATTGGAAGTCATAATGCAGTCTCCTTTTGTTTGATTTCGCCATTTACTGCAATTTGAGGACAAAAAAACGCAGCATATGCAAGTTGCATTTGCTGCGTGTCTGTCATCCGGTATCCTGCCCCGTCTTCCCAATGATTCGATAAAGAGAATCCGGCAGAAATCCGCAATTAATTCATAGCTCTCCGCAAATGCGACAGTCAGGCGGATATTCTCCGCATACCCAGGAAAGCTTCGCCTGCTTTCCTTCGGCGGCAGCCCCTTTCACCAAAGCAACGGCCCTGCGACGGCCTTACACTTCGGGTACTCTTGACTTCCGCACCTCTATCCTTTAACTGCAATATTTGGTTTTTCAAAGCATAGCATGAAACGAGCAATTTGTCGATTGACGCATTTCACAAACTTTTTGGTCTTTCACCAGTTATTTGCACGTCTATGATAGAATTATGCACAAAAAAATTCAATAAGCTCCACATAAAGCGTACAACCGTCCGATTTCCCTGCCGATTTGTGCGGCATTGCCCTTGTTCTAATTACACTTGCATTTCGGAATAAATTCTGTATAATAGTATATGTTTCAATTCTATTTAGAAGATATTACATAAGATTGGCGGCGGATTATCTATGAATTTATCTCTGAACATCATCCTCGATCAGCTTCGTTCCCTGCCGCTGGAGGTCCATATTGATGATCCGGCGGAAAAAATATTCTGCCGGGGTGCGCTGCTGCCCCGGGATTACCGCGTCATGCGAAAGGATCTGCTGCACGTCTGCCGCCTTTCCGATGCGCTCCGCGCTTCTTCTGCCGTGCCAGACCGTTTCTATCTCTGCATTCGGGACCGTATCACCGACGGGCAGGAAACCGACGAGCGTCTGCAAGGAATGATCATTGTCAACGAGAACATGGAAACTGAGCTGCTGCTCAACACCGTGCAGGAGATTTTCGACCGGGTCAGCGAGTGGTACCGCAAAATGCAGGACGCCCTGATCCACGAAGCCGGACTGCAAACCATTCTGGAGCTCAGCGAGCCGATCATCGGCAACACCATCAATATTTCAGATTCTGCCTTTACGCTATTGGCCCGCACCACCCACATCGAAACCGATGATCCCATGAGCCTGGCCCTGGCGGAGTTTGGCTATCACCCGGAGTCCACCTTGCAGCTGTTTCGGCAGAATCATCGGTTTGAGGTCTGGAACAACGCCCAATCCCTGCTGATTAACGACAGCAAAACCATGAGCCAATATATCTTGGTCAACAAGATCTTTCGGTTCCGGAACACCTACTTTACCCATGTGGTCATGGTTTGCGACCATCATCCTCTGTCCGACGGCCTATTGGAGCTGTTCACCATTCTGACCGATATTTTGGCCATCTACGCCGAGCGAAACTGGAAGGACAAAAATGCCCTGAGCCACAACTACGACACGTTCTTTCAGGACCTGCTGACCGGTTCCCTGACCAGCCCCATGGACATCATGGAGCGCGCACAGTATTTGGGTCTCCGGACCGCAGGGCAATTTCGCCTGATGCGGCTGTCTGTAGGAGACGGCATGGAAACGGCGCTGGGACGCATTGGCCGGGAGCTGTCTGACCTGATTCCAGGCTGTCAGGTGCTGGTCTATGAACAGTCGGTGCTGGCGCTGATGCACCTTCGTCAAAACGGCGGAATCGGAATTCCGGAGGAGCATCTTGTCCATTTTCTATCACGCCATCAGGCCCGATGCGGTCTCAGTGATGATTTTACCGGGCTGGAGCATCTCCAGCGGGCCTATGAGCAGGCATCGTTGGCCCTGAAATACAGCGGCACGCTGCGGGGTACGGAATTTCTCCGCAGTCTTATGGAGCTTCCGGAGGCATCTCCACTATGTACCTTCCAATCCCGGGTCCTCCACGGACTCTTGGGGGAAAGCCCCTGCAACGAAGGGAACTGGCGGGACAGCGTTTATTACAGGGGGCTTCAGACGCTCTATGCCTACGATCAGCAGCACAACACCAACAATCTGCAATTACTCCGCACCTACCTCTGGTATGAGCGGAAGGCCACAGAGACGGGCCAGGTGCTGCATATGCACCGGAACAATGTAATCTACCGCATCAGTCGCATCGAGCAGCTGATGGATTTAAGCCTTGACGAGCATGGCACCCGCGTGGGTCTGGAGATGTCCTTCCTGCTGCTGGAGCTATACGGTATGCCAGCCCCCGCTGAGCCGGAACATTCTTAAGGCAACACCGCACAAATGTGCCACCGGGCTACAGCCAATCTTTATCGCC
>OLSL01002367.1_pt1 | contig 15312 bp, 6 predicted proteins | sample 1672511 | NCBI WGS metagenome assembly OLSL01 (sample SAMEA3136694, study PRJEB25190) | human gut metagenome | biome: human gut; feature: human-associated habitat; material: faeces | place: Austria | collected 2013
CGTATACCTGATCAAGAAGGCAGATTTCTTTCATCTCTTTGTTGAGACGTCCGATAATCATCTTTTCGATAATATTATCCGGTTTGTTTGGATTCTCCTGTTTAGCCTGAGCAAGAAGAATCTCTTTTTCATGCTCTAAGAAAGAAGCATCTACTTCATCACGTGAAGTATATTTTGGAGACATAGCTGCAACCTGCATAGCTACGTTCTTCAGGCATGATCTGATCTCATCGTTAACAACATCTGTCTCAGCTTCTACAAGAACACCGATACGTCCGCCGCCGTGGATATAAGATACTACACAACCATCAGTAACAACTTTCTCAAATCTTCTGATGCTGAGCTTTTCTCCGATTATAGAGATTTTCTCATTTAATGCATCCTGTACTGTCTTAGAAGCGTCTTCATTCCAAGCTTCAGCCATGAATCCATCCATATCTGCAGAATCAGAAGCGATTGCCTGATTAACAACTGCTTTAACGAATCCCTGGAATTCAGCATTCTTAGCAACGAAGTCTGTCTCTGAGTTAACTTCTACGATAGCTGCTGTCTTGTCATCCTTAACATCAGCCATAACAATACCTTCTGCTGCGATACGTCCGGCTTTTTTAACAGCCTTAGCTTCTCCGTTCTTTCTTAAGAACTCGATAGCTGCATCCATATCACCATTTGTCTCATTAAGAGCTTTCTTGCAGTCCATCATTCCTGCACCGGTCATTTCTCTTAATTCTTTTACCATCTTAGCTGTAACTGCCATGATCTTATCCTCCAATTATGTTTTTTAAGAATCTTATTCTTCTACTGCTGCTTCTTCAGCTTCTTCAACATACTCTTCTTCGCCTGCAACACCCTGGTTAGCTTCTACTACAGCATCAGCCATCTTAGAAACGATCAGTTTTACAGCACGAATAGCATCGTCATTTCCAGGAATTACATAATCAAGTTCCTCTGGATCACAGTTAGTATCAGCGATACCGATAAGTGGAATTCCAAGAGTGTGTGCTTCCTGAACACAGATTCTTTCCTTCTTAGGATCTACGATAAAAATAGCATCTGGAAGTGTCTTCATGTCTTTGATTCCGCCAAGGTTCTTCTCAAGTTTATCCCATTCTTTCTTTAACTGGATAACTTCTTTCTTAGGCAGTACATCAAATGTTCCGTCTTCTGACATTCTCTCGATGTCTTTCAGACGAGCGATTCTGCTCTTGATTGTCTTGAAGTTTGTAAGCATTCCTCCAAGCCATCTTTCGTTTACATAGTACATTCCGCAACGTTCAGCTTCTACTTTGATAGCATCCTGAGCCTGTTTCTTAGTACCTACAAAAAGGATTGATCCGCCTTCTGCAGCGATATCAGCTACTGCCTGGTAAGCTTCATCTACTTTACCTACAGATTTCTGAAGGTCGATGATGTAGATACCATTTCTCTCTGTGTAGATGTATGGAGCCATCTTAGGGTTCCATCTTCTTGTCTGATGTCCAAAGTGAACACCTGCTTCTAAAAGTTGCTTCATTGAAATAACGCTCATGTTTCTTTCCTCCATTGGTTTTTTACTTCCGCATATGTTGTTATACGTCCCCGAAACCGTCCTGTTACCAGGCTTTGGCACCATCGGGACAAGCCTATGCGTGATTTTTTTGCGACTTTTTAATATTACCATAAAGGTTGTCTGTTTGCAAGGATTTTCCTTTTATTTTTCTGCAAACTTTAGCACAAAAAATAAAAAACCGAAACCAGTTACCTGATTCCGGTTTTTATTTTATTTACTTTTCATTATCTACGCACATAGATCATACCAGACTGTACCGGTCCGACTTTTACAACATCTCCTGTGTGCGGAGCATGAATCATCTGACCATTTCCGATATAAATACCACAATGTGTTGCTGTTGTTACAACATCACCAGGCTGCGGGTTACTTACTCTTGTCCATCCCATGAATGTAAGTGTTGTTCCGAGACGACTATAGCTTCCTGTCAGACAATAGCTTACAAATCCGGAACAGTCGAAACTGTTTGGTCCGCATGCACCCCATACATAAGGTTTTCCAAGCTGGCTGTATGCTCTGCTTACGATTGAACCTCCGTTTGCATTCGTTCCACTCGTTGTAGTACTGCTGCTTGAATTGGATGGCTTTGTCGCAACAGATGCACTTGAGCTGCTGCTTGTTGTATTATTTCTGTTGCTTGTAGCTGTTGAACTGCTTGTTGTGTTATTTCTGTTGCTTGTTGTATTGTTTCTATTCGATGTTGAAGCTGCATTATTATTGCTTGCTGCTGCCTGCTGTCTTTCCGCTTCTTTTGCTGCTTTTTCCGCTGCCTCTCTGGCTGCTCTTTCTGCTGCTTCTCTGGCTGCTGCTTCTGCTGCTGCCTGAATCTCTGAATCCAGATTAGCAACTTCTGCTGATTTAGAAGTAATCAGGTTATTCAGGTTATCCCCCTGTTTTTCATATTCCACCTGTTTACTTTCCAATTCTTTCTGGTCTTTTTCAAGACTGTCTTTCAGATCGGAAATCTGCTGTTTTGTCTCTACATATTCCTGCAATTGTTTTCTGTCGTAGCTATGTACATTCTGAACATATTCTGCTTTACTGAGAAGATCTGTAAAGTCTTCTGATGTAACCAGTGTCTCAAATGCTGAATCATTACCGGCTTCATACATATACTTGATACGCTTCTTCATTGCTGCATACTGTTCTTTTTCTTTCTTCTGCGCAACTACCAGATCACTCTGTGCTTTTGTAATATCCTCACCTGTCTGGATCAATTCACTTTCCAGTGTATTGACCTTTCCCATTAATGTTGTCAGCTGCGACTGCAAGGAACTTACTTCACTCTGCTTTGCAGCTTTTTCCTTCTTCAAATCATTGACAGACGGTGCTGCCAAAACAGGTGTTACAATCATTGAACTTGTCACCACTGCTGTGATCAATCTGATTCCGTGTTTATTCATACTCACTCTTCTTTCTTTTTGTTTTAATTATTGCTTCCCCTCAGGCGCAAGATTATTCTTTCTTCCGCATCTGATTGCTATTATAGCTCAACATAGAGCAAATTGCAACATTTTTTAATACTTTTGTAACAATTACAGGCCGGAATATATGATTCCGACCTGTTCTTTCCTATTATAATTCAGCTTTTTATTTTATGCAAGGAAATTTTTCGCCCATCCTTTTGCTGTACTTTTTCACTACTGGACATACATATTCGTATATCCCATCAAACTGATATCTACAGCTTTTGCAGCCTCGCGCCCTTCACGGATTGCCCACACAACCAGTGACTGTCCTCTGTGCATATCGCCTGCTGTGAAGACATTTTTAACGTTTGTACTATATGCTCCGGCTGCAGTCTTAACATTTGTGCGTTCATTTACTTCTACACCAAATGCTTTGGTCACATAATCCTGACTTCCCAGGAATCCTGCTGCGATCAATACCAGATCTACATCCACCGTGTATTCACTTCCGGTCACCTCTGCCATCATCATACGGCCTATCTTTTCATCTTTTTTCGGCTCTAATTTCACCAGAACTGCCTTGCAGACTTTACCGTTTTTGTCTTTTTTGAATTCTTTGACGGTTGTCTGGTATACACGTGGGTCATGTCCAAATACGGCAGCGGCTTCCTGCTGACCGTAATCTGTCTTGCAGACTCTCGGCCACTCCGGCCAAGGATTCATCTCGGTACGTTCATCCGGAGCTTTCGGCATCATCTCAAGCTGCAGTACACTCTTGGCACCATGTCTCATCGATGTTCCCACACAGTCATTTCCTGTATCTCCTCCACCGATGACCATAACATTTTTTCCTTTTGCGGAAATGTATGTGCCTTCCTTCAGACTCAGGTCATAGGTTCCATCTGCATTCTGTTTTGCATTTTTCCAGAGTGCTTTTGTTGTTGATTTTAAGAAATCTACTGCGAAATAGATGCCTTCGGCTTCTCTTCCTGGTACTTTAATATCTCTTGGATTTGATGCACCGCAGCAAAGTACTATACGGTCAAATTCTTTTAATAATGTAGCTGCTTTCTTATCTTTTCCGATATTACATCCTGTCACAAACTGAACCCCTTCTTCTTCCATGATTGCAATCTTGCGATCAATGAACTGCTTTTCCAGTTTCATATTCGGGATACCATATCGGAGGAGTCCACCGATTTTATCTTCTCTTTCAAAGACAGTCACACTGTGTCCTCTTCTGTTCAGCATATCAGCAGTTGCAAGTCCCGACGGACCGGAACCTACAACTGCAACCTTCTTACCGGTTCTTACCTTTACCGGTTTTGCTGCTGCATAACCTTTTTTGTATGCATTTTCAATAATGCTATATTCATTCGCCTTACTTGAAACTGCATCTCCGTTCAGTCCGCATGTACATGCAGCCTCACAGAGTGCCGGACATACCCTTGATGTAAATTCCGGAAAGTTGTTCGTCTTTTTCAGTCTGTAATATGCTTCTTCCCAGTTTTCCTGAAAGATCAGATCATTCCATTCCGGTACCAGGTTGTGAAGAGGGCATCCGCTTGCCATTCCCATCAGCATCTGACCGGACTGGCAGAACGGCACGCCACATGCCATACATCTGGCTCCCTGCAGCTCCTGTTCTTCTTTTGACAGAGGTGTATGAAACTCTTTAAAATGCTTAATTCGCTCTTTTGGATCTTCAGCCATCTTATCCTGCCTGTCATAATCCATAAATCCTGTTGCTTTTCCCACTGTTCTTACCCCCTATCTTCCTTCTTTGATCGCATAAAATGCTTCGGTTTTTGCCTGTTCGCTGCTGAGACCTTTTTCTTCCAGCTGAAGGATGCGGGTCAGCATTCTCTCGTAATCACGCGGAATGATCTTCTTAAACTTCGGCAGGTATTCTTTGAAATGATCCAGGATTTCTTTTCCCGTCTCGGAATTGGTTGCTGCTACATGTTCTTCGATCATACCTTTCAATTCAGATACATCGAACTTAGATGTTACTTTTTCGATATTAACCATCTGTTTGTTGACTTTTGTATAAAGATCACTGTCCATATCCAGAACGTAGGCAACACCGCCACTCATACCTGCTGCAAAGTTCTTTCCGGTCTTGCCAAGAATTGCAACCCGTCCACCAGTCATATATTCGCATCCATGATCACCGACCCCTTCTACAACTGCTGTTGCTCCGGAGTTACGGACACAGAAACGTTCGCCTGCCACACCATTGATATAGGCTTTTCCGCTTGTTGCACCATAAAGCGCTACGTTACCAATAATAATATTTTCATCAGCTTTAAATTTCACACCAGTCGGCGGATAAACGATCAGTTTACCACCGGAAAGTCCTTTCCCAAAATAATCATTGCTGTCACCGGTCAGTTCCAGTGTCAGACCTTTTGGTATAAATGCTCCGAATGACTGTCCGCCTGCGCCCTTACATTTCAGCACATAGCTGTCTTCTTCCAGTCCGTCCGGATAACGTCTTGTAATCTCAGAACCGAAGATTGTGCCGAATGTACGGTCTGTATTTTTTACATCCAGCTCCAGGATTCTCTTCTGTTTCTTTTCCAGTGACGGAAGAAGTTCCTTTACCAGAACTCTTTCATCCAGTGTTTTATTTAGTTCAAAATCAAAGACTTTCTTCGGATTGAAGATCATGCCTTTCTTCTCTTTTGCATACGGATTATTGAGGATTCTGGAAAGATCCAGTGTTGCGGCACGTTTGGATGTCGGCACATCTCTCACTTTCAGAAGGTCTGTCCTTCCCACCAGTTCATCCACAGTACGAATGCCAAGTTTTGCCATATATTCTCTTAATTCTTCCGCGATAAAACGCATGAAATTGATGACATATTCTGGTTTTCCGGCAAATCTCTTTCTCAGTTCCGGATTCTGGGTTGCAATTCCGACCGGACAGGTATCCAGGTTACATACACGCATCATTACGCACCCCATGGTTACAAGCGGTGCCGTCGCAAATCCAAATTCCTCTGCACCGAGAAGTGCTGCGATCGCCACATCACGACCACTCATCAGCTTACCGTCTGTCTCGATACGGACTCTTTCTCTCAGTCCGTTCTGGATCAGTGTCTGATGTGTTTCAGAAAGTCCAAGCTCCCACGGAAGTCCGGTATTATGGATAGAACTTCTCGGTGCTGCTCCTGTACCTCCGTCATAACCGGAGATCAGAACCAGTCCGGCTCCTGCTTTTGCAACACCCGCTGCAACCGTTCCGACACCGGCTTCAGATACCAGTTTGACAGAAATTCTTGCATCCTTGTTTGCATTTTTACAGTCATAAATCAGTTGTGCCAGATCTTCGATCGAGTAAATATCGTGATGCGGCGGCGGTGAGATCAGTCCCACACCCGGCGTAGAATGTCTGGTTTTTGCTACCCAAGGGTAAACCTTTCCCCCAGGCAGATGTCCACCTTCTCCAGGTTTTGCTCCCTGCGCCATCTTGATCTGGATCTCTTTTGCACTGACAAGATATCTGCTTGTAACACCAAAACGTCCACTGGCAACCTGTTTGATTGCAGAGCCTCTGTCGGTTCCAAGGCGCTCGATATCCTCTCCGCCTTCACCGGAGTTTGACTTACCGTGCAGTGCATTCATTGCAAGGGCAAGGGTTTCGTGTGCTTCCTTTGAAATTGATCCGTAAGACATTGCACCGGTCTTGAATCTGGTCACGATCGAATCCACACTCTCTACTTCTGAAAGCGGAACTCCTTTCTTTGGATAATTGAAGTCCATCTGTCCACGGAGTGTGATTCCTTTGGATTCTTCATCAACCATCTGCGTGTACTGCTTGAACATTTCATAATCCCCGCGCCTTGTGGACTGCTGGAGCATATGGATCGTTCTCGGGTTGTACAGATGCTTTTCACCACCGCTCTTCGACTTGTGCTGTCCCACACTGTTCAACGTCAGATCTACGGAAAGTCCCAGCGGATCAAAGGCCTCGGAATGCCTTGCCATATAATCTTTTGCAATTTCTTCCAGTCCGATACCACCGACACGGCTGACAGTTCCGGTGAAATATTTTTCAATGAATTCCGGTTTTAATCCAATCGCTTCAAAGATCATGGATCCCTGATAAGACTGGATCGTGGAAATTCCCATCTTCGATGCAATTTTGACAATTCCGCTTATAACAGCTTCATTATAGTCATTGACTGCTGCATAATAATCTTTCTGAAGCATATCTGTATCGATCAGCTGTTTGATCGATTCATGTGCAAGATACGGGTTGATCGCAGATGCACCATATCCCAAAAGCGTTGCGAAATGATGTACTTCTCTTGGTTCTCCGGTCTCAAGGATCATGGCAACCTCTGTTCTTCTCTTAGTTCTTACCAGATGCTGATGAACCGCTGAGGTTGCAAGCAGGGACGGGATCGCAATATGATATTCATCCACACCTCTGTCACTTAAGATCAGGATATTCATGCCTTCACGGATTGCACGGTCTACCTGGATAAACAGATAATCGATCGCTTTTTCCAGGCTGGAGTTTTTATAATAAGTAGTAGAAATTTCTGCCACACGGAAACCGTCGACTTTCATGTTACGGATCTTCAGGAGATCGGTATCTGTCAGGATCGGATCATTGATCTTCAGTACATGACAATTTTCCTCTTTCTGTTCCAAAAGGTTTCCTTCTTCTCCGACATATACCGTTGTCGAAGTCACGATTTTTTCACGGATCGCGTCGATCTGCGGGTTCGTTACCTGTGCAAATAACTGTTTAAAATATCCAAACAAAGACTGATGCTGCTCAGAAAGAACGGCAAGTGGTGCATCGATACCCATGGCTCCGATTCCTTCGCTTCCATTCATTGCCATATTTAAAATAGAAGTCTTCACTTCTTCGTAAGAATATCCAAATGCTTTCTGCAGTCTCTGGCATTCTTCTCTAGAATACTGCGGTACTTTCTGATTCGGGATCTTTAAATCGCTTAAATTGACCAACTGACTGTTCAACCATTCGCCATAAGGCTGTCTTGCCGCATATTCTTCTTTCAGTTCCTGGTCGTCAATAACACGCCCCTGAACGGTATCAACAAGAAGCATCTTACCTGGATGGATTCTTTCTTTGACTACGATCTTCTCCGGCGGGATATCCAGAACACCAACCTCAGAAGAAAGGATCAGTGTGTCATCATCTGTGATGTAATATCTGGAAGGTCTGAGTCCATTTCGGTCAAGTACAGCTCCTAAAATATCTCCATCTGAGAACAGGATGGATGCCGGTCCGTCCCATGGCTCCATCATCGTTGCGTAATACTGATAGAAATCCTTGACCTTCTGTGACATCGTTGCATTCTGTGCCCATGGCTCCGGAATAGTGATCATAACTGCCAACGGAAGCGGCATACCACTCATCACCATAAATTCCAGCGTGTTATCCAGCATGGCAGAATCGGAACCTGCGGTATTGATTGCCGGAAGGACTTTATAAAGCTCTCCTTCCAGATGCTCGGATTCCATGTTCTCTTCGCGCGCCAGCATCTTATCGGCATTGCCGCGGATGGTGTTGATCTCACCGTTATGTACCATCAGACGGTTCGGATGAGCACGCTCCCAGCTGGGGTTGGTGTTGGTGGAAAAACGGGAATGTACCATAGCAATGGCAGATTCGTAATCCTCACTCTGTAAGTCTGCAAAGAAGGTACGAAGCTGTCCTACCAGGAACATTCCTTTATATACGATGGTTCTGCTGGAAAGAGAGACCACATAGGTATCATCGGAAGACTGCTCAAATACACGCCTTGCAATGTAAAGTCTGCGGTCGAAGGGCAGACCTTTTTCCACATCAACGGGCTTTTTCACAAAGCCCTGCATGATATAGGGCATGCACTCTACTGCCTTGTGTCCCAGTACATTGGGGAAAGTGGGCACTTCACGCCAGCCGAGGAATTCCATTCCTTCCTTTTCCACAATGATCTCGAACATCTTCTTCGCCTGGTTACGGCGCAGCTCTTCCTGGGGGAAGAAGAACATGCCGACACCGTATTCCCGCTCGTTGCCCAGGCTGATGTTCAGCTCATCGGCCACCTTGGAGAAGAACTTGTGGCTGATCTGCAGCATGATGCCCACGCCATCGCCGGTCTTGCCCTCGGCATCCTTACCGGCGCGGTGCTCCAGACGCTCCACGATGCTCAGGGCATCGCTGACCGTCTGATGGCTCTTGCGGCCCTTGATGTCCACCACAGCGCCGATGCCGCAGGCATCGTGCTCGAACTGAGGGTCATACAGGCCAAGAGGCGTGGCGTTTTCCGTAAATTGATCCATTGCCTTTCCCATCCTTATCTCTCAAAATATCCTCTGGGCCGCGGCACAATCCGCAGCCAATCTTGCACAGAAAACAAAAAGCGCCCCAGAAGGGCAGACTTCACCCTTCTGGAACGCCTTTGTTCCGATGATTCTATTATAGCGGATGGTGAGAGATGTTCAAGTGACAGCTGCGCCAAACTTGATGCCCTGAAGTCCGGTCATCTTGTGCGGTTTGATGGAATGATGAACGCATTTCATCAAAACCTTGAAAAAACCGCCGCATCCGGCTGCCGGTCTGGGGCAGGGGATGCGGCGGTTTGCGTATGATTGCGGGGCGTTTCTGTCCTTAGTGCTTTGCGGCGCGCTGTTTGCGGTCGAAGAACCACCCGCATACCAACAGACCGATGCCAAAGATCAGAAGCACGGCAGCCAGCCAATCGGTGGTACCGGTCTGGATCAGGGTCACGGTCGTGGTGTTCTGCGTGGGCGTTTCCTCCGGCTGGGCCAACGACGCGGACGTGTCAGTCTGAGCCGGTTTCTCCGCAGGCAGCTCGCCGGGGGCCTCGGTTTCCTCGGTTTCCTCGGGGATCTCGGGTTCCTCAGGCTCCTCGGGGGTCTCGGGGGTCTCCGGCCCCTCAGGCTCCTCGGGGATCTCGGGGGTCTCCGGGTCTACGGGAACGACCGGAACATAGGGGGTGTCCGGGCTGTTCTTCAGGTTGGTAAAGACGACCTTGGCGGTGTCGTTCTGGGGCACAACGCCGGTCTCTGCAGGGTTGAGATTCAGCAGGGTCCAGCCGTCCTGAGCGGTTTCGGTGATGGTATAGCCGATGCCTGCGGGCAGGTTCGAGAGCGTGATGCTCTCGCCGCTTTTCAGGGTGAAGGATGCCTTGCCGTTTTTGAACGGGACACCGCACCATTTGTCGTCGATCGTGGTGATGGTATCATCGTCCAGCGTGAGCTCAAAGGTGAACGCGGTGTCATAGTCGCTCGGCAGCAGTTCCCCGAGCGTCTCTTTGCAGACGGTCAGGCTGCCGATGCTGCCGTGTGCGGCCTTGAGGGACAGGGGGCCGGTGTAAGAATTGACGGGTGCGACGAGAACCATGTGCAGATCCGCTTCGTCCCCGTGGGCGTTCCAGCGGGTGGTTTCAGAGTCGTCGTACCAGCCGGTAATGAAATCATAGCAGTCCGGTTCGCCGTCCAGCGCCCAGCCTTTGCCGGTATCGCCAAAGGTGATGGTGGCACCGTCTGCGTTGTAGATGTCGTCACCAGAAAGCCTTGCGTGATTGTTGTACAGCTCTACATCGTCTGAAAGAATCGCAGTGCCAGAGTTCACAAGTCCGCCGCCTACAGAACCGGCATGGTTATAGCGTACACTGCCGGCCAGCAGGTTCAGCGTCGCATGCTCATCGTTTTGGATACCGCAGTTGCTGTTGTATTCCACCTGCAGATTGGCACCCTTTTCCACGGTGAAGAGATTGCAGTTGACGATACCGGACACCGTATTGTAGTTGGCAGTGACATTTGCACCGCTTTCTATCAGAAAAGCACCCTGCTTCAGATCACCCATCACTTGATTGTAGATGCCATGGGCACCGTTGTGGTTGGCGGTGACATTTGCACCGGACTCAATCGTCAGATAGGAATCGTAACTGTTGCAGATACCGAGCTTAGCATTGTTGTCCACTGAAACATTGGCACCATTCTGGATGTGCAGCTTACAGCTGTTCACGATGGCAGCCAGGCCCTTGTTCTGACATACGGAGACGTTTGCACCACTTTCAATGGTCAGGTCGGCGCCTGCATACACATACAAACCGCCAGAGCCGTAGCCCGGGTCATTTGTGCCGTTGCCGTCGCAGATGACCTGCGAACCGCCTTGGATCACGCCAATGCCGCCGACACCAAGGCCGGAACCGCCATTGTCGCGGATATCAAGGGTAGAACCGGAATCCACGTCAAGGCCATCAACGAAAACAGCGTAGCCATACCATGCGCCGGTGTTTCCGGTGGCGGTCAGGGTCGAGGATTCCATGGTCAGCTTACCGCCATAGCAGCCAATGCCGAAGCCGTAGCCATCAGGATCGGATTTGCCGTTGTCCATCACCACGACATTTGAACTGGACAGTGTGATGTCGATCGGATCGATCGTCATGGCCGCATGGGCACAGCCTGTGATCTCAAGATAAGAGTTGTTGATCTTGATCTCACGGTTAGGTTGTCCTTTAAATTCCGAGTCATCGGCGTAGATACCACTTGCACGATAATTAGAGACACCACGGATCACGGCGTATGATCCATCCAGATACAGGTTGCTCTTCTGATACAGATAGATGCCGCTGCCGCAGCTTCCATCCGGGATCAACGTAAAGTTGACGTTGTTCAGTCTCAGATTCGAGTTGCTGATCAGGTTGGCCGTTCCTCCTGCGCCACCTTCATGGGTATGAGTATGCGCATAGATATTCAGCGTAAGATCTTTAAACGTGATATCACTGTGCGATGCATACATACCGTTCTGGTTCAGCGTCAGCGTGCGGGTACCGCCGCCGGAAATGGTCAGGGTCTTGTTATCGAACGTAAGACCTTCATACAGCTCAATGTTCGCCAGCAGGTCGATCTGATCACCATCCGTCGCGGCAGTGATTGCATCGTCCAGTGTGGAGTAGTAGTACGTATCGTCGATCTTGTCGATCTTGCACACAGCCTGGGTTGTGGGGCTTGTGGTGCTGTCGTCGTCGTCCGCAGGGTCATCGCCACCCGATTCCTCGTCAGGAGTTTTGGGGGTGAGATTCCCTGCGGGCAGGTCATCCGCTGCTGCTTTATCGCGGTCCGCGTCCGCAGGGTCATCGCCACCCGATTCCTTGTCAAGAGTTTTGGGGGTGGGATTCCCTGCGGGCAGGTCATCCGCTGGTGCTTCATCGTTGTCCGCATCCGCAAGGCTTTTCTCCGAGCCCGTCTCCGAAAGGTCGGGAACAGGAGGTTCCTGTTCCTGCGAATCATCAAGGGAGTAGGGGACGGTGGAAAGGTCACTCCAGTCCAGAATGGTGCCGTCCGAATCCGTGATGGTGGGGTCGGGGCTCAGTGCAAGTACACTCAGCGGCAGAACATGAAGCAGCAATCCGATGGTAAGTATCACTACGAACCATCTCTTTTTTATAATTTTTTCTCCTCCTCTTTCTAAAATATAGTACATTTTGTGTACTGCTAATATAGTAGCATCGGATGTTCGGAAATACAAGAGGTTCAAACGAATTTGAAACCGAAAGATCCAAATTTTTGAAGCGGCGGGGAACCGCGCCGGAGTTTCTCCGGAAAATGATTCCTGCACAGGAGTGAAAGCTTGTCCCTACGCCGGAAATTCCCAGAAATTATGAAAAAGTTTCGACACAAGAAAAACTCCCGGGAAATCCCGGGAGTATAGCAGAAACGAAGCAAGAAATTCCCTGCGGCGGCAGTCAGCGTCCCAGAATGGCCCGCAGGTCCTCTTCCGGGGTCGTAATGGCTTTCAGGTCATAGCGGCGCTGCAATTCCTGCACCACCCCCGGAGAGAGAAAGGCCGGGAGGGTGGGGCCGAGGCGGATGTTCCGGATGCCCAAAGCCAGCAGGGCAATCAGGATGCAGACTGCCTTCTGCTCGAACCAGCAGAGCACCAGCGAGAGCGGCAGGTCGTTGACGGTGCAGCCGAAGGCATCGGCCAGAGCCAGTGCGATCCGGATGGCGCTGTATGCGTCGTTGCACTGGCCCACATCCAGAAGGCGGGGCAGGCCAGTGCCGGGCACTGTGCCCAGAGGCAGATCGTTCAGCCGGAATTTTCCGCAGGCAAGGGTCAGAATGACCGTATCCGGCGGTGTCAGCCGGGCAAACTCGGTGTAGTAACGGCGGGTGGGCCGGGTACCGTCGCAGCCGCCCACCAGGAAGAAATGGCGGATCTGCCCGCTTTTCACGGCCGCAACGATCTCATTGGCGTGGGAGAGCACAGCGCTCCGCGCAAAGCCGGTGGTGACCGTTTTGCCGCCGTTCATGCCCGGGATGATGGTATCCTCCGGGTAACCGCCCAGTTCCAGCGCTTTCCGGATGACGGGGGAGAAATCCCGCTCTGGCCCGATGTGCGGGACGCCGGGATAGGACACCACCGAGGTGGTGAACACCCGGTCGGCGTAGCTCTCCCGCAGGGGCATGATACAGTTGGTGGTGAAGAGGATCGGGGCCGGGATGTCCTCAAACTCCCGCTGCTGGTTCTGCCAGGCTGTGCCGAAGTTGCCCTTCAGATGCGGGTACTTCTGCTTCAGCTCCGGGTAGCCGTGGGCGGGGAGCATTTCCGAGTGGGTGTAGACGTGGATGCCTTTGCCCGCCGTCTGCTCCAGCAGGCACTTCATGTCGTAGAGGTCGTGGCCGGAAATGACGATGAACGGCCCTTTCTCGATGACGAGCGGCACCTCCACCGGCTCCGGCTGGCCGAAGGCCCCGGTGTTAGCGGCGTCCAGCAGCTCCATGCAGCGGTAGCTGGCCTTGCCGGTCTTCTGCACCAGTGCCCAGAGGGTGTCGATGGAGCATTCGCTGCCAACGGCCTGCAATGCTTCGCAGAAGAAGCGGTCCAGCTCCGGGTCGATGCGGCCCAGCACCCGCGCATGGTAATTGTACGCTGCCATGCCGCGCAGGCTGAACAGGACGAACGATTTCAGACTGCGGATGTCCTCGTCCGGCTCGTGCCAGAGGTTTGCCATGTCGTAGTCGAACCCGATGCCGGGGCAGGCCGCATGGATGCTCTCGGTCAGCTGGTCCACGGTCTGCGGGTCGAAGTTCACGTTGGTGATGGTGGTGAACAGCCCTTCCATCAGCAGAAGTGCCTGTTCCGGGGCGGGGGCCCGCCCCTCGCCGATGAGCTGGCTGGCGTAGGAGATGAGTGCGCCGGTCAGGCGGTCCTGCGCCGCTGCCGTGTCCGCGCTTTTGCCGCAGACACCGGCCTTGCCGGTACAGGCAGTGCAGTGCGCCGCCTGCTCGCATTGAAAACAAAACATCTGTTCGTCCATTTCAGAACCCTCTCTTCGCTTGATGTGGTCAGTATGGACGGGTTGGCGGGGCTTTATACAGGCCGCACGAGGGGCGTTTCCTCGGCGAATATCCGAGGTGGGGCCCCGCTTGCGGGGCGGGCATGGAATGTCCGTTGACCCGCCGGGAAAAGCTCCCGGAGATGCGGCCAGCGAATAGATACAAAAAGAGCCGCGCTCTTGCGAACGCAGCTCTTGAAAATGCTTTGGAACAATTAGTAGGTGATGCCCTGTGCCATCATGGCGGTAGCGACCTTCAGGAAACCGGCGCAGTTTGCACCGACCATCAGGTTGCCCTCGGAACCGGCAGCAACGGATGCATCGTAGGAAGCGTGGAAGATGCCCTCCATGATGCCCTTCAGCTTTGCATCGACCTCTTCGAAGGTCCAGCTCAGGCGCTCGGAGTTCTGGCTCATCTCCAGGCCGGAGGTGGCCACGCCGCCGGCGTTGGCTGCCTTTGCGGGTCCGTACAGGACACCGTTGGACAGGTAGACCTCGATGGCCTCGGGCGTGCTGGGCATGTTTGCGCCCTCGCAGACAACGGTGCAGCCGTTCTTGACCAGAGCCTCAGCGGACTCCTTGTTGATCTCGTTCTGGGTCGCGCAGGGCAAGGCGATGTCGCAGGGGACAGTCCAGACCTTGGAGCAGTCGGCAACGTAGGTTACACCGGCGTGGGTCTCGGCATACTCCTTGATGCGGCCGCGGCGGACTTCCTTCAGCTCCTTGACGTAAGCCAGATCGATGCCGTTGGGGTCGTAGACGTAGCCGTTGGAATCGGACATGGTAACGACCTTTGCGCCCAGAGACTGAGCCTTCTGGCAGGCATAGATGGCAACATTGCCGGAGCCGGAGATGACCACGGTCTTGCCCTCAAAGCTGTCGTTGCGCATACACTTCAGAGCCTCGGCGGTGAAGTAGCACAGGCCGTAGCCGGTGGCCTCGGTACGGGCCAGAGAGCCGCCGAAGGTCAGGCCCTTGCCGGTGAGCATACCGCCCTGGAAGCTGTTGGTCAGGCGCT